>Ga0182030_10001086_pt1 | contig 54774 bp, 54 predicted proteins | sample 812S3MmetaG_FD_121299 | JGI IMG/M metagenome (GOLD analysis project Ga0182030, IMG submission 121299) | Permafrost microbial communities from Stordalen Mire, Sweden - 812S3M metaG (Illumina Assembly) | ecosystem: Environmental > Terrestrial > Soil > Wetlands > Permafrost | place: Sweden...
ACCTGTTCTCGCTGATCGGCACCATTCTGCTGGTCGGCATCGCAACCAAGAACGGCATCCTGCTGGTCGACTACGCCAACACGCTGCGAGGTCGCGGTTACAGCAAATTCGACGCGATCAAGCAGAGCGCGTTCACGCGCTTCCGCCCGATCGTGATGACGAGCTTTTCGGTCATCTTCGGAAACTTGCCGCTCGCACTCGCGCTCGATCCCGGTTCGGGTTCGCGTTCGAGCCTCGGCATCGTGATCATCGGCGGCGTGATCAGTTCGCTGATTCTCACGCTGCTGCTGATCCCGAACATGTATATGTGGCTGGCACCGAAAGAACTGCCGAAGTCGCACGTCAGCACGGAGCCGCGGCCCAACGGGAAGACGCTGCCGCACTCATCGGTGAACGGGGGGAGCGTTACGGGAGAATACGAACGCTCCCCGCGATGGTGAATCGAGGGATGTTTCTCGCCGGTTTAGCTGCGGCCGGCGCATGCGCGGGGCCGCTCGTCGCAGCCGCACAGAGCGGTAATCCACGGCGCATCGACGTCCACCGCCACGTGAGCCCGCCGGGCTATGCGGCCGAGATCAAGAGCGCCTATGGAAAGCCGTTTCCGCCAGTGCTGGCGTCGTGGACGCCGGAGACGTGTCTTGCCGACATGGACGCCGCCGGAATCGAGTTGGGCATCCTCTCGATGCCCGCGCGGCCCGGCGTCTATTTCGGCGACGTCGCATTCTCGCGCAAGTTCTGCCGCGAGAGCAACGAGTACATGGCCGAGTTGCGGCGCACGCATCCGGGCCGTTTCGGCATCTTTGCCGCGCTGCCGTTGCCCGACGTCGAGGGCAGCATGACCGAACTCGCCTACGCGCTCGACGTGCTGCACGCCGACGGCGTCGGCGTGTGGTCGAGTTACGGGCAACGCTATCTCGGCGATCCGTTTCTCGCGCCGTTATGGACCGAGCTCAACCGCCGCAACGCGGTCGTATTCTGCCACCCGACCGACGCCGCGTGTTGCGTGAACCCGGTTGCGCCGACGATGTCCGAGACGGTGGTCGAGTTTGCGGCCGACACGACACGCACGATCGGCAGCCTCGTGTTCAGCGGCACGTCGACGAAGTTCCCGAATATCAAGTTCATCTTCTCGCACGGCGGCGGTTTGATGCCGTACGTGATCGACCGCTTTCACAACGACGAGCGCCTGCCGAAGAACGCCGGCATGTTTCCGCACGGCGTCGAGGCCGAACTCAAGCGGTTCTATTACGACACCGCGTTCGTGTCATCGCCGAGCGGTATGGCCGCGCTGCTCAAACTGATACCGCCCTCGCACGTCGTGCTCGGAACGGATTATCCGTATGCCCCCGGTTCGGCCACGACCGGCGAACTCGCGGTGTGCGGGGCCGCGCCGGCCGATCTCGCAACGATCATGCGCGCGAGCGCGCTACCCCTCGTCGGAGCAGCGTCGCTGCGCGCGTAGTCGTCTAGCGCGGAGGTCCGGACGTATCCGGCGGCGCGCGATGTTCGCCGGGCGGGATCTGCCGTGTTGCGCCCGGACGAACCGGAGCCGCAGCAGCCGGTCGCGCCGCTGCGGGCGCCGGCACCGCGGCGGGGCGTACGAATGCGGGTCGCGCGGGTGCTGCCGCAGGCGCAGCCGGAACAGCAGGGATGACCGGTGCATGATGCACGTAGACCGGAGCGTTCGTCACCGGGCGTGCCGCCGGTGCAACGTACGCGGGACGTGCCGCCGGTGCAACGACTGCCGGACGTGCGGCCGGTGCAACGTATGCGGGACGTGCCGCCGGTGCAACGACCGCGGGACGCGCCGCCGGTGCAACGACCGCGGGACGTGCCGCCGGTGCGACGACTGCCGGACGTGCTGCCGGTGCAGCGTATGCGGGGCGCGCCGGTGCAACGACTGCGGGACGTGCTGCCGGTGCGGCGTATGCCGGGCGCGCCGGTGCAGCGACTGCTGCCGGGCGTGCCGCGGGCGCTATGGCATGAGGCGCCGCCGGAGGACGTGCGATGAGTTGCTGTCCGGCGCTGCGATCGTTCGTGGTGACCGGAGCGAACCCGGCCGGTTTTGCGGCGCTCGTGAACGGATGCGGCGCAACGACGACCGCCGGCTTCCCGGCATTCACGGTCGCGAGGTTGCGACGATCCTGGCCGGCGACTTGCGCGTGTTGGACTTGCGGCGCCGTCATGGCTTGATGCGGAGCGCGCGCTGCGGCGAGTTCCGTCGCCGTCGGACGCGCGGTCACGCCGCGCGGTCCGCCGTTGTAGCTGATGTGGTTGTTGACCGTCGTGTTGTTGATGACGGTCTTGTCGACATACACGTTGTGGATGACCGTACGGTTCACCGGCGTGACGGCGGTGTTGTAGTGAAACTGGTTTCCCGACCAGCGTCCGCCGACGTAGCCATGGCCGTAGTATCCGGCGCCGTAATTGATGCCGCCGTAGAACCCGACCGTCAGACCCCAATAGCCCTGATGCCAAACGTACGCACTATTATTGTTGTAGGCCCAATATCCGGGGGTCCACAGATAATCCGTCTGCGGCGGCTGCGTCCAGGTGCCCGCCACCCAGTAATAGCCGCCTTCGCCCCATGCCCAGTACCCCGGGACCCAAATGTCGTTCTGCTCGGGAGCCGGCGGCGGTTCGTAGTACGGAATCGCGGGCGGCGGTGAATCGACCCAATCTCCGTCTTGATCGCTTGACGGAACGGGCAGCGACTCCGTCGGCGCCCCGGACATACTGATCTCGACCAAGCGGTCGGCCTCGTCCCACTGGACGCCGGCGCCGAGGGCTTGCGATACGAAACGCAGCGGAACGTACGTGCTCGCTCCGACGATAAACGGCGCGACGTCGATCGTTGTCGGTTGTCCGTCGACCTCAGCTTGCGTCGATCCGATCTGCAGCGAGATATCGCGTCCGTTGCCGGTCGCGTTGATCTGGCCGTTCGAGTAGACCACGGTTGCCCCGAGGTTCTCGAACACGCCGCGTAGCGGCACGAAGACGCGCCCCGCCTGGATCAGCGGCGATGGCGAGACGTCGATGTCGTTACCGTTGACGGAAATCGCGACTTGCGCACTTGCTGAGAGCGTGAGAAGCAAGCCGAAAATGAGCGTGGCTACGCTTCCGGCAAGAGACCTGATACGTATGTTCACGGTCCTATCGTACCCCGAAACCGGAGCAGGCAACCGTGCGTTGCTTAAATCTGCATGAGACCGTGAAGGACGCGGTCACGGTGACGTTCCGGATCGTGCTGAGTTCTTAAGCTCCCTGAACGTTGGGATCGCGCCAGGCGCGCTCGAACGGCAGGCGCCACGCGTGCGGCGCGACGAGCTGGTGGATCGACTTCGGTCCCCACGAACCGGGCGGATAGAGCCGGACCGGCGGCGGCGCTTCCAGCAACGGGCGGGAGACTTCCCACAAACGCTCGATGCCTTCCGCGGTCGTAAAGAGCGTGTGATCGCCGCGCATCGCATCGAGGATCAGGCGTTCGTACGCCTCGAGCACATCGCCGATCAAACCCGTTTCGTGCATGGCGAACTGCAGGCTCAGTTTTTCCAGCTTCATCCCCGGACCGGGCCGCTTGCCGTAGAACGAGAGCGACATCTTCGATGCGTCGGCAAGGTCGAAGGTGAGGTGATCGGGACCTTCCGCGCCGACACCGGAACCCACCGGGAACATGCTCTTGGGAGGTTCACGAAACGCGATCGAGATGATGCGCATGCCTTCGGCGAGCCGCTTGCCGGTTCGCAGGAAGAACGGCACCCCGGCCCAGCGCCAGTTGTCGATCATGCACTTCAGCGCAATGAACGTTTCGGTGTCCGATTCCGAGTCGACGCCTTCTTCGTGCCGGTAGCCGGTGTACTGGCCGCGCACGACGTCTTTGGGATCGATCGGAAGCATGCAGCGGAAGACTTTGTTCTTCTCTTCGCTGATCGGTCCGGGTTCGAGTGACGTCGGCGGCTCCATCGCCATGAACGCCACGATTTGCAAGAGATGCGTGACGACCATGTCGCGAAACGCGCCGGTCTGTTCGTAGAAAGCCGCTCGATGATCGAGCGAGAGTTTTTCCGGCACGTCGATTTGGACGTGATCGATGAAGTTGCGATTCCAGATCGGCTCGAACAGACCGTTGGCAAAGCGGAATGCGAGGATGTTTTGCGCCGGCTCCTTGCCCAGGAAATGATCGATGCGGAAAATCTGCTCCTCGGCGAAAACCTCGTGCAGATTGGCATTGAGCGCGATCGCGCTTTCGAGATTCGTGCCGAACGGCTTCTCCATGATGATCTTCGAGCCGGCCACGAGGTCGGCTTCGCCGAGCATCCGCACGGCCGAGAGCGCGGCGTTCGGCGGCACGCTGAGGTAATGCAGCCGTTGGCTGTGGCCACCGAGCGACTCTTCTGCTCGCGCGACGGCAGCCTTCAGCGCGTCGACGCCCGCCGACAAGGGCAGGTAGTCCAGGGTCTGTTCAAACTCGGTCCACGCGTCCTCGCTGACCTTGCGCGTAGCGAACTCATCGACCGCCCCGCGCGCGAAGATGCGGAACCCATCGACGTCGAGATCGTCGAGCGACACACCGATGATGCGGCAGCCCGGGATGAAGCCGACGCTCGAGAGGTGGAAGAGCCCCGGCACGAGCTTCCGGCGCGCGAGATCACCGGTCGCGCCGAAGAGCACGACGACTTGGGGAAACTTCGGACCGACCCCGGGGGCGACGCGTTTCATGTCTAACACTCCCATGCAAACCGACCGGTACCTATCGACGAATGTGACATCCGTCGGTCGTGTCGATGGGCGTCGTGTCTTAGTCTCTTCTTAATCTCCCAAAGGCTATGCTATCCGTGTGATCCGTTTCGTTGCAGTTTGTATTGCTCTGACATTTGCCGTATCGACGGCCTCGGCTCCGCTCGCCGCCCAATCATCGGGCGACGTCCGCGCGGCGACCCCGATCAAACACGTGGTGATCCTGTACGGCGAAAACGTGTCGTTCGATCACTACTTCGCGACGTATCCGAAGGCCGCGAACCCGCCGGATGAGCCGGTGTTCCATGCCGTCCCCGGTACGCCCGCCGTGAACGGGCTCGTGGCGTCGCATCTGTTGCGCAACAATCCCAACCTCACCAACACGGCCAACGGGGCGGACGCGGCCGATCCGTTCCGCCTCGACCGGACGCAAGCCAACACCGCGGACCAAAACCACGCGTACACGGCCGAAGAACAAGCCTACGATGGCGGCAAGGCCGACCTTTTTCCGAAGTACACGGGGAAGGGCACCACGGGCGGGGTCGGCGCGTTCGGCTCGCGCGGACAAGTCATGGGCTATTTCGACGGCAATACCGTGACCGCGGTGTGGCGCTATGCGCAGCACTTCGCGATGAGCGACAATACGTATACCGATGTGTACGGACCGTCGACGCCGGGCGCGCTGAACATCGTCTCGGGTCAAACCAACGGCATGCTCGCGAGCGCAAAGACGAAAGCTCCGGCCACGGTCGCCGTACCCTCGTATTTCATCAACGACGGGCAGGGCGGCATGACGATGATCAACGATGTCGATCCCGCCTCCGACGTCTGTTCCAATCCGAACGATCAGGTATCCATGTCGGGCCGGAACATCGGCGATCTGCTCAACGACGCGGGCGTCACGTGGGGCGGTTTCATGGGCGGTTTCGACATTTCGGCCGCCAATGCCAACGGCACCACCGGCTGCAAGCGCACGACGTATTCGCCGATCGTTGCGTCGGCCGTGGTCGACTATATTTCCCACCACAATTGGTTCGCGTACTATCCCTCGACGGTGAATTCAACGCACGCCCGGCCGGCGTCGGTCGGCGCGATCGGGCACACGCTCGACGCCGACGGCACGCGCGATCCGGCCAATCACGAATACGACCTCAACGATTTCTACGCGGCGGTTAAGGCCGGTAACTTCCCGGCAGTCTCCTACCTCAAGGCTCCCGCGTATCAAGACGGCCACGCGGGCTATTCGGATCCTTTGGACGAGCAGAGCGCGATCGTGACGCTCGTGAATTTTCTCGAAGGCCGGCCGGAGTGGAAAGACACCGCGATCATTCTCACTTGGGATGATTCGGACGGCTGGTACGACCACGCGGCGGCCAAGGTCACGAGCCCGTCATTCGATGCCGCCGATCAGCTCGACGGCAACGCTCTGTGCGGTTCGGGGACCGCTCTTCCCGGCGTCGGCGGAAAGCCGGTGAACGGCCGCTGCGGACCCGGAACGCGGATCCCGTTCCTGGTGATTTCGCCGTGGGCGAAGACGAACTGGGTTTCGCACACGCGCATCTCGCAAGCTTCCGTGGTTCGCTTCATCGAGGACAACTGGCTTCACGGCCGGCGGCTCGGAGGTGGTTCGTTCGACGCGAGCGCAGGCTCGATCATGGATATGTTCGACTTCCGTTCGGGTGGCCACGCACCAGTGCTCGTGCTCAGCCCCAGAACCGGAAACCCGGTAGCCGCGCGCTGACGCGCGCGCTCGCCCTCGCGGGATTCTTCGCGGTTGCACTAAGCGCCGTGCGTCCGGACGGCGGTAATCCGCAGCCCGCACGTCTCGTGCGGCCGGCGGTCGCGCCGCTCTCCGCGATGGCCCAATTGGGCCGCCTCGTGTTTTTCGATCGGAGCCTTTCATCGTCGGGCGCGCTTTCGTGCGCGTCATGTCACAGCCCGCAGCACGCGTATGGACCGCCCGGAGATCTGCCCGTCATGAGCGGCGGGCGTGCGCTCGCGAGCCAAGGCGTGCGGGCCGTCCCATCGCTGATGTACCTCGAACGCCAACCGAACTTCAGTATCGGGCCGGACGATGCGGAGAACGAAACGGCGGCTGCGCCGCTGCCGTCCGGCGCACCGGCGATTGCGGTAAAGAGCGCGCAGAACACCGCGCAGAGTGCCCAGAACCTCGTACCGCAGGGTGGTTTGTTCTGGGATGGACGCGTCAACACGCTGCAGGGTCAGGCGCTCGAGCCGCTGCTCAACCCGCTCGAGATGGATGGCGGGAGCGTCGAACGCGTCGCGCGACGCTTGCGCAGCGCGCCGTACGCCGCGCGTTTCACGCAGCTGTTCGGCCCGCAGATCTTCGATCGCGCCGACAACGCGGTTGCCGAGGCGCTGTTCGCCGTAGCGCGCTACCAGATCGAGGATCCGTCGTTCCACCCGTACTCGAGCAAATACGATGCGTGGCTCGAGGGGAAAGCGCGGTTCTCGCCGGCCGAGGCCCGCGGCTACGTGCTCTTTCGCGATCCCGGCGGGGCAAACTGCGCCGCCTGCCATCTCGACCGGCCGGATGCGAATGGGTTGCCGCCCCTGTTCACCGATCATCAGTTCGAAGCGCTCGGCGTGCCGCGCAACATGGCGCTCGCGTCGAACCGCAACCCGCGTTCATTCGACCTGGGCATTTGCGGCCCGGTGCGTACGGATATGAAACATGCGACGCCGTACTGCGGGATGTTCCTGACCCCGACGTTGCGCAACGTCGCCACGCGGCACGCGTACTTTCACAATGGTGTCTACCACACGCTGCGGCAAGTCCTCGACTTCTACGATTTTCGCAGCACGCGGCCGCAGCGCATTTACTCGCACGGTGCGATCGACGATCTGCCGGCAGCGTATCGCGCCAACCTCGATACGGCCGATGCCCCGTTCGACCGCACGCCCGCGCAGGGGCCGCCGCTGACCGCAAGCCAAGAGCGCGACATCATCGCCTTCTTGCAAACGCTGACCGACGGGTACCGCCCGGGGCGGTGACAAAGGGCCCGCTATGCTTCGCAACGTCTTGGCAGGGGCCGCCGTCTGTTTGCTCGCCGTGGGCGCCGCGCGGGTTTCCGTCGCTGCGCCGGTTCTGCAAACCGTGCGCATCCAAACCATCGCGACCGACGATGCGACGCCGATCCTCTACGCGCAGCGCGCCGGGCTGTTTGCCAAAGCCGGGCTCGACGTGCAGATCGACAAGGCCGGCAGTGGTGCCGCGATCGCAGCAGCCGTGCTGGCCGGTTCGTTCGACATCGGTCTCTCCAACCTCGTCACGCTGATGAGCGCGCACGTGCGCGGCGTCGGTTTCACGCTGCTCGCGCCGGCCGGAACGTACTACAGCAAGACGCCGTTTTCCGAGCTGGTCGTCGCACACGATTCGACGGCGACGAGCGGGAAAGACCTCGACGGGAAAACCATTGCGACGCCGGCGCTCGACTCGCTGTCGACGCTGGTGATCTCGAACTGGGTCGACCGTCATGGCGGCGATTCGCGCACGCTGAAGTTCGTCGAGATCCCGATCAGTGCCGCGCAAGCCGCGCTTGAACTGCACCGCGTCGACGCCGCGTTGATGAATGATACCGCATTGGCCACGGCGCTCGCGTCCGGGAACGTGCGCATTCTCGCGCCCGCGATGGATGCGGTCGCACCCGAATTTCCGTATTCGGGCTGGTTCGCGTCATCGGACTGGGCGGCCAAACACCCCGATCTCGTGCACGCTTTTGCGCGCGTGGTGGCCGAATCAACGGCGTACACGAACGCCCATCATGCCGAAACCGCGCCGATGCTCGCCGCATTCACGGGACAGACGCTCGAGGTCATCGAGCACGCGAACCGTCCCGAACTCGGCACGGTTCTGCGCCTCTCGGAGATTCAGCCGCTGATCGACCTCGCGGCCAAGTACAAGCTCATCGCACACCCCTTCCCGGCGCGCGAGCTGGTCGATCCGAACGTCGCGCGGCCTTAGTCGCCGTAGTTCGTGTTCAGGTAGTCGAGCACGGTTTTCATTTGATCGGGCGTGATCGGCGCCCCGAGATAGACCATCCGGTTCACGATGCCGGTCCACTGCGCGTGCGTGCGTTTCGTCGCGACGACGCGGTCGACGCCGTGACAGAGGCTGCAGCGGCTCTGCACGATGTCGGCCCCCGCTCCGGCGGGCAGATCGATGTGCGCCGGCGTCGGCCCCGGGAAGGGAATGCCCGGGCCGAGGTGCGTTGAGAGGTAGTTGACCATCACGTCGATCTCGCTCGGCGACACTTGCGCGCCGCGCTCGATCATGTCGTAGATCTGATGGCGCCACGCCTTCGGGCCTTGGCGCAATTGCGCGAGAGCGTTGAGGCTGTGACATTGCGAGCACGTGACCGCGACGACGTCGCGGCCGTCGCCGGGCGGCAGCGGGTTGCTGTCTTGCTGCGCGCGCAGCGGCAGCGAGGCGGCGCCGAGCGCGGCCACGAGCGTGAGGAGAAACAGCGCCGGCTTATACATGGCGCGTCCGCATAGCGGCGACGGAGAACGGCGGATACCAGGTCGAGCCGGCACCAACGCCGTCGCGCTGAATGAGGATCTCCAGCAAGTACGGTCTCCCTTCGGCGGTCGCGCGTTTTCCGCGCGCGATCGCGGCTTTGATCTGGCCTGGTTCTTTGACCAGCTCGGCTTCCACGCCGAACGCTTCCGATGCCTTGACGAAGTCGACGTCGGGTGAGCCGTTGTAGCACGTCATGTCGAGCCCCGACTTGAACTGTTGCCCCGAAATGAACGTCCAGATACGGTTGCGCTCGTTATTGTAGCTGCGGTTGTTCAGCACGATGTTCAGCACCGGCACCTTGTAGCGCGCCTGGCTCCACAGCGGCTGCGGGCCGCCGAACAGGAACGCGCCGTCGCCGAGGATCGCGACGACCGGCGAATCCGGCCGCGCGAGCTTCGCGCCGAGACCGGCCGACATGCCCCAACCCAAGATGTTCGGACCGTTGCCGACGTACGTTTTGCCGCCGGCACCGAAGGTCATGAACACGTCCATCTTCTTGCCGGAGTCGATGTCGTTGACGTAGATCGTGTCTTTCTCGAGCCCGTTCTCGAGTTCGAACCCGAGCCGTTCGAGCGTGATCGGTCCGCCGTCGGCGCTGGGGAAACCGGTGAGCATCGCTTCGCGCATCTGCTTCATGCCGTCGGTGTACGCTTTCGTCCGGGCCAGACGGTCGGCGGCGATCTGGCGCAGCCGGTCGGCGGTTGCGAGGCTCTTCACCGCGGCGACGAGGTCGGCAGCGGCGAGCTTGTTGTCGGCCACGAGGCCCATATCGACCGGACCCACGCGCCCGAGGCTCGTCGGATCGCGCCGGATCGAGATCAGCGTGGTGTTCGGTCCGGCAACTTCGCCGTACACGTTGCCGATGTTCAGCCGCACGTCGACGTCGCCCGGGAACTTCATGTTCTTGAGCACCGGCCCGAGATAGAGCGGGTGCATCGTCGGGAAGGGCTTGGACCAGACGCCGAACTCGCCGCCGCCCGCTGCCGGCAAACCGAGGAGTTCGGCAAGTTGCAGCACTTCGGCCTCGCCGTTGCACATCGTGATCTCGTCACCGACCGAGAGCAGCGGGTTCTTCGCTTCGATCAGCATGCGCGCGACTTTTTCGATGTCGCTCGCATCGGCGCGAATCTTCACCGGCACGTCGAACATCGACTGATCGATGATGTCCGCCGCGGCGGGCTGGCCGAGAATGTCGTCGGGAATCGAGACGAACACCGGGCCGCCGGGCGGCGTCGACGCAAATTTCAGCGCGCGCCGCGTCGTCTCCGGAATGTCGGCGCCGGATTCCGCCAGCCAGTACCACTTCGTGAGCGGCTGCAGCATGGTTTCCTGATGATCGTAGTCTTGCGGGCCGTCGCGGCCGGACTGCTGCGTACCGAACGCGGCGATGACCAAGAGCATCGGAATGCGGTCTTTGTAGGCGTTGACGAGCTGCGTCATGCCGTTCGGCAAGCCGACGTTGGCGATGCTGCACACGCCCGTCTTGCCGGACATGCGTGCGTAACCGTCGGTCATCGCGACGACCACGCCTTCTTGAATGCCCTTGATGAGCTGAATGCTCGGCTCGTTGGCGATCGCGTTGAAGATCGGTGCGTCGCCGGTGGACGGGTTGAAGAAGTAGTACTTTACGCCCGCCGCCTTGAGTTGTTGCACGAAGAGCGTGCCGCCGGTGTCGCGCACGTTGCGCACCGCGCCCGCGGCCTGGGCCGCGCTCACGTTCAGCGGGGCCAGCGATTCGGCGATCGTACTCGCCGCCGCGGCGCTCAAGCCCACCGCCCCTAGGCCTTGGAGCAGTTTTCCCCGTGATATATTGCGGTCGAGGTACTGTTTAAACAGCTCTTGCATAAAGGCGTCTCCCTCAGAGCTCGGTAGTCGTGATGAGGTTCCGGCGCGCGGGTTGCGGTTCCCCGCTCGCACCGTTGCGTGCCGGGAACACCACTCGAACGTCCAGAACTGTAAACGGTCGTGGAAATCTCGAATGATGGGGCCGCCGCGGCCCTCGCCCCGGGTATGCGGCTCGGCATCATTGGTGCCGGGGCGATGGGGGGCGCGCTCCTGCGGGGCGTGCTGGGTAGCGGCGTGCCGCTCGATGCGGTCTGGGCCGCGACCAAATCGGCCGCGTCCGCGCGCACGGTGGCGAGTGAGTTCGGCATCGCGACGCACACGTCGTATGCGGAGCTGACCGCGAGCAGCGACGTGCTGCTGCTGGCCGTGAAGCCGGCCCAGCTCGAGGCGGCGCTGGTCGAACTCGTGGCGGCCGGGCTGCGAGCGGATGCGCTCGTGATCTCGGTCGCCGCCGGCGTCTCGATCGCGCGCATCGAAGCGGCGCTGGGCTCGGGCAATCCGGTGATCCGCGCGATGCCGAACACCCCGTCGTTCGTCGGCTGCGGCATGACGGCGATTTCGGGCGGCAGCCACGCGACGAAGGCGCACCTCGCGATTGCGGAGCGCCTCTTCGGCGCCGTCGGTTTGTGCATCACGATCGAAGAGCGTCTGCTCAACGCGGTTACCGCAATTAGCGGCAGTGGGCCCGCCTACGTCTATCTGATCATCGAAGCGCTGGCCGATGCGGGCGTGCGGGTCGGTTTACCGCGCGACGTGGCGATGACGCTCGTCACGCAAACCGTGCTGGGCGCGGCCGTCATGGTGCAAGAGAACGACCGTCATCCGGCCGCGCTGCGCGATGACGTGACGACCCCGGCGGGCTGCACGATCGCCGCGCTGCTCGTGATGGAAGACGGCAAGCTGCGCGCGGTGCTGGCGCGCGCGGTTGAAGAAGCGCGCAATCATCTCGAAGGCGCGAGCAGATGAGTTCCGCGCGCCCTTCGACGGAGCTCCGGACGGGCTCCGACGGGCTCGCGTCCGCACGCCGCCTGATCGTCAAAGTCGGCTCGGCCTTGCTGGTCGACGAAGCCTCGGGCGACATCCGCCGCGATTGGCTGGCGGCGCTGGTCGAAGATCTCGTCCGCTGCCGCGCGCGAGGGCAAGACGTCGTGCTCGTCTCGTCGGGGGCGATTGCGGTGGGGCGGCGTCATCTCGGCCTCGTGGGCCGAACGCTGCGCCTCGAAGAGAAGCAGGCCGCGGCGGCGACCGGGCAGATTCGTCTCGCGCACGCGTACTTGGAAGCGTTCCGCCGCCACGAGATCGGCGTTGCGCAGATCTTACTCACCCTCGATGACACCGAAGAGCGCAGCCGCCACTTGAACGCGCGCGCGACGATCGAGCAACTGCTCGCACTGGGTGCGGTACCGGTGATCAACGAGAACGATACGGTTGCCACCGCCGAGATTCGCTTCGGCGACAACGATCGCTTGGCGGCGCGCGTCGCGCAGATGATCAGCGCCGACACGCTGGTGCTGCTCTCCGACGTCGACGGGTTGTATACGGCCGACCCGCGGCGCGTTCCGGATGCACGTCATCTGCCCGAGGTTCGCGAGATCACGCCGGAGATCGAAGCGATGGCCGGACATGCCCCGCGCGGCTATAGTTCGGGCGGGATGGTGACGAAGCTCGCTGCGGCGCGCATCGCGATGGCGGCGGGCTGCCGCATGGTGATCGCGCGCGGCGAAGGACTGCACCCGCTCGCCGCGATCGAAGGCGGAGCGCGCGCGACCTGGTTCATTCCCGATGCCGAGCCCAACACGGCGCGCAAGCGCTGGATCGCGGGCGCGGTCAACATCACGGGCACGCTCGTCGTCGACGACGGCGCGGTGAGCGCGCTCGCCCGCGGCACGAGCCTTCTCCCGGCCGGCGTCCTTGCGGTCGAGGGAACCTTCGAGCAAGGTGATGCGGTTATTGTCCGCAGCAGCGCCGGGATCGAACTCGCGCGCGGGCTCTCGGCATACTCGAGCGCAGACGCGCAAGCGATCGCCGGGCATCGCAGCAACGAGATCGAGGCCATCCTCGGCTATCGCGGCCGCGACGAGATGATCCATCGCGACGACTTGGTGGTAAGCGGAAAACGACAATGACGGCAGTTCAACCCAGCGCAACCGATCTCGATCTCGAGATGCGCGCGATCGGACGTTCGGCGCGCGAAGCGGCGGGCGTGCTCGCCCGTGCGCCGGCGGCGCAGAAGACCGCGGCATTGCAGAACGCGGCGCACGCGGTGCGTGCGGCGCGCGCAGAGATTCTCGCCGCCAACGCTGTGGACATGGCGGCGGCAAATGCTGCGGGCGTTTCGGGGGCGCTGCTCGACCGGTTGCTGCTCAACGAGAAGCGGGTCGAGGATATGGCGGCCGGGCTCGAAGCGATGGCCGCGCTGCCGGATCCGATCGGTACCGAACTCGCGCGCTGGACGCGTCCCAACGGCCTGGACATCGCGCGGGTGCGCATCCCGATCGGCGTCATCGGTATCATCTACGAGTCGCGTCCGAACGTGACCGCCGACGCGGGCGGCTTGTGCCTGCGTTCCGGCAACGCGGTGATCCTGCGCGGCGGCTCGGAGAGCTTCGCGTCCTCAGGTGCGATCGCGGCGTGTTTGCGCAGCGGTATCGCGCAAGCCGGGCTGCCCGAAGATGCGGTGCAGCTCGTACCGACGCGCGATCGTGCCGCCGTCGGCATCATGCTGGGCATGGCGGACTCGATCGACGTGATCGTGCCGCGCGGCGGACGTTCGCTGATCGAACGCGTGCAGCGCGACAGCAAGATTCCCGTGATCGCGCATCTCGAGGGCCTGTGCCATACCTACGTTGATGCCGGGGCGGACCTTGCGAAGAGCCGGAGCGTGACGCTCAACGGCAAGATGCGGCGCACGGGCGTGTGCGGCGCGACCGAGACGCTGCTGGTCGACCGCGCGGTCGCCGCGACGCATCTGCCCGGGATCCTCGCCGATCTTCACGCGGCCGGCTGCGAGATTCGCGGCGACGCGGAAACGCGCGCGCTCGATCCGCAAGCGCTCGCAGCGACCGAAGAAGATTGGACGACCGAGTATCTGGATGCGATCCTATCGGTACGCGTCGTCGACGGCGTGGCGGGCGCGATCGCGCACATCAACTACTACGGTTCGCACCACACCGACACGATCGTCACCGAGAACGTGGATGCTGCCGCGCGCTTCTTGGACGAAGTCGAAAGCGCGATCGTGTTGCACAACGCCTCGACGCAATTCGCCGACGGCGGTGAATTCGGGATGGGTGCGGAGATCGGCATCTCCACCGGCCGCTTGCCGCCCCGCGGCCCGGTCGGAGCGGAGCAGCTCACGACCTACAAGTACCTCGTGCGAGGCACCGGCCAGATTCGCCCCTAGGCGTTTATGTTGACGTAGATGCCTTGCCCGAAGCCTTGGAGCGTCGTTTGCGGCAACGGGGTGATGCCGATCGACTCGATCGTCAGTTTCGCGGTGGTGTCTTGCATGGTGCCGACCGGCGAAAGCGTGATCCGCTGATCGGCGATATTGTTTCCGGCTGATGGTGCTGGGGCGGCGACTCCGGTAGCCATTTAGACTGGCCTCCTAGGGGGAGTGAGCGCCCAGAAAGTTCTGCCCGCCAAGCGCTAATCCCCCGGGTGCCGGCTGGAAGCATCTGTAAAAGAAGCGTAAAGCATTGGGAAAGCCGACGGCACAATGCATTGACGAAACCGGCACCAAGCATTGACAAAACACGCCGGAAATGCGTTGCGGAACCCCTTTCAAAAGCCTATTATGACCGCAAATGGCAGGGTAAAGTGACCGTCTAGATCACGACAAACACCCCCCATAAGTGGAACCGAGCATGGCCACCATGGCAACACCCGAAGCCCGCCCTCAGAGCCCAGCGCTCGCCCCGGCCGTCCCAAACTTCCGCGAGGACGAGCGGGTCCTGGCCCGCTACAAATCGATGATCGAGCGGCGCATCAAAGATTTTGCGTCCGAATACGACAATTCGGTCCGCCGCAACGCGTCCGCCAAGCGCGACGAGCTCCAGGAAGAGCTCGAAGAAGCCAACGCGGAGTGGAACCGGCGCACCGAAGCGCTCGAAGCCGCCCGCGAGGCCTATCGCAAGCTCTATCCGCACCACGTCAAGAAGACGCGCGTCGTGGAGCCGTCGGTCATCGAGAACATGAAGAGTCTCGGCGCGGCGAACAAGCTGTACCATGCCGCGCAAGATGCGTGGAAAGCGGCCGAAAATGCGGCCAGTAACATCCGCCGGATCGAGCACAACGAACCTCAAGTCGAGATCGAGATGCAGAAGGCGCTCGAACGCTCGCCGCAGGTCGTGAAAGAAGTCACGACCTCGGAGAAGTGGCTCGCCGAGATCCATCAGGATGAAGAGCTCGCCGGCGTCAAGGCCAAGGTCGATGAGATCAATGCCGAGCGTGAAAGCTACGCTGAGCGTCTGGCAACCGGCCGCGTCTCCAACGAGGAACTGCGCCTGCGTGCCTTCGGCGAAGGCGATATCAAGAAGTTCCAGATGCCGGTCAGCGGCGTGATGTTCTTGCGCATCGATCAATTCGGCCCCGACGCATACGTGATTCTGCGCGATACCCGTAAACAGCTGAGCGCGCTGCCCTACGACCGGCGCCTGGAGAACGTTTTCGCCGGCGTCTTCGACTTCACGCGCAACGGCAAGGAATTCGAACTGCGCCGTGCCCTCTTGCCCAACAGCCCGATGCCGTTGACGCTGCTCGAGCACTTCAAGAAGTGCAGCGATACCCCGGAGGCCGCGCAAGAAGCCTACGCCGCGCACCAAGAATTCGTCCACGAGAAACGAGCCCTCGAAACGACGCCGGTCAACGAACTCGACGAAATGGAGACGAAGGCCGTCGAACTTCTCGTGAAGTTCGCCGGCGAAGATTAAGCAGCGCTGAGAAGCGCGTTCTTCTTACGCGTCTTTCATGCGGCAAGCACGACTCCCAGAGTATTCTCAGGGCGTCGTTTTGCTTACCAACCGCTTGAAAGAAAGATCTGCTCATGCGCACCATCTCTCTCGGTCTCGCTCTGACCGCAGCCCTGATCGTTACCGGATGCGGTGGTGGGGGCTCCACTCCGGCAGCGCCGTCGTCATCCGGAACCGGATCGGGTTCCACGACGATGTCGGAAACCGCCGTCTCGACGACCAACGCCGTCGGCACGCCGATGAACAGCCTCTCCGACTACAACAACGCGAGCTCATCGCTGCAATCAGTGGCCCGCAGCACGCAGTCGATTACGCTGAACACGTGCGAGACGACGTCGTCCGGCGGCAGTTACGAGTTTTTCGCACCCGATAAGAACGGTGATCCGAACTCTACCGAACAGCAATACTTCTACGACTCAGCGTGCTCGTCGCTCGCCCGCGACATCGTCCGCATCTGGACGTCGACCGGTACGAGTTCGGAGACCGTCAACCGAACCGCGAAGATCTACGCCGCCGGCAACGGCACGTCGATCGCCACGCGCACGGATGCGGAAACACTGCGAAACGCGACCTTCGACCAATACGGCTTCGCGATTCCGGCCGACGGATTCGCGCGCTCGAACGCCGGCACGCTGCAGTATTCGGGCACGAATGCCGTCGCTTCCGACGACGAGCTCGTGATGAGCGCACTCAGCGGCGCCGGCGAATCGTTCTGCGGCGACTCGGCCGGCTACAACGTGAACGGCGTCGCCGCACTCGGCGAAACGTTCGGCTGGCAGGGCGGCGTGTTCTCCGGCGGGACGCGCGTGGTCAACGGCGATGGTTCGGTGACGTGGACGGCCGCACACGCCGGCTCGACCGCGAAGGGCGCGATCGGCTCGTTCTCGATCGGCGTGGGCACGCAGAATACCGCCTGTCCGATCACGACGCCGATGTTCACACTCGCCGGCGGAACGTCGCTCGGAAGCTATAACATTCCGACGACGGCAACCTACAAGTCGGGCTTGCTGATCGGGTTGACGATCGCGAACGCGACCCTGGCCAACGGCACGACGCTCAACGTGACGACCAACACCGGCGTTTCACCGATGAGCGACCTGTTCATCACCGGCGTCATCTCGAGCGCCGGCGCATCGGTCGCGACCTTCACGGTAAACGCGTTCGGTGACGGAACACTCACCATGAGCGCCGGCGGCACGCAGTACGTGATCACCGACTGGCACGTGGTGAAGTAGGTGTGCCCTTGTCATCCCGAGCCTGTCGAGGGATCGCCTCTATCGTCGTCGCTGGGTGGCTGTCCCTCGACGAGCTCGGGATGACAATCGGCTATCGGGCCGGCGCTCGTTCGATTTGCGGCAAGAAACCCGCGAGGAGTCCGATCGCCGGCAAGAACGCGCAGACGCCGTAAACGAACTCGATGCCGGCGTGATCGGCGAGCAGGCCGAGAACGGCGGCACCGAGTCCCGCGATCCCGAACGCGAAACCGAAGAACATACCCGAGACCGTGCCGATCTTACCCGGTACCAGCTCTTGCGCGTAAACCACGATGGCCGGGAACGCCGAGGCGAGGATCAACCCGATGACGATCGTGAGTGGGCCCGACCAGAACAAATTGGCGTGGGGCAGCAGTAACGTGAACGGCAGCGTGCCCAAGATCGAAAACCAGATGATGTATTTGCGGCCGAAGCGGTCGCCGAGCGGGCCGCCGGCAATCGTTCCCACCGCCACGGCTCCGACGAACATGAACAGGTGCAGCTGTGAGGTTTGCACCGACACGCCGAACTTCTCGATCAGATAGAACGTCAAGTAGTTGGTGATGCTCACGAGGTAGAAATACTTCGAGAAGATCAGCACCAGCAAGATCACGATGGCCGTGACGACTTGACGGTGCGGAATCGTGATGTCGAGCGGGTGGCGCTTGGCGGCAGCCTTCAGCCGCGTGAGCCCCTCGGCACGATACCACTGCGCGATGAACCACAACACGGCGAACGCAAACAGCGAGAACATCGCGAAGAACACGAGGCTCGTTTGGCCGAAGCGCACCACGATGAGCGCGGCCGCGAGCGGTCCCAGGGCCGAGCCGAAGTTGCCGCCGACCTGAAACAGCGATTGCGCGAGGCCGGGCTGTCCGCCCGAGGCCATGCGCGCGACGCGCGACGCTTCGGGATGAAAGATGGCCGATGAGACGCCGAGCAAGCACGCGCCGCCCACCAGAATGCCGTAGTTGTGCGCGACCGCCAACACGCAAAGGCCGCCCATGGCGAAGAGCGTGCCCAGCGGCAGCGCGGACGGGGTCGGGCGCTTGTCGGAAAACAGACCGACGGCCGGTTGTAAGAGCGACGCCGTGATTTGGTAGGCGAGCGTGACGAAACCGATCTGGGCAAACGTGAGGCCGAGGGCCAGCTTGAGATTGGGATAGATCGCGGGCAGCAGCGACTGCAGCAAATCGTTGCTGAAGTGGGTGTAACTGATCGCAATGAGCACGCCGAAGGCGGTGGTTGCTGCGGGCCGCGGGCTCAAAAGTCCGGCCCGAATCGCTTGCTGACTCATGATCCCCCTCATTGTCCGCCTGTCCGGCCCGCCTGCCAAGGGGTAAAAGTCGCTATTTTATGCCGAGCACCTTGCGTGCGTTCCGCGCGTATGACTCGTCGATGAGGGCGCCGACGGGCACGGCTTTCTGCAGCATGTTCAACTGCAGCCAAAGCTGCTCTTGGCGGGTGATGGATTCGACCGAAATCTTGCCCACACCGGGATACGCCGGTCCTGGGATCGATGCGATGACGTCGCGGCTTTGGCCCGACCACTTCACGACTTCGTCGATCAGTTCCGGCGTCCACTTGCCGTTGGTCGCCGCGATGTCGCGGCACGCGCGCAAGTACGCTTGTACGAAACGCTGCACGTCGTCGGAATGCTCTTTGGCAAACTGCGGCGAGATCGCGAGATAGCCCGTTTGGTAGTACGGAATAACGTCCTGATACCCGAGCCAGCGGTGCGCGATCCCCTGCTTCTCGAACTGCGTCGCCAACGGTTCCGGGACGCTCAGCGCGTCGAACTGTTTGTTCAGGATCGACGGCAGAAAACTCGTCGTGCCCGTCAGCAGCACGTTCATGTTGACGTTCGACATCGTGAGGCCGGCTTTGGCCAAGATCTCGAGCGTGAGAAAGTCGTTGGGCGAACCGGTCGGTTTCGGCAGTTTCAAACCGCGCAGATCGCTCGGCTTGCGGACCTTCGTGTTCCACAGATCCTGGCGCACCATGAAATAGACGGTGTCGTTCCAGCCCTTGTGCGTTTCGTCGAGCGTCGCGACGACCTTGATGCCGAAGCCTTGCGTGTATTGGTTGAAGAACGCCGGCACCATCACTTGGGGAGCGACGTCGATGTCGCCGCGCGCGAGGAACGGCACGATCAGCCCAAGTGACCCCGGAGTCTTCGTAACGCGCACGTCGAGGTGGGCATCGGCGAAATAGCCCTTGTCGAGCGCCAGTTCCAGCGGTAGCGCATCGTAGATGCCGGGGTTGAACATCAGCCGCACGACGTCGCCGTCGGCGGCGCGGCCCGCACTCGGCACGAGGCTTACGAGGAAGGCGGCAATCGTGACCCAGAGCAGGGCGGCCTTGACAGGGGCGCGGCGCACGTTTACAATCATTCCAGAATGTATGTAAAGCCCCTGCCGGCGGAGGCCTACTTCGAAGATGTTTCCGGCGTGGGCTACTGCGCGTGCGCGCCGTGGAAGCCGGTGGTGGTTTCGCGCGAGCAGATTGCGGCGGAGATCGCACGTTTGGCCGATGAGCCGCGGCCGGCCAACGGCCGGCGGGCCGCGCTGGTCGTGCATCCGCAAGCAACGGCGCCGGGCCTCGGCTTCGCGCCCGGCATCGACGTGACGATCAACGTGCTCAAGCCGGGCGAAGAAACCGTTCCGGTTCGCCGCAATTCCAACCAGCTCGAGATCTGCATCGGCGGCAGCGGCACGGTGCGCGCCGGCGGCGAGCAGTTCGTGGTCGAGGATCACGACATTTGGAACATCCCCGCGATGCAGACCTACACGCATCGCAACACCGGATCGGAACTGTGGGCGCGGTTGAGCTACTCGAACGCGCCGCTGCTCGAAAAACTCGGCGCGCATTACTTCGAAGAAGATCCGCCGCCGCTCGTGATCGATACCGAAATCGCAACGACGACGCAGCACAAGAACAGGTACGCACGCGAAAATGCGCCCGATTTCGCCGTGACCCCGGAAGGTGCGCGTTTGCGCGGCTACGAGTTTCTGGTCGACATCGAAGTGCTCGAGTCGAAGGCGATCCACCGGCCGTGGAAAGCCGTTCGGCCGCATCTGGCGATCAGCGGGAATCCGGATGCGCGCGGCATTCTGCTGCTCTACAATCCGGCCACGGAGCGGCGCAACGGCACGACGCATAGCTTCTTCGCGACGCTCGGGGGCATGCCCCCGAATACGCCGCAAAAAACGGCGCCCGCCGGGCACCGTCACACGTCGGCCGCGGTAAACTACCGCTTCATCAGCGATGGCGGCTACAGCATCGTCGACGGCGAGCGGTACGATTTCGGCGGCGGCTCGCTGATGCTCGCCGCGCCGAGCTGGACCGACCACGCCCATTCGTACCGTCCCGCCCCGACGGGGACCGTCTCGCTGACGGTTCAGGATCACCCGCTGCACATCGGGATGGAATCGCTCATCTGGCAAGAGGATCTCAACCTTCCCATTCTCACCCTTGGCTCGCAGGCCGGCGTCACGGGATACGTCGGTCCGCGGAAACGTGGAGATTGACCCAATGATTTCCGAGCGCAACCAATTCATGGTCGATGTATCGGGCACGGGCTATGCGCCGAACGACCGCTGGTCACCGATCGTGGTGCCGCGCGCGTCGATCCTCGCCGAAATCGAGCGCTTGGCCTCGGAGCCGCGGCCGGCTAACGGCCGCCGCGCCGCCCTGGTCGTGCACCCGCAAGCCACGCGGCCCGGGCTCGGATTTTCGCCCGGCATCGACGTGACGATCAACGTGCTCAAACCGGGCGAAGAAACCGTTCCGGTGCGGCGCAACTCCAATCAGCTCGAGATCGTCATCGGGGGCACCGGGGTGGTGCACGCGGGCGAGCGCGAGTTCGGCGTCGAGACGAACGACATCTGGAACGTCCCGGCGATGCAAACATATTCATACCGCAACACGGGTAAGGAACTCTGGGCGCGGCTGAGCTACTCGAACGCGCCGCTGCTCGAAAAACTCGGCGCTCACTTTTTCGAAGAAAATCCCGCGCCGGTCGTGATCGACACCGAAATCGCAACGACGACGCAGCAGAAGAACAAGTACGCGCGCGAAAATGCGCCCGATTTCGCCGTGACCCCGGAAGGCGCGCGTTTGCGCGGCTATGAATTCCTGGTCGACATCGAAGTGCTCGAGTCGAAGGCGATCCACTGGCCCTGGAAGGCCGTGTGGCCGCACTTGCGCAGCAGCGGCAATCCCGATGCCCGGCGCATCATGCTGCTGTACAATCCGGCGACGGAACGGCGCAACGGCACGACGCACAGCTTCTTCGCGACGCTGGCCGGCAAAGAACCGAACCGGGAACCGGGACCGCTCGGCCGCGGGCATCGCCACAGCTCGGTCGCGATCAACTACTACTTCCTCGGTTCGGGCGGTAAGAGCGTGGTCGACGGCGTGACGTATGAATGGGGCGTGGGCGATCTGATGCTCTCGGCGCCGAGCTGGGCCGAGCACGCGCACTACGTGAGCGCCTCACCCGTCGGCAACACGACGCTGACCGTGCAAGATCATCCGCTGCACATCGCGATGGAGTCGCTGATCTGGCAAGAGGAGATGGACGGGCCGATCCTCACGCTCGGTTCGCAAGCAGGCGTAACCGGGTACGTCGGCCCGCGCCGCAAGGGCAAGTGACAGCCCTCGCGACGCCGCCACGCGTCCGCCGCAGTCAAGAGCAACGCAGCGCCGAGACCCGCGAGCGTCTGATCGTAGCCGCGATCGAGTGCATCGAGCGCGTCGGCTATGTCGAGGCGACGACGACGCTGATCGCACAACAGGCGAACGTCAGCCGCGGCGCACTCCAGCATCACTTCGCTACCAAGGCCGACTTGATCGTCGCGGTGATCGATCGCGTCTCGGAAGAACTGAACCTGCGGTTCGACGTCGACTCGCTCGCGGCGGCGCCGCTCGAAGCGCGCGTGGCCGCCATCGTCGATCGTTACTGGGAAGTGTTCACGGGGCCGTCGTTTCGCGCCGTGCTCGGCATCAGCCTCGGCATCGCCGGTGAACCGGCGCTAGCGGCGCGTTTGTCGCGTTCGCTCGACGAGGCGCGTGAAAGTTACGGCGTCCTCTGGCTCGAGCTGTTTCGCGACGCCGGCCTCAACGCGGCGGAATTGTCGGCGATCCGGCGCGTTGTGATGTCGGCCGCCCGCGGCTTCGGCGTGCTGAAGATCCTGCAACCGCAGGGCGAGCACGATGCCGATCGCAGCATGCTCTACAAGATTGCGTTGCGCGAATTGCGCAGCGGCTCGCATTCGTAGGAGATCCTTTGCGCCTGGCAACGTTCAATCACGATAACCGGCAGCGCTGGGGAGCGGTGCTGGGCGATCAGGTCGCGCCGCTCGATCACGCATGGCCGAGCCTGCGGCTCGCGCTCGGCGCCGGCAACCGCGCCATCGCGGCGGCGCTCGCCGAGACGACGGCGCGCGCACCGTTGGCGGACGTGAAGCTGTTGCAACCGGTACCCGACCCCGAAAAGATCTACTGCGCGGGGGTCAACTACAAATCGCACACGAGCGAGACCGGACGCGAGAACAAAGCCTACCCCTCGATGTTCATGCGCTTTCCGGATTCGCAAGTCGGTCCCGACACGCCCATCGTGCGCCCGTTTCTCTCTTCAGACTACGATTTCGAAGCCGAACTCGCGGTGATCATCGGCAAAACCGGCCGTCACGTTGCAAAAGAGAACGCGTATGAGTATGTGGCGGGCTACTCGTGCTTCGGCGACCATACGCTGCGCGACTACGGGCGGCACGAACGGCAGATCACGCCGGGCAAGAACTTTCATCACAGCGGGGCGTTCGGGCCGTGGCTCGTGACGGCCGATGAGATTTCCGATCCGGCCGCGCTCACGCTCACGGGCAAGCTGAACGGTGAGATCATGCAGAGCGCGTCGACCGGCGATCTGATCTTCGACATCCCGTTCTTGATTTCGTATTTGAGTTCGTGGTCGATGCTGAAGCCGGGTGACGTGATCGCGACCGGCACGCCGGCCGGGGTCGGCTTCACGCGCAAGCCGCCGCTGTGGATGAAAGCCGGCGACGTGTTCGAGATCGAGATCAGTTCGATCGGTATTCTGCGGAATACCGTCGTCGACGAACTATACGGCTGAGGCTTTGCGCCCGGAGCGCCAGCGGGCTTGAACGCGCTGGGGCTTGGGAATTTCCTGACCGATGCCCTTGGCGCGCGCACGCTCGTAGACCATCTTCGCGACCGAGAGGTCGGAGATGCCCATGCCGAGCGCTTTGAAGAGCGTGATGTCGGCATCGGCGGGACGCGTCGTCTTCGCGGCGATGATCGCACATAGTTCTTTGACGTCGTCCCACGAGCCGCCGCCGCCGTCGTAGCGTTTGCGGAACTCGAACGATGCGATCTTGGCATTGGGAATGTGGTCGACCACCACCATCGTGGCGCGGTCGAAGATGTCTTGGTGGAATTCGCCGAACTTCGGCAAGATCGCGCCGACGGCGTTGAGGTGCGCGCCGCGGTCGATGTCGGCGGAGGAGAAGAAGGGCTCGCGCGCCCGCGTCATGATCGTCACGATCTCGGCGCCCTTGGTCGCCTCGCGCAGCGTCGTGGCTTCCACGACATCGAAGGCCAACAGCGCGGCGGCGTTTTTCACGAACGCCTTGCGATGTTCTTCCGTCGGGCTGAACACGCGCAGGCGTTTGAGCGGCCGCACCGCCGCGATGGCCGCGACTTGCAGCAGCGCCGACTTGCCGGTGCCGATCAGCGCCATCTCGCTCGCGTCCGGCTTCGCCATCCATTTCGTTGCGAGGCCCGAAATGCCGGACGTGCGGAGTTGTCCCAAGAGCCCGGCCTCGATCACCGCCATCAGCGCGCCCGTTTCCGCGCTGAAGAGTTCGAAGATCGCGCCCGCACCGTGCTTCGTGTTGGCCCACGTCTTGAAGCCGACGTAACCGGCGCCGGGAAACATCGAGCCCAGCGCGTGCATCGAGTTGCCGTCGCCCCACGTGCCGAGCGCCTTTGCAACGTTCTGCGCTTCGCCGCGGCCTTCGAGCGCGAGGCCCTCCTCGAGCGCTTCGATCGCGTCCTCGAGTGAGACCAGTTCCGATACTTCGTTGCCGGTGATCCAGATGATCGGGGCGTCGCTCATGATTTCTCCGTCTCCGCGGCCGGGATCACCGGCTGCGAACGCTTGCTTTGGATGCGCCAGCCGTCGGCGAGACGCACGTAGCGGTCGGTGCTGAATTGCACGCCGCCGGCGCGAATGAGCACCGGCTCACCGGGCTTCGCGATCTTCTCGCGCACGCTGACGTAGTAGTGAACGCGAGCGCGATCGGGATCGAGTGCTTCCGCCCATACGTTGGTCAAGACGTGCGCGGTGGAGCGGTCGGGCGAGCGCTTCTCGAGTGCCGCCAAAACGTCAGCCGGTCCGGTCAGCAAAACGCCTTGGCGATGCCAGGTCCCGTCCGGTGCGAACATCGCGGCTGCGGAAGCATGTTCGCGCGTGTCGAGGCTGAGGTAGAAGCGCAACGTCATCTTGGTGCACGTCGCTTCGATCGCGGGATTCCCGTCGCTCGGAAACATTCGTTCTAGATTGTATGTATTCTAAGCGGAGGGTGTCAACCTCGCCGGAGCCTAGCCTCGATCGAGCGCAAACCCCATACGCACTGCCGACTCGAAGAGCCCGTCGGAGAGCAGCCGGCGCATCGTCGTGAAGGCGTGGGCCTCCCCGGTCACCAGCGTGCGCAGCGGCGGATGGGCCTTCGCAACGATCTTGGCCACGGCGCGCGCCACGACGTCCGGCGGCGGCGCTTTGGCTTCGAACCCCTGCATCGTTTTCAACGCGCGGTCGCGCCACGGTGTGTATGCGTCCAGCTTCGTCGCTTGCGCCGTTGCAAACAGAGAGGTTGCGATTGCGCCCGGTTCGACCATCGCAACCGCGATGCCGAACGGTTTCAGCTCAGCGCGCAACGTTTCGCAGTAGCCTTCAACCGCGAATTTGCTGGCATTGTAGTAGCCCCAGAACGGCACGGGCACGAGGCCGGCGAGCGAACTCAGCGTGACGATCTTCCCGCTGCGCTGTTCGCGCATCTGCGGCAGCACCGCCGCAACGGCACGCGCGACGCCGAAGAAATTGGTTTCGAACTGCGCGCGAGCCTGATCGAGCGTGAGTTCTTCGATCGCGCCGGCGATCAGTTGCCCGGCGTTGTTGACCAGTACGTCGAGGCGTCCGGTGCGCTCGAGCACCGCGTCGACGCACGCGCGCACGGACTCATCCGAGCAGACATCGAGCGCCAGCGCTTCGACCCCGGCCGGACTTTGTGCGCGGCGGCTTCCGCCGAAGACCCGGTATCCGTCGCGCACCAGTTGCGACGCGATCGCCGCCCCGATGCCGCTCGACGAACCGGTGACCAGGGCAACCTGCTGCATCGCCATAAAAGGCAGTCTACGTACAAAACTCTCAAAACGGAAGTACTTACCATTTTGTTAGTAAAGGGCATCCTGTGGCCGTGATCGATGAACGTTGGCCGCAACCCGACATCTACGACCGCCGCTGTCCGGCCCGAAACGTCCTCGGCCACGTCACCGGACGCTGGGGCGGCCTGATCATCACGGCGCTGCTCGATGGAACGTTGCGCTATTCCGAACTTCGCACGCGCGTCGACGGCATCTCCGAGAAGATGCTCGCGCACACGTTGCGCGAGCTGCAACTCGACGGGTTGATCGTGCGGACTAGTTATCCGGTTGTTCCCCCGCGCACGGACTATCAACTCACGCCTTCGGGCCGTGAAGTCGCCGGACTCGTGCGGGCCCTCGTCGGTTGGATCGAAGAGCACCTTCACGATGTGCTTGCGGCGCGCGAGTGCCCGCAGGGAGAGCCGATGATCGGCGGGTAGGTGAGCGCATGAACCGCATCCCCTCATTGGTCGTCGCCCTCGTTTCATCGGTCGCCTTTGTTGCCGTCGTCGCCGGGCCGCTTGCGGTGAGCGCCGCGCCGGCCGCTCCGAAGGTTGCGATCGTTACGAGTGCCGGCAGGATCGACGTCGTGCTCGACCCCGTGCACGCACCGATCACGACCAAGAACTTCCTAAGCCTGGTCGATCGCAAATTCTATGACGGCGGCACGTTCTTCCGGGCCGTGCCCGGCTTTGTGATTCAAGGCGGCAACAAAACGCGCGAAACGGACCACGACAAGACGATTCCGCTCGAAACGCCGCTCAAGACGGGCGTGAAGAACCTCGACGGCGCGATCGCGATGGCACGCACGTCCGATCCGGACTCGGGGACCTCGGAATTCTACATCGACGACGGCGATCAAGCGATGCTCGACGGCGCACCGGGTCAGCCGGGCTACGCCGCGTTCGGCCACGTGACGAAGAACATGGACGTCGTTCGCAAGATCGCGCGCCTGCCCGCCGAGGGCCAGATGCTGCTGGCCCCGATCAAGATCATCAGCATCCGCCGCGTGCCCTAGCAACCGTGGTGAGATCTGTTTGGGGGGCCCTCATTACCGTTGTCTTTGTTTTCGTTTTCATCATTTTATTCCTCAATGTCACGCCGGGCGTGACGCCGTCGCCATTGCCATCGCCGGCCAGCAACCGATGCTCGCCCAGCCTTTACAGCACTATTAACAACGCATTGCCACTGCCGGTAAATTTCTGCGCATACGGCACCCTGCCGTGGCGTAACTACTTGGGCCCGACGCCTTCTTCAACCGACGCTGCGAACTCTTCGATCGTGCAGACGTACGCTGTCGACACCGCTGCAGGCGCTGAGTACTTCACAACGTATGCGAACTCGAGGGTGGACGGAACCGGCATCGGCGGTTTTCCGGTTTACTACGCCGCGACGAGCGATCCGGCAGTCTACATCAACTGTTCGAGTGGCTCCGTGCAGTATGGCTGCACGCTGGGATCCAGTACCGCCGGCCCAACCCGCACGGTGATTACGAGCTCATCATACGGGCCCTTCAATATCCCGGCTCAAGCTCGACCCGGGTCAACGAACTCGAAGAACTCGGGCGACGAGAACCTGACGATCATTCAGCCTGCGCGTGGCCGCTATCCGGGGCTGGCGGTAAACCTTTATTTTACCGGCTGCAACCAATGGTCAAATTGGACGAACTCGGATATCGTCGGCACGAACGTTTGTTCCGGCTCGTTTGTCGGCGCGTCGTTCTCGAATGTCGCGACGGACAACGGCGTTAACCCCGGCAACATTGATGGCGGCGACGACTTCGCCGCGATCATCCCGCACTACAATGAGGTGGTCACGACCGGCGTCATCAACCACGCGCTCGAACTGCGGGTGTCATGCGTGGCCCGACCACCGGGACGCTTCCCGGGGACGACGGCAGAGGTGTGCAATTCCGGTGGTTTGATCGCCGGCGCACATATCCACTTGCGGCGAACACACGCGCAGATGGATACGATCGGTGCGAGCATCACGAACTATTCGTATCTCAAGCCGTTTTACTACGCGCTCATCGATTACGGCGGGTTCGTGCTCGACACATCGGGCCCGTCAAACTCGTACAAGTTCGTGGGCCCCATCTCCATTGAAGACGCGAGCGTATGGCTGCGTAGCGGCGGATCGAATCCATGGGTTGCGTGGTTCAACGCGCAGGGCGCGCCGTCGTATAACAATGCGAACGGCGCGTACTTCTACGACAAGGTAAACTTTTTCGCGCCGATCGCGAGCTACCTCGAAGTGCTCGCGCCTTGCCACGATGTCGGGACGTGCTAACCCTCGGCAACGGCCACACGCGCGGGAGCAACGACCGCGGGCGCTACCTGCTCAGCCGCGCGTTCCGGCGCGGCACGTCCGAGCCCGGCGAAGGCGTGGATTAACGGACGCTCGATCGCCCAATAGACCAGTCGCGAGACGATCACGACCACGACGAAGGCGCCGGCGATGTACGCGATGTCCGCCACGACGCCATGTGGGTGCAACCGTAGGACGAGCGCCGTCCAGGCCGCGAGGGCGAAACCGTGCCAGAGATACATCGAATACGATGCGTCGCCGATCCGACGCAGCCAAACGGGCGCGACGCGACCAAAGCGTTCCTCGAGACCGACAGCGCCGTACAGCAATAGAGCCATGGCCGGCGCGACTACGACGGCGCGATACCATTGGAGCGGCGTCGTCCCGAAGCCGTCGAAGCGCGTCGAGTAGCCGGCGACCGCCACGACGGCAACGACGGCGAGAGCGAATAGAAGGCGCGGATGGTAGAGTCGTCGCTGCATGACGAGAGCGCCGACGATCATCCCCAGCATGAACTCGAGGCTCAACGGCTGGGCGATGAATCTAATTGCCACGATCATGACGTGCGGCGAGAGAAGCGCACAGACCAACATGGTCGCGATCCAGCCGACGCTGATCCACAAGAGCGCTCCACGCCTGAAGAACAGCGCTCCGGCGAACACGAGATAGAAGTACATCTCGAACGAAAGCGACCAAGCAACGTCGGAGATGTTGTCGATGCTGTGCGGGATCAGCAGATAAGAGGCGATCACGTCCCAGGGCCGCTGCGGATCCATGTGCAGCAGCAGCGGCGCGGCAAACGCGAGCGCGATGTAGATCGTCAACATGATCCAGAACAGTGGATAGATGCGCAACGCGCGGCGCGCCAAGAACATCGGGCCGGCGCCGCTGCGACCGAAGCTGTTCCACGTCGTCACCACCATGATGCAGCCGCTGATGACGAAGAAGAGATCGACCCCGGTCGCGCCGCCGGCGCCGACCCACTGTACGAGGCCGTTCGGGAACGCCCGTGCTTCGAGCCGTGGGAGATGCGTGGCAACGACCATGAGCGCTGCGACGGCGCGCAACGCTTGGATGTTGTGCAGCCTCATGCTGCGGCCGGCAAGGTTCTCAATTTGACGTTCCAACAGGACGCGAGTGATATGCGGCGCCGGTACATGTCCCAGCGTCCGTGGCTGCTTCCGCTATCGTGCGCTTCCAGCAGCGCGTCGAGGAGGCACCGGAGTCCTAAGCTGTTGGGACCGGTCCCCTTTGGTCTCCCAAAGTCGGGCCGGAATTCGTTCTTAGGTGGGGGAAGACCCCGCTCATGGTTACGCGCGCGGAGCTTCCGCCGCCAGTTGGTTCTCGCTTGCGACACTGGCTGCCGTTCACGCAGATGAGCGGATTCGACGTACGTACGCGGACGTTCGTACGCGGCCGCGGCACGATGCTCACCGATGCTGCCGGAGCGCACGTGTTCGATGCGATTTCTTCGGTGTGGACAACGATTCACGGGCACGGTCATCCGCATATCGTCGAAGCGATCGCGCGGCAGGCGGCCGTGCTCGACCACGCGACCGCGCTCGGTGCGACCAACCCGCTCGCGGACGAGCTGGCCGAACGTCTCTGCGCGCTCACGTCGCTCGACGTTGCGTTCTTCGCGAGTGACGGTGCCAGCGCGATCGAGGCCGCGCTGAAGATGGCGATCCAGTACTGGCAAGCATGCGGCGAGCCCCAACGCGTGAAGTTCGTACACTTGCGCGATTCGTATCACGGCGATACCGCCGGCGCGATGGCCGTTTCGGACATCGCGGCGTTCCGAGCGCGCTTTGCGCCGATCTTCGTCGAATCGGTGTGCTACGACGATGCGCCCGACGCCCTCGCGCGCGACGACGTGGCAGCGATCGTGTTCGAGCCGCGCCTGCAAGCCGCGGCCGGGATGCGCATCGTTGCCGCGGAGCGCTACGCGGGGATGCGCGCCCCGCATCGCCCGCTGCTGATTGCCGATGAAATCGCGACGGGGTTCGGCCGCACGGGCACGATGTTCGCCTACGAAGCGCTCGCGCTCGCTCCGGACCTGGTATGCCTGGGTAAGGGGATCTCGGGCGGGACGCTCGCTCTTTCGGCGGTGCTCGCGACGCAGCGCATCTACGATGCGTTTCTCAGCGCACCGGAAGCGAATCGGCAGTTCTTTCACGGCCACTCGTATGCCGGCAATCCGATCGCCTGCGCGGCGGCGCTCGCTTCGCTCGATCTGTTTGCGGCGGAACACACGCTCGCTCACGTGGCCGAGCTCGACGCGGCGATGGACGGGCTGCTGGCGCCGCTCACCGCACATCCGCGCGTCGCCGACGTGCGCCGCGCGGGCCTCATGGCGGGCATCGAGATCACCGCGCCGGCCCGGCGCGTTGCCGACGATCTCTACGCCCGCGGCCAGTTCACGCGGCCGATCGGGCAGACGGTGCAGCTCGTGCCGCCGCTATCGTCCACGCGCGAGGAGATCGCGGCGTTCGTCGCGGCGTTCGTAGACGTGCTGGACCGCGCCGGATGAGCTATCTCGATCGCGTGCGCACCGAACTTGCGGTGCTGAGCGCAAAACAGCGCCGTCGCGTTGCACGGAATAGCGTTCCGGCCGGCGCGATCGACTTCGCGTCGAACGATTACCTCGGGCTCGCGCGCGACGAACGCGTGCTCGCTGCGCTGCGCGGCGCGACGGCCGCGGGCAGCGGCGGCTCGCGGCTGCTCGGTGGCGCCGCCCGCGAATACACCCAACTGGAAGCTGCGCTGGCCGAATGGACGGGCCGCGAGCGCGCGCTGCTCTTCTCATCGGGTTACCTCGCGGCGATCGGCGCGATCACCGCGCTCGCGCCGTGCGTGAGCGGCGCGTATTCGGATGCGCTCGTGCACGCGTGTATCATCGACGGACTGCGCTTGACCAAACTCGAGCGGCACATCGTACCGCACGCAACGCTGCCGGATCGCCCGGCCGCTCCGCGCGGCGCGCTGATCGTCACCGAGTCGGCGTTCGGCATGGATGGATCGCGGGCGCCGCTCGCCGCGCACGTCGCGGACCTGCGCCCCGATGACGTGCTGCTGATCGACGAAGCGCATGCGCTCGGCGTGGCCGGATTGCATGGGGCGGGCTATGCAGCGGGGTGCGGCGACGAACGCATCGTGGTGATCGGCACGCTTTCGAAGGCTTTAGGCGCGGCCGGCGGTTTCGTTGCCGGCCCGGCGGAAGTCATCGAGCTGCTCACGAGTACGGCGCGTTCGTTCATCTTCGACACGGCGATGCCGCCGGCCATCGCCGCGGCCGCCGCTCGGGCGCTGGGCATCGTCCGCGATGATGAAGGCGATGCGCTGCGCGCGCGGCTGGACGCGCGTGCCGAGCGCGTGCGCGGCGAACTGCGCGAACTCGGCTACGACGTGCAAGGCGACGCCGGGCCGATCGTGCCGCTGGTGCTCGGCAGCGAGAGCGCGGCATTACGGTTGGCGCGCGCGCTCGAAGCGCGCGGTGTGTACGCGCCCGCCGTCCGGCCGCCGACGGTGCCGCCCGGCGCGTGCCGTTTGCGCTTGTCGGTGCGCGCGAATCATACCGAAGCGGAGATCGGCATCCTTATGCAGGCGTTGCGCGAACTGCGTCCGGCGGATTTGGTCGCAACCGACTGATGCGGCTGTTCGTGACCGGCACCGATACGGATGTCGGCAAGACGCGCGTCACGGCGGCGCTTGCCGCGATGTGCGTTGCGCGCGGCGAGAGACCGACGATCGTGAAAGCGGTGCAGACGGGCCTCGCGCCCGGTGTTGCGGGTGATGCGGCCGAAGCGGGCGCGCTCGCCGGATGCGCGGCGCTCGAGTTTGCGCGCTTCCGCCTGCCGGCCGATCCGTGGTCGGCAGCGCTGGCCGAGAACGCTTCCCCGCTCGACGCGGGCGTTCTGGCGCGCCGGATCGAGGCCGTAGCCGGCACGGTGATCGTCGAAGGTGCCGGGGGCGCGGCCGTTCCGATCAACGCCGATGAGACGCTGACGACGGTCATCGCGCAGACATCGTGTGCTGCCGTCGTCGTCACCGGCATGCGCTTGGGCTGCATCAGCCACACGCTGCTCACGCTCGTCTACCTCGAAGCGCATGGAGTTCCGGTGCACGGCGTCGTACTGGTGGAGCGTTGGGGGCCGTGCGATCCCGACGAACGCGCTCGCATCGGACGCGCGATCGAAATGCACGCGCCGTTGCTCGCCCTCATCGAACACGATCTCGACGCGCGGCGCAGCGTCGCCCGCGCCGCAACACTCTTGGACAAGGTTGGAACCCGTGCTTGACGCCCTCCCCACCGCGCGCCGCATCGCCCTCGACGAGCAGGGCGTCCTCAGCCGCGAGGTGCTGGCCGGCCTCGCGGCGTTGCCGCGTGAGGACGTCGGCGGTCTGCTGACGCTCGCCGATGACGTGCGCCGCCGGGCGTCGGGCGACGCCGCCGCGGTCGAGGTGCTGTTCAACGCCAAGAAGGGCGGCTGTTCCGAAGATTGTCATTTCTGCTCGCAGAGTGCGCGCTATGCCACCGACGTCTTGGCGGAGCCGCTGCGCGAAACGCACGAATTCCTCGACGCCGCGCGCGAAGCGCGCGACCGCGGTGCGGCGGAGTTCTGTATCGTCGTCGCGGTGCGCGGTCCGTCGAACGCGCTGCTCGAGCGCGTTTGCGAAGCCACGCGTGCGATCCGCGCCGACATGCCGGAGATGCACGTCGCGGTATCGCTCGGCATCCTCACCGATGCGCACTGCGCGAAGCTGGCCGAGGCGGGCGTGCACAAGATCAACCACAACTTGGAAACCTCGCGCCGCCATTTTCCCGCCATCTGCAGCACGCACTCGTACGACGAGCGTTGGGAAACGTGCTTGCGCGCCAAGCGCCATGGTTTCGAGCTTTGCAGCGGCGGCATCATCGGCATGGGCGAGACGGCGGAAGACCGGCTCGATTTTCTGTGCGCGCTGCAAGAGCTCGGACCGGTCGAAGTGCCGATCAACTTTCTCAACCCGCGGCCGGGTACGCCGCTCTCCGATCGCTCGATCGTCGACCCCGTCGAAGCGTTGCGGTTCGTCGCGATGGCGCGGCTCGCGCTGCCCTACGCGCTCGTGCGGCTCGCCGGCGGACGCGAGATCACGCTGCAAGGCTTACAGGACTTGGGCATGCAGAGCGGCGCCTCGGGCATCGTGTTGGGCGCGTATCTCACAACCGCCGGACGCGACGACGAAGAGGATTTTGCGATGCTCCGCCGCACCGGCTTCGCGGTTTGAGGCGTCAGCTGCCGCTAACGGTTTCGACCGCGATCTTCTGGGGAGACCGTTTCGCGCGTTTCTTGAGATCGGCGAGCAGCGTGGAAAGCGCGTCGAGGTTCACGCGGCCGCTCTCCTCCTGAACGAGCGCACATCCGCAGCTGACCGAAAGCAGCGGTACGAGTGCGGTCGCCCCGTTGCGGTCGTTCGCTTCGATCACCCCATCGTGGCGGGCTCGGGCGTCGTAGAAGCTCGCCATGTCCGAAGCGAACTGGGCGATGAACTCGGGCAGCGATGCGATGACCGGCTCCACCGCGGCGCCGTGCGCTCCGAGAAAGAAATCGTCGCCGCCGATGTGTCCCAAGAACACGTCGCCGCCGGCCAGACGTGCGCGCATGAGATCTGCAAACAGCGTGATGGCGCGATCGCCTTGCCGAAAGCCGAAGCGATCGTTGAACGGCTTGAAATAGTCGAAATCGAAGTGCACGAAGATCTGCGGCCGCTCGTCGCTGTCGAGTGCATCGACCATGTAATTGGCCACCATGATGTTGCCCGGCAATTTGGTGAGCGGGTTTTGATCCCGGGCCCGACTGACCACCCGTTCGTGCATGGTTCGAATGATGCCGCGCGTGTCGAGTAATCCGATGTAGGTCCCGTTTTCGACCACGAGCACGGCGTGGTCGTTCGGACGCTGCGCGATCGCCGCCAGCACGCGGTCGATCTCGGTTGAAACCTCGAAGATCAGGCACGGTGTGAGGTAATCGGTCACGCGATGCGGCCGCACCCGATTAGTGAGGAGGTCGCGCCCGAACTGCGAGTAGATGAGCCCCTTGAGCCGTTCCTCGTGCACGATGCCGACGGGTTCGCCGCGCCCGTTGATGACCGGAAAGAACGAGCGGGTCTTGTCGTCCCGAAAGGCCTCGAGAATCGCGATCATCGGCGCGCTGACCGGCAGCGCCGCAATGGGGTCGAGTTCGGCGCGCAGTTCGTTGCGCGCTTCGGGCCGATCGCGGCGATTGCGCCGGTTGAGGTGCTGGACGATCTCATAGTGCGTGTGATGGGTGGAGAGATCGCTCGACGGGTGCGCGATGAAGAAGCCTTGCGCGTAGTCGCAGCCGATCTCGCGGCAGATCTGAAACTCGATCTCCGTTTCGATGCCTTCGGCAACGACCGAGAGGCCGATCGAGTGCGCAAGGCCCACGATCTGCTCGAGAAAGAGGCGTTTCTCTTGGTTCCGATCGACGCCGGCGACGAAGAAGCGGTCGATCTTGATGATATCGGGACGGCTTTCGGCCAGGAGGCGCAAACCGGAATACCCGGTTCCGAAATCATCGAGCGCGATCAGCGGGCGGTCTTCCCAACCGTTGAAGAACTGCTGCGAGCGCGAGACGTTCAAGGTTTCGGCTTCCGAGAGCTCGATGCAAAAGCGGGCCGTCGGGAGCGAATGGCGTTCCAAGATCGCCCGCATGTGCGGGCGGTGTTCGAGATGCGCGTTGAGCACGCGGTTGTTCGCGTTGAAGAAGAGCCGCGCGGATGCCTCGCCCGCGAAGAGCATGAAGTCGCGGATCGCCTTGTCTAGCAGCAGCATCTCGGCATCGACCGCGACGTCGACGTCGGCCATCGATGCGAACAGCATCGGAATCGCGCTGAAGCCGAGGTTCCGGTGCCCACGTAGCAGTGCTTCGAAGGCATACGCCTCGCCGGTGTGCACGTTGACGATCGGCTGATAGGCGTAGACGACATTGCGGTCAAGCGCGTCGAGAAATGCAGTTGCGCCGGCCGTTACACCACGAGTAAGGCTGGAGTTCACAGGATCCTAGTGTACGGGGCCGCGCGTTAAGGCTGGTTTAACCTCTCAGCGGGCTAGGCAAGGACTGATCGGCGTCACTTCCCTCAGATCGAGGGATAGTGCACCGGGGGCATCACGCCGACTGAAACGGTCGTGGAGCGCGAGAGGGTATCGCTGACGGTGAGCGTGCACGAGCCGGCCGATACCGAGGTAACGGTAAGCGAGCCGTTTGTGACGGCACCGGCGGTGATGATGCCCTCGCAGCCGCTCACGGTGTAGACGTCGCGCAGCAAGCCCGGATCGCTCACGGCGATCGCCTGGGTCTGGCCGGCGGCCGTAAACGTGAGGCTGGCCGGCGAGACGGCGGGCCCAAGCGGTGTCAGCGGGGTCGTGTCGACGCCATTGGCGCTGCACGCCGCCAGGGCGGCGAGGAGCGGGAAGACCAGCCAACGGAGCGCGTGACGGGGCATGTCCTCCCGTTTTCCACCGGCCGGCCGAACGCCTCGCGGCTGGGGCGGGAGTGAGATCACGGTTTTGGAATACCGAGCACCACTTTGATCATTGATTGTCACGGTCACTACACGACGGTCCCCGAAGGCATGGCGACCTTTCGTCAAGCGCAACTGGCGAAGACGAAAGACCCGACCCAACCGGCGCCCATTTTGCCCCATTTCAGCGACGACCAGTTGCGTGAGACGCTGGAGAAAGCGCAGCTGAAGCTGCTGCGCGAACGCGGCATCGACGTTACGATCTTTTCCCCGCGCGCCTCGACGATGGCGCCGCACGTGGGATCGGTAGAGGACAACGTCGCGTGGGCCCGTGCGTCCAACGACCTGATCCACCGCGTGTGCGGCTTGTACCCCAAGAATTTCATCGGCGTTTGCCACGTGCCGCAGACGCACGGTTCCGACCTCAAGGCCGCGATTGCCGAGCTCGAACGCTGTGTGAACGAACTCGGCTTCGTGGGTGCGAACCTCAATCCGGATCCATCGGGCGGTCACTTCGACGCGCCGCCGCTGTACGATAAATACTGGTATCCGTTCTATGAGAAGATGGTCGAGCTGAAGGTGCCCGCGATGGTGCACGTGAGCGGTTCGTGCAACCCGGTCTTCCATGCGACCGGCGCCTACTATATCTCGGCCGACACGACCGCGTTCATGCAATTCATTCAATCCGCGCAAGTCTTCAAAGACTTCCCGGAACTGAAGCTGATCATCCCGCACGGCGGTGGTGCCGTGCCCTATCACTGGGGACGCTACCGCGGAATCGCGCTCGATATGAAGCTCGGCGAGCTGAACGATCTGCTGATGAACAACATCTACTTCGACACCTGCGTCTACCATCTGCCCGGCATCGAGTTGCTGCTCGACGTGATCCCGCTCAAGAACATCCTGTTCGGTTCGGAGATGGTCGGCGCAGTGCGCGGGATCGATCCCGACACCAACCACTACTTCGACGACACGAAGAAGTACATCGACGCGCTGAAGCTCGACGCGAACACGCAGACGCAGCTCTTCGAGACGAACGCCTATAACGTCTATCCGCGGCTCAAAGCGCAACTCGCCGCGCAAGCGAAGTAAGAGGAACGCGACCTCATGGACATCTTGGATCTCAACAAGTTTCATCCCAATCCGTCGAAGCCCACGTTCGTCGTGCCGCCGGGGTCGGTCGACGCGCATTGCCACATCTTCGGGCCGGGCGACGTCTTCCCGTATAGCCCCAAGCGCAAATACACGCCGGGCGATGCCTCTAAAGAAGACCTCTTCCGTTTGCGCGACTTCCTCGGGCTCTCGCGCAACGTCATCGTGCAGGCGAGCTGTCACGGTACCGACAACGCCGCGACGATCGACGGCATCAAGGCCGCCGGCGAGAAAGCCCGCGGGATCGCCGTCGTTGAGCTGGACATCACGCTCGACGAACTGCGGGCGATGGATGCGGCCGGAATACGCGGCGTGCGCTTCGCCTTTCTCAAACGCCTGGTCGATCCGACGCCGCCCGAGCGCTATCAGCGCGTGATCGAGATGTGCCGGCAGCTCGGCTGGCATGTCGTCGTGTACTTCGAATCGGCCGACCTGGAAGATCTCGCGCCGTTCATCGAGGCGATCCCGACGACGGTCGTGGTCGACCACATGGGCCGGCCCGACGTCAAGCTCGGGCTCGAACATCCGCAATGGAAGCGCTTTCTGCGCATGCTCGACGAGCATGAAAACATCTGGGTGAAGGTCACGGGACCCGAGCGCATCAGCGAGACCGGACCGCCGTACGACGATGTGGTGCCGTACGGCCGGACGCTCGTGGAACGCTACCCCGACCGCGTCTTGTGGGGCACCGATTGGCCGCACCCCAACATGGAGACGCACATGCCCGACGACGGCAAACTGGTCGACTTCATCCCGCGCGTCGCGACGACCAAGGAACTGCAGCAGAAGATGCTCGTCGACAACCCGATGCGGCTCTACTGGCCGAAGTGAACCGGCACGCGTCGCTGCTGCGTCCGGCAGCGATCGCGTTCCTCGTGTGCTTCTGCGCGTTCGCACCCCGCGCTGCGGCGGTGCAAGCGTCGGCAGCCGAACCGGCCTGCAGCGGGCTCGAAGCCGCGGGACTCATCGCGAATACCACGGTGACGTCGGCGCGCATGGTCGTCGCCGGCGCCGCGCCCAACGTGCCGGCGTACTGCGAAGTGGTCGCGACGATCCGGCCGGTGCCGGGCTCGAACATCGGCGTCGTCTATCGTCTACCCGATGATTGGAACGGCAAGATGCTCGGGATCGGCGGCGGGGGGTTTGCGGGGAACCTCACGCTCGCCGGAGCCGCGCAAGGCTTGATCCGGGGCTACGCGGTCATCGAAACCGATACCGGCCATCCGAGTACGAGCCCGACCGACGGTTCGTTCATGATCGATGCGCCGGGTAAGATCAATCAGGTCACGCTGACCGATTTCGGCTTTCGCGCCGTGCACGAGATGACGCTGGCCGGGAAAGCCATCGTTGCGCATTACTACAGCCGCGCGCCGTCCAAGTCGTACTTCGAGGGATGTTCCACCGGCGGCCGGCAAGGCTTTACCGAAGTGCAGCGCTTTCCGGACGACTACGACGGGGTGATTTCGGGTGCGCCGGTCTACGATCTGCGCGTCCAGACGAGCGCGCTCTTCCGCCTGCAGTTCTTTCAGAAAGACCCGTCGAGCAAACTCTCGCCGAAGCAAGTCCAGACGATCAACGCCGCCGTGTTGCGCGCGTGCGATCTCAACGACGGCGTGCGCGACGGCATCATCGAGGATCCGTCTAACTGCAAATGGGATCCGAACGAGCTGGCGTGCAAGGGCAACGACGCCGGCACCGGTTGTCTCACGGCGCGTCAAGCGATGGCAGTACGGCGCAGCTATAATGGAATTTCCACGCCCGATGGACGGGTCGCCGCGTTTCCATTACCGCGCGGCGGCGAGCTGCAGTGGACGCCGCGTTCGATCGGCGGCACGCCCGACAACCCGTTCGGTACGAATTTCACGCTGGGCGTACAGTATTTCATGGACGTCATCTACGGCAATCCGAACCAAGAATGGGATTCGTTCACGCCCGAAACGGCACTCGCCGCGATCGCTCAGAGCGATACCGCGCCGCTGGTGCAAGCGACCGATCCCGATGTATCCGCGTTTCTCAAGCACGGCGGAAAGTGGATCATGTGGCACGGCGTTTACGATCCGGGACCCAGTTCGCAGGGCACGCTCGAGTACTATCACGCCGCACTCGCCGCTTCGGCCAAAAAAATGGGCGTGAGCGAAGCAGCGTTGGCGGCCGATATCCGCGTGTTTCTCGCACCCGGCGTCTACCATTGCGGCGGCGGTCCCGGTCCCGATCAGTTCGACCTGCTCTCGGCACTCGACGATTGGGTCGCCGGCGGCAAACCGCCGATGCGCATCGTGGCCACGAAAGCCGGTTCGCCGATCTCACGTCCGCTGTGCGTCTATCCCGCGCAAGCGCGCTATACCGGTGCCGGCGATACCAACCGCGCGGAGAACTTCGTCTGTAAGTAGAACCGCGCCGCCATGGCAACTCGCACGCGTGGATCGTTCATCGCTCTGAGTGGTGCGGCGCTTGCCGCGCCGTCGTTTGCCGGCGCCGCGGATCTCGTCGCAATCAAGATGGCCGGCGTGCCGGAAGACTCAGCCACGACCGTGCTCTACGGCATCCAAAGCGGCTTGTTCAAGCCGTACGGACTCGACGTCGACATGCAGCCCCAGCACAACGGTCCCTCCGTCATGAGCGGCGTGGTCGGCGGCAGCTATCAGGTCGGGAAGTCGAGCACGCCGCCGCTGATCGCCGCGTTCAGTAAGGGATTGCCGTTCACGATCATCATGCCGGCCGGGATATACGATACGCGTGCGCCGATCGCATCGCTGCTGGTAGCGAGCGATTCGCCGATCAAAAAGGCCGCCGACCTCAACGGGAAGACGATCGCCGTCGGCGCGCTCAACGACATCCATTCGCTGGCCGTGCTGGCCTGGATGGACAAGAACGGCGGCGACATCACCGGGATAAAGTTCGTCGAGATCCCGATCGGCGAGATTCCCGTCGCGATCGAGCAGGGCCGCGTGGCGGCCGGTTCCGTCAACGAGCCGGTGCTCTCGGCGGCTCTCGCCGACAACAAATTGCGTGCCGTGGCCCATCATTTCGACGGCATCGCGCCGCGCTTCATGTACACCGCTTGGTTCACGACCAAGACCTACGCCGCGGCGAATCCGGCCGTGGTGAAGAGCGTCTCGCAGGCGCTTCGGAAAGCCGCCGACTACTGCAACGCGCACCACGCGCAAACGGCCGACTTGATCGCGAAGTTCACCTCGCTCGAACCCGCGCAAGTCGCGAAAATGACGCGCGTGGAACAAGGGACGACGCTCGATCCGAAGCTCGTGCAGCCCGTGATCGACACGATGCTGCGCTACAAGACGTTAGCGCAGCCGGTCGATGTTCACGACGTCATGTTCTCGGGTTAGAATCTGGCGGAGCGTTTCCCGCGCCGCCGCCGTCTGTTCCGGCGACCAGCCGCCGAATGCTGCGTTCGCAACGAACTTCGCTTCGATCTCGGCGGATGTGAGCGGTTCTTGTGCGCCGCCGCGAAAGTGCGGTTGACGTTCCTCGATCGTTGATCCGTCGGTGAGCGTCGCGCGCAGGTGACCCGTGAACGCGTGCGGATACGGGTTTTCCGGATCGATGCGGTAGCGGATCTTCGCGGCGAGCGCGCGCACTTGCGGATCGTGCGCGGCTTCTTCGGTGAATGCGCCGAGCCCGACGTCGCCGCGGATGAAGCCCAGCGCCATGCAGAACGGCGTGCTGAATTTCGCCGCGTACGCGTTCGGCGGCGCCTGTTTGCCGGCCAGCGGTTCCCATAAGCGGTGCACGATACCCTCGGCGGTGTCGCACTCGATCGTTGCGATCGCATCGGCGCTCACACCGCGGGCTGCCAGGCGAATCGCGCAGTCGATGTACGGATGGATCATCGTCCCGCACGCGTAGGGTTTGAACGCCACCGTTTCCATCAGCCACTCGCTGCCGAAGCCGCCGGTCAGCGGCGTGAAATCGCCGTCGGCGGTGTTGGCGAAGCCGAAGAAGAGGCCGTGCGTTCCCTCGAACACCGTTCGCGGGCCGACGAAACCGCCGCGGGCCAACAGCGCCGCGCGAATGCCGGATTGCGCGGCCCAGCCGGCGTGCAGCCGTTTCGTCCACGCGCCCTCGGCCAAATACTCGATGATGCCGCCGGCCATGCTGCCGACGATGCCGAGCGCGTCGACGGTTTGTTTCTCGTCGAGTCCGAGCGTGACCGCCGCTGCGAGCGCGCTGCCGATCGCGCCGAAAACGCTGGTCGGATGAAAGCCCGCCTTGTGCACGCGCATCGGTGCGACGAGCCCGAGCCGGCACATCGTCTCGGTCCCGGTCGCGAGCCCGCGCAGGATCGCATCGCCGGAAGCGCCGTAGCGCTCCGCCGCTGCGAGCACCGCCGGGACGATCACCGCGCCCGCGTGGACCGGACCGCCTTCGAACGTATCGTCGTAATCTTCGCCGTGCGCGGCGATCCCGTTGATCAGCGCAGCGTCGAGCGCGGCGTAGCCGCCCGGATGACCGATCGCGGTGCAGGCGCCGCCGGGTTCGACGCTGCGCAGTACGGCGGCGATGTAATCCGTGCCGCGCGCCGCAACGCACAAGCCCGCAACGTCGAGGATCAAGTCCGCTGCCACGCGCCGGACGGCGGCCGGCAGTTCGTTTGCGCGTACGCCCTGCGCGGCGTGGGCAAGCTGCTCGGCAATCGTGCTCATAATCGCTAGTCGTGAAGGTGCCGCACGTTCTCCTGCGGAGAAACGATCCGCATGGAAGCGGAACTTGCCGGATCGGTCGTGCTCGTAACCGGTGCGGCGCGCAACATCGGCGCGGAGATCGCGCGCACGTGCGCGCACGGCGGGGCGGCGGTCGTCGTCAACGCAAAGTCATCGGGCGAGGCTGCTGCGGCGCTGGTCGCCGAGATCGAAGCCGGCGGCGGCCGCGCCGCGGCGATCCTCGGCGACGTGGGTAATCCGGCCGACGTCGCGCGCGTGGTGGACGAAACGATCGCGCGTTTCGGTCGCCTGGACATCCTGGTGAACAACGCCTCGCTGCGCCATGAATCGACGTTCGCCGAACTGACGCTCGAGCGTTGGCACGCCGTGCTGCACGTTGCGCTCGACGGCGCGTTCTTGTGCAGTCAAGCCGCGCTGCCGCACCTGCGCGCGAGCGGCCGCGGTGCGATCGTGAACCTCGGCGGCTTGACTGCCCACACGGGCGCGCGCAATCGCGCCCACGTCGTCACTGCCAAAGCCGGCATCGCCGGGTTCACGCGCGCGCTGGCACACGATTTGGCGCCGGATGGAATCACCGTGAACTGCGTCGCGCCGGGCTTGATCGAGACCGTGCGCGACTTCATCCCCTCGCACCGGGTGGATCGCGTCACGCTGCTCGGCCGCAAGGGCGTGCCCGAGGACGTCGCCTCCGCGGTGCGCTGGCTCGCGGGTCCGGGCGCGCGCTTCATCACGGGCCAAACGCTGCACGTCAACGGCGGCCTCTACTTGTCATGAGGTCCCGAGCCGCATTTCTCGCGACGCTGGCGGCATTCGCGTCCGCGCCACGCTTCGTGGGCGCTCAAACGCTGACGAAGCTGCGACTCTCCGGTTCGCCCGATCACGACATCATCGGCGCCCTCTGGGGCGCGCAGAGCGGGATCTTTGCGAAGTACGGTCTCGACGTCGACGTGAGCAGTTCCAACAGCGGTGCCGTGGTGACTGCAGCCGTGATCGGCGGTTCGCTCGAGATCGGCAAGGGCAGCCTGCTCTCGCTGCTCAACGCGCACGCCAAAGGTGTCTCGCTCGTGCTCGAAGCGCCGGGCTCGATTTGGAATACCGATGCGCCCGAGTCCGCGTTGCTCGTGGCGAAGGATTCGCCGATTCGCACCGGCCGCGATCTCAACAGCAAGACGATCTCGGTGCCCTCGCTCGGCGACCTCTACCAGATCGCGATCTCGGCTTGGATCGACCAGCACGGCGGCGACGCGCGCACGGTGAAGTTTCTGGAGTTACCGCACCGCGCTGCCGCCGAATCGATCGCGGCGGGGCGCGTCGACGCCGCCAACATCGCCGACCCGATCCTGGGTGAGGCCGTGCAAAGCGGCAGATTCCGAGTGATCGGTCACGCGCAAGATGGGATCGCCAAGCACTTCATCGTGACGGCGTATTTTTGCACCGCCGACTTCGCCGCGAAGAACGCCGACGTGATGGCGCGTTTCCGGCGCGGTCTCTACGAAGCGGCCACGTATGCCAACGCCAACTTCCAGCAGATGATTCCGCTCCTCGCGAAGTACAGCGGCGTCGAGGAGAAGGTCATCGCCGCGATGTCGCTCTCGCCGGTCGCGACGAACCCGAAGCAGCTCGATCCGAAGATGATTCAGCCGATCATCGATGCCGCCGTGAAGTACAAGGCGCTGGCGGCGACGTTCCCCGCCAAGGACGTCATCGACCCGAACGCGTGGATTCACGTTCCGTGAATCCACGCCCTAGTGAGCGGTTATTGGTACTTTGCTGAAGGCGGCAAAGACGGCGCAGATGTCGTCGGCGAGCGCCGAGTATTTGGCCGGTGAATGCCGGAACCCGCGCTCGAGGCTGTCGGCGTAGTGCGCTTTGTTGCGCTCGAGCGCGAACTGGATCACCGCGTTTTTGGCCGGATCGCGTACCGTGCCCATCGGATCCTTACCGGCGGCGATGTTCGCCAGTTCGCGTTTGAGCATGTTGCGGTAATGGATCACCCCGATGTCGGTCGTGCCGAGTTTTTCGAGATGCCGTTGCGCGATCGGACCCTGCGTCTCCCACGCCATCACGTCTTGCACGTTGATGATGTCGAGCAAGTACTCGCCGTTCGCGTCGCGCGTCGGGATCTCGAAGTAGTCGAGGTTGTTGAGCAGATGTGGTGGGACGTCGACGCCGCCGGGCGGTGCGTAGGCCGAGTACCAGTAGTGCATCGTGTGCTCGTCGTCGATCGGCACCCGAATCTGGTAGCGGTGAAATTTCCACACGTCGCCGCCGCCGCTGCCGACGGCGAGGATGTTGGGAAAGAGCACCGGGTGACCGACGCGCCAATCGTCGGAGTCTTCGGAATGACCGGCTAAGAGGCGGCGCTTGTAGACTCCGTATTCGAATTCTTCAAAATCGATCTTGAGATGCTTCGACGCGATCGCGAATTTCGTGCCTTGTTTTTCGCGGCGAAACTCGAGCAAGGCGCCGTGCAGCCACTCGGTGTGCACCGGATCGACGGAGTTCTCCATGATCTGCAGCCAATTGCAGTTGACCACGTTCCAGCCGCAGATCTGTATCGTGCTCTCGCCGGCGAGGCCGTCCCAGCGCGGCAAGAGCGGCGCCGGCTGCGGGCCCAAATACGCCCAAATCAAACCGCCCAGAATTTCCACCGGATAACCGTCGGTGGCGACCTTCTCTTTGAACGAACTGCCGTCGGGCTCGTTCGGCTGTTCGATGCAGCGCCCCGCGCCGTCGAACGCCCAGCCGTGGTACGGACAGCGAATGCCCTCGGCGGTCGGGATGCCGTAGGCGAGCGAAGCGCGGCGATGCGGGCACACCTCCGCGATCAGGCCGAACCCGCCGCGGCGATTCTTGTAGAGCACGAGGTCTTCGCCGAGCAGACGAACGCGCTTCGTCCAGCGGTCGGTCATTTCGGAAACCGCGCCGATCACGTGCCAGTAGCGGCGCTGCAGGTTGCCCATCGGCGTTCCGCGGCCGACGCGCGTGAGCAGTTCGTTCTCTTGTTCGGTGATCATGGCAGCGTTTGCACCTTTACCGCGTACACCGGCGGGAGATCGCGCACGATCGGCATCCAGCTCTCGCCCGCATCGCTCGAGGCGTAGACCGCGCCGCCGCTCGTGCCGAAGTACAGGCCGCACGGTGCGAGCGTATCGGCGCAAATCGCGTTGCCGGCGACGCTGACGTAGCAGTCGCGTTGCGGCAACCCGGTCGTCAGCGGATCCCATTTGGTGCCGCCGGCGCGACTGCGATAGACGCGCAGCTTGCCGTCGAGGGGGAAATCTTCAGCCGCGCTCTTCATCGGCACCACATAGATCGTCTCGGGTTCCTGCGCGTGTACCTCGACCGCGAATCCGAACGCCGACGGCAGGCTTCCGGTGACGTCGCTCCAGGTTGCGCCGCCATCGTTGCTGCGCATGACCCCGTTCGCGGCTTGGGCGTAGATCAGGTTCGGGTTGCCGGCGGGCACGGCCAGGCGCCGCACGTCGAACCCGGCTTCACCGATCGGGCGCCACGATGCGCCGCCGTCGTTGCTGCGAAATGCACCGGCCGCGGAGCCAACGTAGATCCGGTCCGCGCTCGAGGGATCGAGTATGATTGCGGGCCGGAGCGACCGTCCCGTGCCCACTTCGTACGGAACCGCCAGCTCTTCCCAACTCTCACCGCGATCGGTCGACCGGAGCAGCGTTCCGTCCTCGCAGGCGGCGTAGACGGTGTCGGCGTCGGCCGGGGACGCAACGATGGAACTGATCCGCCCCGGCATGACGCCGAGCGATTCCCAGGTGAGGCCGCCGCTCTCCGAACGGTGGATTTGCGGACCGGGTGCGCCGCCGTTCTGCGCTGCGTAAAGTCGATTCGGCTGAGCCGAGCCGGCGACATCGGAAATCTCGCAGCCCGGAAACTGCGGCCCCCCGACTTCCCAGCGATCCCGCTTGCCCTCGGCGGACAAGATGAACGCCCCCTTGTGGGTACCCACGAGGACTCGAACGCGGCTCATACGCGGCCGGTTCGGGGAGAGTTTCGTTAAATCCGCGCTCGACGGCGGGGCTTTCGCCTCAGATGCCTAAGGCCGATCAACTCACGGAGGAGATTGTGATGGACATCAACGACCTGCACGACCTGCGCGACGGTGCCTCGGCCCGGCGACGCCGCACGTTCAACCCGTTCGTCCATCTCTCCACGGACACGCCGCTGATGCGGATGCTCTTTTCGATCACGCGTCCGGGCGGTATCAACGACCACCAGCCCGCGCACAAGCGGGTCGCCCGGAAAAAGGTCGTGCGGGCGGCGACGCTGCCGGCCGGCTCGATGGTCTCGTACTCGAAAGAGCGGATCGAGAAACTCAAGCCCAAACCTTAGTGGATTCACGTTCCGTGAATCCGTCGCGTTTGGGCTTCGCCCAAGCCGCCCTCGAAGCTCAGGCGGGCTCTATGGACGTGCCGAGGAGGGTTCCGCTCGCGCTGATGACTTCGTTGTGCAGCCGCTGCGCATAGAGTTCGGCGACCTCGAGCGTCGTGGTGGCGACGATGCCGCGCCCGAAGAAATCGATCTCGCGTGCCTTCCGTTCGGCATCGCGCAGGCCCGTCCCGACGATGCGCATCAGCCCGAAGATCACGTCCTCGAACGTGTGACAGTTGCAGTTGTGGACGATCGTGTGGTAGAGCGGCATCGGCTGCGTCTGCGCCGCATCTCGCTCCTGCGTCTGGATCCTGCTGGGCACGGCGGATTCTTGTCCGCTGGATGCCCATGCGCCTCGTGCGGCGAAGCCGCCCCGTCGCATGACGCTTTCGAACGCCAACCCTTTCAAACGCGCGCTGCGCGAGAAACGCACTCAAATCGGGATGTGGCTCGCGCTCGCTAACCCGTATACCGCGGAGATCTGCGCGACCGCCGGTTTCGACTGGCTCTTGATCGACGGCGAGCATGCGCCGAACGACATCCCCTTGATCCTCTCGCAGCTGCAAGTGCTCGCCGCCTACCCGGCGCACCCGGTCGTGCGCGCGACGACGGGAAATTCCGTGCTGATCAAACAGCTGCTCGACATCGGGGCTCAAACACTGCTGATCCCGATGGTCGAGACGGCGGAGCAGGCACGCGACCTGGTCGCGGCGGTGCGTTATCCGCCGCGAGGTATCCGCGGTATCGGTGCGAGCATCTCGCGCGTGTCGCGCTGGATGGCGTTTCCCGACTACCTCGCCAACGGTGAGGAAGAGATCTGTTTGCTCGTGCAAGTCGAATCGAAGCTCGGGCTCGACAACGTTGCGGCGATCGCCGGCGTCGACGGGATCGACGGCGTATTTCTCGGTCCCTCGGACCTCGCCGCCTCGCTCGGGCATCGCGGCAATCCGGGGCATGCGGACGTGGTCGCGGCCATCGAGGGCGCGATCGCCACGATCCTCGCGACCGGGAAGCCGGCCGGTCTGCTCACCCCCGACGAACGCTTGGCGCGCCGCTATCTCGAACTGGGGGCCACGTTCGTGGCGGTCGGCACCGAGGCGACGCTTCTCGCGAACTCCGTGCGCGCGCTGGCCAAAGGCTTCGACCGCTTACTCTAAGTCAATCCAAACCCCGTTCCGGTCCGTTGGGAGTGCGTCACGATTCGTACTCTCATCCCGGAGGTTTGGATGTTCAAATTCGCACTACTCCCCGTCGTCGCCGCGGCGGCGATCCTCGGTTCCACGCTTGCTGCCGGCGCGCAGACGTCGAGCATGTCTTTGTCCTCATCGATGTCGTCGATGGGCGGCGCGGAACATGGCATGCCCGAAGGTACCATGGGCGGCGACGGCGTCACCTATACCGGCGCACCGGACCTGCAAGGTGCGGTCTCCCTCGTCGTCGCGGGCGGCTCGATCGGCCACTTCTCGATCACGAAGGCCATCACGGCGCTCGCCGGCGCGGCGACCGCCAACGCGGAAGTCGCCAAGCTCACGAAGCAATACGGCGCGGCGAAAGTCACGTCGTTCGTTACCGTGCAGAACTTCGCCGTCGATGACGCGGTGAAAGTTGCCACGGCGGCCGGCGTCAAGTTTCCGGCGCCGGCGGTGAAGGGCGGCGCCTTGGCGCTGCGCGTCACCAAGCTCGGTCTCGTCAACGGAACGTACTACGAAGGCACGATGCTCGATCACTTGGTATCGCATAAGATTCACGAGATCGTGATGGTCGACATCGACAACAAATTCGGCGCAGCTGCGGACGGCAACTATCACCGCATCGCCGATCAGGCGCACGTCGACCTCGCGCACGCGCTCGGCGTGAACACGGTCAAGCTCGCCGCTTACCACTAAGCGCCGGTCGCCGGTGTAGCGGGGGTTGCGCGTTCGGCCCCGAGCGCGAGCGCAATCCCCGTCATCACGAGCGGCGTGAGAAAGATGTAGTACACGCTCGTCGTCCAGCGCGCCAAGACGAAGATCATCGCAACGAGCGCGCAGCCTTGCAGAAACGCAGCACCGAGATTCGGCGCCGGCCGGCGCCATAGGGCGACCGCGGCGCCGGCGAAGGCGACCAGCGTGATGGCCGGAATCAACGGCGCGATCGCCACCTCGCCCGGCTGCAGGCTCAGCACGTCGTGCCACAGGTTGCGGCCCCAAATGTTCGGATGCAGCAAGAGCGCGCCGCCGACGTTCGATACGAACGCGACCGGATTCCAGGCGAAGAACGGCAGCACGAACAGCATCGTCGTCGCAGCGGCGGCGGCGATCCAGCCGCGCGCGCGCCGCGCATCGCTGCGCCACAGGAACAGCGCGACGAACACCACGATCGGCAGCGCGTATTCCTTGAACGCCACGACCCAGCCCAGTGCAACGGCCGACGTCCACCACAAGGTTTGCCCGGCGCGGCCGCGCACATCGAGCGACCACGCGAGCGCGACGATGCCGAGCAGCACGAGAAACGATGCCGCGGTATCGTTACTGCCGTCCGTCGAGTGAAAGATGACGTCGACCGCACCGGCGAGCGGCATGATGGCGAGCGCGGCGAACCCGTCGCCGATCAACGGTGCGAGGCTCGCAATGAGACCGAGGCCGATGATGCCGGCCAGCATGTCGACGCGGAAGACGTTGAGGCCGAGCAGGTGCGCGAGCCCGTAGAACGCGAGTTCGCCCGGCGGATAGCCGAACGGGCCGCCGGGCGGATTCGTCATCGCGTATACGTGCGTGTACGGATTGCTGCCGCTCCCGAGGACCATCAGGGCCTCGTTGGTCGTTTGCATCACGTCGCTGGCGCGATTGTCGCCGGCCAGGCTGCGCAGGTAGGCGCCGACGACCAGAACGGCGATCAGAACCGTGAGCCCGGCCCAGCGTTTGCGCAAGAGTGCGCCCGCGATCCCGGCGGCGGCCGCGATGAACGCGGCAAAATGAATCGGATCGGGATGCTCGTAATCGCCGCCCGTCCCGATGATCAAAAGCGGAAGCGCGGCGGCAATCAGGGCGATCCGGTCGACCGGATCCAGCGGCCCCGAGTTACCGGCGTTCATGGCCTTCAGACTACCGGTTGCTTCGTCACCATTCCCGCGGCCGGGACGGCGGTCACAAATGCGTTAAGCATGCTTGCTTCCCAAGCACCTGGGACCGGCGAAGTGGTATATTGAGCCCATGAGCGGCATTTCTTCGATTACGTCGGGTTCGTCGAGCTCGCTTCCGAACGGCGGCCTGTCTTCCGTCGGCGCTTCCCTGCTCAACAGCGGTACTGCCCCGGACCCGGTTCCCAGCGCCGCATCGGCGACGTCCGATTCGAAAACGATTTCGCCGTATCAAGCGCAGTACTTGAGCCTGCAGGCATACGACACCCAAGAGCTGCTCTACGCATCGTTCCTGTCGCCCGCGGCAAGCCTCGCCAACACCGATTCGGTCCTCGAACAGGCTGCAGCGCTGCTGGGCACCCCCGGCCAACCCGCGACGTCAGCCACGAGCTCGGCTTCGACGACCACGCAGGGATCGTCCACGACGGAGGGGTCGACGTCGACCTCATCGGCGTCGAGTTCGCTGCCGAACCTTCCGTCGGTCGCCTCGATTCTCGCCGCAAGCGACGACGAAGCGCAACAGACGCTCAACGCCTATGCGAACGCGCCGGTCGGTTCGTCGATCCTCGACTACCAAGCCTAGCGGGTATCCTTCGAGCGGCTCAGGAGACGCAAGCTCGCGGCGACGTTGGTCACCGCGAGCTTTTTCGTGTCCTTAGTGGTGGCGGTCGCCGCCGCGCTGCGGGCCGCCGTAGTGCTGCTGCGGCGCGCGCGTCACGCCGTGCGGAACGTAGCCGCCGCGCTCGGGCGGTGCGACGTAGTTGCGGCCCTGGTAGGCACCGCCGCGGTAGTAGCTGTTCACGCGCACGTTGTTGTAGACGCGTGCTCCGCCGATGAAGCGATAGCCGCCCCCGAACCCGCCGCCGTGCCACCAGCCGGGATTACCGAAGAAGAAGCCGAGGCTGATGCTCGGACCGTAGTAGTTCCACGGATGGCCCGAATAGTACGGGATTCCCGAATAGAACTGGTACGGCGTGTCGACTTCGTTCGCGGCGAAATAATCGCCCGCGTTGTAGCCCATGATGCTCACGACCATCCCCGGAGCCAGCGTCAGCCCGGTTGGATTGATGATCGTTCCTTGATGCAGCTGGACGTTGTCGACGTAGCCCTTTTCATCGCGAACCTGGAGGGAGTACGCGCCGTCGAAGGTCAGGATCCGGCCGTGAATGTTCGCGTCGCCGTCCTGTGCGGGGCCGGCCGCGTAGGATGGTGCGATCTGCGCGTTTGCCGCTAACGGAGCGGCGAGGAAGAGTGCCGCGATAATGGCGGCGATGAGTCTAGTCATAATGTCTTCGGAACGTACCCACTTTTCGGAAAGGTGCGCTTCTCATCAAAATCAAGTTTTCGCCGGCGACGGTTGCGGGGCCGGGGAACCGCTCGCTTCCGGAGCTGGGGTTTCGCTGGGAGTCTGCTGTCCGTCCCGCAGGAAATTCTGCTCGGCTTGCGCGTTGAGCACGACGATGCTGATGCGCCGGTTGGCGGGATTGGTCGGATCGTTTTTCAGGAACGGTAACGCGTCGGCCAGCCCGCGGATCTGCAAGACCTTGTTCGCGCGCATGCCGCCGGTGAGCAATTCCCGCCGCGCCGCGTTGGCGCGCTCGCTCGAAAGCTCCCAGTTGGAATAGCCGTCGAGCATCCCGTGATAGGGCAGCGCATCGGTGTGGCCGGCGATCGAGATGTGATTGGGCACATTGTTGAGCGCCGGCGCGATCTGATCGAGGATGTCCTTGGTGTAGCTCTTGAGCACCGCGTCGCCCTTGTCGAACATCGGGCGGTTTTGGTTGTCGATGATCTGAATGCGCAGGCCTTCGCTCGTGATGTCGATCTTGATCTGATTCTTGAACGCTTTGAGTTTCGGGCTCTGCTCGATCAGCGTATCGAGTTTCGTCTTGAGGCTCTGCAGTTGGTCCTCTTCGTCCTTGCGCCGCGCTTGGTCGTCTTCTTTTTCGGTTTGCGGTGCGGTGGTCGCCGTGACGCCGGGTCCCTGTGTGAACAGCGCTTTTAGTGGACGGTTGAAGTAATCGGCGATGCCCTGCAGATCGCCCTGATTCGTCGACGAGAGGAGCCACATCAACAGAAAGAACGCCATCATCGCGGTGACGAAGTCGGCGTAGGCGATCTTCCACGAGCCGCCGTGCGCGTCGCCGTGGCCGCCTTTCTTCTTGCGGCGGATGACGATCGTCGGCGCGCGCACGTGCGTGAGCGAAGCCGCGGTCGTGCCCGACACGAATGTCTTCGGTCCGTGTTTGGCGGCTCGGTCCTCGGCGTCGGTATCGCGCGGAGCACCGGACGTCGCTTCTCCGGAGGTTGCTTCGCCGGGTACGTCGGTGTCGGCGATGCCGTCTCCGGCAACGCTCTCGGCTTGCGAGTCGTGCGGCTGCGGATCGCGCTGTTCTTCGTCCGGATGCTCTCCCGGGCGGTCGTCCACGGGTACCGCCTACGCCGGGGTCGGCACGGCGTCGGGGGCACCATCCGCCGCTGCCGGTTTTTCCTTGGTCGCGCGAACGGCGTCCTCGAGTTCGTCGAAACTCGGCCGGTCGACCGAGAACACGACCTTGCGCCCGAATTCCACCGCAACGGTCGGTGAGTAGCCGCTCATCGATGCGAGCAGCACCGATTTGACGCACTCGAACTTCTTGGCTTCTTCTTGCGAGTTCGCTTCGATCAAGCTCGCGAGCGGCCCGATGAAACCATAGCCGAGCAGGATGCCGAGGAATGTACCGACCAGCGCGGCCGCGACCATCTCGCCGAGCACTTTGGGCGGCGCACCGACCGAGCCCATCGTGTGTACGACGCCCATGACGGCCGCCACGATACCGAATGCGGGCATCGCGTCGGCGATGCGCTGGATCGCGGTCGCCGGTATCGCCGCTTCGGCATGGTGTGTGTCGAGCTCGGCGTCCATCAGCTCTTGGATCTCGAGCACGTTGAGGTTGCCGCTGAGCATCATGCGCAAGTAGTCGTTGATGAACTCGAGCAAGTGGACGTCGTCTTTGACGCTCGGATATTTTGTGTAGATCGGGCTTGCTTCGGGATCGTTGACGTCGGATTCGAGCGCCAGCAGGCCCTCTTGACGCGCTTTCTGCAGCAGTTCGTAGAGCAGCGCGATGAGCTGCAGATACTTTTCTTTCGAGTAGTCTTTGCTCTTGAAACACGCCGGCACGGCTTTGAGCACGGAGCGCAGCGTCTTCGGTGGGTTGCTGACGACGAATGCGCCGGCGGCGGCGCCCGCGATGCACATGAATTCGAACGGTTGCAGCAACGCCAATATGTGGCCGCCGCCGAGGACGAAACTGCCGAAGACGCAGATGGTTACGACCACCCACCCGATGATGATCAGCACGCGTCTCAGCCGTTCTTTTTGAGAACTTGAATAATCTCGCCCAACACGCGGTCGGCATCTGCCGGCGCTGGTTGACACGTGCCGGCGCCGAAGTGGCCGCCGCCGCCGTAGTGATCCATCAGCGAACCGACGCTGGTCTTGCAGGTCCGGTTGAAGATGCTGTGTCCGACTTGAATGCTGTTGAATGCGTTGTTGGCGCCGTCCGCGATGCGCACCGAGACGTTCGCTTCGGGGAAGAGCGTATAGATGAAGAAGCGGTTGCCGAGCGGCGCATCCTTGAGTCCGCGCACGTCGGAGACGATCACGTTGCCGTCGGCGCGGCTCGTTTCGATCAAGTGTTCCATGAACGACCACTGCTGATCGCGCAGGATGGCAACGCGTTCGGCAACTTGCGGATCGGCCAGCACCGCGTCGGGATCGTTCGGATTCGCCTTGACGAGGTCGAGGACGTGTTTGAAGTAATCGCGGTAGCGCGCCATGCCGGTGCGCGGATCGAGCGTGTAGCCGACGAGGATCCAGCCCTTCGGATCGGTGACGTCTTCGGGCTCGAGGTCGGCGGAGTCGAGCCGGTCGGTCTGACGCAGCAGCTCGGTGTACGCGCTGAAGTCGGCGTCCGGATAGTGCCCCGCGACGACGCGCGCGGCGCTCGGCGCGGTGGCTTGGAAGCCGCCCTTCGTTTCGCCCTCTTTCCACTCGTCGGTCTGGCTCGCGTGATGATCGAAGATCATCCCGGCGCGCGGATCGTGCGGCAAGTTCGCGAGAACGTCGTTGGAGGTGATGTCGACCTTCCCGTCCTGCACATCCTTGGGATGCACAAGCATCACATCATCGATCGTCTCGACCTGCGAGAGGAGTACCGCGCACGTCAGGCCGTCCAGATCAGCACGGGTAATAAGGCGCATGGTTCCTCCAGGGAAATGAGGCGGGAAGGGCTTGGTCGTTCACCGTTCGGCCCGCCGAACCCCGCGCTTAGGAAGCGCTGGGGCGGAGGTACCAGTCGACGTTCAGGTGATCGGAGCTGAGGTGCTCCAAGCGCCGTTTCACCACGTCGGCGACGCGGTCCAAACCGGCGCGCGTCGTCGCGAAGGCGTCCAGCCGCAAGCCCTCGGGCCACGCGTGCAGGTCGCAGATGCCGTCGGGCAGCTCGACGGTACCCGCCTCGGCCGACCATTCGGCGGTGAACTCGAGGCCGAGCTCCTTGGTGACATGGGCCGCGACCGCTGAAGGGTGGTCGGTCAGAACGAGCGCCTGCGCGTGAAACATGCGGGTTAGTTAGAGAAACGAGAGGTCTTTGGCCTGCGGAACGACGTCGTTCTCTTTCAGCCAGGCCGCGTTGTAGATGCGCGAACGATAGCGATCGCCGCCGTCGCAGAGGACGGTCACGACGCGGCTGCCGGCCGGGAGCGTCGCGGCGTAGCGGGCCGCTCCGGCCACGTTGAGGGCCGCCGACCCGCCGACGAATAGCCCGGTCTCGCGCAGCAGCCAGTGCGCCATCTCGACCATCGTGCGATCGTCGACGCGCACGGCATCGTCGACCGGCGCGCCCGTGAAGTTCGCCGTCAACCGTTTGATGCCGATCCCCTCGGCGTTCGAGTCGCCCTCGGCTTCGAGCTTGCCGTGCTTGACGTAATTGTAGAGCGCCGAGCCGTACGGATCGCAGAGCACGACCTGGATCTTCGGGTCGTGCGCCTTGAGTGCGCGGCCGGTACCGGCGAGCGTGCCGCCCGTGCCGGCGGCGGCGACGAAGGCATCGAGTTTACCGTCCATCTGGGCGACGATCTCGGGGCCGGTCGTGCGTTCGTGCGTGTCGCGGTTGACCGTGTTCTCGAATTGGTTCGCCCAGACCGCGCCGGGGATCGATTCGGCGATGCGCCGCGCCGCGTGATAGTAGTTGGCATCGTTGGTGAACGGCGCCGCTTCGACGACGCGCAAGTCCGCGCCGAACGTGCGCAGCAGTTCGTACTTCTCCGGCGCTTGATCGTCGGGCATGACGATGATCGTGCGATAGCCGCGCGCGTTCCCCACCAGCGTCAAACCGATGCCGGTGTTGCCGGCCGTGCCTTCGACCACGATGCCGTCGGCTTTGAGCAAACCGCGCCGCTCGAAGTCTTCGATGATCCCCAGTGCTGCGCGATCCTTCACCGAGCCGCCGGGATTGAGGTGTTCGGCTTTGCCGAAGATATCGCGGCCGACGTGGGCCGAGAGCTTCGAGAGTCGGATCAGCGGCGTGTTGCCGATCGCGCCGCTGAAACCGTCGACGGCCTTCATGCCGGTTGCGGGAGATCGGACAGCAATTTCAGCTTGACGATCGTTCCCGGTTTGATCGTGATGTCGGACTTCATCGCCGAGACGATCGCGAACCCGGCAGCTGCGCCGCCGAGCGTTCCGCCGCCCACGTGTGTCTTCTTCGAGACAACGTGTCCGACCACGGCCGAGCCGATGATGATCCCCATATCG
>Ga0182030_10001087_pt1 | contig 54736 bp, 42 predicted proteins | sample 812S3MmetaG_FD_121299 | JGI IMG/M metagenome (GOLD analysis project Ga0182030, IMG submission 121299) | Permafrost microbial communities from Stordalen Mire, Sweden - 812S3M metaG (Illumina Assembly) | ecosystem: Environmental > Terrestrial > Soil > Wetlands > Permafrost | place: Sweden...
CATGATCATGATCATGATCATGACCATGGCCATGCGCACGGTCACGCGCACGGCGCGCACGGCCACGCGCATCAGGCCGATCGCATCAGCATCCGCATGGCGATTGCCGTGGCGCTCAATCTGTCGTTCGTTCTCATCGAGGGCTTTTTCGGCTACCTCTCGAATTCCGTCGCCTTGATCGCCGACGCCGGCCACAACCTAGGCGACGTGCTCGGCCTCGTGTGCGCCTGGACCGCCATGTGTCTCGCGCGCCGTCCGCCTGGCGGACGGTTCACCTACGGACTCGGCCGCTCTTCCCTGCTCGCGGCGCTCACCAATGCCGTGCTGCTGCTGTTCGCCTGTGGCGCGATCGCATGGGAGGCGATCGGCCGCATCGCCGCGCCGCCCGCGGTCGTGGGCACCACCGTGATCGGAGTCGCATCCGTCGGCATTGTGCTCAACGGCGTGAGCGCGTGGCTGCTGCACGGCGGCAGCCACGATGACTTGAACCGGCGCAGCGCCTTCATTCACATGCTCGGAGATGCGGCCGTGTCGGCCGGCGTCCTGGTTTCCGGCCTGATCATCGTTTTCACCGGGTGGAGCTGGCTCGATCCAGCGGTGAGCCTGTTGATCGTCGCGGTGATCCTCATGAGCACCTGGGGCTTGCTGCGCGACTCGGTGCATCTGTCGCTCGACGGCGTCCCCGCGGGGGTCAATTCTGGCGCGGTACTCTCCTATTTAGCGGGCCAACGTGGCGTCACCGACGTGCATGACCTGCACATCTGGGCGCTATCCACCACCAGCGTTGCCCTGACCGCTCATCTGGTCGTGCCCGACCGCGAAGCGGAAGAGGTGCTGCTCGGCTCGCTCACGCCCATGCTCAAGCAGCGCTTCCGCATCGATCACGCCACCTTGCAGATCGAGCGCGATCGCTGCGATCACGGCTGCTCTCCTTGACGAGCGTTGGCGGGGCCGGCTGCGCCTGAAGTCAGCGGGGCCGAGCGCGCCGCGTGGGCTGCGCCGTGTAAGGGTCGTCCGGCCAATAATGCTTCGGATACCGCCCCTTGAGGTCCTTGCGCACCTCGTGGTACCCCCGATTCCAGAAGCTCACGAGATCGCTCGTCACCTGCACCGGGCGCCCCGCGGGCGAGAGCAATTTCAGCAACAAGGGCACGCGACCGCCCGCCACGGCGGGCGTCACCGACAATCCGAACATCTCTTGCAGCCGCACCGACAGCGTCGGCACCGTCCCATCGCAATAATCGATGGGGATGCTCGAGCCGCTCGGCACGGTGAGGTGCGTCGGGGCTTCCCGGTCGAGGATCGTGGTTTGCGCGTAGGACAGGCGCGAGCGCAGCGCATTGCCGAGATCCATGCGCGCAAAATGCTCACGGCGCGAAAGCCCCTCGATCCACGGCGGGGCCCACTCCTCGAGCGTTGCCATGAGCGCCTCGTCACCGAGGTCGGGCCACTGTTCGGGAGCGGGAACGCCGCGCGCGCGCATCAACTCGACTCGGGCCTGCCACTGCCTCAGCGATTGCGACCACGGAAGCGCTGCCGCGCCGAGCCGCCGCAGACCGAGCAGTACGGCGCGCTGGACCTCAGTCGGGTCGGGATCGCGCATCTCGGTCGATTCGAGCACGAGCGCTCCCAGGCGCCGCTCGCGGCGCGCGCGTACCGCGTCCTCGCGCTCGTCCCAGACGACCTCGGCGTGCTCCACGATGTGCGCGGCGAAGTGGCGTTCGATGTCGCCGAGACAGAGGGGCGCGGCGAGAAAAATGCGAGCATCGCGCTCCGCGCCATCGAGCTCCGCCGCGACGATGAACTCCGATTTGGCCAGGGCCTGTGCCTCACCGAAGCGCGCGCCGCGGCCGTTCGCCAGCAGGTATCGCCCTGACCCGTCGCGTGCGCGGCCGATGCGGTCGGGATAAGCGAGCGCGGTCAGCGGCCCGGTCCAATCGTGCGGGTCGCCGTCACCCGCGCGGGGGGCGGTGCCCGCGCCGGTGCCCGCGCCGGATCCTGTGCCGAGCTCGCGCTGCCAGCGGGCGGAGCTCCGAGCCGCCTGGTTAAGAGCCCGTGAATCGACGCTGAGTCCCCCGGGAAGACCGGCGTCGCCGCGCAGCGCGGCGACGCGCAAGCGCAGATCGACGTCGCGCGCGCCGGGCAGAGCGCGCAGGATGTCGCGCTCGCTCAGGATCGCGGCGAGGTCGCTCGCCAGCCGCTGCGCCTTGAAATCGCGCCCCTTGATCAGCATGTGCGCCAACCGCGGATGTGCACCCATGGAGGCGAGCGCGCGGCCGTGCGGCGTCACGCGACCGGCGGCATCCACCGCCTCGAGCTCGCGCAGCAGGTCGCGCGCCTGGGAGAGCGGCGCGGCGGGCGGTGGGTCGAGCCAGCGCAGGCGGCCCGCGTCGGTGCTCCCCCAGCAGGCAAGCTCGAGCGCGAGCGGTGCGAGGTCCGCGCTCGAGATTTCGGGCGGCGTGTGTGGCGCGAGCGATGCCTGTACACCTTCGGACCACAGCCGGTAGCAAACGCCCGGCGCGAGCCGGCCGGCGCGACCGCGGCGCTGGTCCGCGACCGCTTGCGAAACCTTTGCGGTTACCAGGCGGCTCATGCCGCTCGCGGGATCGAATTCCGAATAGCGGCGCAGCCCCGCATCGATCACGACGTTCACTCCTTCGATGGTGAGGCTGGTCTCGGCGATGCTGGTCGCGAGCACGATCTTGCGCTCTCTGCCCGGTGCCGCGCGCAGTGCCGCATCCTGCTGCTCCGCGCTGAGCTCGCCGTACAGCGGCAAGATGCGGACAGCCGAGCGTGACCCGGCCGCGGTAGCCGCGGAGGGGGCGGCGCCAGCGGCCGCGCCTCCGAACAGGTCCTCGAGGGCACGCTGGACGCGGCGTATCTCCGCAGCGCCCGGCAGGAAGCAGAGGATGTCGCCATCGTGATTCGCGAGCGCAGCGCGCGTCACTTGCGCGGTCTGCAGTTCGAGCGCCATCTCGGCGCGGCGTGGCACGTAGTAAGTCGCAACCTCGAAGCTCCGCCCCTCCGCGCTCACCGTGGGGGCGCCCCCCAGGAGCCGCGCGAGCGGCTCGAGATCGAGCGTTGCGGACATCACCAAGAGCTTGAGATCCTCGCGCAGCGTCTCCTGGCTCTCGAGGCTGAGCGCGAGGCCGAGATCGGCGTTGAGACTGCGCTCGTGAAACTCATCGAAGATGACGCAACCGATGTCGGCGAGCTCGGGATCCGCTTGGAGCATGCGCGTGAGGATGCCTTCCGTGACGACCTCGATGCGCGTGGCCCGGCTCACCTGCGTGTCGAGCCGCGTGCGAAAGCCGACGGTCCCGCCCACCGGCTCGCCGACGAGCTGCGCCATGCGCCCTGCGACTGCTCGCGCGGCGATGCGGCGCGGTTCGAGCATCAGGATCTTCCGGTCGCCGAGCCACGCGCTGTCCAAGAGCGCCAGCGGGACGATCGTGCTCTTGCCGGCGCCCGGCGGAGCACGAAGCAGCACGCGCGGGTGATCGGCGAGCGCGCCCGCCAGCGGCTCGAGGGCCTCGCGGATCGGCAGCAGCGGTAGGTTCGCTCGGAGCACGGGACGCTTAAGATACCGCTTCCCATGTTAGAATCGCGCGCGTCGGGCCTGTAGCTCAGTTGGTTAGAGCAGGGGACTCATCAGTAAATGGTGCCTTCACATCGTAAGGTGTGAAGTGGACGGGATGAATTCAGGGAAACCTCACCGGCCGCGAGACGTGACGACAGGCCGCTGGCGATCCTGAGCCAAGCCGGCGGTACACCGCCGGAAGGTGCAGAGACTACCTGAGCGCTGCAGTTGCGCTTAATGACAGGCACGAGCGTCCCGCACCCCATGGGGGTGAAGAGATAGTCCACTCCCTCTGGAAACGGCGGGGTCGAGTGAATCCCTTGGTCCTCGGTTCGAGTCCGAGCGGGCCCACTAATTTGCGATGTTCGGGGACGATCGGTAAGGATCGCAGAGGGACGGCATTCGGGTCAAAACACTGGAAACACAGGTGTATCGAACTCGAATTGGCCTACAAACGATGGTCGCTAACGATCGCCGAGGATCGGGGGTAGCCGGAGATTTCGGGGGTAACTTTGGGGGTAACTCTAGGTCCGCTCTTTGAGTTACCCCGGTGTTCTGCGACTGACGCGAAAAATCAGTGGGAAGGCCATATCTCATCGTTTTCATTTGGCTTTCCAGGATCTAATTCGATTTCGCATGCCGAACTCGAATTGGCGGATCGCGAGTCTTGTATCTTCAGGTGAACTTGCGATCAAAGGCTCTTGCGGTCGGTATCGGCCAACTCCAGCCGGTCGATGACCAAGAATGGCCGCCGGTAAGCCGCCATTCGCCGCTTGCGGTAGGCTATAAGGGACGAGTGGCGAACCAACTCAGAAAGGCTGAAAGGTGAATCCTCCACAAGTATCGAGCCCGCCAAGTGCGGGCCGCGCAAATGGCCTCGATACGTTGCGTGCGGCGGCCATCACACTCGTTTTCATGTACCACTACATGGTGTTTGTGAGCGGTGTTCCTACGTTTGGCCCCGCGAGCGTCGTCGGTTGGGTCGGTGTTGACCTGTTCTTTGTTCTCAGCGGCTATCTGATAGCCGATCAAATATTTTCGGGGATTGCCCGCGGTAAGCAATTCTCCCCTAAGGCGTTTTATGCTCGGCGGGCGTTGCGCACACTGCCCGCGTTTTGGGTGGTGCTGTCGTTTTACTTCATTTTCCCAACGATTATGGGTGGCGCGACCCCGCCCCCTCTTTGGAGGTTTCTCACCTTCACGCAAAATTGGGGTCTTCATGACGGAACTGCCTTCTCTCACGCATGGTCCCTATGTATTGAGGAGCAGTTTTATTTTGTCTTACCGTTAACCGTTCTTCTGGGAGTCTGGGACATCAGAAATAGAACGCGGGGATGGGCACTGCTGATTATTCTGCTCGCAATTGGTCTAGCCACACGCACCGTTCGCTGGCTAACCGACGGGCCGTCCGCGCATATTTATTACTCAACGCTCGGTCGATTTGATGAATTTCTCCCGGGCGTCGCGGTAGCGTTCCTCAAGAACTTTCATGGAGCACTTTGGGATCGCATCCTTAGACGTGGTCAAAGCGCGCTCGCCATCGGAGCAATGATGACCGCGGCGATGTTGTGTGCGTTTTACCACCGCCACTTCACAGCCAACGAGACTTACATGTTCTTTCTGGCCGCCTTAGGCTACTCGTTGCTGGCGATGGCATTTGCCGTGCTAGTGGTGGCGGCCCTGTGTCCGAATTCTTGGCTCTACCGCATTCGGATCGTGGGGGCGTATCACATTGCGCTGTGGTCCTACTCGATCTATCTTTCTCACAAGGCAATCGCCTATATCGTAAAGGGACAAATTGTGCGCTGGGATCTGCCCCCGGTTGTCATGTTGGTATTGATCACTCTCGCATGCGTGGCTTCGGGGGCCCTGCTCTATCGATTCGTCGAAGTACCATTCATGGCTATTCGATCTCGTCGATTTCCAACAAACTTTGCGGATGGGAGTGCGCGAGCACAGCAAGCAGCGCCAACATTCCCACAAAGAGCGCCGTAAATGCGCGAGTTACCGCGCCTCGAAGCGGCCCATCGCCACGGTCGGCCGTGGGTCGTCAGCTTCCGGTCAACCCTTTCCGAGTTTTCGTGAACAGGAAAATTGTTATGGAGTTGATCGTTTAGTTTGGGCGCTTCGGCAGCGCTGCGTTGACTGCTACACTGGGAAATGTGGCCCTACTCAATCGAATTGCGGCTGTTATTCCTGTGGAGAAGCTCCGCAACTATCTGTTGTCACCCACGCATCCAATCGGGCGATACAAGCGACGTTCTTTCGAACGCTTGGCTATGATTCAAGCAATTGGCAAGTCTTGGAAGCTGACTTACGGTCATTGTTATTGCTGAATGCGGAGCAATTGGACGTAACAGAATATGGTCGAAAATATGCGGTCACAGGTTCAATCACCGGGCCGAACGGGCGCCTCGCGGAGATTGTCTCCGTTTGGATTATACTGGCAGGAGAGGAAATGCCGCGCTTTGTTACGGCATACCCAAAGGATAAGCCATGAGCTTTAAGGAATTCGATACGGTCGTCATGAAGGCTGATATGCCCAGTCACGGGCTGAAAAGCGGCGATGTTGGAGCCGTGGTGCAGGTCTATTCGGCAGATGCCATCGAAGTGGAATTCGTTACTGCCTCCGGCCACACGCAAGCATTAGTGACACTCACGACCAAACTAGTGCGGCCGGTCGGCCCCAAAGATATTCTCGCAGTGCGCCAATTAGACGCTGCGTGAGGCCCTTTCTGCGGCCGCTATTCCCGGGGTAACTTTCGGGGTAACTGCGATTCTCGAATTGGCCAATTTCCTATAAAAATAGATGTTTCATGCGTTAATTCGATGGTGAGCGGGCCCACTAATTCGCGATGTTCGGGGACGATCGGTAACGATCGGAGTGGCCTTCCCTCGATTTCTTAGACACCGGATTAACGTTTTTGAGCTGTTTTCGACTGCTCATAAGTCACCGGGCTCACATAGTTTAGCGTCGAGTGCCGGCTTGGGTCTCATAGGGTCGCACGGCCGATGGCAAACAGATTGACGTTATGGTTTGGGGTGCTGACGGGCACGTGACATGCCTAGATTTTGTCGATCATTTCAGCACTGGGGAATTACTCACGCCGGATTCCATTGGTCGGCCGGGCGAGTGATCGGTAGCAACCGTGGCGTAAGAATCTGACGTCCGGGAAGCTGCCGGTCGCCACCGTCGCAACGGGTCGAGAGGGTGAGTTCGCCCGGGATCTCCGACAACGGGGCGGCAGTCGGCCAACTCCGGCCGCTCACTTATTCTTTTGAAATCTTTGATAGCGGCCATTCGTTGTAGACTGATTGCTGAGTGATTCAGGAGACACATCATGATAGCCGCCGAACGCAAACTCTCGTCCGTGCTCGCTGCTGTGGCCTTGTTGACGTGCCTGCTGGGTAACCGCGTTCTGGCGGCGCCGCCGAATGATGCGGACGACGTGCGTAACGCTGTTGCCGGGTTCGCAACAAGCTGGAACCGCCACGATATGGATGCCTTCGGTAGGCTCTTTGCGCCGGACGCTGAGTTCGTCAGTGTCGCAGGTGTCGTGTGGACGGGCCGCTAGTCCATACAGGCGCAGCATGCCTATTCCCACGGCGTGATTCCTGCAGATTCTCCAGAAGTCACCGAAGCTGATCGGCCTTATTACGGAATCTTCAAGAACAGTACGACGAAGTTCGACCAGGTTGATGTTCGCATCCTGCGCAACGACGTCGCCATCGCTCACGTGCACTGGGAGCTGCTGGGCGAAGCCCGAACGCAGAACCCACGGCGCGGGGTGTTCCTGTTTGTGCTCACCCGGCAGAGTGGCGCGTGGTTGATTGCTGTCGCTCAAAACACGGAAATCAGTCGCACAGTTAAATAGGCGCGACCGGTACCCAAGCGAAGCAATACTTATTGCCAGTAATGTCCGCAATGCCGCGGCTGAACGTCTCCTATCGGACAGCGCGAATGGCTGTTCCGGTCGAGCGCTGCCGGTCGATTCGCGGTGAGCTATGCCGCCTCTTTATCCTTGGGGCGGCCGCCTCGCGTTCCATAGTCGCGTGATGCTTTGGCTTTGGCCGCACTCCGCGCTGAAGCGCCGAGCTCACCGATATGTTGCGTCCACTGACGTGAACCGAAAGCCCTTCGATGAGCGCTGGAACGTAAAGGTCTGCATCGAGCTGCGGCCAATGCAATCCCAGTCCGTTCGGACGGGAGGTCTGTCCCCGAAATGTGTTCCGTCTCATCCGGGTAATCTTAGTAAATATGAGAATGCAAATTTAATTATGGTAGGTCGTTATTTAAATCTTTTGACTCATTCGAGACGCTAATTAAATATCGTATGTTATATTTAACTAACAGTGGACGGCTAACAAAGCCGTTTAACCCGGGCCAGGGGCGCCATGAAGCGGAATCCGTTCGGAACATATATAGAGACTACGACTCTGGGCGAGGCCGTGCGCGCCTTTGTGCCGCCTCCGCTGCCTCCGGATCAGCCTCTTTCCTTGACGGAAGGCGCTCAAACCGCCTTGGATCGCGCCATGCATTCGCTCGGAAGGCTCGATGGTGCCACGACGATGATGCCCGATGTGGACTTGCTGCTCTACACCTTCGTCCGCAAGGAAGCAGTTCTCTCCTCCCAGATCGAAGGCACTCAGTCGACGCTGGATGAGCTTCTTATACACGAGGTCCGGGCAGTGCCAGGGGCACTCGGCGATGACGTTCGGGAGGTCTCGCGCTACGTCGATGCCATGAACCATGGTCTGGAACGGATTGCTGGCGGCTTCCCGCTAACGAACCGACTGTTACGCGAAATGCACGGCATCTTGCTTGCCGAGGGTCGTGGTGCACGGAAACAGCCAGGAGAATTCCGCCGCTCTCAGAACTGGATCGGAGGGACGAGGCCAGGCAACGCCGCCTTCGTGCCTCCGCCGCCAACTCATCTAGACGCGTGTCTCACGAATCTCGAGAAATACCTGCATCACCCGACTAATCCTGTTGTAAAAGCGGCCCTCGCGCATCTGCAATTTGAAACCACTCACCCGTTTCTGGATGGCAATGGTCGTGTCGGGCGTTTGTTAATTACGCTGCTGTTCTGTCATGACAAAGTACTGCACAAACCCCTGTTGTATCCCAGCTTGTATTTCAAGCAGCACCGCCAGCAGTATTACGACGAGCTGAACGCGGTGCGCGCAAGCGGCGACTATGAGCATTGGATCGATTTTTTTGCGGAGGCAATTCGTCACAGTGCGGAGGTTGCGATCGAAACCGGCAGGCGCGTGACGCAAGCGTTTCACGAGGATCGAGCGCAACTGCGTGCCGTTCCGCGGATCGCCGGCTCGCTGCTCATGCTACAGGAAGCACTTCAGGCGAAGCCTGTCACTACGGTGTCGATACTGAAAACAGCCACGGGGCTCACGACACCGACCGTCAATTCGCTACTTAGAGAACTCGAGTCGCTAGGGATCGTGAAAGAATCAACCGGGCGCGCCCGAGATCGTGTCTACGTTTATCGACGTTATCTCGACGCATTGGCGGCTGAAGAGGAAAGGCCTTCCCCGTGATCGCCGTCCGCATCGACGACTAGAAAGAGTCGAGCGAGCTGGGCTTTGGGCGTTCAGCTGGCCAAATACTGACTATTTTTCGCCCCGAATCTCTTGCGGAGTGAAAGGGGTAACTTTAGGGTGTAACTGCGATATTCGAATTGGCAAATCGCCTGTAAAAATAGGCGTTCTCTGCGCTAGTTCGATGGTGAGCGGGCCACCAATTTTGACCTTGTTCGAAGGCGCGACTCGTTCTCCAGGAGTCCGCGCGGGAGATTACCGCCTCGACAAGCAATCGCGCGTTCGCGTGGCACGGCAGGGTGCGCGGTATGCGGGTCCGAATTGAACATAAGAAGCAAAATGACGTGGCATCGAAAATGGGTGAGCGCCCACAGTTTGCGGCACACGCGCGTCAACCGCTCGGTTTGGCGAACGTTTTGTGTGGTAACAGGCAATTCACGTACGGGTTTGCTATTAGCATCCCACGCCGTAATTGCCAGGCGTTCAACAACTGGCGGAGGCACCATGAAGAAATCGAACATCTGTTTAAACGTTGCAGGGGTTGTATGCGCGCTGCTCATCTCCGCACGGTCGATGGCGCAGACCGCTCCCGTACCGGATCATCCGCGCGAGAACGAGGTCAATCAGCGGCTCGACAATCAGCAGGCGCGCATCAACCAAGGTCTCGCGAGCGGCACCATGACCGGGAAGCAAGCGGCACGTGACGAGAAACATGATGAAAATATCGCACAGCGCGAGGCGGTCGACGAATCGAAGCACAACGGCCACATCACCAAAGCCGAGCAAAACCGTCTGAATAGATCTGAAAACAAGAACAGCAAGCGCATCTATCGACAGAAGCACTCTTAAACATCAGCACGCGGCGGTGGCGCCGCGTGTGTTTTTGGCTGACTGTCAAACGCCTATTACGAAGAATTCCGCCGCACATTTTCCGGCAAACCGTGACCCGACTCGCCAATTTTCACCGGTGCCAGCCAACTTTATCAAGGGATCGAAGATGGCTGTATTAATTCGAGTTTTCAGGAAAAACCCTTCAAGATTGCGGTGAAATTTCGGACACTGGATCTGGAATTTACAGCGCTTCGACGCGTGGCCAACACACGACTGCTATGAATCCGTCAACTAACTGCAACCTTCCTGATTCAACCTTCCTCACCCAGCCCACCTAGGCTGATGCGGTGCGCTTTTGTCGATCGAATGACGCATCGAAAACGGGGATCGTCAAATGAACGCGAAATTTCCACAGTCGCTCGCGGTGCTCGCGCTCTTGTCAGCGCCAGCGCTGGTCATGGCCGACACGGTCGCCTACGACACAATGACAGGCAACATCGTGAGCGACAGCGGGAATTGGTTCGGTTACAACGCGCCGTTGGGCGGCAACTACGTTATTGGAGATCAATTTACCTCGACGGCGACTGGTTACATCAGCGGATTGGAGTTGGCCATGTTTTCAGCCGGCGCGGGCGGCCCCGTCGCGCTCGGCATCTACTCGGACTATGACGGGCAAATCGGAACATTGCTCGAAACTCTCAGCGTAACAACGAGCGGAAATTGGACCATCCAGAATCAGGGGCCCTATGCTTCGGGCTCTTACGCCTCCGGAATTACGCTGAACGCGGGCCAGCGCTATTGGATCGTGACGCCGGACGTGTCGCCTCTTGCCTATTGGGAATACATGGCCGCTCCCGGCTCGCCCGCAACGCCGCTCGCGCAAGCGGGAGGTTTGTTCACGAGCTATGCGGCAGGCTCTATCGGATCGCTGACGGACGGCACCAGCCAGTATTTTCCAGGGGGGGCAGGTGAGGCGCTCGGGTTGGAAGTAACGCTGGCTTCGCCCGTTCCCCTGCCTGCCGCAGGCTGGCTGCTGCTGAGCGCGCTCGGCGGATTTGGCTGGATCGCCCGTAGGAACGCCAAGCATCCCTCTTAGCTCATCGACGCGCGCAAATCGGCTACCGGTCGACGATCCGCAGTCGAGACGTCAACGGTCCGGCTCAACGGGCTCCGTCAAATGACGTACACTGGCCGCGGAAGATGAGAATCGCTGCGATATCCGACATCCACGGCAACCTATTCGCGCTCGATGCCGTCTTGGCCGACATCGAGCGCCGCGGCGTCGACCTTACCGTCAATCTCGGGGATATACTCTCCGGCCCACTGCTCCCGGCCGAGACGGCCGAGCGTTTGATGGCGCTCGATTTGCCCACCATTCGTGGCAATCACGAGCGCCAGGTGCTGACGCGGGCTCCGGAGAAAATGGGCGCGTCCGACCGCCATGCCTTCGAGGCGATCGCAAGCACGCACAGCGAATGGATCCGCGCCTTGCCGCCCGTGCTGCGAGTGACGGAAGAGGTATTCATGTGTCACGCGACGCCCGAGAGCGACGTCGATTGCTACCTCGAGGATCTGATCGCGGGCGAACTGCGTCCGGCTTCGCTGCGCAGCATCGAGGCGCGCAGCGGCGCCTGCGACGCGCCGCTGATTCTGTGCGGCCACTCGCACATTCCTCGCCTGGTGCATCTCACGAGCGGCCAAATCGTCGTGAATCCCGGGAGCGTGGGCATTCAAGCCTACGAGGGACATGACCCGGGGCCGCACACGGTGGAGGTCGGTTCCCCGCACGCGCGCTATGCAATCGCCGAGTGCTCTGCCGCCGGATGGGCGGCGGAGTTCTTCGCTGTGCCCTACGCCTGGAACGCCGCCGCGGAGCTCGCGCGCGAGCGAGGCCGGGACGACTGGGCGCGCGCGCTCAAGACTGGGTTCGTGCGCGCCTGATCGGCACCGGCCGCCGCGCCGGGCGCCTCTCGCAGGGTGCCTCCCGCCGGGCGCCCCTAGCCGGGCGCCCCTAGAAGGGCTTGTCTCCGTTGACCGTGGCCCGATGCATCGTACGTCGCTCCGGCAAGTAGTCGGCCACTGCATAGTGCTGCGTGTTGCGGTTGTCCCAGAAGGCGACGTCGTCGACGCTCCAGCGCCAGCGGATCGTGAACTCCTGCCGCGCGATGTGGGAGTAGAGAAACCGCAGCAGCGTCTCGCTCTCGCGCGGCTCGAGCTCGTTGATGTGCGTCGTGAAGCCTTCGTTCACGAACAGTCCCTTGCGCCGGCTCACCGGATGGGTGCGCACGACGGGATGAGTGACGGGAGGGTGTTTCGCGACCGCGCGCTCATAACGCTCCTTGAACGCGGGATCATTTTGCCAGCGCTCGGGCGGGAACGATTTCGCCACCGAGTGCTCTGCGGTCAAACCGTCGAGGAGACGGCGCATGGGCTCCGAGAGCGCTTCGTAGGCCGCGGTACTGTCGGACCACAGCGTGTCGCCGCCGACGGAGGGAATGCGCTTGGCCGCGAGGATGCCGGCGAGCGGCGGGGTCTTCGAGAAGGTGACGTCGGTGTGCCAGGTGTCGTTGTCAGGAAGGAAGGCCTCGTGGTTGTCGAGCAGCAGAATTTCCGGCAGTTCGGGCAACACGGGATAGATCGGATGCACGTGCAGCGTGCCGAAGCGTGCCGCGAAATCACGCTGTGTCTGCGGCGACAGCGGCTGCTGCCGGAAGAAGAGCACCTTGTGCTCGACCAGCAGCGCGCCCAAGCGCTCGATCTCGGACTCGGCGAGGCGGCCTGCGATATCGAGACCGGCGACGATGGCGCCGAACGCGCGGCTTACACGGGTGATTTCTATGCTCATGAGATCCTTTGCGCGCTTGCGTGCGCCCGGCCCGGGACTCTATCGCCTGGGGCCGAGGCCGGGCAACCGCTACGCGGCCGTGCGGTGAACTCCCATCTCGCGCAGCACCTCGGCCACCGCGGCGACCGCCTGCTTCATGACATCGGGGCCGATCGCGCCGATGCAGCCTACGCGGAAGGTGTCGACCGTGGTCAGCTTCCCCGGGTAGAGAATGAATCCGCGGTCGCGCACTCGCCGGTAGAACTCCGCGAAGACATAGGCTGGATCGGGCGGCGCGTGAAACGTCACGATGATCGGCGCCTGCACGGTGTCCGGCAGAAAGGTCCGGAGCCCCAGCGCGCGCATGCCTGATACGAGCGCCCTGCAGTTCTCCGAATAGCGCGCCAGGCGGGCTTCGAGGCCGCCCTGCGCCTGGTACTGATCGATGGCGACGCGCAGCGCGGCGACGACGTGAGTCGGCGGCGTGAAGCGCCATTGGGTGGTCTTCTGCATGTACTGCCACTGATCGAGAAGATCCATGGCGAGCGATGAGCTGTTGGCGCCCGATTGCTCCAGCGCTGTGCGTCGGGCGATCACGAAGCCCATCCCGGGAACGCCCTCGAGACACTTTCCCGAGGCAGCAATCAACGCATCGAAGCGCAAAGCGCGGGCATCGATCGGGATGGCGCCGTACGAGCTCATCGCGTCGACGATGAGGCCGCGGCCGTGCTTGGCGACTACGGCCGCGATCTCAGTCAATGGATTCAAGATCCCGGTGCCGGTCTCGCAGTGGACCTGCGCCACGTGCGTGATCGACGGGTCGAAGCTCAAGGCGCTATCGATCCGCGCGACGTCGGCGGGCTCTTGCTCGTCATGCGGCAAGACCACGGTCTCGCGGCCGAGGTAGCCGAGGATCCGAACGATGCGCTTGCAGTAGCTGCCGTTGTCCGGCACGAGCACCTTGCCGTTCCTCGGCACGAGCGTGCCGATCGCCGCTTCGACGGCGAAGGTGCCGCTGCCTTGCAGGGGCACGCAAACGTGATCTTGTTGCCCATCGACGATCGCGACGAGATCGCGGCATACCGAGGCGGTCAAAGCGTTGAAGGCGCCGTCCCAAGAGCCCCAATCCGCGAGCATGGCGGATTTGGTCGCAGCCGAAGTGGTCAAGGGTCCGGGCGTCAACAGGATGGGTTCATTCATGAACGTTACCAGGGCAGCGAGTAAGTCTTGGTGTGGGTGAAGCTCTTCATGGCTTCCAAGACGCCTTCCTTGTATCCCAGGCCCGAGTCCTTGATGCCGCCGAACGGCGTGACTTCGAGCCGGTAGCCGGGGACCTCGCGCACATTCACGCTGCCGACGTGCAGCTCTTGCACGAAGCGGGTGATGAGGTCGAGGCGATTGGTGCAAAGCGAGGAGGAAAGGCCGTACGGTGTCCGGTTCGAGATGCGGATTGCTTCCTCCACGGTTTTGAACCGGATCACCGGGGACACCGGACCGAACGTCTCCTGGCGCACGACCGTCATATCGGGCGTGACGCGGTCGAGCACCGTCGGGGAGTACAAGGCGCCGCGGCGCTCGTTGCCGATCAAGAGCTTCGCGCCGCCGCCGACCGCCTCGTTCACCACCGCCTCGAAGCGCCGCGCGGAAGGCTCGTCGATCACCGTGCCCATGTCGATCGAAGGGTCGAAGGGATCGCCGTAGCGGACCGCACGGGTGTTCTCGACCAGCAACTCGACGAAGCGGTCCGCGACGCTTTCCTGGACGAGCATGCGCTTGACGGCGGTGCAGCGCTGACCCGAATTCTGGTAAGAACCGCGGGCAGCGAGCGCCGCCGCCTCCTCGAGATCCGCATCCTCCAGCACGATGATCGGATCGTTGCCGCCGAGCTCGAGGATTTGGCGCTTATAAACCGCCTTGGCTGCTACGGACTTGCCGATCGAGACGCCGCCGGTAAAGGTGACGAGATCGACGTGCGGGCTGGTCAAGAGCTCATCGACGATCTCGGCAGGATCGCCGGTGACCACCGAGAGCATCTCGGCGGGCAGCCCGGCCTCATAGAGAATGTCGGCGAACGCGAACGCGGTGAGCGGCGTCTTCTCGCTCGGCTTGAGCACGACGCGATTGTTGGTAGCGATCGCGGGCGCGATCTTGTGGACCACCTGATTGAGCGGATGGTTGAACGGCGTGATGGCGCTGATCGTGCCGAGCAGCGGCTCTCTCAAGGTGTAAACCTTGCGGCTCTTGCCGTGCGCCGTGAGGTCGCAGGAGAACACCTCGGCCGAGTCGATCAAGCTTTGTTGAGCGGCGAAGAGCAGCACGTCCGAAGCGCGGCCGACCTCGTACCGCGAGTCTTTGAGCGAGAGCCCCGACTCCAAGGTGATCAGCGCCGCGAGCTCCTCGCGCTTCGCCGTGACGGCGGCGCCGGTCGCGGTGAGGATGCGGAAACGCTCGTGCCGGGTGAGCTTCGAGCGGTAGTTGCGCGCGATCGCGAGCGCGCGTTTGACATCCTCGAGGGTCGCCTTGGGCGCGGTACCGACGAGCTTGCCGCTGTAGGGATGGCGAATCTCGATGACCCGCTCGCGGGGCACTTTCTCGCCCGCGATCCGCAACGATTCGCGGATCAGCGGCTGCGGGTCGCAAGGTGCGCCGCTCGAGGACATCGGCTAAGCTGCCCGCGCCGCCAGATTGAGGCCCAGATCGAACGCGTCGAAGTTGCGCCAGCGGCGCGAGGCAGGTTGCGGGCCGACGCGGCAATTGATGAGAAGCGGCACTTTCTGCTCCGAGGTGCCGCCGTGCGAGCGCAGCGGCACGTCGAGGCCCGACAGGTCGTGGCGATCCCGCGCGGTCCCTATGACCGTGTCGAGCCGGGAGACCACCACCAGATCGCCGATCCGGTCGGACGGCATCTCGAAGCGCGCGGCGGCTTCAGCCCGCGTCAGCACCGATTCGATGCCGGGAAGGGCGGTGATGCGCTCGGCCACGAGCCGCTCTGCGTCGGCGTCGTCGAGATAGACGAGCGCAAACGAGCCGAGGGCACCGTGATGCACCACGTACGGATCGGTGATCGGCAGGATCACGCGCGCGCGCTCCTTGCCGATCCAGGCGTCGATGGCGTCCTGGAGATAGATGACGTTGGGCCGTCCGTCCGCGCCGTGCTTGGCGTTCATGCCGTGATCCGCGGTCAGAACGATCCGGGCGCCGAGCGCGTCGAGCCGCGCGAGATGGCGGTCCATCATCGCGTAGAAGTCGTTGGCCGCCGGCGTCCCGGGGGCGGCCTTGTGCTGGATGTAGTCGGTCGTCGACAAGTACATGAGATCGGGCCGCTCGCGCTCCATCAGCTTGACGCCGGCCACGAAAACGAACTCTGAGAGCGCTGCGCTGTACACGGACGGCAGCGGCATGCCGACGCGGGCCAGGATGTTTTCGATGCCGTTTTCCGCAAGCGTGAGCTGGTCCGCTTTTTCCGAGGAGAAGCAGATTCCTTTCATGCGGTGGCCGAGAAGCTTGCGAAGCTTGTCCTTGGCGGTGATGACCGCGACCTTCGCGCCAGCGTCCGAGAACGCCGCTAGAATGGTCCCGGCCCGCAGAAGCAGCGGGTCGTTCATCATCACTTCTTCGCCGCGCTCCGGGTCGAAGAAGTAGTTGCCGCAGATGCCGTGCACCGAGGGCGGCACACCGGTCACGATCGAGAGGTTGTTGGGGTTGGTGAAGCTCGGCATCACGCAATCGGCGATGAAGCAATCGCCGGCCCCGGCGAGCAGTCCGCCGAGAAACGGTGCAACGCCCGCCGCGACCGCGGCGATGATGTACTCGTGCTGACAGCCGTCGACGCATACGACAATGAGCGGACGGTCCATCCAGCGGTAGGTTCGGCCGTTCACGGTGAGCTCGCTCGGCATGATCGCTACTCCGTTGAGTCCTGGTGAGTCACCGCGGCGGCCTTGTGCATGCGCGCGCGGCTCTCCACCGCGTGCCGGCGCAGCAACTGCCCCGCCCGCACACCGTCGCGTGCTGCAATGGCGGCGACCACATCCTTATGCTCCGTGTTGGATACCGCGAATCCGCCGCCGTCCTTGAGCCCGCGCAGGCGAAACAGCAGCAATCCCTTGGTCAAGAGCCGATAGCTCTCGGTGAGGCGCGCATTGCCGGCGAAGTCGACCAGCAGATCGTGGAACTTGAGATTGAGCGCGTGGTAGGTCTTGAGGTCCTTGAGGCCGGCAGCGGTGTCCATCTCGGCGACCACGGCACTGAGCTCGCGTTGCTGTTCCGCCGAGGCGCGCTCGGCGACCCGCCGGCCGATCAGCTCGTCGAGCGCTTCGCGCACGTCATAGATCTCATCCGCCTCGGCGACCGAGATCTCGCGCACGAAAACTCCCCGATTCTTCTCGGAGCGCACCAAGCGCGACTCCTCCAGCGCCCGCAAAGCCTCGCGGACCGGCCCGCGGCTGGTGCCGAACCGGGCGGCGAGCTCGCTCTCGTTGACGTGCTGGCCGACAGCCAACTCGCCCCGCAGAATCAGACTCTCGATCTCCACCTGCACCAACGCGGGGAGCGAGTTGGACTGCACGACCTGCAGGGCAGTGGGAGCGGCGGCCTCGGCCATCGGCGGGATCCGGATTGCCATGAATGGGCCGGGAGACTAACATGAACTGCAGATTGTTGACAATCGGCAGTTGACGATGCAGTGGAGCGGGAGGGAGGTAGGCATGGCGAAGGGGGCTGTCATGGGGATGTCATCCGGTTCCGTTACTTACTGCTGCCCTTGGCGCCGGTCCTCGCGCCGGTTACGAGATCTCTCTTGAAGGAAAAATTGCGCCGCTTTCTCGAAAGGGCCAATCCCGTCCTCTTCACCACCTTTGCCGGGCTCGCCGGTTTTTCCGCCTACTTCTGCATGTACGCGTTCCGCAAGCCCTTCTCGGCCGCCACTTTCACCATCGTGCCGGGTTGGAGCTTCGCACTCGACTACAAGATCGCGCTGGTGATCGCCCAGGTCGCAGGCTACGCACTCTCGAAGTTCATCGGTATCAAGCTCATCTCCGAGCTCAACCCCGCGAAGCGCGCCTCCGCCATCATCATCCTCATCCTGGCGGCTGAGTGCGCGCTCCTGCTGTTTGCGGTAATTCCGCCGCCCTGGAACGTGGCGGCCATGTTCTTGAACGGTCTGCCGCTGGGCATGATCTGGGGCTTGGTGTTCGGCTTCATGGAGGGTCGGCGCACCTCCGAGGTACTCGGCGCCGCAGTCTGTGCGAGCTTCATCGTGTCCTCCGGTGCCGTCAAAACCGTCGGCAAGCTCGTGATACTAGACTGGCAGGTCAGTCCTTACTGGATGCCGGCGGTCGCGGGCGCGCTGTTCCTGCCGTTGTTGTTCGTGTCGGTCTTCGCTCTTTCCGCCTTGCCGCCGCCGAACGCGCTCGACGAGGCGGCGCGCGTGCGGCGCGCGCCGATGAACGGCGCCGCCCGGGCCGCCTTTCTCGCCGAATACGGTGCCGGCATCGGCCTTCTGGTGACGGCCTATGTCCTGGCGACGGCGCTGCGCGACTTTCGCGACAATTTCGCGGCGGAACTCTGGAACGGGCTCGGCTACGGCAACGGCGCGGCCATCTTCACGGCGAGCGAGCTGCCCGTGGCGGTCATCGCGCTCGCGGCCCTCGCACTCATCATGACGGTGCGCAATAACGCGCGTGCTTTGATGGTTATTCACGGTGTCGTCATCGCCGGGCTCGCCCTGCTCGGCGGCTCGACGCTGGCGTTTCACTCCGGCTGGCTCGGCCCGATTGCCTGGATGATCCTGAGCGGCGCCGGTTTGTACATGGCCTACACGCCGTTCAACGCCATGCTGTTCGACCGCATGATCGCGGTCAGCGGCCGGGTCGGAACGGCCGGATTTTTGATCTATGTCGCCGACGCCTCCGGCTATATCGGCAGCTGCGCGCTCTTGATCCTGCGCAACTTCGGGCTCACGCAGATGAACTGGATGCAAGTGTTCACGGCGAGCGCGTACGGCACCAGCGTTCTCGGCATGGCGCTGGTCGGGCTGTCGGCGCTCTTTTTCCAGCGCAAAGCCCGGCTAGCCGTCGCTCTGCAACCCGCGAAGGGAGCCCACGAACTTCTCGTAGTTTCTCCATCGCCCCGCCGATGAGGCATGAATCTTCTGGCGGACCTGCCACTTGCTGGCGGTGATCACCACCCTCTCGGTCTCGTGAAAGTCCAGACACTTCGGGTCCCAAGGCAGATCGAGGAATTCCAGCATCCGCCGGGTCCAGCCTTCCTGATCCTCGATGAGTCCCTCGTAAGGTACTTCCAGCAGCGAGCGCGCGGGAAGCACCGCCCGCCAGTGATCGGTGACGCGGACATACTCGCGATAATAGTGCGCGAGGCTGTGCAGGTCGTTGGTGTACGGATCCACGTTGAAGAAATTCTGAAAGTAGATCGACAAGCAGGTATCGATCGGATGGCGCCGCATGTGGATGATCCGTGCGTGCGGGAATGCGGCATGAATCAATCCGGCATACCAGAAATTGGCAGGCATCTTGTCGACCACCCGAGCCGCCGCGCCTTTGAAGGGCGCCAGGCGCTCGAGATAGCCGCGAGTCGCCTCCGCTACGGCCGCCGCGCAGGTCTCCGGACCCTCGCCTCCGCGACTGTTTCCCGCGCGTCGATAAGCGGCGAACGCGGCATCCCAAAAAACCACTTCACCGGCACCGACTACCGCCGGGTGCGAGGCGAGAATCTGCTCGGTCAGCGAGGTGCCGGATCTCGGCATGCCGACGACGAATACGGGAAGCTCCGTGCTCGGGGCATCGGCCCGGCAGCGGCGCATGAAGGGGGCATCAAAGCTGCGGATGATGTCATCGACGCCCTGCGTCAGCTTCGCGCCGTCATAAGTGCGGCCGCGGCTCTTGGTGAGCTCATTCGCCTGTCGATAGTGGCCGAACGCATCATCGTATTGCCCGATGTCGTCGAAGTATTTGCCCAGAGCGTAGTTGAGGCTGATCTCGTGATCGATCGGCGGCCGCTTCGCGAGCAACGCCTGTGCCCCTGCGAGCCAGGCGCCGTCGTCGCGAGTCATTCTGCGGTGCGTCGCGATGCTGGAGAACGCAAAGGAGAAATCCGGATTGATCGCGATGGCCCGCCGGAATAACTCCTCGGCCTCGGTGAATCGACCGCGATCGGCCCGCAGCTCGCCGAGGAGCGACAGGGCTTCGACGTAGCCGGGGTCGACGCCCAGTGCGTCCAGGCAGCTCGCCTCCGCTTCGGCGTGGCGGCCCTGCGCGCGGCGGACGATGCCGAGGCTCAAGTGCGCTCGAGCGTTGCGCGGTTGCAGCGCGAGTACCTGGGCGTAGCTCGCCGCGGCCGCATCGAGCTTGCGCAGGTCGAACAGCGCGTTTGCGAGGTTGTGGTGGCTCTGCGCGCGGCCCGGCTCGAGCTCGACGGCGTGCGCATACAGGGACATCGCCTCACGCCGCGCGCCGAGCTCGCTCAGCACGTCTCCAAGGCCGTTGAGCGATGCCACGGACCGGGGGTTCGAGGCCACCGCTTGCCGGTAGCTCGCCGCGGCGTCCTCGCGCTGTCCGCTCAGCCTTTGAGCATTGGCGATGTTGCAGAGTATCTGCGTATCGTGCGGCCTGATGGCGAGCGCCAGCCGGTAGGCGGCGATGGCGTCCTGGTAGCGGCCCAATTCCAGGAAGGCATTCCCCAGATCGTTGCGCGCCTCGGCGAGCCGGGGATTCAGCGCGAGAGCCCGCTGGTAGAGCAATATCGCCTCTGCCGCCCTCCCGAGTGCGCGCATTGCTCCAGCTGCATCGACCAGCGCCTCGACATTGTGCGGCTGAATCTCGAGCGCTCGGCGCAAGCTCGCCAAGGCCTCGGGCCACTGAGCCCGATCGTGCAGAGCGGCGCCGAGGTTGCCGTGGGCCTCGCTGTCCTGCGGCAACAACTCGGTCGCTCGCCGCAGTGCGTGTATCGCATCCTTGCCTTGGCGCATGAGCGCCACACCGAGTATTTTCCAGAGAATCCCGGCGCCCGCGTGCCTCGTCAGCAGCGCAGCGACCCGCCGCTCCGCCTCGCCCGGATCGCCCCGATCGAGCAGCGACACGATCGCGCCGATCTCGCGCGGGTCAGGCGCGGCACTTGCCTTACTCATCGCGGTAACCGCCGAGTGCGTCTCCAAGCGCCGCCTTGAGCGGCTCGAGCCAAGGCTCGAAGTTCCTCCACTGATCGAGTCCTTCGCGATAGAGAGGCCTGCGGACCTGCTCCGAGCTCGCCGTGCGCACACTGCGAACCGTCTTGTGGAACTCGAGGCATTGCGGCTCGAACTCGAGGCCGCAGAAATCGAGGATACGTCGGACGCTGCCTTCCAGATCGTCGACGACGCGCTCGTGATACACACGCAACACCCATCCGGGCAGGACACGATCCCAGTGCCGCATCAGCTCGAGATAAGTCCGGTAATAACGCGCGATATCCTCCACGCTGTAGGTGAACTCCTGCCCCTTCGCAAACAGCTGCTTCAGATTGCTGAAACAGCACGCCACCGGCTCGCGCCGCGCGTCGATGATCCGCGCGTTGGGGAGCATCAATCGAATGAGACCCAGATGCCGGAAATTGTTGGGCATCTTGTCGATGAAAAAGATCTTCTCGGTGTGGCGATAGACTCGCGTGTCGGCGATGTACCGATCCCCCAGACGCAAAAAGTCCGCCTCGCGGAGATCCGAGAGCATCCTCGGGTAGCGGGAATCGTTCAGATCTGCGTCACGGCCGCGGATATCGCTGACGATCTGCTGGATGTCGGCGAGCTCCTGCGTGCCCTCGACCTTCGAGTGCGAGGCGAGGACCTGTTCGATCAGGGTCGATCCCGAACGCGGCAGGCCGACGATGAAAATCGGATCCCGGTTTTGCGCGCCCCAGCCCCGACGGCTCGCGAAGAACTCCTCCGTGCAGACTTCGATTTGCTGACGCGTGTTGTTCTCGATGATTTCGGGTCGGTACCTGCTCTCGGTTCGCTTGAGCGAGTTACCGAGGGTGTAGTACCGAAAGGATTCCTCGAATTGTCCCCGATCCTCGAGTGCCTTGCCGAGCGCGAAGCAAAGGTGAAAGCGGTCCACGGCGCCGATCGTCGGCTGGGCTTCTGCGCCGCGAAGCCGCGCGAGCTCCTCATCCGTGAAGCGGTAGGTCTTGAGGTTGGCGAGACTCCAGTAGGCGTCGCCAAATCCGGGACGGCAATCCGCGGCGCGGCGGTAGGACTCGATCGCCTCGGGGGTCCGCCCCAAGGTCTTCAGTGCGTGCGCGACCGAGAGATGTAGATCGGCATCCGCGGGGGTTTCCTCGAGCAGCGTACGGTACAAGGCGACAGCCCGCTCGTGTTCGCCGAGTCCAACGGCGGTCGTGGCATAGAGGCTCTGGTAGTAGAGCCGGTTTTCGGGCTCCGCCTCGAGAAGCCGGCCGAGCTCCCGTCGCGCCTGCGGGTACTTGTGAAGCTCGATGAGCACTTCGGCGTATTCCCGGCGCGCGGCGCGGTATTCCGGCGCGAGCTCGAGGACCGCCGCGAGCAGCACTTCGGCGTCGTCGAATACCTTGCGCGCAATGCCGATGCGAGCGAGCAGGCGCATGGCTTCCACCTGATCGCCGTGCTTCAGAAGATAGGCGCGGACCATCGGTTCCGCGGCGTCCAGGTCCCCGTCCAGGAACAAACCCGTGGAGGTCACGACCTCGGGCGGAATCTTGCGAAGCGTTGCCACCTCCGCCGACGCCACGGCCCCGTTGTCGGTCTGCCCGGTCAGCCGATAGAGACCCTCGAGCATGCTCCAGGAGCCGGGCAGCGAGTGATTGAGGCTCACCGCCCTCGTGAACGCCTCGATGGCTTGCGGCGCCTGCTTCAGTTCGACGAAGCAGCGCCCACGCTCCTCGTGCAGGCGGCTGAACCCGGGATGATGCCGCTCCAGCGTCGCGAGCGTCGCGAGCGCGTCCGCGACGCGGCCGAGATAGCGCTGCGCGATGGCCATGAACAAGAGGGCGTCACGCCGCGCGGGCTCGCGGGTGAGATGCGCTTCCGTCGCGGCCAGCAAATCGGAAAAGCGGCGCTCCCTCAGCAGCGCCCGAAAATGAGCGCTCTCGGATGCACTCGAGGACGCCTGGTCTGGGGCGGTGAGGTCCATAGCTATTGATTCAAACGAAAAAAAGGGCGGACTTTCGAGTCCGCCCTTCAGTTTAGGGCTCGTTTCGCGGGCGTCAACGACCGCCGGTCAGAAGCGGACAGCGTGCATGTTAGCGCACGCTGCCCGAGTCCCGTTTACGATCAACGATCCGACACCGGCGCGGAGAACTGCACCGTCACGCGGCGATTTTCCGCCCGACCCTTGGGAGTCTTGTTGTCCGCGATCGGGTTCTCCTCGCCGAAGCCTTGGGCCGTGAGGATCCCCGACGGTGCTCCATGCGATTCGAGGTAATCCTTCACGGCGAGCGCCCGCTGTTGGGACAATTTGTGGTTGAACTCCGACGGACCGGTCGAATCGGTGTAACCGCGGATATCCACCTCCGAGCAATGGCACTTCTCGATCCTCGGCACCAAGGCATCCAGAGTCTCGGTCGACTCCGGCCGCAGCTTCGCCGATGAAGTCTGGAAATTGACCCCCTTGAGTACCTCTTCCCGAGCCGGCGGCGGCGGCGGCGGCGGTGGCGGCGGCGGCGGCGGCGGCGGCGGAGGTGGTGGTGGCGGCGGGGGCGGTTCCGCGGCGACCGGGGGCGGCGGCGGCGGCGCGGGAGCCGCGGCGGGCGGCGTCTCGCCGCCGAACTTCATGCTGAACATGGCCATCAGCACGCGGGGGCGGAGCGGCACTTGCGACTCGATGAACTGAGCCGACGAGGTCAGCGTACTGGCATTCGAGTTGGTGATATTGCTGCCCGTGACCTGCACGGTCCAGTTGTCTTTGGACACGCCGAGCGCCGCGTCGTAGGTCGTATAGCCCGGCATGGTGTACTGGCAATGCGTCGTGGTCGGAATCGGGCTGCAGAAGGCGCTGTCGCCCAGGGGGTAACTCGCAGGCTCGTTGCGCTGGCTGCCGATGTGGTTGGCCCCCACCATCGCGAACGGCTTGTAGTCCCCCAAATTGAAATCGTAGCGCGCGCGCAAATTGAACAGCGACGACGGGGAGAACGCCGGAGAGGTATCAAGTACCCCGTACGGATTCGTGTACGGCTTGCCCTTGATCTGCGTAATACAATCGCCGACCGGCGTGGGGTTGCCTCCCCCCACTATGTTGCTCTCCAGGCAAGGTGCGTTGGTCTGGTTCGTGCTGTTCCACGCACCCGATCCTTGCACGGTGAGCCCTTCCGTCACGCGCGCGACCACCTGCAGCTCGGCGCCTTTGACGACGTAGGTGGGACCGTTGACGTCGAAGGTCGTGTTGCCGAGATGTATCGGGTCAAACAGCGACAACTGTACGTTGTCCCAACCCATGCGGTAGAAGGATGCATTGACCTGCAGACGATGGTCGAACCACTCGGTCTTGGCGCCCACCTCTTGATTGATCAGGTTGTCGGACCCGTAACCGACGGGCTTATCGTACTGTTTACCGGTGCCATCGGCGTAGTACGGGGCTTCCGCGGCCAGTCCGACGGTCCCATTGGGCAGCGAGTAAGTGCGATTGAAGCCGCCCGGACGAAATCCTTGGGAGTAGGTGTAATACGCCATGATGTCCGACGTGATATGCCAGGTCAGGTTGCCCCGGCTCTTGAAGCCGTGCTCGGTCTTGTTCAAGTCGATCGGGAAGCCGGCACCGCCTTTGGCTGTGACCGCCCCGTTGGGCAGATTGAGGACCGACGATGAGCTATAGAACTCCGAACCTTGCTCGAACTCGTCGTAGTGGAAATAGCGCGTACCGCCGGTGATCGTCAGTACCTTTGGAATCAGGTCGAAGTCGAGGGAGGTGAAAAACGCGGTCTGGCGGTAGCCGCGCTTGTCATCCTCGCCGAACGCGGTGTTGGAATTCGTGCGCAGGCTGGGATCGTTCGCATAGGTGCCCGGAAGGGGCCCGACGGCCGAAGTGCAGTCCGGACCGCCGCCCGCCGAGATCGCAAGGTTGGTCGGGTTGCACTGTGGGATCGGCAGATAGTTGAAGTTCATCTGATCGTGGATGGTGAACTCCTCCCAGTAGCCGCCGACCAGGGCGCGAAACCGGTTGTCCTCATTGGTGCTCAGGCGGATCTCGTGACTCTGGTGAATGTTGTCGGTTGTGTCATCCCACCTGCCGACCGGTGCGTAGCAGGTGGTCGGCTTGGCGGACCGGAAATACGAGTAGCCGGCGCCGCGGCCGGTGCACGCGTAGTACGAGCCGTGCCCGCTGGTCAGGTAATTCGAGTAGTCCTCCTGCTGCTGGATGTGGCGGATCATGTAGCTGCCGGTGTAGACAGCCTTCAGAAAGTCTCCGACCTTGCCATTGAGGGTCCACGCCGTGCTCTCGTACTTATCCTTGTTGTAGGCCGGGTTGAACGCGGTGATCTGATCGGGCGCGAGGTGCGCTCCATCGTTGGCGATCGGATACTGGGCGAAATAGCCGTCCGCTTCCATGTTCTGGTAGTTCTGCTGCAGCAGGAGGTTCCAATCCTCATTGAACTTGACCAGCGCGGAAACACGAATGCCGCTGTAGTCGACCGGGTTGGTATTGTTTGCGACGAGAGCGGCATTGTTGGCGGTCGGACTTTGGGTCGGTCCATTGTCGACCGGATAAGCCTTGAGCGCCGCCGCTGTGGGCACGTTGACGAACGAGATCGTGCCGGGCACGTTGTCGATGTAGCCGCCGCGATGATCGGTGAATATGGTTGCGCGCACCGCCAATGTGTCCGGGATCAGCGGCAGATTGATCGTGGCGTTCCCCATGGAATTCGGATCGCCGCCCGCCGTGATGCCGTAGCCGGCATTTACGTAACCTTCGGTCACGTCCAACTTGGGCTTGTTGGTGATGTAGCGAATGGCGCCCGCCTGCGCTCCACCGCCGAATAGCGTCCCCTGCGGGCCCTCCAGAACCTCGACGCGCTCCATGTCGACCAGGTACACATCATTGTTGCGGTCGGGAAACTGCATCGACTGGTCGTCAAGATACACCGCGACGTTCGGGAAGGAGCCGGTCGTTGCGGAGGACTGATTGCCCTGGTCTCCCGAGCTCAGGCCGCGCATGAAAATGTTGCCCTGTCCCGGACCGTTGCCGCTGAACGTGACGTTCGGCGTGTAGCGGATGAGGTCGTCGAAAGTGACGACGTTGAGCTGGGTCAGGGTCTCGCCGGTGATCGCCTGAATCGTGATTGGCACGTCCTGGATCGACTCATTGCGCCGCTGGGCGGTCACCGTGATCTCTTGAATGCTGTCGGTGTCAGTCGCGCTGGTGTCGGTGGCGGTGGCCGCGAGTGCGCTTCCCGCGCCCACGCCGGAGCCGCCCAAGATCGCAGCTATCGCATAGGACAGCTTCGGATTCGAATTCATGTTTTCATCCCTTCTAGGTCTTATTGCAATGCAACAATGCCCCCACGGCATTGGCGATTGATGGAGAACTGGTTATCACGTTTTAGCCCCGTACACAAGGCAAAGCGCTCTGTTGTTGCTCTGGCGCATCAGTGTATCACCCGATTACGCCGCGATACGGGCGATAAAACTCCGATCCGGTGCAGAGTAGCAACGAGACGATGACAGAATTATGACAGCTCGCCCAAGCCCGATCCAAACCCGGCCATGCGATTCGGCTCGGGGCCGAAGCGCATCCGTATCGCAAACCCGATCAGGAGAAGCACGAGACTCGCGAACCCGAACAAGAGCGGCTTGCGCTGTTCGGGAATCAAGCCCATCGCCAGCACGATGGCGAGCATCCCCGCGATCGCGAGGTAAGTGAGATAGGGGTACGCCCACATGCGCACGACGAGCCGTTCCGGGTGCTCGCGCTCCAGCCGCGCGCGCAGGCGCAGTTGCGAGAACGCAATCAGCACATAGACGAATATGGCCACCGTGCCGTATGAATTCACCAGAAACGCGAATACCGTATCGGGCGAAACGTAGGACATGACCACCGCGGCATAACCGAACAACGTGCCGAGCACAATGGCGCGGATCGGCACGCCGTTGCGGCTCAGCCTGGTGAGCCCGCGCGGCGCGTCGCCATGCCGAGTCAACGCGAACAGCATTCTCGACGACGCATACAGCCCCGAATTGAGCGCCGACAGCACCGCGGTGAGCACCACCGCGTTCATGATTTGTGCGGCGGCTGGCGCACGTAGCGCGGTCAATGCGCTCACGTAGGGGGTGGCGATGGCGGGCGAATTCCAGGGCACCAAGCACACCACCAAGAAAATCGAGCCCACATAAAAAATCAGCGCGCGTGAAATGACCGAGTTCGTGGCTCGCGCAACCGCCTTCGCAGGCTCGGCCGCTTCCGCGGCGGCAATCGTGACGATCTCGGCGCCGAAATAGAACCCTGTGGCTGCCACCGCGCCCGTGAGCACGGGCAGGATGCCGTTCGGCGCGAATCCACCGCGGGCGGTCAAGTAATCGAGGTGCAAGGATCTGCCCGGCCACAGGCCGAGCACATAGGCGCCCCCGGCCACGAGAAACACGGTGATCGCTGCCACCTTGATCGATGCAAACCAGAACTCGAATTCCCCGTAACCTCTCACCGAAACGAGATTGGTCACGGTGAGCAGCACCAGCAGGATCAGACTGACGAGCCATCCCGGCGCGCCCGGTACCCAGAAGCGAACCAGGCCGGCGCCGGCGATCGCCTCGAGCGCGACGACGATCACCCAGAAGTACCAGTACATCCAGCCGGCGAGAAAGCCGGCGAGCTGGCCGGCCCGCGGCTGGTCGCTCCACGCCAGGCGCGCATACTCGTAGAACGAGCCTACCGCCGGAAGCGCGACGGCCATCTCGCCGAGCATGCGCATGACCAACACCACCAAGAGGCCGGTGATCACGAAAGACAGCACGGCAGCCGGTCCCGCGGATTGGATGACCACGCCGCTGCCGACGAAAAGGCCGGCGCCGATGACGCCGCCCAGAGCAATCATCGTCATGTGCCGCTGTCTCAAGGCATGGCGAAGCCCGCTCGATTGCACCCCGGGGGGTGTCACCGGCTCGGGCAAGGTTTCGGCTGTTAGATTCACCTCGCACAGCCTACCCTGCGCCCGTTGCATCACGCGAGAACCGAATGCTCCCCGAGCCAATACCTTTTGGGTATGAGGAAATAGCCGCGCCGGTGGATCATGGGGCCGCGGCGGCTTGCGCAGCGCTGATTTTTCGAACCGACTCCATCGTGTCCGCCTCCTCGACGCGCTTGTCGCTGCGGTAGCGCTTGACGCGCGCAAGACGCAAGGCCAATCCGCCGGGATAGCGCGCGCTCGTTTGCAAGTCGCTGAAGGCCACTTCCACGACCAGCTCCGGGCGCACGTAGACGGTCCATTGGTCGCGGCGAGTTTCCCGCGCCAGCAACTCGCGGGTTTGCCAATCCAGCATGGCATCCGTCAGCCCCTTGAAGGTTTTGCCGAGCATGATGTACCCGCCCGTCGCCGGCTCGAGCGCCCCCAGATGCAGATTGGAGAGCTTGCCGGTGCGGCGGCCGTGTCCCCACTCGGCGGCCAGCACCACGAGATCGAGCGTGTGCGCGCGTTTGATCTTGAGCCAGCTCGCGCCGCGGTTACCCGCCTCGTAAGGAGCTTCCAACGACTTCGCCATGAGACCTTCGTGCCCGGCGGCGATCGCGGCGTCGTAGAAGGCCGCCGCCAACGGTTCCGAAGAGGTCACGAGCCGCCGGATGAGCCGGGCGGCCGGCACGGCCTGGACCAGCGCCTCGAACCGCTCGTGGGTCGGTAGGTCCGCGATGGTGCGCTCACCGATACGCAGACAGTCGAAGAAAAATGCGCTGACCGGCAGGGCAGCGCGTTGACGCTGCACATCGAGCTTGCGCCCGAACCGGCGCATGGTCACTTGAAAGGGATGCGGTCGTCCGGCCGCGTCGAGCGCGAGCACCTCGCCGTCGAGCACCAGCGTGTGCGCGCTGAAACCCCGTGCGAGCTCTGAGATCTCCGGTACGGCGGCGCTCACGTCGTTCATTCCGCGCGTGTAGATCCGCACCTCCTCGCCCCGCTTGTGCACTTGGATGCGGGCGCCGTCCATCTTCCACTCGAACGCCGCCTCGCCGTGAAGCTCTCGCAGTGCCTCGCCTACGTCCACCGCCGTTTGGGCGAGCATCGGAGAGACGGGCGAGAACAGCTCGAGCTGAAACCGGCTGAGCGCCGCCGATCCTTGCGTGAGCGCGACCGTTGCGACCTCACCGAGACTCTTTGCGTACATCGATGCGCGACGAACATCGTCAGGCGGCAGTTGCGCAGCGGCGGCGATGGCGTCCGCCATGACCCCGGCGAGCGCTCCCTGACGCAACTCGCCGGCGAGCAACCTGACCAGGAACCGCTGCTCCGCGGAGGTGGCCCGCGCGAAGAGTCCGGTGAGCGCCTCGGCACGGCGGCGCGCCGAGCCGGATCCGCGGAGTTCGCGCAGGCGCCCAAGCTCGTGGTCGACCTCCGCGATCGACAGACTCTCGGTAGCGGTAGCGGCCGCGTTTGCCTCCTGTAGTGCGCGATATCCGATCCCGATCCGCCCCTGCGGCGTGTCTCCGGACAGGTAGAGTACTGCGGTCTCTATTTCCTCGGGCGGCAGCATCCGCAGCAGCGTCGCGAGCTCGCGTACCTTCATGAGCCGCGCGGCGGTGGCGCCGACACGCAGCGATGTGTCGACCAGGCGGGCAAATAGAGTCACCGGCGGGATTGTAAATCGGCCGCGGCGCCGCGGATCCCCCGTTCTTCGCCGCGCCCGGCGAAGCGATGCGAGAGCGAGCGGGTTGCGGTGAAGCGGCGGCCGTGTTGAGATTCAATCACTTCGTGGACTCCAAGGTAAATTACCCGATGCAAGCGGCTCAATTGACGCCCGGCCTGTCGAAGACAGGCGTGTTCGCCGAGCTCCGGCAGCAGCTTCTGGGTCTCGTGCAAGGCGAGCGCGACGCCCTTCCCAACTGCGCGAACGCGGCGGCGCTCATCTACCACACTTTGCCCGACATCAATTGGGCCGGATTCTATTTCATCCGTCACGGCGAGCTGGTGCTGGGGCCTTTCCAGGGCAAGGCGGCGTGCGTGCGCATTGGGCTGGGCAAGGGCGTGTGCGGAACCGCCGCGCAGAGCCGCGAGACGCTCATCGTTCCGGATGTGCATGCGTTTCCCGGGCACATCGCTTGCGATGCCGCCTCGCGCTCGGAAATCGTGGTCCCTTTGCTTCAATCGGAGCGCTTGCTCGGTGTACTCGACATCGACAGTCCGCTCCCCGATCGATTCGATCGCGACGATGCGCAGGGACTCGATGCGCTGGTCGGAATATTGATACGAGGGTCGGACTTCGGCGGCCTCGCGATCCCGTAGTCTCGAGACGGATCGCGTGCGGCGCCGTCCAGTCACTCCCCGCCCTGCTCGATCTCCATGTCGTTGACCACGCGCTTCACCCCGGGGATGCGTTTCGCGGCAAGGCGCGCGATGCGCAGGTCCCACTCATCGAACACCATTCCCGTCAACGTCACGACGCCGTCCTTGATGGAGACGTCGAGATGGTCGCTCATCAACGTCGGGTGACTGCGCAGGGCGCTCTCGACCTGCTTTCGGAGTTCTTCGTCGGCCAATCGTTGCGCGCTGACGACGATCGTGGGGAGCGGCCGCCCCTCGGCGGTGGGGGTCGGATCGGACGGCGGCGCACCGGCGCGCACCGCCCCCTCCGCACCGAGCCACGCGGCGAGCCCCAGCGCCGTCGCGAGTGCCGGCGCGGCCATGATGCGTGGGGGTAAGCGGCGTAGATGCACGCGGCGTATATTCGCGCAGTGAAGCGTCTGTTGGCTACGGTCTTGCTGGTTTCGATGTGCGCGCCGGTTCCAGCCCTCGGGGCGCAAGCGCCGGTGCACGGACTTTGGGTTTGGAAAACCGCATCCGTGCTCGGGACGCCGCAAGGTGCGACGGCACTGCGGCAATTCTGCAGATCCGCCGGCATCTCGGAGATTTATGTCTCATTTCCGGCGCGCAGCGTTGACGCCGAGGAGGGGCAGCTTGCCAACCTCATCTCGCTCCTGCACGACTCGCACGCGCGTGTCGAGGCGCTGATCTCGAGCGTCGACGCCGACGAGCCAGGCGCTCCGCGCGCCAAGCTCATGGCGCATGCGCGCGCTGTCTTGCAATTCAACGTGCGCCACCCCGGGGCGCGCTTCGACGGGATTCACTTGGACATCGAGCCGCAGCAGCGCCCGGAGAACAAGGGCCCGGGCAACCTAAAATTCCTGGGCGGCCTTATCGCCGCGTATCGCGACGTTGCGGCGCTGACCCTGCCGGCCGGTCTCTCGCTCAATGCCGACATCCAAATGAAGCTCTTGAAGGGTGACCTCGGGCAAAGGCGCATGCTGCTGCGCTCGCTTCCCCGGGTCACCCTGATGCTCTATGAGGTCTCGGGCCCCGACGACGGCGCTAGCGCTGCGGAGAAGGCAGCGAAGCTGCGTGAGCGCGACCGGGAGCTGCTCGACGCCGCGTACCAGGGATTGGCCGATGAGGGACTCGCGAAGATGGCGATCGGGCTACGCACACCCGATTACGGCGCGTTGCTTGCGCAGATGCTGGCGACTCTGGACGTGGTGAATCGCACAAATCCCCACTACCTCGGCTGGGCGCGGCACTCCTACAACGATACGCTGGCGCCGCCGTAAGGGCCGCGCAGGGACGGCCGCAGGATAGAAGCGCGCTCAGGTGCCGTGTCTGAACGGCCGGGCGTTCCCCGTCGCCAACTCATTGGATGCCGCCAAGCCAGCAGGAGTCGCCAAGCTAGCGGAGACCGGCAGACGGCGCTCATCGCGCCGAAGCGCGGTGGCACGCAGCAACTCGACCACCGATCGCGGCGCAAATTCGCACCATTCGACGCCGATGCCGCCCGGATAGCTGCGCGCTACATAGGCGCTGATCACCGGCGTCGCGTGCGCAAACCTATGCGGCAAGACGAGCGCGATCTGAACGCGCGAAAGCACGCGCAAGTCGAAACCGCCTTCCACGCCACCGCCGCTCAAGCTCAAGTTGACGAGGCGTCCCGCGCGCAGCCCGAACGGACGCGCGCCGACACGTACGGCAACATCCACCGGGAATCTCTCGCCCCACCGATGCTCCATGGGTCCCCCTACCGATGCCAACCTGGAAGAAGAATCCCATAGCTGCGGCGGCTATTCTGTCGGGCAATCCTCACTTTGGGGGTAGCGGGGCTCTGACAACAAGACAGACGCGCCGCGGACTCGGCGGGATACGGGGGGTCCAACCCAAGCCCGGGCCGCGCGATGACCCAGAACTCAAAAATGGCGCGATAGATACAGAACGGCGCTCTCGATCTTGTAGAAGCTGTCCGGCCGGCTGCCGTCCGGATCGCTCGGCAGCACGTGATCCCGGGCAACGTTCTGGGCGTAGCGATAATCCAACCCCAGGTCCCAGTGGGGCAGCCATGAGCGCAGGAAGTTGCGCCACTCGACGCCGACCCCGGCATACATCGAGTAAGCCGGCGTCGCGAGCTGATAGCGATCGACGCCGAGGAACAGTCCCGCCGCAAACGAATCCCCGAATCGATACCGGTAATCGATCGCGCGAAAGCCGTAAAGAGCGTGCGCCGCGATCTCATCAAGTTCGACGCGCACGCCGAGATCATTGTTGTCGGAGACCGCGCGGCGTGCACCCACCGCGAAGTGCGGGTCGATGCCGAGCTTGGTCCAGGTCTGGGGTATTCCCGGATCCAGATCGATGTGCACCTTGTTGACGTTTCCGCCGACATCGACGAAGACTTCGCTGCCGCGCGGATTAGGACCGCCGCTGTAAGAGTCATCCTCCACCTCGCCGTCGTCGCGCGTGCGCGCATCGCCGCCGTAGCGCAAGAATCCTGACAGGCGCCAGAAGGACTGGCCGTAGACATCGCGGCCCACGAAGGCCTCTCCGCCAACCGTGAAGTCTCTCCACGGCCGCGAATACATCACCGAGAAATCGTAGTAGTGGCGGTAGGGAAACGGTGCGGGCTCGCCGAGACTGTACTGGCGCACATCGCCACCGTAATAAGTCTGGTTGACCGCCGTGCGCACGCGCTCCTGCAAATACCCGCCGAACGGCGGTTCCCAGCCGATGCGCAGCATCTGCGTGCGCGCCCCGACGCCGTCGCCGAAATTGCGCTGGTCCGCGCCCCAATTGCCGAGCACGAGGCCGTCATTCGTCATGCCGTCGAGGAAGATGTTGTGCACATACCAGATGTTCTGCCACTCGGAAATCTCGTAGGTGAGGTCGAAGTGGTGCCAGATGCGCGGGAAATCGATGCCGACCGAGAGCGCGGCGTTGCCGAGCAGATAGCTGCCGCCGTCGGAGTTGTCCTCCCCGGCGTATTGCGCGTAGACGGCGAACGGGGTCTTGCCGGGGAAGATGAAACGGCTGACGTAGGAAGCTTGTTGATTGCCCTGCGTCTGCGAAAGCCCGCTCGGCTCGAAGAAATCCCGAAAGAGGAAACTCGCCGAGTTGGGCAGGCCGCTGCCGCCGCCGTACTCGAGCAAGCGGTTGACGCCGAGCGACCAGCCGGGAAAAGGCTCGATCGAGAATTGCGCGCCGAACAGGCGGGGATTGCCGCGGCTAAGAACCCCATTATAGGAAATGTTGTCGCCGGGGGGATTGCCTTTCCCGGTCTGATCGAGGCGCGTGAGAAACAACTCATACTGAAACCCGAGCCGCGTCAGCGGCTCGTAATTCGAAAGCGTCACTGAGGGGGTAGTCGGCGCCTCGGTGCTCATCAGCATGCTGCTGTCGGTCATCGGAGAGAACCAGTGATCCCGGTAGCCGATATCGAGTTGTGCCCAGCTAAAACCGAGCCCCAGCTCGGTCCCGAGGGGTTGCGCGCGCCCCGAATACGCGTCCACACCCGCTTGCGCGAACAGATAGTCGCTCGGCTGAACGAATCCTTGCGCCGACAGGTCCCAGTGGCTCGTGATCGGCAATCCATACGCGTTCGGCACGACGCCGGCGTCCTTGTCCTTGTCGTGGGTCGCCGAGCCGGTGATGCTTGCATGCGTCAGTGCGTAGTCGCGCGAGTAGCGCTCGAGATAGCGCTCGACTTTGTGGCACAAAGGTTTATCGATCTTGCACGCTTGGGGCAACGCGAGCTTGACCAGCTCGACGGGAATCGGGCGCTTCAGCAGCGGCTCGTCCGCGAGGATCAACACGCGCTCGATCTGCCGCTCGATCTCCGGCTCGAGATTGAGGGGCAGGTATGCGCTCAGGCCCTCGCCGCGCGCGGGCGCGCTCGCGGCGCCGAGCAGCAGCGCCGGGGCGATGGGCAGAGCCAATGCGCGGATCCAGGATGCCACGATGGTGATGGGACTCTTATTGCCGTTGGTTCGGTCCTCGAAGTACACGCTATCACGCGCTTCGAGGTCAAGCGTCGGCGCTGGCGGCGGCTGACATCGAGCGCGGCGGCCGGGGTATCATTCTTCGATGAAGTGGACCTACGATCCGGATGCGCGGCGGCATTGCTACGCCCTGCTGACGCAGGTTTGCGGATTGCCGTGCGGAACGGATCAATGACGCCCATTCTGCGGTCCGCGCGCCTCGAGCTGCGCGAACTCGAGCTCGAAGACGACGAGTTCATCTTGAAGTTGCTGAACGAGGACGGGTTCTTGCGCTTCATCGGCGACAAGGGCGTTAGAACGCGCGACGATGCGCGCGAATATCTCACCAAGGGTCCGATCGACAGCTACCGGCGGTACGGCTTCGGGCTCTATCTGACCAGTTTGCGCGGCGGCATGCCCATCGGCATGTGCGGCTTGGTGAAGCGCGATTCGCTGCCCGATGTCGATGTCGGCTTCGCGTTTCTGCAGCAATATTGGTCCAAAGGGTATGCCGCGGAATCGGCGGCCGCCGTGCTCGCATACGGCAAAAAGCAGCTGCGACTCTCCCGGATTGTCGCCATCACCGCACCCGGCAATCATGGATCCATTGCCGTGCTTCAGAAGATAGGACTCCGCTTCGAGCGGATGATCAGGCTCACGGGCGACTCGCAAGAGCTCAAGCTCTTCGGCCCCCCGGACTCCGGTAACGCGGCGTGAAAGCCGCGCTCGCCGTGCCCGTCCTCGGCTTCGCCGGGTCCGGACGTGTGCATCGCTCGTGGTGCTCATGATCGGGACATTGCTGGTATTCTTGACGCGCATGCGCATTCGAGAACTGTAACCGGGGGTCTCCATGCATCCATTTCCGCACCATTACGCCGCCGCCGCATCGGCTCGCCCCGACGGCGACGTGCCGCTCTCCGCGGAAGGCGTGCGAGTCATCGAATCCGCGCCGCCCAAGGAGTTCGATGGACCCGGAAATCAGTGGTCGCCGGAACAATTGCTGACCGCCGTGGTGGCGGATTGCTTTGTGCTCAATTTTCGCGCCATCGCCGGTGCGTCGAAATTCAAGTGGCTGAGCATCGAGGCAACCACCCACGGCACGCTGGATAGGATTCAAGGGACGATGCGCTTCACCCGCTTCGATACTCACGCCAAGCTTCGCGTGCCGCAGGGGACGGATCTCGAGCGTGCGAAGAAACTCATGGAGAAGGCCGAGTTCTCGTGCTTGATCGCGAACTCGCTCTCGAGCGAGCGTCATCTGACGACGGAGATCGTCGAGAACTGATGCAGGCGGGCTGCGCCGGGCGCGCGGGCCGGCCTGCGCGGCCCGGCTCTAGTCGTCCATCAGGAAACTGCGCAGCTGCTCGCTGCGGCTCGGATGCCGCAGCTTGCGCAGCGCCTTGGCCTCTATCTGCCGAATGCGCTCGCGGGTGACGTCGAACTGCTTGCCGACTTCCTCGAGCGTGTGGTCGGTGTTCATGTCGATCCCGAAGCGCATGCGCAGCACCTTGGCCTCGCGCGGCGTGAGCTGGGCGAGCACCGAATGCGTCGTCTCTCGCAGCGACTCGGTGGTCGCCGAATCGATCGGTGAGGACACCGAGGTGTCCTCGATGAAGTCGCCCAAGTGCGAATCCTCGTCGTCGCCGATCGGAGTTTCCATGGAGATCGGCTCTTTGGCGATCTTGAGCACCTTGCGGACCTTGTCCTCCGGCATCTCCATGCGCACGGCCAGCTCCTCGGGAGTCGGCTCGCGGCCCATCTCCTGCAGCATCTGCCGCGAGATGCGGTTGAGCTTGTTGATGGTCTCGATCATGTGCACCGGAATGCGGATCGTGCGCGCCTGGTCGGCAATGGAGCGGGTTATGGCCTGGCGGATCCACCAGGTCGCGTAGGTCGAGAACTTGTAGCCGCGGCGGTACTCGAACTTATCCACCGCTTTCATCAGGCCGATGTTGCCCTCCTGAATGAGATCGAGGAACTGCAGGCCGCGGTTGGTGTATTTCTTCGCGATCGAAATCACCAGACGCAGATTCGCCTCCACCATCTCCTTCTTCGCGCGGCGCGCCTTGGCCTCGCCGATCGAGACCTCGCGGTTGATCTCCTTGATCTCGCTGATCAGGACGTGGAACAAACCCTCCAGATCCTTGAGCTTGTTCTGACGGCGCTCGATTTCTTCCTTGAACTTCGCGAGCGGAGCGGAGTAGCGCTTCTTCGCCTTGATGTGCTTGTCGAGCCAGCGCGTGCTGGTCTCGTTCTTGGGAAAGGTCGAGATGAAATCCTTGCGCGGCATTCCGGCCTGCTTGATGCAGAGGAACATGATTTCCTTCTCGAGCAGCCGCACTTCCGTGACGTGCTGGCGCAGATTGTCGATCAGCTGATCGAACATCTTCGGCGAGAGCTTGAGTTCCATAAGCTCGGCGCAGATCTTCTTGCGAATCTTCTGCGTCTTCGGGTCCTTCGATCCCTGCTTGTCGAGCGCATTCAAGAACTGGTGGTGCGCCTTGGCGAGCGAGTTGAAGCGCTTGGCCGCCTCCTCCGGATCCGGGCCCGTGTCGATGGCCTCCTCGTCCTCGTCGCGCTCCTCATCGTCGTCGTTCGCAGCTTCTTCGCGCTCGAGCGCCATCATCTTCGGATTCTGGGGCTGCGCGATCTCGTCGGGGGCGTTCGGGTCCACGAAGCCGACGATGACGTCCACCAGGCGCATCTGACCGGCCTTGACGGTCTCATAGTGCCGCAGCAAAAGGTCATAGGTACCGGGATAGCTGCCGAGCGCGATTTTGACCGCCTCGAGGCCTTCCTCGATGCGCTTCGCGATGCGAATCTCTCCCTCACGCGTCAACAGCTCGACGGTGCCCATCTCGCGCATGTACATGCGCACGGGATCGGTGGTGCGCCCGAACTCGGCGTCGAGGTTGGCGAGCGCCGCGGTCGCTTCTTCGACGGCCTCTTCGTCCGGTGCCGCGGTGGCGTCGGTCAGCAGCAATGACTCCGCATCCGGCGCTTTCTCATAGACCGGAATGCCCATGTCATTGATCATGTTGACGATGTCTTCGATCTGCTCAGGATCGACGATCTCGCTCGGCAAGTGGTCGTTGACTTCAGCGTAGGTGAGGTAACCCTGTTCCTTACCACGCGCGATCAACAACTTCAGTTGCGATTGGCGCTCGTCAGCGATTTGAGTCGCCGTGCCTGCTGGCGCTTTTTTGATCAAAGTGGACGCCTCATGAAAGGATCGACAGTTTGAATGCCAAGCCGATAAGTATACGATTTTGGCCACTTCCTGGCCAGAGCTGCTACGCGGCTCATGCCGGACCGCCGGGGCGGTCCTTGGACCTGAGAAGTTGGCTTAATTCCGTCTTTTCATCGGAATTCAAGCCCATATCAGCGGCTTTTCGCAGCAACTCGTTTACTCTGCGGCCCGGTCCGTGGTTGTCCACCAGCTTCTGCACCGCCATCTTGAGCTCCTGGGCGGCAATCTTGTCATCGCTCACCATGGAGGATGCCATCGCGAGCTCGGTCAGGCGTGCGTGCTCGGGACGCTCCCGCCACCGCTCCAGCAGCATCGCGGTGCTCGGCTGCTTCATGCCGGAGGCTTGCTCGAGCAGCTCGTGGAGCACCGCCATACCGGGCAGATCGATGCCGCCAAGAGCTTGCGGCGCGACCGCGTGCGCGGCGGCGGGGTGATGCAACACCAGGCTGATCGCCTGGCTCAGCAAATTGCCCCTCCCGACGCTCATCCGACTGCGGACCCGGGAGATTGGTTCCGCGCGGTCGGGCGCGGGCTGCGCTCGGGTGCGGCCGGCAGGAGCTGTCGCCGCCAGCATGTGCTGCCTGAGCTTTGCGGCGGGCATGCGGATCTGCGAGGCGATCCGGTCCAGAAGGAGCTCCCGGTAAACGCCGTCGGGCATGCGCGCAAACAGCGGCCCAGCCAGCGCGGCCAGCTTGGCGCGGCCGTCCACGTGAGTCATGTCCGCCTGCGTCTGCAACTCCTGCAGCAGATATTCGGACAGGGGCAGTGCGTTCTGGATACGCGCCTCGAACGCCTCCCGCCCTTCTGCAGCGACCAGGGTGTCGGGATCCTGACCGTCGGGCAGAAATGCGAACTTGATCTCGCGCCCGTCGCGCGCGAGCGGCAGCGCATTTTCGAGCGCCCGCCACGCCGCCTTGAGGCCGGCGCGGTCGCCGTCGAAGCAGAATACCAATTCGCTCGTCAGGCGGAATATTTTGTGCAAATGCTCCTGGGTCGTGGCCGTGCCGAGCGTCGCAAGCGCGTAGGTGATTCCGGCTTGATGAAGCCTCACCACGTCCATGTAGCCTTCGACGATGGCCACGCGCTTGAAATCGTTGCGCGCCTGTCTCGCCTCGTAGAGTCCGTAGAGCTCCCGCCCCTTGTGAAACAGCGGGGTTTCCGGCGAGTTCAGATATTTGGGTTCGCCTTGATCGATGACTCGACCCCCGAAGCCGAGCACCCGGCCTCGCGAATCGCGGATGGGAAACATCAGGCGGTCGCGGAAACGGTCGTAGAATCCGGTCTGGCCGCCGCGCGGCTCGCGCTCGATGATGAGTCCGAGCTGCAACAAGCGGCGGCGCTCGTCTTCCTCGGCGCCCAATCGGTTGAGAATCGCGTTCCAGGAGTCGGCGGCATAGCCGAGTGCGAACTGGCTGCTGGTGGGGCCGTCGATACCCCGCTTCGCGAGGTAGCCGCGCGCGCGCTCGCTGTCGGACAGGTTCTGCTCGAAGAACCGCGCGGCGTCGGCCATTACTTCGTAGAGATCGACGCTCCCCGGCTCGCGGGCAGTTTGCGCCTCGCGCGGTATTTCGAGACCCGCGCGCTCCGCGAGGTCGGCAATGGCATCGAGGAACCCGAGTTTCTCGTATTGCATGAGAAACCCGACGACCGTGCCGTGCGCGCCGCAGCCGAAGCAGTGATAGAACTGCTTCTCCGGGCTCACCCAGAAGGAGGGGGACTTCTCGGCATGAAACGGGCAGCACGCCTTGTATTCGCGCCCGGATTTCTTGAGGCCGACCCGCGCGCCGATGATCTCGACGATGTCGGAGCGTGCGACTACCTCGTCGATGAACGGTTGTGGGATTCGACCGGCCATGGAGGCGCGCGGCGCCTGGCGATCAGCCGCCGAGCTTGGCTTTGATCTTGGCGCCGACCGCGGCCATGTCGGCCCGTCCCTGCGCTTTTGCCTTGATGATGCCCATGGCTTTGCCCATGTCCTTGACGCTTGCGGCGCCCGTGGCCGCAATCGCTTCGGTGATCAGCGCGTCGATCTCGGCGCCGCTGAGCTGCGCGGGCAGGTAGGTTTGAAGCAAGGCGATTTCCGCCGACTCCTTGTCGACCAGATCCTGGCGGTTCCCAGCCTGGAATTGCACCAGCGATTCCTTGCGCTGCTTGATCATCTTATCGAGGACCGCGAGAACCTGGGTGTCGTCCAGGCTGATGCGCTCGTCGACCTCGCGCTGCTTGATTGCCGAGGTGATCATGCGGATGACGCCGAGCCGCTCCTTTTCGCCGGCGCGCATCGCAGCCTTCATGTCATCGGTAATGCGCTCTTTCAAGGACACCGAGGAACCGGAATCGGAAGGCTAGGAGCCTGTCTGGCTAATGGGCGACCGCAGTAGGCGCAGCATTAGACAGGGCTCCTAGTAAGAGCGGGTGGGCGCGGGCGCCGTGCTGGCCGGGGCACCGCCGCCGGTACCGCGCATGTTCTCGCGCGACAAGCGCTTCAAATGACGCTTCACCGCCGCGGCCTTCTTTCGCTTACGCTCCTGGGTCGGCTTCTCGTAGAATTCACGCCGGCGAAGCTCGGTGAGGACACCGGCCTTCTCACACGCGCGCTTGAAACGGCGCAGGGCGGCATCGAAATACTCGTTCTCGCGAACACGGACGCTGGGCATTCAAACCTCAAATACTTAAGGCCACAGACAGCCGCCGTCATTCGGCGACAGGGGCGCGCATTCTAAGGTGCCCCCTGATAAAAGGCAAAGGCGGCGCATCGGGGCCGCGACAGGATTCCTCCAACAGACGCCCCAAAGGGCATTTTGACGGTATTTTATGCGCGTTATCGGTATCGAGAGCTCGTGCGACGAGACGGCGGTGGCCGTCTACGACGACCGCCGCGGGCTCCTCTCTCACCGTCTCTTCAGCCAGATTGCGCTGCATCAGGCCTACGGCGGCGTGGTGCCCGAGCTCGCCTCCCGGGACCACGTCGTGCGGCTGCTGCCGCTGGTCCGCGAGGCTCTGGCCGCAGCGGACTCGAGACGCGACAGCATCGACGGGGTGGCCTATACCGCTGGCCCCGGGCTGATCGGCGCCCTGTTGGTGGGAGCTGGATTCGCGCGCAGCCTGGCGTTCGCGTGGGGCATACCCGCGATCGGCATCCACCATCTCGAGGGTCATCTGCTCGCACCGCAGCTCGAAGCGGAGCCTCCGGCATTTCCGTTCGTCGCGCTGCTGGTTTCGGGAGGTCACACGCAGCTCGTCGATGTGCGCGGCGTGGGAGAGTACCGCATCCTCGGCGAGACCCTCGACGATGCAGCGGGTGAGGCGTTCGACAAGACCGCCAAGATGCTCGGGCTGCCTTACCCGGGTGGTGCCGCGCTCGCGCGCTTGGCCGAGAGCGGGCGCAGCGGCCGATTCAACTTTCCGCGGCCGATGCTCGATCGCCCCGGGCTCGACTTCAGTTTCAGTGGCCTGAAGACCGCGGCCCTAGTAGCCTTGCGGGGACGCGATCTCACCGATGAGAGCCGAGCGGATGTCGCGCGCGCCTTTCAAGAGGCGGTCGTGGACACGCTCGCCGAGAAAGCGCGCCGCGCACTCGAGAGCGTGGGGCACCGGCGCTTGGTGGTCGCGGGCGGCGTCGGTGCCAACCGGCGCCTGCGCGAGCGGCTCGGGGAGATCGCGAGCAGCGCCGGGGCGGAGCTGTATTTTCCGCGCACCGAGTTTTGCACCGACAACGGCGCGATGATCGCGCTCGCGGGATGCGTGCGATTGGCCGCCGGCGAGCGTCAGGGATTGACGGTCGGTGCGCGGGCAGATTGGGCGCTCGGCGCTGTGAGGCCGCCGCGCGCTGTGTCGAGTTAGCCTTTCAGGGGACTTTAGTTCGAAGCTCAATGGATAAGATATTCATACACGCGCTCAAGACCGAAGCCATCATCGGCATCTACGACTGGGAGCGCCAGGTCAGGCAAACCGTTCTCATCGACGTCGAGATCAGTGCCGATATCCGCAAGGCCGCGCTCACCGATTCAATCGACGATACGCTCAACTACAAGCGCGTGGCGAAGCGCGTGCTCGCCTTCGTCGAAGCCTCGCAATTCCACCTGGTGGAGACGCTCGCCGAGCACATTGCCATGCTCATCCTCGAGGAATTCGGCGTGGGCTGGGTGCGCATCACCTTGAGCAAGCCCGGCGCGGTGCGCAGCTCCCGGGAAGTCGGCGTCGCGCTCGAGCGCGAGAGCGGGTCCCTCGACGGCTGGCGGACGCGTTCAAGCGCCCCGGCGCGATGACCTGCGTTTTTCTCGATCGTCCACTCGGCTGGCGGCAGATCAGCGCCGTCGCCGATGGGGGAACCGTCGAGCTCTCGCCGGCCGCGCGCAGCCGCATCGAGGCGGCACATGAGCTGGTGCTCTCGATCGCGGCGAAAAATCTGCGCGCCTACGGAGTCAACACCGGCGTAGGTGCGCTCTGCGACGTCATCGTCGCGCCTGCCAAGCAGCGCGAGCTGTCGCGCAATATCATCATGAGCCACTGCGTCGGCGTCGGGCCCCCGCTCGAGGCGCCGGCGGTGCGTGCCATCATGGCCGCCGCGATCAACAACTACGCTCATGGGTATTCCGGCATCCGCGTGCAGGTTGTGGAGCGTTTGGCCACGCTTCTGGCTGCCGATTGCATACCGGTGGTGCCGGCTCAAGGCTCGGTCGGATACCTCACGCACATGGCACACATCGGCTCCGTGCTGATCGGCGCAGGTCATGCCACGCTCAAGGGCGAGCGGCTGCCGAGCGCCGAGGCTCTCGCAAGAGCCGGTCTTGCGCCGTTGACGCTCGAGGCCAAGGAGGGCTTGAGCCTGGTCAACGGCACGCCCTGCGCCACGGGCCTGACAGCGCTTGCGCTCTCGCGCAGCGAGCGGCTGCTCGACTGGGCGGATGAGATTGCCGCCATGACGTTCGAGAACCTGCGTGGTCAATCGGCCGCTTTCGATCCTGAGGTCCTGGCGCTGCGTGCCGGTCCGGCCCAGGCGCTCGTCGGGCAGCGCCTGCGCGCGTTCCTCGCGGGCAGCGCGATTCTCGCCGCGAGCGCCGGCGCGCGCACGCAAGATCCCTTGAGCCTGCGTGCCATTCCGCAAGTGCACGGCGCGGTGCGGGAGCAGTTCGCGCACGCCGCGGCCGCGGTGGATACCGAGCTTGCGTCCGTCACCGACAATCCGATCGTCATGGGCACCGTGGAATCGCCGCGCGCCTTGTCCGAAGCCCATGCCGTCGGGGCCAGCCTCGGGTTGTGCGCGGACGCCTTGGGTGTAGCGCTCGCGGAGCTCGCCGCCATGTCGGAACGTCGGATCGATCGGCTGGTGAATCCGCTGGTGAGCGGGCTGCCCGCGTTCCTGGCGGACGACAGCGGCGCCGGATCAGGGTTCATGATCGCGCAATACACGGCCGCGGCGCTGACCGGCGAGAATCGCCGCGACGCCGCACCGGCCAGTCTCGATGGCGGCGTCACTTCGGGATTGCAAGAGGATCATCTGGCGCACGCGACGCCGGCCGCGGTCAAGCTGCTCAAGATTCTCGGCAACGTCGAGACCATTTTCGCGATCGAGCTGTTGGCGGCCGCGCAGGCCTACGACTTTACGCCGCGCGCGCCGGCGCGGGCGACCGGCACCGACGCCCTATATCGGAGAGTGCGCACGCTCATCACCCACTACCGTGACGACCGACCGCTCGCGGAGGACATCGAGCGCGCCGCTCGCATGCTGCGAGCGGAAAGGGCCGAGGACATCGGTCACGGCTGAGGCCGGAGCGGCGGATGAGGCGCGGCCGGACGGATGGGCCTTTGCCGGACGCGGGCACGGCTGCGCCGCATGCCGCTAGTTTTAGATGCTGCGGCCGCCGTCGACGGCGATGATCTGGCCGGTTATGTACGGCGCGTCCCTGGCGAGGAACAGCGCCGTGCGGGCCACATCCTGCGGGCTGCCGCGCCGCTTGAGCGCGGTCTTGCCGATGATCTCGCGCTGCAATGCCTCGTCCATGTCCTGCTCCGGCCAAAGCACGGGCCCCGGCGCGATACCGTTCACGCGGACCTCCGGCCCGAGCTCCCGCGCAAGCGCGCGCGTCAGCATCGCCAACCCCGCCTTCGCGGCGCTGTAGACTGGGTAGCCTTTCAGAGGCCGGAGGCCGTGGATGTCGATCACGTTGAGGATGAGCCCATGTTGCGGGGCAAGGCTTGGCGCTGCGGCCTGCGAGAGAAATAGCGGGGCGCGCAGATTGATGCCGATCAGATCGTCCCATGCCGCCGCGGTGATTTGTCCGACCGGCGTCGGATAGAAGCTCGAAGCATTGTTGATGAGAATGTCGAGCCGTCCGAAAGCCTTGAGCGCGGCGCCCACCAGTCGCTCGGGCGCCCGCGCCTCGAGGAGATTTTCCGAAGCGGCCGCCGCGGAGCCCGCGCGCGCTCGATTGAACGCCTCGACCAGCGCGGCCGCCGCCGCCGACGAGGAGCGGTAGTGCAAAAAGATGTCGGCGCCGGCCGCATGCAGGGTCCGGGCGATCTCAGCGCCGACGCGTCGCGCGCCGCCCGTGATCAGAACCGCGTGATCCTTGAGGGAGGTTCCCTCGATGCTGGCCGCCATGGCGCAGCACGATACCGGATTGCAAGCGGAGCGTGTACCCGTGCCCGCTGAGATCGCGCTTTCAGCCGAAGAGCTCGAGCAGACGCGGCGCGTGGGTGAGCGAATCGCGGCCGAGATCCGCGGTGCGGGCGGCTGGATCAGTTTCGAGCGCTATATGGATATCGCGCTCTACGCTCCGGGTCTCGGGTACTACAGCGCCGGCGCGCGCAAGCTCGGGCCGGGCGGGGATTTCGTCACGGCGCCCGAGATCTCGCGGCTCTTCGGCGGCTGCGTGGCGCAGCAGTGCGCCGAGGTGTTGTCGCAGCTCGGCGCCGGGTCGATCCTGGAGATCGGCGCGGGAACCGGCGCGCTCGCGGTGGATGTGCTGTTGCGCCTCGAAGAGCTGGACCGGCTGCCCGTCCGCTATCTCATCCTCGAGGTGAGCGCGGACCTGCGCGAGCGGCAGCGGCACATGCTGGAGACGCGCGCACCGCATCTTCACGAGCGCGTCGAGTGGTTGGATGCACCGCCCGCCCTACCCCTCGACGGCGTCGTGCTCGCCAACGAGGTGCTCGACGCGCTGCCGGTGAGGCGCTTTCGCTGGCGGGCCGAGCACTGCGAAGAGCTGGGCGTCGCAGCCGAGCACGAACGGCTGGTTTGGGCAGCGCGCCCGGCCCCGAGCGAGCTCGACGAGATCTGTCGGTCGCTCTCTGACAGCGCCGGCGGATGGGACGAGGGTTACCAGTCGGAGTACTCCCCGCGGCTTCGCGAGTGGACGCATGCGGTCACCCAGCCCTGTCGGAACGGCGCAATCCTGTGGATCGACTATGGGCTGCCGCGCGCTCAGTATTATCTTCGGGAGCGGCGGGACGGGACGCTGCTCTGCCACTTCCGGCAGCGCGCTCACGCCGATCCCCTCCTGTACCCCGGACTCTCCGACATCACGGCCTGGGTCGACTTCACGAGCCTCGCGGAAGCCGGCGCGGCCGCGGGCTTCAGTCTGGCCGGGTTTACCACTCAGACCTATTTTCTATCCGCGCTCGACATCGACCGCGAGATGCAGCATCTCGCGGGCGCCGATCAGAACCGGTTCGCGCGTCTTGCGAACGAGGCACGGCGTCTCTTGCTCCCGGGCGAGATGGGCGAGCGGTTCAAGGTCATGGCCTGGCTCAAGGGCAAGGAGCTCGCGCTGCGCGGCTTCGCGCTCAAGGATCTGCGGCATACCCTGTAGAGGGCTCTCGAGGCGGTTACGCGGAATTCCGCGCGAATCGACGCCGCAGCTCGGCGACCGCCAGGACGCGCCGCCGGTGTAGGTGCTCGCCGATCTTGGCGCCGGCCCCTTCCGCGAGATCCTCGGCTGTGGGCTTGACGGAGGCCGCGGCGGCGCGCGCCGCGAGCAGATATTCGCGCTGCGGATAAGGCCCGGCCTCGAGTCCGGTGCGCCCGCGAGAATCCGCCTCGCATGCGAGCAGCGCCTCCGCAAACCGCTCCGGGCGGCGCAGCCCGTCGGCCTTCTCGAGGAATTCGACCACCGTTCCGGCCTTGAGCTCGAAGGCCCGATGCGCGACGCCGTGAAAGCGTGCAACGATCAGCGCCAGCTCACGATAGTCACCCGGGATGCGCAGCCGTGCGGCGAGCGACTCGATCAGTGCCACGCTGCGCTCCTCGTGGCCGTGGTGGCTCGGCCACTCGGCGCGCGGAGTCGTTCCCTTGCCGAGGTCGTGAACCAGCGCCGCAAAACGCACCCGTGTCTCGCCGCTGAGCTGCGCCGCCTGATCGAGCACCATCATGGTGTGCACGCCGGTGTCGATTTCCGGATGCCACTCTCGCGGTTGCGGTACACCGAAGAGCGCGTCGAGTTCGGGATAGATGCGCTCGAGCGCGCCGCACTCGCGCAGCACCATGAAGAACACGCTCGCCGCCGGTTCGCGCAGGGCCTTCTCGGTTTCCTGCCACACGCGCTCGGCCACCAGCGCGTCCACCTCGCCCCGCGCCACCATGCTCTGCATCAACGACATCGTATCGGGATGCATCCGGAAGCCGAGGGGCGCGAAGCGCGCCGCGAAGCGCGCCGCTCGCAGCACGCGCACCGGATCCTCGATGAAGGCGGCGGACACGTGCCTCAAGACTCGCGAGTCGACGTCGCGTTTGCCGCCGAAAGGGTCGACGAGCGTGCCGTCGGGCGCCTGCGCCATCGCGTTGATGGTCAAATCGCGCCGGGCGAGGTCCTCCTCGAGCGTCACCTCGGGTCCGAACTCGACGGTGAATCCGCGGTAGCCCGGCGCGACCTTGCGCTCGCGCCGCGCGAGCGCGTACTCCTCGTGCGTGTCAGGATGCAGAAATACCGGGAAGTCGCGGCCGACTTCGCGGTAGCGGAGCCGCAGGAGTTCCTCCCGCGTGCTGCCCACCACCACCCAATCGCGTTCAGTTACCGGCAACCCGAGCAGGGCGTCCCGAACCGCCCCACCGACCAGATACACTTGCATGAATGAATAGTATCAGCATCGCCTCGCGGATCTCTGCCCTCTCTGCCGTGGCGCTGCTCTGTGCCTCCTCGGGGGGTTGTTACTTGCTCGAGAGCGCGCGGGGGCAGCTCGAGCTCATGTCGAAGCGCGAGCCGATCTCGCGCATCGTGGCGAATCCCAAGACGCCGCCGGCGCTGCGTACGCAGCTCGAGGCGGTGACCGAAATCAGGGAATTCGCGATACACGATCTCAAGCTGCCGGACAACGGCAGCTATCGCAGCTATGCCGATGTCGGCAGGGCGTACGTGGTGTGGAACGTGTTCGCGGCGCCCGAGTTCTCGGTCGACCCGAAGGAATGGTGCTACCCCATCGTCGGCTGCGTCGCGTACCGCGGCTATTTCGTCGAGCGACGGGCGCGGACCTTCGCGGACAAGCTGCGGCGCCAGGGCTTGGACGTGGCCATCGGGGGCGTCGCGGCCTACTCCACCCTCGGTCATTTCAATGATCCCATTCTCAACACCATGCTCGGCTGGGACGACGTCGAGCTGGCCTCGATCATCTTTCACGAGCTCACGCACCAGCTGATCTATCTGCCGAACGATGCCGATTTCAACGAGGCTTTGGCGACGACGGTCGAACAGGAAGGCGTGCGGCGGTGGCTCACCTCCCTGGGCCGGGACCAGGATCTAGCCCGCTACGACGCAGAGCAACAGCGTTTTCTCGAGATCCTGGACCTCTTGAATCGAACCCGGGCCGAGCTGCGTACGTTGTTCGCCTCCGGCCTCGACCCGGCCGACATGCGCCGCCAAAAAGCCGCCGTCTACGCGGCGCTGCGCGGCGCCTATGCAGCGCGCAGGGCCGAGTGGGGCGGGCATGCTCCCTTCGACGCCTGGTTCGATGGGTCGGTCAACAACGCGCATCTCGCCTCGGTCGCGACCTACTACGATTGCGTGCCGGGATTTCAGCGCGAGCTCGCTGCGGTCGGCGGAGATCTCGACGCCTTTTATCGGCGGGTGCGCGAATTGGGGAGGCTCGATGAGGCGAAGCGCCATGCGGCGCTCTGCGAAGCCCCCGCGCCCGGTACTTAGCCCTGCGTTCGGCCCGCCGCCGCGCGGTCGCGGCTCAAGCGCGCGTTGTCCTCGAACGCGCCGAGATACTGCCGCGCCGACGCGGCCATGGAATGCGGCTGTATCTTGAGCTTGGCGAAACCATCCTCGGTGCAGACGCTGTCGACCTTGAGCGAGCGGTAGTTGTCGCTCGAGAAGGGGCGGCCGGGCACGAAGTCCATGAGCAGCCCCTGAATTCGCGCGGCGAAGCTCGGCAGGCCGATGATGACCCGCCCCCGGCCGGTGATCTTGGCCACCATGCCGACGATTTCACGCAACGAATAGATCTGCGGGCCCCCGAGCTGGTAGCTCTGACGGCTGTAGGCGCCGGCCTTGAGCAAGCAGCGCACGATCGCGTCGACCACATCGTCGACGAACACCGGCTGAAATCGCGTGTGCGGCATCGCGAGCGGGAAAGCGAAGGGCATGGCCGCGAGCAACCCGGCGAAGCGATTGAGGAACGTGTCGCCGGGGCCGAACATGACCGACGGCTGGAATATGGTCCAGTCGAGATTCGAGCCATCCTCGCGGATCAGTTTTTCGGCCTCGCCCTTGGTGCGCAGGTAGTAGCTCGGCGCATCGACGGCTGCTTTGAGTGCGGAAACCTGCAGCAGGCGTCCGACGCCCGCGGAGCGCGCGGCTTGAAGGACCGTGCGCGTCAGCTCGACGTGGGCGCGGCGGAAACCGGCGCCGCCGAAACCGCGCTCGTTGAGGATGCCGACCAGATTGATCACGGCGTCCTTGCCGCGGAACCACTCGCTGAGCTGCGCTTCCTCGTAGACGTCGCAATTGTCGAGCGTGAGTCCGGGCAACACCAGAAGGTGCTTGTGGAGCTCCCGGTCGCGCGACAGCACCGTGACCCGATGATTGTCCTTGATCAGGCGGGCGACCAGTCGGGTGCCGAGAAAACCCGTGCCGCCGAGGATGCATATGGACAGCGGCTTCATTCGGGTCAGCGAATCGGTATCAACACCACGGCGGAGCCTCGCCGCACGTTGAGCAGCAGCAGATTGAGCCCCTTGCTCGCCTCCTGGAACGACTTGGTATTCGACACCGGCGTGCGACCCACGCCGACGATCAAATCGTTCGCGCGCAACCCCGCCTGCGCCGCGGGGCTGCCGTCCTGCACCGAGCGCACCAGGACACCGCCGCCGTCCGGAGCATCGCCCAAGTCCGCGCCTTCGAGCCCGCGGCTGATGTCGGCCGCGTTGGCTGTCTCGGTCTCGCTGCGCTCGGCCACGAGCGCGGTGACTTTGTGGGGCTTGCCGTCACGCAGCAATCCGATCTCCACCTGATCGCCGATGCGCAGCATGCCGATGGCGTTGCGCAACTCGCGCGCGTTCTTCATCGCGACGCCGTTGATCGACACGATGATGTCTCCGGTCTTGACGCCGGCGTGATCCGCCGCAGAACCCTGAGCCACGCCGGCGACCAGAGCGCCGGTCGCATCGGTCAAGCCGATTTCCTTGGCGACGTCCGGCGTGACGTCATAGATATTCACCCCGAGAACGCCGCGTTTCACCTGGCCGTATTTGATCAGCTGATCCATCACGCCCTTCGCCATGTTGACCGGGATGGCGAATCCGATGCCGATGTTGCCCCCGCTTCCGGAGAGAATCGCCGAGTTGATTCCCACCAGCTCACCGCGCAGATTGACCAGCGCGCCGCCCGAGTTGCCGGGATTGATCGAGGCATCGGTCTGAATGAAATCCTCGTAACCCTCCGGATTGATGCCGGTGCGGCCGAGCGCGCTCACGATGCCGGCCGTCACCGTATGCTGCAGGCCGAACGGGTTGCCAATGGCGACCACGTAGTCTCCCACCTCGAGGTGCGATGAGTCTCCGAGCGCCATGGAAACGAGGTTGGGCTGCTTGGCTTGCAGCAAGGCGATGTCCGCACCCTCGTCGGAACCGATCACCTTTGCGGAGAAACTGCGGTTGTCGAGCAACGTCACGGTGATTTCGGTGGCGTTCTCGATCACGTGGTAGTTGGTGATGATGTAGCCGTTCTTGGCATCGACGATGACGCCGGAGCCCGCGCTCTGAAATTGCCGCTCGCGTGGCCTGGCATCCGGGGGCACATCGAAGAAACGGCGGAAGAACGGGTCATCGAGCAGCGGATTGCGCTGGCCCGGCTTTTCCTTGACCGTGCCCCGGGTCGCTATGTTGACGACCGCCGGCGACACCCGCTTCACCATGGGTGCGAGCGACGGCATCGGCGCCGCGTCGGGCGTGGATGCCGGCAGCTGCTGTGGGGATGCGGGCGATGCCGCAAATACAGACGGCCCGGTGAGCCCGGCGGAGAGCGCCATCGCCGCGAATTTGAAACGCAAACTCATGCGCAGTCCTCTATTAAATCCGGGGTAACGAACCGGACGCGACAGAAGGGGAGGCCGGACTATCCGTCCGGCCCCCGTACATCGCTACTCCCGGCCCCGAGATCTTACACGGAAGATCGCGCGCGGCGGATGCCCTTAGGCCGCTTCCACCGTGATCCGCTGAGGCTGCACCTGGGCGAGCTTCGGAATCGAGACCTGCAGCACACCGTTCACCGACTTCGCCTTGATGTTCTGCACATCCGCCGAATCCGGCAAGCTGAAGCGGCGTTGAAACTCGCCGGTTACGCGCTCGATACGGCGATAGCCGTCGCGCGCCTCGCGACGCAACTCCTCGCGCCGGCCGCGGATCGTGAGCACGCCGTGCTCGGAGGTGATTTCCACCGCCTTCGGGTCGACGCCGGGCAGATCCACGTGCACTTGGAATTGGTTGTCTTCCTCGTGGATGTCAACCGGCGGCGACCAGGCACCGGAGTCGGCCGCGGTCGTCTGCGGCGCGGTGAGCAAACGATCGATATCTCGGTGGAATCTGTTCACAAGGGACCAGGGCTCATATCGTAGGACTGTCATGGTGTTAGCTCCTGAAAAAAATGATTGATTTAGACAATGAAAAATTTCGCTTGCCGCTCTCTGTTGGGACGGCGAGCGTCATTTCAACGGCTACGCGTAGTGCGGCGGCGTGCGCGAGCGGCGCGCCCTGGGGTGAATTTTGCAATTGTCAATGGGACATAATGTGAATAAGTTGTGGACACAATATGTTGCGATTCGGCAATTTCCCCCTTGACGCCATTGGCGCAAAAGGTGAATGAGGAAATTTCTCGTGATATTTCTATAAGTACCTGATAAATATTAATTATTCGTGCCAAAAAATAGCAGAAAAAAATCTTGACGCTGATCCTGGTCGGGGATACCTTTCAGCGCAGACACAATATGTAGTGGTCTGCAGGTCGCGGTAGTCCCCCTCAAGCTTGGTTCTCCGCAAGGCTTTATCTTTGTCGGAGCCCAGGGCCCACTTGCCTTCGAAAGTCGCGCCATAATTATAAGGGAGCGTTTTTAGAACTCATGAACACGGTGGTCAAAATTCAGCCGAAAGACGTCGGCAGTATCGCGTTCCAGGAAGCGTCCTACGACATCTGGGACAAGAAATACCGCCTCATCGCCAAGGACGGGACGCCCATCGACCGAACGATGGACGACACGTACAAGCGTGTGGCGCGTGCGCTCGCCGACGTGGAGGCTCCCGAGCTGCGCGAGCAATGGTACGAGTCGTTCCTATGGGCGCTGCGGCACGGCGCAATCCCCGCCGGCCGCGTGACCTCGAACGCAGGCGCTCTCGAGCACAAGCCGGCGACCTCGACCATCAATTGCACCGTGTCCGGGACCATCCGCGATTCGATGGACGACATCTTGAACAAGGTCCACGAGGCTGGGCTCACGTTGAAGGCTGGTTGCGGAATTGGGTATGAATTTTCGACCTTGCGTCCGCGCGGCGCGTACGTGTCGGGAGCCGGCGCCTACACCTCGGGGCCGCTGTCGTTCATGGATATCTACGACAAGATGTGCTTCACGGTGTCGTCCGCGGGCGGAAGGCGCGGCGCTCAGATGGGCACCTTCGATATCGGCCACCCGGACGTGCTCGAATTCATCCGTGCCAAGCGCGAAGCCGGCCGATTGCGGCAATTCAATCTTTCGCTCTTGATCACCGACGAATTCATGCGCGCGGTGAAGAGCGACAGCGAATGGAAGCTGGCCTTCCCGCTGTCGCGCAACGAATTCGAGGCCGAGCGTCCGGATCTCGAGGATGCCGCCAAATTCGTGTGGCGCGAATGGCCCGATACCACCGGTTACGTGGCGAACGGGGAGGGCCTGGTCGCCTGCAAGATCTACAAGATGCTGCCGGCGCGCCGGGTGTGGGACCTCATCATGTCCTCGACCTACGACTTCGCCGAGCCCGGGTTCATCCTGATCGACAAGGTCAACGAGATGAACAACAACTGGTGGACGGAGAACATCCGCGCCACCAATCCTTGCGGCGAGCAGCCGCTTCCTCCGTACGGCTCCTGCCTCCTGGGCTCGGTTAATCTCACCAAGTTCGTGCTGGATCCGTTCACCGAGGAAGCGCGCTTCGACTGGGAGACGTACCGCAAGGTGGTCAAGATCTTCACGCGCATGCTCGACAACGTGGTCGAGGTCAACGGGCTGCCGCTCGAGCTGCAGCGCGGCGAGATCATGCGCAAGCGCCGTCACGGCATGGGCTTTTTGGGGCTGGGCTCCACCATCACCCTGCTCTGCATGAAATACGGCTCGAAGAAATCGGTGGCGTTCACCCAGAACGTCTCGCGGGAGATGGCGCTCGCGGGTTGGGAGGCCGGGCTCGAGCTGGCGCGGGAGAAGGGTCCGGCGCCGATCATGAACGAGGAGTTCACGGTCACGCGCGAAATGCTGCGCAAGCGTCCCGAGATGGCGAGGGACGGCTGGCGGGCGGGCGCCCGGATCGCGGGCCGCGTGCTGCACGCGCGCTATAGCCGCTACATGCAGCGGATCGCCGAAGCGGCGCCGGAGTTGGTCGACGAGCTCGCCGAGGTCGGCGCGCGCTTCACCCATCACACCTCCATTGCGCCGACGGGGACGATCTCGCTGTCTCTGGCGAACAATGCCTCGAACGGAATCGAGCCGTCGTTCGCGCATCATTATTTCCGCAACGTGATCCGCGAGGGCAAGAAATCGAAGGAGAAGGTCGACGTATTCTCCTTCGAGCTTCTCGCCTACCGCGAGATGATGAATCCGCGGGCCATACCGAATTCGCAAAGCTCCGCCGAGAAGCTGCCCGACTACTTCGTCTCGGCGGACGATATCGGCCCGAAGGAGCACGTGGATATCCAGGCCGCCGCTCAGCTCTGGGTGGATTCGTCGATATCCAAGACCGCGAACGTGCCGACCGATTACAAGTACGAAGACTTCAAGGACATCTACTTGTACGCCTATGAACAGGGCCTCAAGGGCTGCACCACGTTCCGTTTCAATCCCGAGGCGTTTCAAGGCGTGTTGGTCAAGGAGGACGACCTCAAGAACACGACTTATGTGTTCACACTCGAGGACGGTACGGAGATCGAGGCGCGGGGCGATCAGGAGATCGAGTACGACGGAGAGCGGCACACCGCAGCCAACCTGTTCGACGCGCTGAAAGAAGGCTACTACGGGAAATTCTGACATGGCTCACATCAAGATCGACAAGAAAATCGCGAAGTACCGCGTGCTGAAGCCCGAGTCGAAGCAGGATCCGGCGGCTGCGGCGAAGGCGCCGGTGGTGGCGCAGGACAACGTGATCTGGATGCACGAGAAACTCGAGCGTCCGGAGATGCTGGTCGGCTCGACCTACAAGATCAAGACGCCGGTCTCCGATCATGCGATGTACGTCACCATCAACGACATCGTGCTCAACGAGGGCACGCCTCACGAGCAGCGCCGGCCGTTCGAGGTCTTCATCAACACCAAGAACCTCGATCATTTTCAATGGATCGTGGCGATGACGCGGGTGATTTCCGCCGTATTCCGCAAGGGCGGCGACGTCACGTTCCTGGTGGAGGAGCTGAAGGCGGTGTTCGATCCGCGTGGCGGTTACTGGCAGCCCGGCGGCAAATTCATGCCCTCGACGATCGCGGAGCTGGGCTATGTAATCGAGCGTCACCTGCAGTCGATCGGGCTGCTCAAGAAGCCCGAGCTCGATCCGCACCAGCGCAAGCTGGTGGACGCGAAGCGCGCGGAATTCGAGGCGCGCGCCAAGCAGACCGATGCGTTCTCCAAGTCGCATTTCCCGGAAGGGGCGCAGCTTTGTGCGAAGTGCAGCACCGCCGCCGTGGTGATGTTGGACGGCTGCAGCACCTGCCTGAGTTGCGGCGACTCCAAGTGCGGATAGGCAAGCCGTTCTAATTTGCAGATAGGCAAGGCATGCAAGGTTGCGGCGCTATGCGCGATGATGGCACCGCTGCTCGCGGGCCGCCCGGTCCACGCCGAGGAGGGCGAAACGTTCCCGCACCCGGCGGAACTCGAGCCGGATGTGCGCTTCTGGATCCGGGTCTACACCGAGGTCACCACCGACGGCGGCCTCGTCCACGACGACTGGAATCTCAAGCTCGTCTATGAGGTCCTGAGATTCGATCCCGCCTCATCGCCCGGACAGCGCGAGCGGCGGGTCGCCGAGGCCAAAGCGCACTATGCGACGCTGCTCAAACGCTTCGCGGCCGGGCAGACGACCGACTTGAACGCCCACGAGCTGCGGATCCTGCACGCCTTCGGCGACAAGGCCACACCGCGCGACTACCTGGACGCAATCGACCGGATCCGCTTCCAACTCGGGCAGGCAGATCGGTTCCACGAGGGGCTGATCCGCGCTGCGGCTTGGGAGACCCACATCGCGCGCGTGCTCAAGGAACGCGGCGTGCCCGCCGAGATCGCCGCGTTGCCGCACGTTGAATCGTCCTTCAATCCCGCGGCCTACTCCAAGGTGGGCGCGGCGGGACTGTGGCAGTTCATGCCCTCGACGGCGAAGCGCTTCATGCGCGTGGACAGCGTCGTCGATGAGCGGCTGGACCCCTACAGCGCCACCGACGCGGCCGCCAACCTGATGCTCTACAACTATCGGCTGCTGGGCAGCTGGCCGCTCGCGGTGACCGCCTACAATCACGGGCCCGGCGGCTTGCGCCGCGCGCAGGACGAGCTCGGCACGAGCGACATCGCGGTCATCGTGAAGCGCTACC
>Ga0182030_10001089_pt1 | contig 54680 bp, 49 predicted proteins | sample 812S3MmetaG_FD_121299 | JGI IMG/M metagenome (GOLD analysis project Ga0182030, IMG submission 121299) | Permafrost microbial communities from Stordalen Mire, Sweden - 812S3M metaG (Illumina Assembly) | ecosystem: Environmental > Terrestrial > Soil > Wetlands > Permafrost | place: Sweden...
AACTCCTCATTGGCCTGGTGGGCGCGTTGGTCGCCACGAATCAGCCGCTCGCCGTCAGCAATTTGATCCAGCAGCACGCCGGGGTTTCGGTCGCGATCGTGAATCCCAACGACCCGGCGGAACAGGAACTGGACCGGCTGATGGCCGAGGATGATGAGATGCTGGCCGATGTGGACAAAGCGATTCGCGAAAACAATGCCTTTGCCGCCCAGGGCGCGGGCGAGTCGAAGGAAACATTGAACCGGCGCATTCAGGCGCGCATTGATTCGGTGCGCAAACACTACGAGGATTTTTTGCAACGTCATCCGGATTCCGCGCGCGGGCGTCTGGCTTATGGCAGTTTTCTGAACGACATTGGCGATGAGGAAGCGGCGGGCGCACAGTATGAAAAATCCGTGCAACTCGACCCGAAAGATCCGGCCGCGTGGAACAACCTCGCCAATTATTACGGCGAATTCGGTTCGGTCACCAATGCCTTTGTTGGTTACACCAAGGCCATTGCATTGAATCCGGCGGAACCGGTCTATTACCAGAATTTTGCGACGACGGTGTATCTTTTCCGCAAAGATGCGAGGGAATTTTACGGCATCAACGAACAACAGGTTTTTGACAAGGCGCTCGCGCTGTATCGCCACGCCATGCAACTGGCTCCGGACAATTTTCCGCTCGCGACGGATTATGCGCAAAGCTATTACGGCATCCGGCCGCTCCGCACCAACGACGCACTGGTGGCCTGGACCAATACCCTCCAAATCGCCCACGACGACAACGAACGCGAGGGGGTTTACCTCCATCTGGCCCGCATCAAGATGTCCATCGGCCGCTTTGCCGAAGCCCGCGCGCATCTGGACGACGTGACCAATGCCGCATTTGCCGACCTCAAGCGTCAGCTCGAAAAAAGCCTGGTCAATCACGAAGCGATTGCAGCCGGCACCAACACCGCGGAGGCTGCCACAAATCTCCCGGCGGCTCTGACCCCACCGTCAAGTCCGGCCCCCTAAAATTTTTCATGGTTTGCCGCGGGATTTCTGCTACCTTGCCAGCATAATTCACTCAAACCATGAGCTTTTACGACAAACTGAAATTTGATTCGAACGGCCTGATTCCGGCCATCATTCAGGAACAAAAAACCGGCCGGGTGGTGATGATGGCCTGGATGAACCGCGCGTCGCTCGAAAAAACCATCGAGACTGGCAAGACCCATTTCTGGAGCCGCTCGCGGCAGAAATTCTGGATGAAGGGCGAGGAAAGCGGCCACACCCAGACAGTCAGGGACATCGCGTTTGATTGCGATGGCGACACGCTGCTGATCCAGGTGGACCAGATCGGCGCCGCCTGTCATGAAGGATACCGGTCGTGCTTTTTCCGTTCGGTGGAAGGCAAAGGCGACACGTTCAAAATCACCGAGGCACAGCTTGAAACGCCGGAACAGATTTACGGCAAGAAGAAATAATGGACGACACGTTTCCATTCGCCAGCCGGGAATACTGCCTGTTGCTGCTGCTGCTGATATTTGCCCGGGGAATGGATTTCCTCAGCACATGGATCGCGACGCCCAACCTCGTGCTGGAAGGCAATCCCCTTGCCAAAAAGCTCGGCTGGCACTGGGGTTTGCTGCTCAACGTGGTCCTCGTTGCCGTGCTCGCAAAATGGCCGTTGTCGGCCATCGTCGTTGCCACCGCCAGCATGCTGGTGGCCGCGCGCAATTTTCAGTCCGCTTGGCTCATGCATTCGCTTGGCGAGGAAGCCTACCGCCAATGGTATTTTGAACGGGTGCAGGAAACGCGCATTACGCTCTACCTGTCCTGCCTGGCCGGCAACACGCTGTTGACCGCCGGCATCGGCGCCGTGCTGATTTATTTCAGCAACGAACGGCTGGTGCCGTTCGCCGTTGGCATGGGCATGGTGGCCTATGCCATCGCCGTGGCATTTTACACGCTGCTGGCCGTCTGGCGCATCCGCCGCGCGGCCAAGAAAATGGAGGCACGGAACCAGGCCCTCGCGAATGGCAAAAGTTTCACCACGGCGGCCTGGGTGCGAGTGGAAACTCGTTCGCCCGACAACATTGTTTAGCTAATGCATTCCCCGACGCCGGATGACTTTCTAAAGCTGGCCGCAAAGGGCAACGTGATTCCCGTCACGCGCCGCCTGCTGGCCGATATTGAAACACCGCTTTCGGCCTACCGGAAAATCCGCGGCGCAGGCGAATCCTTTCTGTTCGAATCCGTCGAAGGCGGCGAGCACCTCGGCCGCTATTCATTTGTCGGGTGCAATCCGCGCGCGGTCATCCGGCAAACCGGCAACAGCGTTGAAATCATTGAAAACGGAAAAGTCATCGAAGCGGCTTCCGTGGGCAGCGACGTGAAGGACGGTCTGGCGATGGTTGAGCGCGTGATGAAAAAATATCACGCGGTGCTGCTGCCAGGTCTGCCGCGTTTCACGGGCGGGGCCATTGGCTTCATCGGCTATGAATTCATTCACGACGTTGAACCGGTCGTGCCGCGCCCGCCGCACGATGAATTGCAGACCCCCACCATGGTTTTCCTCGTCGCCGACCAGCTTTTGATTTTCGACCGCGTGGCCCAGACCATCACCGTTCTGGTCAACGCCTTTCTCGACGGCGCGGCGAGTCCGGCCGAGGTTTACGAGGATGCCGTGGGCGAAATCGAGCGGCTGGTTTCCCTGCTCGAACAGCCCAGCGAGCATCACCCGGTCACCTTGCCGGGCGAAGTGCCGCCCGTTCCGTTTGAGTCGAACGTCACCCGGGAAAATTTTTCGGCGAACGTGCTCAAGGCCAAGGAATACATCACCGCGGGCGATATCATCCAGGTGGTCGGTTCGCAGCGGTTTTCGACGCCGGTGAAGGCGTCACCGATTGACGTGTATCGGGCCGTGCGCTCGGTGAATCCGTCGCCCTACATGTTTTTGCTGGAACTGGACGGTTTTTCGCTCGTGGGCGCCTCGCCGGAAATTCACGTGCGCTGCGAGGACGGCCGGGTGGAAATCCGTCCCATTGCCGGGACGCGGCCTCGCGGCAAAACGGACGCCGAGGACGCCGCGCTCGAAAAGGAACTGCTCGCCGACCCGAAGGAACGCGCTGAGCATGTCATGCTCGTGGACCTCGCGCGCAACGACATCGGGCGCGTGTGCGATTTTGGCAGCGTGCAGGTGAAGGACCTGATGATCATCGAGCGTTACAGCCACGTCATGCACATCGTGTCGCAGGTCGAGGGCAAGCTGGCCGCCGGCAAGACGTTGTACGACCTGATGCGGGCGACCTTTCCGGCGGGCACAGTCAGCGGCGCCCCGAAAATCCGCGCGATGCAGATCATTTCCGAGCTGGAACAAACCACACGCGGGCCGTACGGCGGCTGCGTCGGTTATTTTTCATTCAACGGCAATCTCGACACCTGCATCACCATCCGCACCGCGCTGCTCAAGAACGGCAAGGCCTACGTGCAGGCCGGTGGCGGCTGGGTCAACGATTCCACGCCCGAAAACGAATTTCAGGAAACCGTCAACAAGTCCAAAGCCATGCTCAAGGCCGTGGCGATGGCCGAGGGATTTGCGCGTTGAATGCGGCCGGCGAAATTGATTGCAGAAGCCGCACTTTTTGTTAGGGTGGCTTCTGATGGGAAAAGTTATGAATCGTTGGTATTTCATGGCGATGGCGGGATTGCTTCTGGGCGCAGCTGTGACACCAGCCGCTCAAGTGGGACTGATCAAGATTAACGGCGCCATCGGCCCGGCCACGGAGAGTTATATCGCCCGCGCCATCAACGAAGCCGCGGCGCAAAACGACGAGTGCCTCATCATCCAACTGGACACCCCCGGCGGCCTGCTCGAATCCACCAAACAAATCGTCCAGAGCTTTTACACCTCGAAAGTGCCGACCGTGGTTTACGTTGCGCCGTCCGGCGCGAGTGCGGGGAGCGCGGGTGTCTTCATCACCCTGGCGGCCGACGTGGCTGCGATGGCGCCCAACACCAGCATCGGCGCGGCCCACCCGGTCGAGATCGGCACCACTGGCAGCGTGGAAAAGACCGACGACGTGATGAAGCAGAAAATTGAGAACTATGCCTCCAGCTTCATCGAAACCATCGCGGACAAACGGCATCGCAACGTTGAATGGGCCAAATCCGCCGTCATCGAAAGCAAAGCCACAACCGCGGAGAAAGCGATGGATATCGGTGTCATTGATCTCATCGCGGACGATATGCCGGACCTGTTGAAACAGCTCGACGGGCGGGACATCGGCAGCAAAACACTCCACACGGCGGATGCCAAGGTCGTGGAAATCCCGATGAACGCGTGGGAGCAATTTTCCCAGCTTTTTTTGCGGCCGGAAGTCATGTTCATCCTGATGTTGATGGTGATTTACGGGATTATCGGCGAGTTGAGCAGTCCCGGTGCAATCCTGCCGGGCATTGTCGGGGCGATTGCGCTGATCCTGGTGCTTTACATGTCGTCCATCCTGCCGGTCAACGTCACCGGGCTGGTATTGATCGGGCTGGCGATTGCCTTGTTCATCACGGACATTTTTTCGCCGACCCACGGAGTATTGACCGCGGGCGGCATTGTGGCCTTTTTTCTTGGCGCGCTGATGCTGTTCAGTCACGTCGGACCGGGCTTTGGATTGCCACTGTCGTGGATTATTCCGGCGACCCTCGTCACGGCGGCCTTTTTCATCTTTGTCGTCGGCAAGGGCATTCGCGCGCAGTTCCAGCCCGCTCAAACCGGCAGGGAAGCGATGCTAGGCCGGACGGTCAACGCGCTCTCACGCATTGATGCCCAGGGCGGCCGGGTGTTCATCGAGGGTGAAAACTGGAATGCCGCGAGTGAAACGCCCGTGGAAGCCGGCCAGCCGGTGGAAATCACCGGCATCGAAGGATTGACGTTGAAAGTAAGACCTAAACAAACATAACGGAGAAAAATCTATGAACGATCTGATTGGCTTGTTGATTAAAATATTTGGCGCGCTTGGCCCTGTGGTCATCATCGTCGTGGTGCTGGCGGTTATCGTGCTGCCGCAAGCGATGCGGATTTTGCGCGAGTACGAGCGCGGCGTCATCTTCCGGCTCGGCAAACTGCAGGGCGCGAAGGGTCCGGGGCTGATTTTCCTGATTCCTGTCGTGGACAAGCTGGTGCGGATGGATTTGCGCGTCGTGACCATTGACGTGCCCAAGCAGGAAATCATGACCAAAGACAACGTGCCCGCCACGGTGGACGCGGTGGTTTATTTTCGCGTCGTGGACCCGAACGCGGCGGTGGTGAAGGTGGAAAATTACTGGAAGGCCACATCGCTCATCGCCCAGACAACGCTGCGCAGCGTGCTCGGCCAGTCCCCGCTCGACGATCTGCTTTCGCAACGCGACGTCATCAACCAAAAATTGCAGGAAATCATAGACAAGCAGACCGAGCCGTGGGGCATCAAGGTCACGGGCGTGGAAGTGAAGGAAGTGGCATTGCCGGACAGCATGAAGCGCGCGATGGCCAAGCAGGCCGAAGCCGAACGCGAACGCCGAGCGAAGGTCGTGAATGCGGAGGGCGAATTCCAGGCCGCCGAAAAAATGGTGCAGGCCGCGGCGTTGATTGCACGGGAGCCGATTGCACTGCAACTGCGTTACCTCCAGACGATGCGCGAAATGGCGAGCGAACACAACACAACCACGTTCCTGCCGCTGCCGATTGACTTGTTCAGCGCGTTTTTGAAGAAATAGAATGTGCAAAATGGAAATTATCGAATTGATAATGGCTATTGCGACAGCGGCGATGGCCGTTGCTACCTTTTGGCTAGTATTTGAATCAAGGCGAGCATCATTCCGTCAAATCGGAGTTCAAACTTGGCTCGAACTTGAGAAAAGATTTGATTCGCAAGAAATGAAAAAGGCTAGAAAAAATCTAGCTCGTCATTTGAAAGCCTATGATCCGGAAAAACATGACAAGATTTCGGAAACCGTTTTAAATTTTTTTGAATCTGTTGGAATTGCCCACAAAGAGAAATACTTAGACCACAAATTAGCTGACTCTTCATTTAGTTTCCACGCCTGCCGTTGGTGGGAAGCTGCGAAGCCATATGTTGATCAGGAACGAAAGCGTCAAGACGATGATGATTCAATGTTTGAAGATTTCCAGAATTTTGCAAAATTGATGCGCCGCCCCAACGAAAAAATAGATGATTTACATCTTCAACGTTTTCTTGATGACGAAGAAAGGCTTACTCTTGAAATAGCGTCACCGTAATTTCTGAAAGAAATCGAAATTCATTTCATGCCTCTTTACGAATACGAACTGTGCGAAGGCGACTGCAAGGTCTGCGGTGGCAAATTCACCTTGCGCCGTCCGCTGTCGGCCAAGCCGCTGACCCATTGTCCGGCCTGCAAGAAGCCGGTGCGCAAGATCATTTCCACCTTCAATTCGCCGCACAAGCTCAAGCCGCTCTCCATCACCGACGCGAAAAAGGCCGGGTTTACCGTCTTGAAAAAAATCAGCAAGGGCGAATACGAGCGGCAGTGAGGCTGGTTGAGGGTTGAGGGCTTGAAACACCACCGGGCGGTTTTGCTGCTGAATCGCCATTTAATTCAATGATCTTCACGGGTTTTGAATTCATTTTTGACGCTGGGTGTCCAATAGTTTAGCCTGATAATTTGAGATGGGCTTCAGCCTGGCATTTTTGAAACACGGGTTGCTCCTCGCCGTCGCGTCGGGCGTGGTGCTGTCATCCGCCCGGGCCCAGAGCACGCTGCTGCCGCCGGGCCAGGCGATTCTGTTTTCCTCGCCGGAGTCTGCTACGGTTGCCACCAACCTGTCTTCCCAGTCCCCGATGCCGGCGGATTTTGAAAACGCTGTGGTAGCTCCCTCAACACTCAATTTCGACCGTGCGCCCGCCGGCCCGCCGATGTCCTTGGGTCCGCCGGTTGTTTCGTCCGCGGAGGAGTCGCGGTTGCAGGACCTGCTGGACCGACGGAACAACTGGATGTTGTTGACGCCCGCGGAAATCTATGGCGTGACCACGCCGGAAATGATCCTCGGCATTTCGGAGCGCGACGCATTCGGCCAGCGAATTAAAACCACGGCGCTGGAACGCTACACCGAGAGGCAAAATCAAACGCCCGCACCGGCCAATCCTTATACCAATGGATTCACCACCTGGAACGCTTTCGGCCAACGACCGGACGTGGCAGACTCCATCAACGGCGGATTGGGCGGTCCGGCCGGCCTGGCCAACCCGTCGTTGAACCCGTCACCGGACAAATCGCCCTTTGCCGCACAAAATGCAAACAACAACTGGTCAAAATTGTTTGGTTCACCGGCACCGGTACCGCTGCCGGGCATGGTACCCAGCATCGCACAACAGACGGAAATGGAACGGTTCAAGCAATTGCTTATGTCCGGTTCTTCGTCCGAAGCCGACGCTGCAGCGCCGTCCATGCGTGGCATGAAAATCTACGTGCCGCAATCGCCGCTGGATTCGAGCCTTGGATCGCCGGCGATCTCTCCGGTCGGTGGATCGTTTGCTCCCTTAAGCGAGGGGATCGGCAGACCGGCCGGGCTGCCGAAATTGCCCGGCGGCTGGAATTTGAGCCTGACCTCGGCGCCGCCGGCGGCCGCCTGGGCACCGCAGCCACCGCCGTGGTTGTTGCCGCAGCCATTCGCTGTTCCGCAACGGAAATTTTGAGGGATGGCGCGTCAATGCGCCGAGGTGATCAGCAGCACCTGTTCAAGCGTCGAAATGCCTTCGCGGGCGCGGTCAAGGCCCACCATGCGTAGCGTGCGCATTCCCTGGCTGACGGCCACCTTGCCCAGCTCGCGCGTGTTGGCACGGGCAATGACGAGCTTGCGGATCTGGTCGGTGATGGTCATGGCCTCGATGATGGCCATGCGGCCGGCGTACCCGGAATTTTTGCAACGGTCGCAGCCACGGCCACGGTAAAGTTGCACGCCGCTGAAGGTAGCCGCGTCAATGCCGAGATCCTCGAACATTTTTGGCGGATAGGTCACCGGCTCGCGGCAGTGCGAGCAAATCCGGCGCATGAGGCGTTGCGCGCAGGAAAGAATGACGGACGAGGAAATCAAAAATGGCGCGATGCCCATGTCATCCAGGCGGGCGATGGCGCCGGGCGCGTCGTTGCAGTGCATGGTGCTCAAGACCTGGTGTCCGGTGAGCGCGGCCTCGATGGCAATTTCGGCGGTTTCCGTGTCGCGAATTTCACCGATCATGATGATGTCCGGGTCCTGGCGCAGGATGGACCGCAGGGCATTGGCAAACGTCAGGCCGATTTCCTTCTTGGTCGGCACCTGATTGATGCCGGGGATCTGGAATTCCACCGGGTCCTCGACGGTGACGATGTTATAAACCGGGTTGTTGAGTTCGTTGAGCGCGGAGTAAAGGGTGGTGGTCTTGCCCGAACCCGTCGGGCCGGTGACGAGGATCAACCCGTGCGGCGCGTCAATGGCACTCTTGAATTGCTTGAAGGTTTCGGCGTCCAATCCCAGCTTGTCAATGCTCGCGGACAGATTTGTCTTGTCGAGCACGCGAAGGACGATTTTCTCGCCATGCACGGTGGGCATCACGGATACGCGCAGGTCGAAGTCCTTGCCGCTCACGCGCACACGCATGCGACCGTCCTGCGGCAGGCGGCGCTCGGCAATGTCCAGGCTGCTCATGATCTTGAAACGGGACGTGAGCGCCAGTTGCATTTGTTTGGGCGGCGGCGTGGCGTCCGTGAGCACACCGTCAACGCGGTAGCGCAGGCGCATGCTTTTCTCGAACGGCTCCAGGTGAATGTCGCTGGCGCGGTCCTTGATGGCCTGGACGATGATGAGGTTGGCCAGCTTGATGACGGGGGCTTCCTCGCTGGAAACGGCGAGCTGATCGAGGTTGACCTCTTCCATTCCCTCCTTGACGGATTCGACCGTCTCGGCTTCCGCGTCAGCTTCGCTCTGTTTTTGGGCGTCCTGAATGATGTCTTCCATCGAACCGCTCTTGGAAGCATCAAGAGCGTTCAACTTGTCCATGATGGCCTTCTCGGACGCGATGAGCGGAAAAATGTCGAGTTTGGTGATGCGCTTGACGTCATCCAGGGCGAGGACGTTCAGCGGATCGGCCATCGCCAGAAACAGCCGGTTTTCCAGTCGCGAAACGGGAACCACCTTGTAATTGTGGGCGGTGTCACGCGGCAATAATTCAACGACCTCCGGCAGAATACTCACCCGTCCCAGGTTGACGGGCGGAACATTGAGCACCCGTCCCATGGAAACGGCCAGGTCCTGTTCGCTGACATAGGCCTTGTCAATGATGAGCTTGATGAGCCGCGCGCCTTCCTTTTTTTGCTGTTCGAGCAGCGTCTCGATCTGCCCGGCTGACAGCAATCCGTCCTCGACAAGCGCGTCGGCAATGCGTTCTCCGAATGATTTGACTTTCGCCATGGTTTTAGCGGAAGGCTTTGCGCAGATTGCCGATCAGGTCGGCCGGCGGCACCAGATACCACAACAACCGCTGCGTGGTGGCCTCGGACAGATCCTTCACCGCCTGCTGATTGAACGGGTTGGCGGTCGCGACCAAAATGGACTTGCTCATCCGGTCAAACGGCAGCACGCACCAGCGGCGGCAGACTTCCGCCGGAAAACCGCGCGTCAGGTCAATATCCACGTCGTACTTGTCCAGCGGCAAAAACGCCGTGCGCGACCGGTCGGAAAGCAGTTTGAGCGCTTTCTCCACCGGCAGGATGTTTTTCTCCGCGAGGGCATGGATGAACGGCTCGACCACATCTGACACCGCCGCGGTCAAATCCGCCGTGCGCCAGCACAAATCAAAATCACCGGCGCTGATAATTTTGCTATCAACGAAAATTTTGTGCATCATCTTGCGGCCATCGTCAATCTCCGCTGCCGCGGGACGCGCTTTTTTCCGAAACCTTGCCGTGTCGGACTGTTGCGGTGCCGAGGCTTCCACAGATGCGGACTGTCCCGCTCCACTGTTGGCCTTGTCCTCAATCTGCTTGAGCACCGCCTGCACGTCCGCATCGTCCGGACGTCTTTGGAGAACGGTCTCATATTCCAAAATCGCCGACGAAAGCTGGCCCGACTGCATGTAGGCCTGCGCGATGCGCTTGGACGTGTTGATGATTTCCTGTTCCCGACCCAGTTTGGTGTAGGCTTCCTTGAGGATTTCCAACGACTGGCAATCGTTGGGCTGCGACTGGGCAATGACCTCGAACATCTCAATGGTCTGTTGCAATTGAGCTTCTTCACTGGGACTTAATGCCTCGGTATCCATGATTTAATCGTAAACCAGCTGCAAATCAGCAATCCGCGCGCCAGTTTAGGCATTCAACGGCCACAACGCAACTCTCGCTTATCCCAAAGGGCCATTTGCGGCATTGCTTTCCGCCAGCGTCTGCGGAATTGTAACGCCAGCCGGCAGACGGCCGGAACGAAAAAATGGTGACACCCGTTCCCATCATGGAACCCGCAACCGGCGAACGCCTTCTGCGTTTCACCGGAGATCGCATCCGTTTTGCGCTCCGCGACGGCGGCGCAGGCAATGGGTGGCGCGCCTTCCTCCGCACCAATCTTGGCCGGGCCGCCGCCCTCCGCCGCGAAATCATAACCGCACACGCCGGCGGTCCGGGCCACGCCGGGGAATCCTGGCGCGACCTGCCGATGCAAAAAAATGGCGACTCGTGGCAAATCGAATTGCCGCTCGCCGAGTCCGGCTATTTCAAGGCCAAGGCGTACCTGCTCGACCCGAAAGGCTGGCAGCATTGGCCCGACGGTCCGGACGTCGGCATCTGCGTTCATCCCGATTTTGCCCGCACCGCCAACACGATTTACTGCGCCTTCACCCGGCAGTTTGGCGCGACCAAAAACCTGACCTCGACCCGCGACGAAAATCTCGACGCCCAACTCCAACAGCTTGATGCGAAAGGTTTCGCCGTCATCCCGCCTTCCGGCAAGCTCCGCGACCTCGCCCGTCAGCTGCCGCACATCGTCCAGACGCTCGGCTGCCGCATTCTTCATTTGCTGCCGATCCATCCCACGCCAACTACCTTTGCGCGGTTTGGACGTTTTGGCAGCCCGTACGCCGCGCTCGACCTGACCGCGATTGACCCGGCGCTCGTCGAGTTCGACAAACGCACCACCGGCGTGGACCAGTTTTGTGAACTCACCCACGCCGCACACTCGCTCGGAGCGCGCGTGTTCATTGACATCGTCATCAACCATACCGGCTGGGGTGCGGTCCTGCAGGAAAACCATCCGGAGTATTTTCTCCGCAACCCCGATGGCACTTTTGCCAGTCCCGGTGCCTGGGGAACCACCTGGGAAGACCTCGTGGAGTTGGAACAGAGCGATGTTGTGCTCTGGGACAAACTGGCCGACACCCTGTTAATTTGGTGCCGGCGCGGTGTGGATGGTTTTCGTTGCGACGCCGGTTACAAAATTCCCGTGCCCGCCTGGCAGTACATCACCGCCCGCGTGCAGGAGGAATTTCCAGAAGCCGTTTTTTTGCTCGAAGGGCTCGGCGGTTCGTGGGAGTCCACTGAAAACCTTCTCACCGACGGTGGCATGCAGTGGGCCTACTCGGAACTTTTCCAGAATTATTCCGGACGCGACGTCGCCGGTTATCTTGACTATGCCAACCGCCAGAACGGGCGCGTCGGGACTTATGTTCATTACAGCGAAACGCATGACAACGACCGCCTGGCCGCGCGCGGGCGCGCGTGGTCCCTGTTGCGCAACCGGCTGTGCGCTCTGACCAGTGCCAGCGGCGGGTTCGGTTTCACCGGCGGCGTTGAATGGCTTGCCGCCGAAAAAATCAAGGTTCACGGCTGTTCCGGCCTCGCGTGGGACAATTCGGACAACATCGTTGCCGAACTGGCGAAGCTCAACCGTTTGCTGGCCGGGCACCCCTGTTTTTTTGATGGCGCCAGGCTCACACGCCTCAGCGCGCCGGATTCCCCGGTTTATGCGCTGCTCCGCGAATCCGCCGAGGGCAAGGACGCCTTGCTCGTGCTCGTGAACACGGATGTTGAAAAGGCGAATTCATTCACGCTCCCGACCGGCGACCTCAAGATTCCCATTCCGGATTTCAAATGCGACCTGCTCGACCAGCCGCAGCCGAAGACGGTCGTGGGCAAGGATAAAATCCTGTTTGCACTGCCGCCCGGCGGCTGCCACTGCCTCGCGCCAACGCCGCAGCCGCAGGGTTTGAGCGGCGATGATTACCGGCGCACCCGCGCACAGGCGGCCTGGGCGCTCGAAGCGCTGGGCAAGATTGCGCCGGTTGAAAAATTGGACGGGCTGGACTGGCGCTGGCTGGCCGAGCAAGTCGGACATTCACCGGCCAATTTTCTTGCCGCGGCCGGCGAATTTGCTGCCGGCCACGAAAAAAATTCCCTGGCCGGATTGTTGCCGGGTGCCAGTCCGCAGAAATATTTTCCGCGCGTTGTGGTCTGGACATTGCTTGATCGTCGCCGCATCACGCTGGTCCCACCCGGCCATTGGCTGCTCGTTCAGGACAGCGCCCCTTTCCGGGCCACTCTGCAACTGCAGAATGAAAACAGCCATGCGGTCCATGTCCAATCCATCGCCGTGGATGACGGTCACATTGCCTGTTTTCAACCGCGCGAAACGGCAGCGGAGGCGGAATTGATCCTGGAACGCTACGCCGCCGCGTCCGAACATATCACTGCCGCCCTTGGTTTCCTGCCGCCCGGCCCGGAAGGAGAAACCCGAAATGTGAAACCCGATGGATTGGTTCTCCTGACCAATGGCATCGGCGGCATGGCGCGGATTTGCGTGGATCTGAGCCGCGTGAATTCCAAATACGACTGCGTGCTCGGCGCAAACCTGGACCCCAAGGTGCCGGTGGACCGTCATGTTTTTGTCAAACGCACGCGGGTCTGGGTCAATGCCGATGGTTTTCTTTCCCCGCTGAACGCGACCAATCTCGCAGCGTTCACCGTCGGTCCGCCGGCCGTCTGGCAATTCATTGCCAACGCCGGCGACGGTCGGACGGTCGAAATCAAATTGAGCGCGGAAATGATCGAGGGCAGGAACACGACGGTTTTTCATTTCAGCCGGCCAGCCGAAAAGCTCGCGCATGGCAAGCAACTGCCCGCCAATGCCGATGTGCGGTTGACGGTCCGCTTTGACATCGAGGACCGTAATTTCCATCAGGAAACGAAACGCAACGGCGGGGCGGATTATCATTTTTCCTCGAACACCCGCGAACTCCCGGCGCCGGATGCGAAATCGAAGCCGCGAACCGGATTCATCTTCTCGCCGGCGCCGGAACGGCAACTGCGCGTGTTCGCGAACAGCGGGGAATATCATCCGCAACCCGAGTGGTGTGAAAACATTCCGCATCCGGTGGAACAAAGCCGCGGCCAGACCGGCAGCGGCGACGCCTACAGTCCCGGCTGGTTTGAATTGCCGATGCCCAAAGGAGCCAAGGTTACGCTCGTCGCGACTGCGGAAACAGATGGAGCGGCATTGCAAATTCCGCCCTGCCCCTCGCCGGACGGCGCCGGTCAACCGAAACCACAACACCAGACCTTCGAGGATCAATTAAACCAAGCGGTCCGCGCCTTCGTCGTTCGTCGTGACGACGGCAAGACGGTCATCGCCGGTTATCCCTGGTTTTTGGACTGGGGACGGGATTCGCTGATTTGTGCGCGCGGACTTTTGGCGGCCGGAATGAGGGACGCGGTGAAACAATTGCTGCTCATCTTCGCGCGGTTCGAGCAAAACGGAACGCTGCCGAACACCATTCACGGAAACGACGTGTCGAATCGCGACACTTCCGATGCTCCGCTCTGGTTCGGCGTGGTATGCGAAGATGTGGCGGCGCTGGACCAAAAGTCGGGCGTGAAATTTTACGCCGCCGCTGCCGATCCAGGTGGACGGACCATTGGCGACGTGCTGCGCAGCATTGCCACTCATTACATCAGCGGCACAACGAACGGCATCCGCATGGACGCGGACTCGGCGCTGATCTGGAGCCCCAGCCATTTCACCTGGATGGACACCAACTTTCCCGCCGGCACTCCCCGCGAAGGTTATCCGATTGAAATCCAGGCGCTGTGGATTCGTCTGCTCCGGCAACTGGAACATATCAGCAAAGACGATGAACGGAAACAATGGGGCGGACTGGCCGACCGGGCGATGGCCTCGGTGGAAGATCTGTTCTGGCTGAAAAAGCCGGAGTGGTATGCCGACGTGCTGATTGCAAAAGCCCGTGTCATTGCCCGTGATGCCACACCGGATGATGCGCTCCGCAGCAACTGCCTGTTACTGGTCAGTCTTGGCCTCGTGACCGATGAACGTGCAAAAAAGTGTGTCGAGGCGGCTAAAAAATACCTGGTAGTGCCCGGCGCGTTGCGCTCGCTCGCGCCCTTGCCGGTTTCAGTCCCGCTGCCGATCAGTCGTGACGGACAGCTTTTTAACAATCCCGCCGAACCTTATTGGCCGCGTTACGAAGGCGACGAGGACACCCGGCGCAAACCGGCCTATCACAACGGCACCGCCTGGACGTGGACGTTCCCAACGTTTTGTGAAGCCCTGGCGCGGGCGTGGGATTTTACGCCGGAATCGGTCGCCGCGGCCAAGGCATATCTTGGCAGCGTGGAACAATTGATGAACACAGGTTGTCTCGGCCAGATCCCGGAAATTCTCGACGGCGACGCCCCGCACACCCAACGCGGTTGCGACGCCCAGGCCTGGGGAGCGACGGAGACCCTGCGCGTCTGGAAACTGCTTAACGAGCCTAAATCATTGCCAACCGGCGAAGCGAAGGCAAAATAGCGGCGTGAACTTCCGCGAGAAAATCATCGCATGGGATCAATTGCCGGAGTGGCGGAAAAAATTTCGCGCAACCGGCAAGAAGCTGGTCGTCACCAACGGCTGCTTCGACATCCTGCATCCCGGCCACGTGACGTATCTGGAATCAGCCCGCAATCTCGGCGACGCGCTGCTCGTCGGCATCAACAGTGACGAAGCAACGCGGCAATTGAAGGGTCCGGGCCGGCCGGTGAATTCCGAAGCCGACCGCGCCACCGTTTTGGCGGCGCTGGAAAGCGTCGCCGGCGTCTGCATTTTTGCCGAAAAAACGGCGACCCGGTTCCTGTCGGCGGCGCAGCCGGAGATTTACGCCAAAGGTGGCGATTACACGCTGGACACGTTGAATCAGGACGAACGCCGGGCCGTTGAGCAGGCGGGCGGGAAAATCGTGATCCTTCCATTTGTGCCCGGCAAGTCCACAACGGCATTGCTTGAAAAAATTATACGGTTGTAAAAGGTAGGGACGCGTTGCCGCGCGTCCAGGCTGACCAGCAGGTCAGCCCTACCAAGATGACAACAAATGAAAATTCTGGTCATTTCTTTCGCGGGCAACGGCGACACGCTGTTCGCCACACCGCTGATCCATGAGTTGCGCACCAATTTTCCGGCAGCGACCATTGATGCGCTGGTGCGCTGGCCGGCCGCGAAGGGTTTGCTGGACGGCAATCCGCACCTCAACGCCATCCACCAGACGGATCCCCTTTTCGGTTCCAAAATCGAATCGTTGGCGCTTCTGACCAAATTGAGGCGGCAGCGATACGACATTTCCATCAACACCCATCCGCAAAGCCGGCGCCATTACCGGCTGCTGGCCAAATTCATCAACGCGCCGGCCCGCCTCGGCCATGAGTATGAATGTTCCGGCGCCTTGGACCGCTGGCTGACGAACCGGACGATTCCCCAGGATTACACGCGGCATTGTGTGGAAAACAATTTGTCCCTGCTGTCCCTGCTCAAGGTAAAGGCCTTACTGCCGCAGCATCGTTACGATGTGTTTTTGACGGATGCCGAACACGCCTGGGCGGCGGACTTTTTGGCCGGACAGAAAATTTCCGGACGCCCCCTGCTGGGAGTACACGTCGGGTCGGGCGGCACCAAGAACCTCGCGTTGCGGCGCTGGCCGCTGGAACATTATCTGGAGCTGGTCGGCCGCCTTCACGAGACCCGTCCCGAACTGGCGATATTATTTTTTGGCGGACCCGACGAACAGGCCGACCACGAAAAAATCCAGCAGGCGGCAAGCGGCGGAAGCGTGTTTTTTCCCAGGACGAAGAACCTCCGGCAGGCGGCGGCCCTGATCAAAAAATGCGACGCGTTTCTGAGCGTGGACACGGTGCTCATGCACGTGGCGGCCGCCGTGAATGTGCGCGGCCAGGTCGTCATCGAAACGCCGACCTGGAACAAACCGATCGAGCCTTATGGCAATCCGTTTGTGCTCGTGAAAAATCCGGCGGTGGCCGGACGCAACCTGGAATTTTACCGCTACGATGGACGCGGCATTCAGGGAAGCGCCGAAGATTTGCGCCGGGCCATGACGTCGGTGACGGTGGACAGTGTTCTTGCCGCCATCAACGGACAGGTCTGAGCCGCGGGTGATTCACAACGCAAACCCTGCCGCCTTCGCGTCAGCGGCAAACATTTTCACAGTGTCCAGCGACAATTCCGACAACCCCATTCCGGTCATCTTCATCGCCTTGCCCAGAATATCGTGCGGCACGGTCACAATCTGGCAGCCGCACTCGTCCGCTTGAAAAATGTTCAGCACCTCGCGGACGCTCGCCCAGAGCAATTCCGCCTGGGGCAGGCCGGTCAAAAGTTTTTTGCTTTCGCGCAGGTGCGGGACCGGGTCAACTCCCGTGTCCGCAATCCGGCCCGCGAACACGGACACCACCGCCGGCACCTTGGGATTCAACGCCCTGGCCACACCCGAAACCTGCTCCCGGGTGAGAATGGCCGTGACGTTCAGCTTGACGCCTTCAAGAGCCAGTTCGCAGATGAGCGGCAACGACGATTCCCCGCGCGTGTTGGTGATGGGGATTTTGACATAGACGTTTTTCGCCCAGCCGTTGATTTTGAGGCCCTGGCGCCGCATCTCGGGAAATTCATCGGAAAACACCTCGAGCGAAATCGGCTTCTCGGTGATGTGCTGCAAAATGTCTCGCGCGAACGCCTCGAAGTCCGTCAGCCCAGCCTTGCGCATGAGCGTGGGATTGGTCGTCAGGCCCTTGATGAGAGGATTGGCGTTCAATTGGAGCATTCCCGCCTTGTCCGCACCGTCGGCGAAAATTTTTACCTTGAGGCTGGCCAGGTTTTTCATGCGTGGTTGTTATGGTCGTGCCCCACGCAAGATAATGCCGCCGCGCCAATGTTCAACCTATTTCCCTCCGGCCAGGATAATCTCCGCCGCCGCCAGCAAATCCTTCACCTGGAAATCCGGCGGTTGTTTCAATTCCTCCGCATAGCCGTGATCAATGAAAATGGTGCGGCACCCGGCGGCGTGACCGCAGTCAATGTCCCGCCAGCGATCGCCCACCATCCAGCTTTGGGCCAGGTCAATGCCGAATTCGCGCGCAGCGTGCAGCAACATTCCCGGCTTGGGCTTGCGGCAGTCGCAGTCGGACGCGCCCTGCCCGGGATGATAACAAATCTCAACCCGATCAATCGGCAGTTGCTGGCACATTCCGGCATGGATGCTTTCGACCACTTCTTTTTTGAGCGTCCCACGTCCCACGTCCGGCTGGTTGGTCGCCACGATTAACAAAAAGCCTGCCTGCTTGAGTTTCGCACAAGCTGCCGGAACCTCGGGAAGAATTTCAAATTCGTCCAAATTCCGTGGCGGATACGGTTTATTGTCGCGCTCCAGCGCCCGGTTGATCACGCCATCGCGGTCAAGAAAGACGGCACGCCGGACTTCGGACTTCGGACTTCGGACTTCGGACTTCACCGCGTGCTTTCCCATTTGGTTTGCGCAACCTTGAGTTTGGGATGCGAAACCAAGAGGTGCCAGATCACGGCTTGAAACGCTTCGCTGTGCGGTGTGACGTGCGTGGGATTGACCGTCGGCACGATCACGCAGGCGGTTGCTTCTTTCGCCGTGTAACCTCCGTCGCGCCCGACGATGCCGATGACCGAGGCCCCGGCCTGCTTGGCCAGTTGAATGGCGCTGACGAGGTTGGGGCTGACATTTTTCTCGAGGTTGCCGCCGCCGACCGAAAAAATCAGCAGGCCGTCCTTGGCGTTGATGTGGCTGCCTTTGAGCCACTCGGAGAAAACCGTCGCCCAGCCTTCGTCGTTGGTGCGGGCGGTCAGTTCGGAGACATTGTCCGTTGGCGCATAGGCTTCAAAACCGCAGATTTTGCGAAAGTCATTCACGGCGTGGCCGGCATTGCCCGCGCTGCCGCCGACGCCGAGGATGAACAGCCGCCCGCCGCGTTCGCGCACGCGCGCGAGTTCATCGGCGCATTTTTCAACCGCGGCCGCGTTCAGCTGGGCGGTGACCTGCTGGACTTCGTCGAGAAATTGTTTGGCAAAGCTCATGGTGATTTTGATTGTAACAGCGATTCCAGTTCCGCCAAGCCCGCAGGTGAGCCCATTTCGTAAAAACGTTCGTGCACTTCGTAGCCGGCAAGCTGCTTTTCGCGGACGAGCCGGCCCATGACTTCCGCCAGGTCGAACGGCTGGTCGGCGGAATAGGATTCAAAAACCGACGCCTTGAACAAACTCAGGCCGTAATCAATATGCTGCATGTCCGGCCGCCGGATTTTCTTGTCGTAAACCGCGATTTCACCGTCGCGGAACACGACGTTGCTGGTGTCGTAGCGACCTTCGTTGTGATAAACAGTCATCAGCCCCAGCTTGCCGCTGCGATGAAAGCATTCCGCCACCGGACGGTATTCAATGGGCAGATAGGAATCACCGTAGAGCACAAAGAATTCCCCGCCGAGCAACGGCAATGCGCGCTTGATCGCGCCGCCCGTGCCCAGCAGTTTCGGCCCGTCGAACGAATAATCGAGCTTCACTCCGTAAGCCGAGCCGTCGCCGAAATCGCGCTGAATCATCTCACCCAAATAACCGATGCACAGCACGGCGCGGCGGATGCCACGGGATTGAAGCAACTCCAGTTGATGGGCCAGGAAAGGTTTACCGGCGACCGGGACGAGTGACTTGGGAATTTTCTCCGTGATGGGCCGTAGGCGCGTCGCGAGCCCGCCGGCGAGAATGGCAACAGGAATGTCGAGCGGCGCGCTCACGAAATCAGCAGCTTGGTCCCCTCGAAATCGAACCGAAACCGGACTTCCTTGAGGCCGGCCGGCCGCATCGCGTGGCGCAGCCGGGCCTTGTCCTCGGCATAGAACATCAGGAAACCACCGCCGCCGGCCCCGATGAGCTTGCCGCCGAGCGCGCCGCTGGCCATCGCAAGGTCATACCACTCGTTGATCTTCGGATTGCTCATGCCGCCGCTGCGCTGCTTTTTGCGCTGCCAGTGCACGTCCATGAGCCGCGCGAATTCGGGCAGATTGTCGGACTCCAGCGCGCGCTGGCTTTGCAGGCCCAAGTCCTTGACGAAATGCAGGTTCTCGATCATGGACTTGTCGTCCGATTTCGATTTCTGATCCTGCTCCTTCAAAATGCCCGAGGCGGAACGCGAATAGCCGGTGAAGAACAGCAGCAAATTGTCTTCGAGGTTAGCCCGCGTTTCTTCAGAAAGCTTCAGCGGCCAGGCCTCCACCTTGCCGCCGGGCAGAAATTTGAAGCAGGTGATGCCGCCGTACGCCGCAATGTATTGGTCCTGCTTGCCGATGGGTTCCTTGAGCCGGTCGAGTTCCACTTCACACGCCTGCTCCGCGAGTTCCGCGGGATGAACCAGGTTTTTTTTGTGGGCGTGCAGCGCCTTCAGCAGCGCGGTGGTGAAACTGCCGGACGAACCCAGCCCGGTTCCCGCCGGGATGTCCGCCATCGAAGTCAGTTCCAGCGACTGCCCGCCGACACCAACCAGCGCGAACGCCTCGCGGATGATGGGATGTTTCAATTTCGCCGCGTCCGGAACGCGTTCCAGCTCCGAATATTTGACGATCAAATCCGCCACGAACGTCTCGTGCAGCGTGATGTAAACGTATTTATCAATCGCCGCGGCGATGAGGAAGCCGCCGAATTTTTCGTAGTACGACGGCAGATCCGTCCCGCCACCACCGAGGGTGATGCGAAGGGGTGAGCGTGCAATGATCATTTCAAATTAGGATTTAGGGTTTTGCCGGCGCGGAGTCAAAGGCAAATCCGCTGGCCCGATAAATTTGCCCGACGATTTGAAGCGCGGCGCGCGCCTCCGCCAGACCGGCATCCGGCTTCCGTCGTTGTCGGATGTCCTCCTCGAACCGGGTCATTTCGATTCGCCACGATTGGTCCGGCCCGGGGAATTCGTAAAGCTTGGTGTCCGGCAGGCCCATTTCCGGCTTCATCTGATAGTGATATAACTTCTCAACGCCGTAACTGCCGCCCAGACCTTCGATGTGCAGCTTGGTGTTGCGCCCGTAGATTTCGAGGGAAAACAGATTCTTCCACTCGGTGCAACTGACATGCAGCCAGGCCGTCTGGCCCTTGTCCGTCCTCAAATTCAAAAAAGCGTTGTCGTCCACCGGCATGTCCCAGAAATACGTCGTCGCCTGACCCTCCACCCTGGTGAAGGGACCGAGAAACCAGCCGGCCAGATCAATCAAATGAATGCCCTGATCAATCAATTCGCCGCCGCCTGACAGTTTCGGGTCCGCGCGCCATTCCTTGTCGTAACCGACGCGCCCGCCGTGACCGTAGCGGCCGCGGATGAACATCAATTCGCCCATCACGCCGGACGCAAAAATTCCCCGCGCCTTGATAAAGGCCGGATGGAAGCGGTGATTGAATCCTACCCGGACGCAAACGCCGTGTTTCTCCGCCAGCGCGATCAATTCATCCACCTGTCGGACGGAAATGCCCGCCGGTTTTTCAACGATGACATGTTTGCCCGCACGAATGGCGGCGGCGGAAACCTCGGCCAGGGCGGAATTGATGGTCGCCACAATCACTGCGTCCACCTGTGGATCGGTGATGGCAGTCTTGAAATCTCCAAGCGCCCGGCCGGTTTTGGCCAGCTTCACCAGTTCGTCCGCCCGCGCAAGGTTGGTGTCGCACGCCACGGCAAGTTGTGAACCGGCCGGCAGGCCGGCGAGGCGCTTTTTTCCGATCAATCCGCAACCGATGATGGCGTAGTTCATTTGTCGCCCCAGGTTTTGCCGCGGTCCTTCGGCACAATGCGGCGCAGTGTGTAAATATCGCCGCCCAAATCGTCCTTGAATGCGTGCAGTTTTTCCCACGGATCCCACTGCGCGCTGATGAGCCGGCCGGTGATGCCGTCGCTTTGCGCGCTGGCCAGATAGACCGCAAGGTTCGCGCCCAGTTCCAGCGGCGTGGCGCCCTTGTCCTTCCAATGCCGGTTTTTTTCGTAAAATGCCGCTCCGACCTTTTCCGGTCCGGCCGCCAGCACTTCGTCCACCAGCCGCGTCGCCAATGCTCCCGGTGCGATGGCGTTCACATCCACGTGAAAGGGTTTCAACTCCTCGGCCAAAGTTTCCATCAGCCGCACGACCGCCGCCTTCGAGGCGGCGTAGGCGCTGATGTTCGGCAGCGGATTGGTCGCCCCGCCGCCGCTGAGAACAACGATTTTACCCCGGCCACTTTTTTTGAAATGAGGAATCACCGCGCGGCACGGCAGCAACACGCCGTAAAGATTGATGTCCAGCGCGCGCCGCCATTCGTCCAGCGATACCGATTCCGTCGCCCCCATCGGGCCATAAATTCCGGCGTTGAGCACAAGCGCTTGAAGCGAACCTAGTTCGCGCAACGAAAACGCGACGAGTTCGTTCACCTGGGCTTCGCTGGAAACATCGCAGGTCCGGGCAACAACTTTTCGGGCGGGATGTTTTTTTGCCAGTTCGTCACGCGTGGCGAACAACTCCTTTTCGTTGCGGGCACACAACACCACGCTGGCACCTTCACGCAGGAAATGGCCGGCAATGGTCTTGCCGAGTCCTTGGCTGCCGCCAGTGATGAGCGCATTGATGCCTTTGAGTTTCATGTTCCAGCGCGACCAACTGAAAGATGTTCGACGGCGGGGAGGTTTTTCAATTCCTTTTCCAAAAAACGGTTTGCGTCCACAAAAATCCGGTGGTGCATGGCCGGGATCATTTTTGTCCAATCTGCCTTGCGAAATTCCGGGCACTCGGTGCAAATCACGGCGGCGTCCGCGCCAGCCAGCGCCCCGGCAATTTGCGAAGCCAGCCGCACCCGGCCGAGTTCGGCAGGCAATTGTTTCACCGCCGGGTCAAAGGCGTGGACCTCCGCGCCTTCCGCCAGCAGATTCCGGCACAATTCCACTGCCGCACTGCGCCGCAGCGTGTTCGTGTTGGTGGTATAGGTGAGGCCCAGCACAGCAATTTTCTTTGCCTGCAAACCGCCGAGCCGCGCTTGCAGCCGCCGCAATGCCCAGCCGCGATGCAGATCGTTGCTCTCTTTGATGGCCGGAATGACGGAAATCGTTTCGTGCTGGTCGGCCGCCAGTTTGGTCAGCGTGACGACATCGCGCGCGAGCGTACCGCCGGCAAACGGCCCACCCGGCCCGAGATAAGCCTTGAGCCCGATGCGCGGTTCGCTTTTTAACCCGATGGAAACCTCCTTTGCGTCCGCGCCGACACGTTCGCCCAGCCGGGCAATCTCATTGATGAAGGTGATGGAAAGCGCGAGGAACGAATTCAAGGCGTGCTTCACCATTTCGGCCGATTCGGTGCGCATGAACAAAACCTGTGGAGTGAACGGCGCGAACAACTTTTCCAGCAGCGGTTTCTTGGTTTCATCGCGAATTCCGACCACCACCCGTTCGGCTTTTTCAAAGGCGTCAATCGCCTTGCCCAGCCGGAGGTTTTCGGGCGAACAGGCGAAATGAAATTGTGGAAATTCGGCTTCCAGCGCACGACAGGTGCCGACGGGCAGTTGCGCGGAGATCAACACCAGCGCGCCCCTAGGCAGATGCGGCAAGGCGCGACGGAGGCGGCCGAGGACAAATTCCACATCCGATTCGTCGTTTTCGTTCACCGGCGTGTCATAGCAAAGCCAGAGCACATCGGCATGGGCGCACGCGGTTTTGGGATCGGTTGTGAACGACAATCTTTTGGCCGTCAGGCTGGCGGCTATGAGTTCATTCAATCCGGGCTCAAGCAGCGGAGCCTGGCCGGAGTTCAGTCCGGTAATGACCGCCTCGTCGAAATCCAGCCCGACGACCTGGAAATGCCGCGCGCAACAGGCCGCGGTGACCGAGCCAAGATGCCAGAGGCCGAGGACCGTGACATTCATCGGCGTTGGAGCACCCACTGGTTCTGCCGGAGCCATTCCAGGGTGCGCACGATGCTTTGCTCGATGGTGAGCGTGGTTTTCCAGCCGGTGGCGCGGATTTTTTTCGTGTCGAGAAAAATGAACGGGTTGTCACCGACCCAGCCCTTGTTGCCGCCGGAATATTCGAGCCGGGGCGTGAGGCCGAGAGCTCCGCAAATGAAGCCGACGGAGTCGTTGACCTGCACGTATTCGTCCGTGCCGAGGTTGTAAGTTTCAACGCCATGTTTGGCTTGTTTGGCCGTGTTCCGGCTCAAGACGTGGATCATTGCGTCCAGGCAGTCGCCGATGTACAGGTAGGATTTCCGCTGCGCGCCATCGCCCAGGATTTTCAGGTGGCCGGGGTGGGCAACCAGTTGCTTGTAAAAATCCAGCACGTGACCGTGCGTATAGCGCTCGCCGAGAATCGAGACAAACCGGAAAATGTAACCCTCAAAACCATAGCCTTCACAGTAGGCTTGAATAAATCCCTCGCAGGCCAGCTTGGAGGCCGCGTAAAGCGAGGTCTGGACCGGGAACGGATGGTTTTCTGGAGTCGGGATGATTTCCGCTTCGCCATAAACGCTGCCGGTGGAACTGAAGGCGATGCGTTTGATGCCGTTGGCGCGCATGGCTTCGAGGACATTGAACGTGGCCACGGCGTTTTGCTGGAAGTCCTTGTGCGGATGGTCCAGGCCGAAACGGACATCGGCGTTCGCCGCCAGATGAAACACGGTGGTGCAACCGGCCATTGCCCGGATCAACGCGGACAAATCCAGACAATCGCCTTCAACCAGTTTGAATTTGGGATGGGTCAACGCTGACTCCAAAAATTCACGCTGGCCGGTGGAAAAGTTGTCCCAGCCGACGACCTGCTTCCCGCCGGCCAGCAGGCGGTCAACCAGATTGCTGCCAATGAAGCCGGCGGCGCCGGTAACAAAAACCTTTTCCATGATCAGACGCGAAGCTTAGTAGGGACAGTCCAAGCTCGCCAGCATTTTTGGATGGCGGCGCGCCAATGATTAAGAATTCACCGGGATGGCAGGCTTTCCCGACGGCAAAGCCGGATTGGCAGCGGCACGCTGTTCCAGCCAGTGACGGTCAATGGGGCTGTAGAAGGTGCATTCCAGGCAGGTTTCCGGGCGTTTCCCGGAATAGAACCCCTTGATCACGGCCCAGGCCCGGTCGCTTTTGGAAATCTCAGCCAGCGAATTTTCGCGGATGTTGCCGACCACCAAATCGTCAAGGTCATTGCGCGTGAGGCGGCAACCACAAAGACGGACATTGCCATCGTGGCGGACGGCAAAGTTGAAAAGATTTTTGCACGGCACATTCAGCGGCGGCGGCAGCTTGCGCAGCCGCATGAACCCGCTCATGTCGGTCGGCTGGATGGTGCCGCCCCAGTTGTCAAAATCCACCGTGAAATTTATCCGGACTCGTTCAGATAGGTAAGGTTTGATGTTTTCGGCAAAATCCTTTGAGTGGATGATCTGGCTGGGCTTTTCCGCGTTGCGAAACCGGACGACCACACGGGATGGCTCGCCCTTGGAACGATTGTATTCAAGCAAATGGCGGATGCCGGACATGGCCTCATCGTAATGTTTGACACCATAAACTTTTTCGTAGGCTTCCCGGCTCGCGCCCTGGGTGCTGATGTAAACGCCGCCGATGCCAAGGTCAATCAGCCGCTTGTAGGTGTCGTTGCGATCCAGCAAGATCGCGTTGGTGGTCAGGACGACGTCCTTGATGCGGGCCTGGTTCACCGCATAGTCCACCTTTTCCAGCAAGCCGGGATCCACGAGCGGGTCGCCGACCACCGGTGTGAGATCAAGGCTCTGGCCGCCAACCGCCGCCCATTCATCCACCGCTTTTTTAAAAACGTCAAACGGCATGATGCCGGTCTGGAGGGTTTTGTTAGCAACGACTTTGGGATAGGCACAGAAGGAGCATTTGGCGTTGCAAATGTTCGTCACGCCCGTCACCAGTGTCGAGGACGGTTCCAAGTGGCGATATTCCCACAATTCCTCCGGAGAGACTGTGTTCTTGGAAACCCGCCGGTATTTGGAACTCCGCCAGAAATTTTGAAAATAGAACGCGCCCCAATACACCACGTCGGCGGCCAAGCCGTTGGTATGCACGGTGTGGTAAATGCGCCAGCCGATTTTTCGCGCGAGGTTCTTCATGCAACTTTAGTCAGTAAGTATAACTACATTTTTTCATTACAACAGTCAAACAGTGTCCGGCTGTCTGCGTGCAGGCGCAACAAGCAACTTGGGGCTGTGAACCACCGGCCCTATTGAAAATCAGAGCCAGTTTCCGAAAACACACTTTTGAATCCCTCGTCCGACTCCACACCCGGCAACCATTATCCTGAGTCAACCCGGTTCTGTTTGTCCCTTGACAGGACGGGTGGGTTTAAAGAATTTACCAGTGACATTGGCCATGCCCCCATCAAACGCCGCCGCAAAGTGACAACCCAGGATTTCCGAAACATGTCAACGAAACACATTTCACTGAATGAATCCTTGTGGGTTTATGGCGACAATATTTATCGCACAACGCCGAATGCCCGGACCGAAATTGACGCGGTGAAGCAACGGGGCATCGCCACCTTCATGCTCAAAAGCCACCGGGATGCCGAGGGCTTGGAACAGTTGCGGCACCTGGTCTGGCAAGATGACCGGCACGTCATCCTGACGCGGCTGCATCCGGGTGAAATGTCGGCCTTGAAGCCCATCTTTCGCAGCCGCAGAAATTTTTCAGTGATTTATGACGACTGGTGGATCATGCCCCACTGGTTCACACGGGAGGCGGATTATGTCGTGTTCCGCAAATATAACGGTGTCGCCATCCGCCTGGGAAAAGCCGCCTGGACGAACGTCTCGCCCCCGCTGCTGTATAACCCGCTGAATCCGGGCATGCATACAAAATATTCATTGGCCGCTACGGCCCTGCGTTTGCCCATGCTGGCCGCCTCTCCGGCGGTCAATCTGGCCAACATTTATCGTCGGCGGACCGAAAACACCGACCCGCAACGATTTTTGTATTTTCCGTTCGCCGTCAAAGCCGCCGACTTGCCGCTCAAAGCCGACGTTCAATACAAATATGACTTCATCAATATCTGGAACGGCTGTGGGATATTTATGATGCGTGACCCGTTTGTGCCGTTTGAACACACCTTCGCCAATCTGTATGCCGACCGTTTTCGAATGACCCAACTGCTGCTCAAAACCAATCAGTCCTTCCGTCACGAGCGGGTGCGCGCATGGGATGCCTATGCCGAAGTCATCCGCCAAAGCCGGTATGCCGTGGCGACCGGCGGAATCTGTGACAAGTTCAACCCCAATTTCCTCGAATGCGCTTGCTTGGGAACGCCGATGATTGGGCGAAGCGTGCCATTGGAGGCTCCCTGGTTTGACGAATGTCTTTTTCCCGTGGACATCATGAACATGACGCCGGCCAAAATAAAACCCCTGCTTCAAGAAGCCTTGGAACGTCAACCCGTCTTGCGCGAAAAATGCCTGAACTGGCGCGACAAGTTGTTGATGATGTATGACCCGCACACGCTGTTGGAGATGTTGCAGGCGCAGATTGACGGACAACCCGTTCCGAGCGGTTACCTCAAGGTGGATTTAAAAAATCCATCTGCCAGGCCCGCACGTTAACATAAAAATGACGGGCATCCACGACGTTCCAACAGTTCTTCATTCGTCAAGCCGGTAAACCCGCGGTTCGCCGGTTTCATGCCAGTGAATTCTTAGTCCTCGACATTCGTGAGCAATATTCCGATGGTTATGCCCATGAATTCACGGGTTTTAGTCACCGGCGCGGCCGGTTTCATTGGTTCCCATGTCGCTTCCCATTTGCTGAAACAGGGGCGGCTGGTAGTCGGTTTGGATGATTTGAGCGGTGGTTTCCGCGATTACGTTCCCAACGGCGTGGAATTTGTCGAAGGCTCGGTCACGGACGCCACGCTGGTCAAAAAATTATTCGCCGAAAACAAGTTCGACCATGTTTTTCACCTCGCCGCCTATGCCGCCGAAGGCTTGAGCCATTTCATCAAGCATTTCAACTACACCAACAACCTGCTGGGCAGCATCAACCTCATCAACGCCTCGGTGAACCACGGCGTGAAATGTTTTGTCTTCACGTCGTCCATCGCCGTTTACGGCCGCAACCAGCTGCCGATGATCGAGGACGCCGTGCCGCAACCGGAAGACCCTTACGGCATCGCCAAATACGCCGTGGAACTGGACTTGAAGGAAGCGCACGAAATGTTCGGGCTGAACTACGTCATTTTCCGGCCGCACAATGTCTATGGCGAATTTCAAAACATCGGCGACCGTTATCGCAACGTCATCGGCATTTTCATGAACCAGATCATGCAGGGCCAGCCCATGACGATTTTTGGCGACGGTACGCAGACGCGCGCGTTCAGCTACATTGACGACGTTGCGCCAGTCATCGCCGCGAGCATCACCCGGCCCAATAGTTACAACCAGATTTTCAACGTCGGCGCGGACACGCCTTACTCGGTCAACGAACTCGCCAACGTCGTGGCGAAGGCGATGGGGATCAAACCGCAAATCAAGCATCTCGAGGCCCGCAACGAAGTCGTTCATGCCTACTCCGCGCATGCCAAGGTCCAAAAATATTTCGATGACCTGATCAAAAATGTTCCCCTTGAAGAAGGTGTCGCCCACATGGCGGCGTGGGCTAGGAAAGCCGGCGCCCGGCAGGGCAAGCTGTTTACCGGCATCGAAGTACGCAAAAACCTTCCACCCTCATGGGCAGCGCTTGAAACCGGTGCCGCAAAATAAAATTAAGTTTCTCCGCCGTAAAAATCCGCTTGCGCCGGAAGCCTGCGCCCGCTGAAGCTGTCAGTCCAATTTTTATGAATACTGCGATCGTGACCGGTCTGATCGGTTCAAAGACGTCACCGCCATTGGCATCAGCTACGGTTCGCGCCGCCTTTTTTGACCGGGTGTGCGGTTGCGAAAAGGAATTGCGACTGCTGGTATGAGTCAGGAGTTAAAAAGCGATTCCGGCGTGGCCCACAAGCTCCTGCAAAGCGGCATCATCTTTTCCGCCGCCAATTTTCTGGCGCTCGCCATCGGTTACGGTTTTCAAGCCATCGTCAGCCGCCAGCTCGGTGGCACCAGCGGCGAATACGGCCTCGTGCTCACCACCATTACTTTCATCGGATTTCTCGGCCTGCCGATGGCCATCGCCACGCAGGCGGTCACGCATTACATCGCGCGGTTTCATTTCAGCGGCGACGACGCCCGGCTCCACGGTTTGCTGGCCGGCTGCCGCAAGTTTCTTTTTCACATCACCATGGCTGGTTCGCTTGCCGCCATCCTGCTTGTAAAACCACTGGGCAATTATTTCAACATACCGCGCACGAGCCTCACGGTCATCGCGCTCGTCTGCGTGCTGGCCAATCTTTGGGGTTCTTACATGACGGTGCTGTGCCAGGGACTGGGCTGGTTCAAACGGCTCGCCCTCATCGCCTTGCTGGCCGCGATTCTGCGGATCCTGTTCGGCGGACTGACGACCCGCATCTGGCCCATTGCCGAATGGGCGGTCGCCGCCTCCACCGTAATGTTGCTGGCAAATCTCGTCCTGCTGTTTTGGAAGAAGGATTTTCCACGCCGGACAAAAGCCGCGGTTTCGCCGTGGGATTCTGAATTTGTCCAATTCCTCGTCGTCAGTGTCGCCTGCGTCGGTGGCGGCTGGATTTTTTCCCAGGGCGACCAGCTCGTGGCCAACAAATTTTTTTCCAAAGCCGATATTGACGCCTACGGCCCCGCCGGGTTGCTCGCACGCACGTTGCCAACGGTTTCCGGCCCGCTGCTGACCGTCCTGTTCACGCACCGTTCCGGCCGGCAGCATCACCACGGCAACGATTTGCGGGAACAGTTGAAGCTGCTCGGCATTTATGCCTTCGCCCTGGTTTTTGGTGCGGCCTGTCTTTTCCTGCTGAAAAATTTTGCGTTGCACCTGCTGGGCCGGAACACGCTTCAAGCCGCCGGCATGATTGCCCCGCTTTCCGTCACCATGATTTTCGTCGGCCTGCTGCAGGCGCTCGGCACCTGGGCGCTCGCGAGCCGCTGGACCAAGATTTCATTGCTCTACGGCGTGTTGGGCGTCGCCTACTGGCTGGCGCTTTTGGCTTTCGGCAAATCGCCGGCGGAACTGTTGCACCTGATGCCGGTCGCGGCGGGCATTGCCTTTGTCATCTTGTTTGTTTTTTGGCTGATTGCCATGGGCAAGGGCAAGATCAGCCAGCCGACCGAATGCTGATTTGAATTTGCCGGGGTTTCGGCCACACTCGCGCCATGCAGTCCGGTTCAGAAAATTTACCGCGCCTGAGTTTCATCATGCCCACGCTCAACGTGGAGGCGCTGCTGGACAATGTCCTGTCGTCCATCACCCGCCAAACATATCCCCGCGACCGTTATGAAATCATTCTGGCTGACGCGCACTCCACCGACCACACCCGGGACATCGCAAAAAAATACGGTGCCATCGTCATTGACGACAACGGCAAGAACATGGAGGAGGGCAAACGTCTGGCGCTTCAGCGCGCCACCGGCGAATACATTGTCTTTGTGGACGCGGACAACGAAATCACGCATCCCGACTACATCGAACTGGCCGTAACGGCCCTCGCGGCCAATCCGCAGGCGCTCGGCGTGGAAAGCTACTACCTGCCGTCGCCCAAAATGAGTTCGTTTTGTGCCTATCTCACCCACCGGCTGCACATCAGCGACCCGATTGCCTGGCTGATGAGCACCAATCCAAAACTCGTGGCGCGCAACGGGGAGGTGGAACGCTGGATTCTGCCCGGTGATTCGCTCTCGTATCCGCTCGGCGCAAACGGATTTGTTTTTCGCCGCGCAGATTTGGAGTCGGTGAAAGCCAACGAACATTTTCAGGACACGCACGCAGCGCTGCACCTCATGCGCGAGGGCAAGCGGGAGTGGCTGCGGATTTGTGGTCGCGGCGTGCATCATTTTTACGTCCAGACGCTTTGGCGTTTCGTCCAAAAGCGGCGCCGGGCCACCGTGCATTTTCTCCGCGTCCAGGAGGAGGCAAAAACCAACTGGATGAAGGAAAAGCCGCCGGTGCCGCTCTGGCTGGCAGGTGTGTATTGCGTCACCTTCGCCGGCCCGATGTGGCACACGCTGCGGGGCTTGATCCGGGATGGCGATGCACGCTGGCTCTGGCATGTGCCGGCCAGCCTCGGCAGCATCCTCGGGGATGCCTGGGGGGTGTGGACTTACAAACGGCGCGGCAAGGACAAGTCGCTGATCGCGGAATTGAAAGTGGAACAGACGTTGAAGCGGAAATAAACGGGAACCAGTTTAGCGCTTTGCGTTCAAGGCGGCCAGTTCAGCCTGTGTCATTTCGGTGATGATTTGTTCAAAGGTGGTTTCCGGCTGCCAGTTGAGCAGGCGACCAGCTTTGGCGGCATTGCCCACCAGACGTTGTGGTTCGACCGGTCGAAGCAGCTTTGGATCACGTTTCACGTACTGACGCCAGTCCAAATCAGCGATCCGAAAGGCAATCTCAATAACTTCCTGCACACTGTGCAGCCGGCCGGTGGCGAAAACAAAATCCTCAGCGTTGCCATGCTGCAACGCCAGCCACATGCCGCGCACGTAATCCGGGGCGTATCCCCAATCGCGCTGCGCGCCGGTGTCACCCAGCACCAGTTCCTGTAGTTTGCCGGATTTGATCGCGGCGGCAGCACGGCAGATTTTCCGGGTCACGAAGTTTTCGCCGCGGCGCGGCGATTCGTGATTGAAGAGAATCCCATTGACCGCAAACAGCCCAAAGGTTTCGCGATAAATGCGCACCATCTGGGTGCCAAAAGCCTTGGCGCAACCGTAAGGAGTCACCGGCGCGATCGCTGTGGTTTCGTCCTGCGGCGAGGATTCCGGGCTGCCGAAAATTTCACTGGAACTGGCGTGAAGAAAACCCGGCGGTTTGGGCAATTGCCGGATCAGTTCCAGCAACCGAAGCGTGCCCATGCCCGTGACCCGGCAGGTTTCCTCGATTTTTTCAAAACTCTGGCCGACATGGCTCAAGCCCGCAAGGTGATAGACTTCATCGGGTGCGGAATGTTCCAATGGGATGCGCACGGAATCGGAATCGTCGAGATCGGCAAGGTAAAGAAACAAACGTTTCTGGAAAATCTGCCCGTCCCGGACCAGATGTTCCAGGTTGGCCGGATTGAGACCATTCTCGCGCCGCACCAGTCCATGGACTTCGTAATCCTTTTGGAGGAGCAACTCTGCGAGATAGGAACCGTCCTGTCCTTCGATGCCGGTGATGAAGGCGCGCTTCACGTGACCTGCTTAAATAATTTTCCGCCCGGCTCCGACCGATTGTTTTTTTAACAGCTGAACATCGGCGTCCACCATGAGGTTCACCAGGTCGGCAAATTTGGTTTTGGGCGTCCAGCCGAGCCGTTTGTGCGCCTTGGTGGCGTCGCCAACAAGTTGATCCACTTCGGCCGGCCGGTAAAACTTGGGATCAATCTCCACGTGTTTTTTCCAGTCCAAACCAGCCCGCGCGAACGCAAGTTTCAGGAATTCCTTTACGCTGTGGGTTTCGCCGGTGGCCACAACGTAATCGTCCGGTTCTGTCTGTTGGAGCATGAGCCACATGACTTCGACATACTCCTTCGCGTAGCCCCAGTCGCGCTTGGCGTCCAGTTTGCCCATGAACAATTTGTCCTGGAGCCCGGCCTGAATGCGCGCGATGGCACGGGTGATTTTTCGCGTCACGAAATTTTCACCACGGCGGGGGGATTCATGATTAAAGAGGATGCCGTTGCTGGCGTGCAAACCGTAGGATTCGCGATAATTCACCGTGATCCAGTAGGCATAAACCTTGGCACAGGCGTAAGGACTGCGCGGGTGAAAGGGCGTCAGTTCGGTCTGCGGCGTCGCCCGCACCTTTCCGAACATTTCACTGGAGGACGCCTGATAAAATCGTGCGCGGATTTTGCCTTCGTGAATCGCCTCCAGCAAACGCGCCACGCCTGTGGCCGTGATGTCCGCCGTGTAACCGGGGATGTCAAAACTGATCCGCACATCGCTTTGGGCGGCCAGGTTGTAGACCTCGTCCGGTTGGATCTTGTCCAACAGCCGCTTTAGTGAACCGGCATCGCTCAAATCTCCGTGATGAAGCGACAGACGTTCCGGATTAAAATCGGGTTCGGCGTAAACTCGCTCCAATTGTCCAACGTAGGGGGCGGCGGTGCGGCGGATGATGCCGTGAACTTCGTAACCTTTAGCCAGGAGCAGTTCCGTCAAATAGGAACCATCCTGTCCGGTAATGCCAGTAATTAGAGCTTTCTTCGCCATAACGGTGGGGGAGAGTCTTCCGCAATTCTCGCCACGCCGCAAGCTTGGAGAGTGACCGAAGTTTCCCGATTCCGGGTCAAACACTTCCGCCGACGCAAACTGTTGCCTCACGATTGGAGCGTTGCATTGACGGAGGAAAAAATTTCGTATTTGCTATATTGGCCGTGAACAATAAAAAACCATACGACTTGGCGGTGGCCTATCGCATCTGCCCCCACATGTCACGCACGCTCCCGCCGGTATGTGCCGATTCAAAGTACAACCTGTCCGTCTTGTGCCTGCGTTCCTTCAAGGAGAGCCTGGGCTCGTTGAAGATCAAATTGTGGGCCATTCTGGACAATTGCCCCAAGGAATACGAAGATCTGTTCACAGCGTTGTGGCCTGAAGAGGATTTAGTTTTGGTACGATGTACCGGAGCCGGCAATGCCGCCACCTTTGGCCGGCAGATCGAAATTTTGACAACCCAGAATGACGGCGAATTCGTTTACGTGGCGGAGGATGATTTTTTCTATTTGCCGGGGCGCTTTCATCTGATGTTGGATTTGATTCGCAACCATCCCGATGTTGATTTCTGCTCGCCGTATGACCATCCGGATTTCTATAATCATTTCTTCCATCTGCATCCCATGCGCATCAAGGCCGAACAGGGGCAGGCTTGGAAAACGGCGAACGGGACGATTTGCACCTTCATGACCCGGAAATCCACCATGCAGGAAGCGCGTACCACCCTGTTGAGCTATGCGCGCAAGAATTCCGACGCCGGCATGTGGTTGAGCCTGACCAAACAACACGTGCTTAATCCCTATGACTTGCTGACCCAGCCGTTTATTTGCCCCTATCGTGGCTGGAGCCTCGCCTGTGCCTGGTATTTCAACTGGCGGCAAATCCTCTTTGGCCGGCGCTATACCCTCTGGATACCCGTTCCGTCACTAGCAACCCACATGGTCGCCGCATTCTTGGCGCCCCATGTGGACTGGGAACAGGAATTCCAGCGGATTCAAAACATTCCCCGGGCGGTTCAGTCCGGATCAAGACCTGCGCCCGTCGCTTAACGCTTCAAAAATTTTGATCATCTGGTTCGCCGTTTTGTCCCAGGTAAAATTTCGTGCCTGATTTTGATTTTTCTCCACGAGTTCACGCCGCTGGTCCGGGGACAGTGCCAGCAGACGTTGCATCTTGGCAGCCATATCCGCAGGCTGATAAGGATCCACCAGCCATTTCTCATCGGGCATGATTTCCGGCAGCGAACTGGCATTCGCCGCGATCACCGGACAACCACACGCCATGGCCTCCACCACCGGCAGGCCGAATCCTTCGTAGAAAGACGGGTAGATCAGGAATTCGGCATTGCGATAAAGGCTGATCAGTTGCTGGTCGGCGGCGTAGCCAAACAAGACAACCCTTTCCCGTACCCCCAACCGATCGGCACACGCATAAAACTCCTGTCGTTGCTGCTCGTTGATTATTCCGGCAATGACATATTTCAACCGGCTTTGACCGGCAAACGTCGCAAAGGCCTTGAGCGCGCCCAGCACGTTTTTTCGCGAGGGATGGGTCGTCACCGAGAAAAAGTATTGGTCGGATATCAGCCGTTCACAGGTTTGGCCGGCAGCCTGGAAAAATTGATCTGCCACTCCGAGATGAACCACCTGGATGCGCTCAGGAGCTATGCCATAAAAATGAATGATGTCCTTCTTGGTGTTGTGTGAATCCGCCGCGATGGCATCGGCCATCCTCAGCGAGCGCGACAATTGCCATCCAATGTACCAGCGGTGCTTCCAATCGTATTGTGACGGCATGACTCGAAACGCCAGATCGTGGATGGTGGCCACATACTTGACGCCCGCGCACTTCTGTAGCGGGAGGATGTGGGCCGGGCCGTGATAAACATCCAGATTGGCGTGACGGATTAACCGCTGCACCCGCAGGCTGTCGAACAGTGCGGCACCCAATAATCCGGGGGGCGCGCTGGCCACCTTCGTCAAGCCCAGCGTGCGGGATGCATTCGGCTGGAAAAATACATACTGATTGGCCGGGTCAATTTCCAAACATTTGCGGTACAGGCTGGCCACATAATTCGGCACACCGGTTCCCCGCTCCAGAAACATTCGTGAATTGACACCTATTTTCAAAGGAACAGGAGTGGGGTTCTTGAAGTTACACGGGACCCTGAGGATTTGTTCCGAACCATTGCACCAGTGAAGGTTATCTTTGCACTGACCGGCGTCAATCTGGAAATGGTCGCGCCACCGGCTGCGTGGACAAACACAGGATTCAACTCGGATTGCTGTTTGGCGTTGCGACCACCTTGACACCCGGCCCGGCACAATCAACAATCATGTTTCGATTGTCAGTCAACCGATCACATGGAATATACAAAAGCGGGTGGGGCCGGTGTCTATCCTGTGAGACATGACACACTAATTTATTAATGGACGTTCTTTTATGAAAGCCGCCAAATCAACGACTGCGACCATGTCCCGCGGAGTTTTGTTCGCCGCAATGCTGGCCATTATCCTGGCCGTGCTTTTCTGGAAAAGCTTTCTGCCGGGATACGTTCATTTTTCCAACGACGGGCCGCTCGGCCAGCAAAACGCCGCATGGACCCGGCTGCCTGCCGCATTCACCGGCAGTTGGGGAGATCTGAATGGCATCGGCAGCAGCGCCGGTTCATGGCCGCTGGGCCTGACCGCGCTGATAAGGTGGGGTTTAGGCCCGGTCGCCTTTGCCAAATTTTTTACCCCCATTGCGCTGTTCATTCTTGGCCTGGGCGCCTGGACGTTTTTCCGGCAATTGCGGCTCTCGCCATTGGCGGCCGTTTTGGGTGCATTGGCAGCCACGTTAAATTCCTCTTTTTTTGCCTGCGCCTGCTGGGGAGTGGCCTCTCAAGAAATCGCCATCGGCATGGATTTCTTCGCGCTGGCCCTGGTCTTGTCCAACTCGCCGGCAACCCCGAGGCTCATTCGCTGGGCGCGCCTGGCCCTGGCCGGTCTGGCTGTCGGCATGAATGTGATTGAGGCGGCGGACATCGGCGCGATTCTCAGTGTGTTCGTTGCGGCATTTGTTTTCTATAAGGCCGTCGCTGACGAGGGCGGGTCGGTCGTGGCAAAAGTCGGTCGCGGTATCGGACAGGTCGCGATAATTTCGGCATTCGCGGGTTTCATTGCAGCGCAAGCCGTCGTCTCACTCGTCGGCACCCAAATTAGCGGCATTGCCAATACCGGACAGGATACGGAATCAAAGGCCCAGCATTGGAATTGGGCGACGGGTTGGAGCGAACCCAAACTGGAAACCCTTGGTTTGATCGTGCCGGGATTGTTTGGCTACCGGATGGACACTCCCAAGGACATGATGGAATTTCTCCAGGATGGTTACAAAGGCGGCAATTATTGGGGGACGGTTGGCAGCGATCCGTTGTTGGATCCGTATTTTGCAGGCGGGAGAAAAGGCGCGGCTCCGCCGGGCATGATGCGGTTTACGGGCGGCCAGAATTATGTCGGCATTTTGGTGGCGCTGATTGCCTTGTGGGCGGTGGCGCAATCAGTGAGACGACAACAATCTGTTTTCCCGCAGGCACAACGCCGGCTCATCTGGTTTTTGGCCGTGGTTTCAATTGGTTCACTACTGCTCGCCTATGGCCGTTTTGCGCCCTTTTACAAATTCTTTTACCTGCTGCCATACGCCTCCACGATCCGGATTCCAACCAAATTCCTGCTCCCGCTTTCCATGGCAATTATAATTTTGTTCGCCTACGGCGTTCACGCCTTGAGCCGGCGCCAGTTGGAAAATCCGAAGGCCGCTCCGGCTTCACTGTTGACAGATCTGAAAAACTGGTGGCTTAAGGTCCGCGGTTTTGACCGGCATTGGGCGGTGGGTTGCATCGTGGCGGTCATCGGCAGTTTCCTCGCCTGGATAATCTATGCATTGGAAAAACCAGACCTCGTTCATTATCTGCAAACAGTCGGGTTTGATGACGAAGGCATGGCAAACCAGATAGCCAGTTTCAGCGTCAGACAGGCGGGCTGGTTCGTTTTACTGTTCATGCTGGCGGCCGGGTTGTTTATACTGGCCAGCGCCGGGGTTTTTGCCGGCCGGCGCGCCAGATTGGGCGGTATTCTACTTGGCGTCCTGCTCGTGGCGGATCTGGGGCGGGCAAATCTGCCGTATATCATTCACTGGGATTACAAACAAAAATACGAGAGCAATGCCATCCTGGATTTTCTGCGCGAAAAACCTTACGAACATCGGGTGATCGGCCTGCCGTTTAATGTCCCATCGCAACTTTCGCTTTTTGGGGAACTTTACCGCATCGAATGGGCACAACACCATTTTCCCTATTACAACATCCAGTCACTGGATCTGGTCCAGAGACCCCGTGTGCCGGCAAACGAGGAGACTTACGAAATGGCGATGGCTCCCCGTTCCGCGGACTCATATTATTTGATGGCCCGACGTTGGCAACTGACCAATACCCGATATCTGCTCGGCCCGGCTGGATTTTTGGAGGTGTTGAATGAACAACTCGACCCGCTCCAGCAGCGCTTCCGCATCGTTCAACGTTTCGAAGTGGTGCCCAAGCCGGGAATCCAACAGCCGACACGGCTCGAAGAATTGACTGCCGTCCCCAATGACAGCGGCAGTTACGCGCTCTTCGAATTCACCGGCGCGTTGCCCCGTGTCAGCCTCTATGACCGCTGGCAGACCAACACGAATGACCAAACCACGCTCCAGACACTCGCGAGCAAGGATTTTGACCCTGAGAAGACGGTTCTGGTTTCCACACCGATACCGGCATCATCTGCTGCTGATGCCACCAACGAAAATGCCGGCACCGTCACTTTTAAAAGTTACGCGCCCAAAGACATTTTGTTGGAGGCAAAAGCCAATGCGCCGTCGGTGCTTTTATTCAACGATAAATTTGATCCACAGTGGAAGGTGCTCGTGGACGGCAAACCCGCGCCTTTGCTGCGCTGCAATTTCATCATGCGTGGCGTATCTTTGCCCGCCGGCACCCATCTGGTGGAATTTGAGTTCAGTCTTCCGAACCGGCCCCTTTACATTACCATGGCAGCCATGGTCGTGGGAATTTTGTTGAGCGCCGGGCTGATCATTTGGCAGCGCCGGACAAATTTCCGCAGGCCAAACGCGGCTTGAAAATTTCCTTCAGCCCGCCCACTCCGGATGCTCCATGAACGCGTAGCAAAGCAAGTGGCAGATGGTCATTTGCGCGTCCTCCACCCGGCCGTAGTGCGTGTCCGGGATCACAATGACCTGCTCCGCGATTTCGGCCATGCGTCCGCGCTTGGCGCCAACTAGGGCCACCGTGTGCAATCCGTGCTGTTTTGCCCAAGCCAGGGCCTTTACGCAGTTGGGTGAACTGCCGCTGACACTGAGGCCCAGGGCCAGATCTCCCGGCTGGCCGTAATTCTGCAATTGCCCGACAAAAATTTCCTCGTAGGCGTAGTCATTGGCCAGAGCCGTCATCCAACTGACATTGTCGTTGAGCGAGAGAATCCGAAAACGCCGGCCCGCCTTGTCCGACGCGCCTTTGCCCAGGTCCGTGGCAAAATGCGAGGCGTTGGCGGCGCTGCCGCCATTGCCAAACACGAAGATTTGCCGGTTCTCCCGGAGCGCCGTCCGCAGCCTGTCAACCATCTCCGCGACCGCATCCATTGGAATGGAATCATGAGCGGCTTTTTGGGCGCGGAGGTAGTCGGAAATCCATTGCTTCACCGCGGCAGTTTATCAGGGCGCAATTTCCTTGTCAGGAATATTCTGGAAACCGCCTTTGCTTTCTTCCTTTCGCCACGACATTACTTTCGACATCCTCTTTGGATGTCCCAATCTGTAAACTTAATGTTGCGTCTGACGAAAATATGGCCGCGCGCCATCCGCCGGCTGCCGGTCGTATCATGAATTACGATGTCGTCATTGTCGGCGGCGGCATTGTCGGCCTGGCCACAGCCCATCGCCTGCTGGAAGCACGGCCCCAGACCAAACTGCTGCTGCTTGAAAAAGAATCAAAACTGGCTGCGCATCAGACTGGCAACAACAGCGGCGTGCTGCACTCCGGACTTTATTACAAGCCCGGCTCGGCCAAGGCCCGGCTCGCGGTCCAAGGCCTCCAGCAAATGGTCGCATTCTGCCGCGAACATGGCGTTGTGTTCGAACAATGCGGGAAAATCGTCGTCGCCACGGACGAAAGCGAGCTGCCCCGGCTGGAAAATCTCTGGCAGCGCGGCCAGGCGAACGGACTCCAGGGTCTGCGCAAACTTGCCGCGGAACAGATCCGGGAAATTGAGCCGCATGCCGCCGGCATCGCCGCGATTCACGTGCCGCAGGAGGGCATTGTGGATTATCCCGCAGTTTGCGAGACCCTCGGCCGGCTGATCCGCAAAAATGGCGGCGAAATCCGGCTCAAAACGCGGGTGTTGAAAATGATTTCCGGGCCGGATGGCTGGACGCTGGAAACCTCCACCGGGAGTTTTTCCGCGCGCTTCATCATCACCTGCGGCGGCCTGCATTCCGACCGTCTTGTCAACGCTTCCGGACAAACACCCTCCGCCAAAATCATTCCGTTTCGCGGCGAGTACTACCAGATCAAGAAGGAACGGCAGCATCTCGTGCGCAACCTGATTTATCCCGTGCCCGACCCGAAATTTCCATTTCTGGGAGTTCATTTCACGCGGCTGATTCACGGCGGGATCGAGGCCGGGCCGAACGCCGTGCTGGCGTTTGCGCGCGAGGGCTATCGCTGGTCGGACGTCAATGTGCGCGACCTGGCCGAATCCCTCTGCTTTCCCGGCCTGTGGAAATTTCTCGCCCACTATCCGAGCATGTGTGGCTACGAAATCCGGCGCTCGCTTTCCCGCGCCGAATTCTGCCGCTCGCTCCAAAAACTGGTGCCGGAAATCCGCCGGGAGGACCTGGAGACCGGCGGCGCGGGCGTGCGCGCGCAGGCCATGCTGCCGGATGGCAAATTGGTGGAGGATTTCCATTTTGAGGAGGGCCACGGCATCCTGCACGTGCTCAATGCGCCGTCGCCGGCGGCCACCGCGTCCCTGGCCATCGGGGCGCAGATTTTGGAAAAAGTTTTGACCCGGCTGCCCCAGTCCGGCAAATAATGGACATGAAATTCATCGAAACCCCGCTCAAGGGAGTGTTTACCATCGAACTGGAAAAGCGCGGTGACGACCGGGGTTTCTTTGCGCGCCTGTTCTGCGAGCGCGAATTCGAGCAACACGGATTGAACCCCCGCATCCTTCAGGCCAACAACTCGTTCAGCCGGTATCGCGGGACTTTGCGTGGCATACATTACCAGCTCGCACCCAAGGCCGAGGACAAAACTTTTCGCTGCGTGCGCGGCTCGTTGTTCGACGTGGTCATTGATTTGCGACCTACCTCGCCGACGTTCCTGAAACATTTTACCGTCGAGCTCACCGCCGAGAACCGGACCATGATTCACGTGCCTCAAGGTTGTGCCAACAGTTTTCTCACGCTGGAAGACCACACGGAGATTTTTTATCTGGCCAGCGAATTTTACTCGCCGGATTACGAGCGCGGCCTCCGTTACAATGACCCCAAACTGGGCATCCGCTGGCCCATGGAACCCGTGGTCATCTCGGACAAGGATCGGAACCATCCAGACTTCGATCCGGCCACTCACCTCAAATAAATGTTCCGATGAAAATTCTTTTTACCGGCGCAAGCTCGTTCACCGGGTATTGGTTTGTCAAAACCCTGGCGGAGGCCGGTCATGAAGTCATTTGTCCGCTGCGGGGTTCCCTCGAACAGTACGGCGGTGTCCGGAGACAGCGCGTTGAAAAAATGCCGGCGCTTTGCCGCCTGGTGCCGGAGACGCCATTCGGCTCGGAGGCTTTTTTCAGGTTGATTTGCGAAGGCGGCTCCTGGGACCTGTTGTGTCATCACGCCACCGAATCGGCAAATTATCGCAGCCCGGATTTCGACGTTCAGCGGGCACTGCAAAGCAACACACAAAACCTCCGTGCCGTAATCGGCGCGCTAAAGGCCGACGGATTGAAAGGCGTGGTCTTGACGGGCAGCGTGTTTGAGAACGATGAAGGCGCGGGCGAGGAACCGCTGCGGGCCTTTTCCGGCTACGGCCTGTCGAAGGGCCTGACCTGGCAGATGTTCCGCCATTTTTGCGGCGAGGCGCGGTTGCCGCTGGGCAAGTTTGTCATCCCCAATCCGTTTGGGCCATTCGAGGAGCAGCGATTTACGGCCTACCTGATGCGCTCCTGGAAGGATGGCAAGCCGGCGGGGGTGAAAACGCCGGATTACGTGCGGGACAACATCCACGCGGACCTGCTGGCCGCCGTTTACGCGAAATTTGCCGGACAGGTTCCGGACGTGCGCGACGGGCTGGCCAGGATCAACCCCAGCGGCTATATTGAGCAGCAGGGGGATTTCGCCCGGCGCCTGGCGCAAGAGATGAAAACGCGGCTGGGTTGGGCATGTGATCTGGATTTGCAGCGGCAGGAGGATTTCAGCGAACCACTGCGGCGGGTCAACCTGGATCCGGCGGCTTCCATGATCCCTGCCTGGGATGAAAGCGCCGCTTGGGACGCCTTCGCGGATTTCTATTCGCATAGGCCGTAGCGGGCAGCGGGCAAGCAACCCCGCTTCACTGTTCAAACGGCAGCAAGACCCGCGAACCGTGTACTTCGTAACGAATCGGAACTTCCAGCAGTTGCGCGAGCGCCTGCCGCACGGACGCTTGCTTCTCCGGTTTTACGATGAACAGCAAAAAACCCCCGGCACCGGCGCCACAGATTTTTCCGCCCTCGGCTCCGGCCTTCAGGGCACGCTCGTAATATTCATCAATTTTGGGCGATGAGATCGCGCTGGCCAGTTGCCGTTTGAGCTGCCAGGACTCGTGCAAGACCCGGCCAAAGGCCACCGGGTCAAACCGGCCGGAACCAGCCAGGGTCTGCAGCTCATGCGCATGGTCCCGGATTTTTTTCAAGTAGGGCAATTTTTCGGGGATGTTATGTCGCTGTTCGGTCAGCACCGAACTGGCATCGCGCTGCAGCCCCGTCCAAAACATCAGAATGTGGTCGAAAAGATCGCTCAGAAAATGATTGCCGACCCGCACCGGTTCGACCGTCACCGCCCCGCCGGGATTGAAGCGGAAAAAATTCAATCCGCCAAAGGCCGCCGCGTACTGGTCCTGCTTGCCGATGGGTTCCTTGAGCAAGGTGATTTCTATGTGGCAGGCTTCCTCCGCCAGCTGGCCGGGCGAAACCCGCTCGCCGCGATAGGCGTGGAGCGCGTGCAACAAACCCACCGCAAAACTGCTCGAGCCGGCCAGGCCCGTCGAAGCCGGCAGATCGCCCACGGTGCTGATATAAATCGGCGGATCAATTTTAAGCAAGCGCAAGCATTCGCGCGCGATGTTGTTTTGAATCTGGCCGACATTTTCGACCAGTTCGGTCACCGAGTAATTGATGCGGATGGGCTCGTTGAACAGCTTGCTGTGACTCTTGACGGTGACAAAAATATATTTGTCAATGGCCGCGCTGATGACCGCGCCATAATCCTGCTCGTAAAAGCCGGCCAGGTCCGTGCCACCGCCCGCGAAGCTCACGCGGAGCGGTGTGCGGGTCACCACAATCCTCGGAGTCTCGGCGCGGACCAGATTAGCCATTCTTCAATCCCCAATCGTAAGGAATTTCCTTCGTGAACGGATCAATCCGGATGATCTCGTTCGGGTCGTGCGGTTCGGTGGCGCAATTGGCCAGAATGACCATCTTGTCGCCGTAGGCCTTGTAACCGTTGGCGATGCCGGGGGGCATCTGAACCAGGACGTAATTGTCTTCGCCAAAAAAAACCTCCTGCAGCTCGCCTTTCGTCGGCGAATCCTTGCGCAGGTCGTACATGACCAGTTTGGCGCGCCCGGACATGACGGCATTGTTGATGGTCATGCTTTTGTGGATGTGCCACGCCTTGATGGTCCCGGGCCAGGCGCAGGAGAAATAAATCTCCCCGAATTTGATGAAGTGCGGGTCGGTGGCCTTCATCATGTGCATGATTTTCCCGCGCTCGTCCACGACTTGGCGCAGGGGAATGATTTTAACGCCGTGTATCATATTGATTTCGGTCAATTATTTTTGCTCCATCGCAATGCACCGTCCAGCCGGCCGGTATCCAAAAGATAACGCAGCCATTTTAGCCGGGTGAATTTCTTGTCGGTGTAACCGGCATGGGTCAGTCCCACCTGCTTGTAGGCGCCGTATAGTTCCGCCGCGCCGCGCACCGCATTCCACTTGAACTTGAAATCCGGGAACGTCCGCGCGAATTTGCCGAAGTCGGCCTTGTAGGTGCGCTGGTCCGCGCCGGGTTTGGGCACCATCTCCAGCTTGCAGCCCGGGACCGTTTTCACCGCGATTTCCGCCAGTTCGATGATTTGATGGTTCAATTCATTCGCGCCCGCGTTGAAAGCCTGGTTGTGAATTTTCTCCTTTGGCGCCTCCAGCATCGCTTGAAAGTACCGCGCCACATCCTGCACGTGCATCACCGGCCGCCAGGGTTTGCCGTCGCTGTGGACCACCACCTTGCCGGTGGTGGCGGCCGAGCCCACCAGATCGTTCAGCACCGTGTCAAACCGCATGCGCGGCGAAACGCCATAGACCGTGCCATTGCGGATGAATACGGGTGAAAAATTCTTGTCCGCCAGCGCGGTAATGGCGCGTTCGGCCTTCACTTTGGAACGGGCATATTCCGTTTTGGGATCCAGCGGCGAATCCTCGTTCACGACCAGCGTGTCCGCCGAACCATACATGATGCACGAGGACGAAAACAAAAACCGCTCGACGCCCGCGGCCCGCGCGAGTTCCGCCAGCTTCACCGACGCCTGATAATTGATCTCTTCCGTCCAGGAATCGTTCAGGTTGCCTATGGGATCGTTGCTCAATGCCGCCAGATGGATGACTGCGTCAAATCCCGCCAGATCCGCCGCTGCCAGGTTGCGAAGATCCTTTTTGACCGCCGGCACCTTGCCTAAATCCGGGATCAGGCTGCATTCGCTGAAATAGCCGGTGTCCAATCCAACGACGTCGTAACCGGCAGCTGTCAGATGTGGGGCCATGACCGAGCCGAGATAACCATCGTGGCCGGTGATTAAAATGCGTTTTGCTTTGCTCACGTTTTAGAATTTTTATTGGTTTGCAACAATTCAGTGATGACTTCCAGCAGCGGCTTTTGGTCGGATACCATGGCCGAGCGGCAGCCGGCCGCATCGGCAGTCTGGGCGTCGCGCTCATCATCGCCGACAAAGAGCGTCCGGCTCAAGTCTAAATTAAAATCGCGCTGCGCCTGAAACAACATCCCGGGGGCCGGTTTGCGGCATTCGCAACCGGCGTCCCAGTCATGCGGACAGTAGTAAATGGCGTCAATGCGCCCGCCGGCATTTTCGGCGTCCTTCACCATCCGGCGGTGAATGTCGAGGAGGTCGGCTTCCGTCATGGCTCCGCGCGCCACGCCGGCCTGATTGGACACAATGATGATCCGATATCCAGCCTGGTTCAAGGCGCGCAACGCTTCCTTTGCCCCGGGCAGCCATTTGAACTCCTCCCAGGTGCGGACGTAATTCGCTCGCGGCGCCTTTTCGTTAAGGACCCCGTCGCGATCCAAAATAATGACGGGGCGTCGCGCCAGGAATGCTTCCGTGATCGGCAGCCGGGGCGTGTCGCCGATGCTGTAGTAACGATGTTGCGTGACATAAGCCGCCAGTTGCCGGTTTTTGATAAGCACCGGGAACAGCGTTTCTTCCAGCGAGATGTTGGTGTCCGGCAGCAGGCCGACGAGTTCCTTCCGGAGAATGGCGAAGCTGATTTCCGTGCCCTGCAGGTCGGTGCGCTGATGAGTCTTGTCATAAACCTCCACGAAACCGGCTTCGTCCACCTTCAGCGTGTGCTTCGTGTATTTATCCTTGTTGGCGTAAACCGTCAGCATGGCTGGCGCACCGGCTTCCACAAAACGGCGCCACATCCGGTCCATCTGCATGGGCCAGTAATTGTCGCAATACACCAGCAGGAAACTGTCTTCCAATTTTTGTTCCGCCAGTTTAATGCGCCGTCCGGTGTTGTCCTCCACGGCGGTGATGGAATAATCAATCTGCATTCCCCATTTGCTGCCGTCGCCGAAGTAGTCCCGAACCACCTCCGGCAGATAGCCGAGCAAGAGGAGGACGCGCCGGAAACCCTGTTCGCGCAGCATGAGCAACTGATGCTCCAGAAACGGCCGGCCGCAAACTTCGATCATCGGCTTGGGCCGGATGTCCGTCAGCGGCCGCATGCGTTCGCCACGGCCGCCGGCGAGAATCACGGCCTGCGTGGGACGACGCAGGGCCTGGTTTGGTTGTTTAAGGGTGATGGCCACAACAAATCAACCCCGCCACCCGCCGGTTTCAAAAGCGTCCTGGCGGACGGGAGAGAACGGAAAAACTAGAGGCAGCCGCAACTGGTCGCAATCTCAAATTTCACCCGGTTCTGGCCTCGACCGCAACGACAGGGAAGCTGTCTGGAACTCAACTGAATATGTTCTGACGATGGCGGGGGCGGCGGCCAATCTTGAAAACCAACAGTTCGCGCAACTCGACCAGGACTTGGCCCGCCAGCCAAATGGGCCGGCCGGTGTAAGCGCGGCCGGTCTTCACAATCTCCCGTGAATAAGGAAGATTGCCGAGTTGACGGAAACGTTTGGCCATGATCCCGCACCGGACGGCCATCAGCCCTTTGAGTTTCAACCTCCGAATTGGTTCGGTAGGTTTGTCTCGCAACGCTTCGGCCATTTGCATCGTGTTCCAGCAATCCACGACAAGCGATTTCAAATTGGGCGCGACGAAAACCGACATGTTGGTCTGATGCCAGCGGTATTGAGCCAGCGGACGTTTGACGAAGACAATTTTTTCCGCGTGCGACCCGAACCGCGCCCAATAAACCATGTCGCCGTATACCAGCATGTCCATCGGAAAACGGGCGGGCGCGGGCAGATAATTGGTCTTCATCAGCGTGGAGCAGAAGGATTGGTTTCCGATCTCCGCCTTGATCTTCAAAAACGTGTCCCGGTCGAGGATGTCCACGCCGCCATCCACTTTGTCGGAAAAGGTCAGATGCCGGTTGTGCTCGTCAATCCGCTCATCGGTACACCAGCCGAACGCCCGGCCGGGACAGTCCTGCAAATATCCCACCATGGTTTCATAAAATTCCGGGAGAATCAGGTCGTCGGCGTGAAGAATTTGAAGGTATTCCGTTTCGGCGGCAAAATCAAGGCAATGGTCAAAATTGCCGAACGTACCCAAATCCCTGGGATTGCGGATGAATTCTACCGGCAATTCCTTGAAGCTTCTCACGATTTCTTCCGTGGCATCCGTTGAAAGATTGTCCAGCACCACCACACGATCCGGACGCACGGTTTGCGCCGCCAGCGACTGCAATGTTTGCAGGATGAATTCCTGACCGTTGCGAACAGGAATGGTGGTTGTGATTTTCGCCTTCATGTTCGGGTAAGTCTAGGCAAGTATCTTGGCAAATCAAGGTCGCGGACATGAACGGAGGGGGAACGGCCGCCCGAACCAATCATCCGGCAGCTCGGGCATTCGATTCCAACTGGGCCATGTCTTTGCAGCCGACGATGACCGAAGAAACCGCCGGGTTTTTCAGGCACCAGGCCAAAGCCCATTGGGCCATGTTCTGGCCGGGCGGCAGCTCCTCGCGCCGGATTTTTTCGACCAGCTCCAACTGCCGGTTGTTGAATTCCGCACCGTAACCCATGCGGGTGTCATTTTCGGGAAAAACTGCGCCCGGCCGGTAGTTTCCACCCAGAAAACCCTTGGCCAGCGGAACCCGCACCAAAACTCCAAGTTGTTGTGCCCGGCAAAATGGCAGAACCTGCTCGTCCGCCTTGCCTTGTAGGCGGTTATAAACGATTTGGACCGCAGTGACTTTCGCTTTGGGGGCGGCATGAAGTTGCTGGAGATCGTTCCTTAACATCAAATCCGCCGCCAGGGACAATCCGAGCCACCGGATCTTTCCGGCCCGGACCTGTTCGTGCAACATGACCCAAAGTTCCTCGTTCAGAAATGCCGCGTTGCCGCCGGAATGAAACTGGTAAAGGTCTATATAATCCGTTTGCAACGCGCGGAGCGAATCCTCCAGTTGTCGCCTGACCTGGTCGGCCGTCCAGGCATCGGTTTTTTGCGTGGAGCCCGCATAGGCATGGCCGAATTTGGTGGCGACAATCCAATCCGCTCTGCGGGTCTTGATACTATTTCCAATCAGCGACTCCACGATGTGGTCGCCATAACACTCGGCTGTGTCCACGAAGTTGACGCCTAATTCGCGGGCGCGTTCCAGCATTGCTGTCACCTCGGCTTCCGAAAACTGTTTCGCCCATTCGCCGGAGAACTGGTGCGTGCCCAAACCAATGACGGACACCTCGAGACCGGTTTTGCCCAGGGCGCGATACTTCACCGGCGTTCGCCCTCCGGTTTGGTCCAGCGCAAATCATCGGACAAAAAATGGCTTTGATATAGATGCTCGATTTTTTGCAGCCGGTAAAAATTGCGGTTCTTGAACTGGTCGGCGGTCAGTTTCCGGGTCTTGAATCCTTCCACCATGTCCTTGACACCCGACGCCAGCGGCCAGTCACATTTGAAACCTGGAAACACTTCCCGGATTTTTGCGAACGACACCTTGTAAGTCCGCGTGTCAACACCCTGCTTGACCTTTCGGTCCCGGACCAGGCCTTCCTTGTCCAGCTCGGGGTTCTGGGCCAGAAATTTCAATTCACAGCCGGGCAGTTGCGCCTGGATGGCCCTGGCAATGTCAATGACCTGGAGATTGTTCTGTTCATCGCCCACATTCAGCACCAGGAGCTTTCCCTCGTTGTAACCCGAGGCAATGGCAAACTTGACGGATTTGCAAATGTCGAGAACATGCACGTTGGGCCGCCAGGGCGTGCCGTCGGAATTTAAAATGATCCTGCCGGTCGTGAAGGCCATCCCGGTCAGCATGTTGGTGACCAGATCAAATCGTATCCGCGGCGACAGGCCAAATGCCGTGGCGAACCTTAGCGCAATCGGCGAAAAGTTTTGGTCGCTCAACGCCGACAAATCCTGTTCCACCTGTAATTTATTGAGTGAGTAAGGCGTTTGCGGAGTGGTGGGGGAACTTTCATCGAGCAATCCGGCATCACCGACGCCATAGACCGAGCAACTGGAAGCGAATATAAATTTTGCCCCCGCCCGCTTGCAAAGCTCTGCAATCCTGCGGGCATAGGCCCGCGTCGGATCATAAACTTTTGCGGCATCCAGGTTCCCAAACGGATCATTGGAAATGCCCGCCAATTGTACCACAGCGTCTACGCCCTCCAAATCCGCCGCTCCCAGGTCCCGCACATCGCGCATGAAAGTTTGGGCCGCTGGCGGATCGTAAAACAAACAGTCCTTGAAAAACCCGGTGTCATAACCCACGCATTCGAAACCCGCCTGCTGTAGATACCCGGTGAGAACACTGCCCAGATAGCCTAGCGATCCGGTGATTAGAATTCGCTTCCGATTCCTTTTTACATTCATGCTTCGGTTCACAATAACGAAACTTTGTCCCAGCTACAAGCCCGTCGGGTGATCGATGAATGTCCACGGTACGTTGAATTTCCGAGCCAGATGCGCCGCCAGCGCCTTAACGCCAAATGTCTCCGTGGCATAATGGCCGCCGTAAAACACATTGATGCCCAGTTCCTCGGCCAGCGCGTAGGTCCAGTGCGGACCTTCGCCAGTGATGAAGGTGTCCGCGCCTGCCTCCGCGGCCTGTTTCAAATCTCCACCCGCGCCGCCGGTCACCACGCCGATACATCGGCAAATTTCTCCACCGCCGGGAATGATTCGCGGGTGCGCGCCAGTTACGCGCGCGAGCTTCGCGGCAAGTTCGGTGCGGGAAATCCTGATACGCGCCTGAAAGCCGATGGGCTGGCCGTGTGAAACAAAAAACGGGCGCAGGTTTTTCAAACCCAGCGCAGCGCAAAGCTGCGCGTTGTTGCCCAGTCGGGGATGCGCATCCAGCGGCAGATGCGAACTGTAAACCGCCAGGTTGTTTTCCACCAACAGCCGGATCAGTTCATATTTTTTGCCTGTCCACGGATGCGACGGCGACCAGAACAATCCGTGATGCACGATCATCAGGTCCGCGTGCGCCGCAATGGCAAGCTTCACAGTGGCCACGCTGGCATCCACCGCCGCCGCGATGCTCGTGACGGTGCCGGTGTTGGCAACCTGCAACCCGTTAACTGCGCCGTCGTAATCGCCGACGGCCTCGGTCCGCAGCAGCCGGTCGCAATGCCCGACAACAGCGGCAAGTGAAATTCTCGGCATGACTGGATGAAATCAAATCCTTTGCAAACTGCAAAGCCCGAACGTTTCAACATTTATTCCGGTGATTGCTTTCAGCAAGGAGAATTTTATAGTTTGAAACATGATCAAAGCTCTCGCCCATGCCTGTCTCTTTTCAAAGGACCTGGATCGCAGCTTGGAATTCTATTGTGGCGCGCTCGGGTTGCGCCGGCATTTTGATTTCATCAAGGATGGCGGGTTGTTTGGATTTTATCTTCAAATCACCCCAGACCAGTTCATCGAAATCTTCAAGACTGTTTCCACGGAGGCCACCGGCCGCCAGCGAATACATCACCTCTGTCTGGAAGTTGAAGATATTGACGCGCTGCGGGATGCCCTGGTCAAATGGGGCGTGGAAGTGACGCCAAAAAAGAAAGGCTGCGATCAGACCTGGCAGTGCTGGTGCAAGGACCCCGACGGAACGGATGTGGAATTCCAACAATACACCGCGCAAAGCTCGCAGTTCACCCGGGCACAGTGCCTGGTCAACTGGTAACCGGGTTCGGCCTTTTTCCGTCGTGAAAATTTTTCATTCCGCTTGTTGCTTTCTGTGCGGAGAATTTTATAGTTCGGTCGGTTTGAATTCACCGAAATGAGCAATCCAATTGACGCGCCGCCGCCGTGGAACATCGAAGCCGCGCGCACGCTTTACAACATCCAGCGCTGGGGCGCGAAGTATTTTGACATCAACGACGCCGGGCACGTCATCGCGCGGCCGTTGCAGGATTCGGGCGTGTCGGTGGATTTGACGGACGTGGCCGAGGAGGCCAAGTCGCGCGGGCTGAAATTTCCGCTGCTCATCCGGTTCCAGGACATTCTGCGGCATCGCGTCGAGTCCATCAATCTGGCGTTCCGCAACTCGATCGCGGAATACAATTACAAGGGCCGTTATCGCGGCGTGTTCCCCATCAAGGTCAACCAACTCCGCGAGGTCGTGGAGGAAATTCTCGACGCCGGCAAGCCGTTCGAGTTTGGCCTTGAGGTCGGCAGCAAGCCGGAATTGTTCGCCGGGCTGGCCATGCAAAACCAGATCGGCTGCCTGATCATCTGCAACGGTTACAAGGACGCGGAGTTCATCAAGATGGCGTTGCTCGGCATCAAGCTCGGCAAGACGGTCATCATGGTCGTCGAAAAACTGGAGGAACTGAAACAGATCGTCTCCATTTCCAAGCTGCTCGGGGTGGAACCGCTCATCGGCATCCGCGCCCGGCTGCTGAGCAAGGGCGCGGGCAAGTGGGCCGAAAGCGGCGGCGAAAACGCCAAGTTCGGCCTGAGCACGGCCGAACTGCTGGCGGCGACGGAAATGTTGACGGCGGAAAACCTCGGCCATTGCCTGAAACTGCTGCATTTCCACATCGGCTCGCAGGTGCCGGACATTCTCACCGTGAAAAAGGCCGTGCAGGAGGCCGCCCGTTTTTACGCGAAATTGAACAAGATGGGTTTTCCCATCGAATACCTGGACGTGGGCGGCGGCCTGGGCGTGGATTACGACGGCAGCCGCTCGGCGTTCGACAGCTCCACGAATTACACCTTGCAGGAATACACCAACGACATCGTTTATTACATCGCCGACGTGTGTAACGCCGAGCAGGTGCCGCACCCGAACATCGTCAGCGAAAGCGGCCGCGCCATTGTCGCCCATCACAGCGTGTTGATCGTCGAGGTGTTCGGCACCATCGAAAAAATCCGGCCCGGCGATTTCTTAAAGTACGGCGACAACGAGCACGCCCTTGTCAAGGAACTACTCGACATCAAAAAAAATCTCAGCAAGGCGAACAAGCTCGAAGCCTACCACGACGCGCAGGAGCGCAAGGAAGACGCGCAGCAGATGTTCGCGCTCGGGCTGCTGGATTTGCCGGACAAGGCCAAGATTGAAAACCTTTATTGGGAAATCAGTCAGGAAGTCGTGGCGAGTTTTCACGGCCAGGCGTATGTGCCGGAGGAAATCCGCAAGCTCGAAGACACCCTTGGCGACCAGTACCTGTGCAATTTCTCCGTCTTCCAGTCGCTGCTCGACCACTGGGCGCTCGGCCAGTTGTTCCCCATCATGCCCATCGGCCGGCTCAATGAACGCCCCACGCGCGAAGGCACGCTCGTAGACATCACCTGCGATTCCGACGGCCAGGTGAACAAGTTCATTGACCTGCGCGACGTGCGCGACACGCTGCCCTTGCACCAGCTCAACACCAACGGCAACGGCAACCTGGAACCTTACTACATCGGCTTTTTCCTGATGGGCGCTTATCAGGACATTATGGGCGACCTGCACAACCTGTTCGGCCGCGTAAACGAGGTTCATGTTTTTCTCGAACCCGACGAACCGACCGGCTATTACATCGAGGAAATCATCGAAGGCAACACCATCATGCAATCCCTCGCCGCCGTCCAATACGACGAGAACGAATTGAAGCGGCAGATGAAGGCGCAAATGGACGAGGCCATCAAGTCCGACCGCATGAAGCCGTCCGAGGCCATGCGCCTGCTCGATGATTACGAGCGTGGGTTGAAGGCGTATACTTATCTGTCGTTTTAAACCGGCGGCGCCCCTGCCGGGATTCAGCATCCGCAACCAATTTGACCGAGACCCGAAATCCAGAAGCCGAGGCCCGGAACGAGGCCGAACTGCTCCGTTCCCTCGGGCGGCTGGCCCGCGGACTTTCCGCCTTGTTTTGGGGATTGCCCGCGTCGCTGATCATTTGCGCCGAAACCGCCCGGGCCGACTGGCTGCGGCCATTGGGCGTTGTGCCTCCGCTGGCTGGCACCGGCCTGCTGCTCTATGGCCTCTGGCAGATGAGCGTCTTCCAGAAACAGGAACGCCCCTGGCGCAATGTCCTTGACCGCGCAAAACTTCTCGGCCTGGTCAATTTTGGCCTCTGCCCGTTTCTTTACTGGCAGAACCAGATGCCCGGACAGCCTTTTTTCAACGCGGCGATTTTTGTGCTCATCCTGTCGGCGTTGCTTTTTTTGTTCAATTTGAACGTGGTCCTCAAACAGCTCGGCGCCATGCTGCCGGACGAAACGCTCCGCCATGAAATCCACCTGTTCACCACGCTCAATCGCTGGCTGCTCGTCGCTTTGTTGTTTTTTGGCACTGCGTACGTGGTCCTGCTCCACGATCCGCGTCTGCCGGCGGCGCTCGGTGCCCTTTTCGTCCGGCTGGAACGTCTGGGCTTTCTGACGCTGACTTTCTTCGCGCTGTTGCCGCTGGCCATGACCATGGCGCTTATCTGGAAAACCAAGGAAGTCATCCTGGACAGCGTCTTCGGCGCGCGGCACTGATTTTCTTTAACAATCAAGAAACCAAGCAACAAAGAAAACCGGCTTTTGGCCAAGCTTTGTTCCTTCGTTACTTTGTTGTTCAATTTTCCGGCTTTGGTTAAAGTTCCAGTTCTTTCGATGAAAGCAAATTTCCTGTCCAAAATGGGCCAACGCATCGCCGAACCGCCCATCTCCTGGCTCATGCACGCGGCGCTCTCGCGGCCCAAATTGATTTCGCTTGCCGCCGGCTTTACCGACAGCGCCTCGTTGCCGGTGGTTGAAGCCCGCGCCGCGTTGGACCAGATGCTGCGCTCACCGCAATCCGCCCGGTCGGCGCTGCAATACGGCAGCACGGCCGGGGACACGGCCTTGCGCCGGCTCACCGCCCGCTACTTGCAAAGACTCGACGGCGTCACCGCGCATGACCGGTTTCATTCCCCCGAACGCCTGCTGATCACCAGTGGTTCGCAGCAATTGCTTTACATGACGACGGAGGCGTTGTGCGACGAAGGTGACGTCGTGCTCGTGGAAGACCCGACTTATTTTGTTTATTTGAGCATCCTCCAAAGCCGCGGTGTGCGCGCCCGTGCCGTGCGGCTCGACCGCGACGGCCTCGACCTCGCGCATCTGGAGGCCGTTCTGCAATCGCTCAAAAGCAGCGGCGAATTGCGCCGGGTCAAACTGCTTTACCTCGTCAGCTATTTTCAAAACCCCACCGGCGTCACGACCGGCTTCGAGAAAAAGGCGGCGGCGCTGAAGTTGTTGAAAAAATTCGAGCCGGCCGCCGGACACCCGATCTATCTGCTCGAAGATGCGGCCTATCGCGGGCTGCGGTTCGCCGGCCGGGACGTGCCCTCGGCGTTGACGGTGCGCGGTGCGGCGGACCGCGTTATCTACACCGGCACGTTCAGCAAGCCGTTCGCGACCGGCGCGCGGGTCGGCTACGGTATTTTGCCGGAACCGGTTTACACCACCGTCCTGCGCATCAAGGGCAATCACGATTTTGGCACGGCGAATTTGCTGCAACAACTTTTCGTCCGCGCCCTGGCTTCGGGAAGTTACGCGAAGCATGGCGTGCGGCTGCAGAAACGCTACGCGCACAAGGCCCGCGTGATGAAACAGGCGATTGAAAAATATTTCCCCGCCGGTGTCGAATGGTGGGCACCGGAAGGCGGACTTTATTTCTGGGCGCGCCTGCCGCGCCATATTCCAACGGGCGTGAAGTCAAAAGTGTTTCAGACCGCGCTAAGAAACAATGTGCTCTACGTGCCGGGCGAACTCTGCTACGCGGACGACCCGGCGCGGCGCAAACCAAATCACGAAATGCGCATCAGCTTCGGCAACGCCAGCGAGGAAGATATCCGCAAAGGAATTGCACGACTGGGCAAAGTGTTGAAGCGGCTGCTGCTGTGACGGCCGACGCTCAACTGGTCCCCAGCTCAACCCGGCGGCCAGGCCATGCGGCGTCCGCCGAGGATGTGGATGTGCAGGTGCGGCACGCTTTCGCCTCCGTCTTCGCCGTTGTTGATGACGAGCCGGTAGCCGCCTTCGTTTAATCCCAGCTTGCCGGCGACTTCGGCGGCCTTGAGCAGCAGATGGCCGAGCAGCGCCTGGTCTTCCACCCCGGCCTCGGCAATGCGCGGGATGGGTTTCTTGGGAATGATCAAAACGTGTTTCGGCGCCTGGGGACTGATGTCGCGCAACGCAAACACCATGTCGTCCTCATAGACAATGGTCGCCGGAATTTCGCGGGCGATGATTTTTTCAAAAAGCGTCTTGCTCATGACCTTAAGTTAGACACGGATTACACGGAATTTCACGGATTAATTTTACACCCGATCAAGCAAGGCAAAGATCACCGGCGAACTGAAGTTTGGACAAACCTGTTTGATTTCCGTCCCGCGCACGATGCCTGTCCCGCCGGCCATCCGTGCCAATCAGTGAAATCCGTGTCTCAAATCATTCCACCACCAGCGCGCAATCACCCTGCTCCGGTTCGGCGGTGAGGCAGCGGCGGAGGTATTCGACGATGTTGTCCTGCAATTGTTCGCAGCGGCCGCTCCAGCGGCGCGCGCCGGCGAGCTGCTTGACGCAGCCCCGCAACCCGCGAAAACGCAGCACCCGCGGCGACTGGCGGAGCAGGACGCGAAGTTCGTTGCGCAGGCGCGGGAAGAAGAAAAGCTCGAGGCTGCCGGCGGACTCCTGCGCGAACCGGCACAGGTCGGTTTCGATCATTTCCCGCGACCGGCTTTCCAGCGCGCCGGCGCGGATGATGAAGCCGAGGTTGCGCAGGACCTTCTCCAACGCGATGGCAAATTCACCGATGGTGACGCTTTCGCGTTCCAGCTCATGCCTAAAATAGTGGAAAACGGACGCGGCGGCGTGGTTCAAAACCT
>Ga0182030_10001090_pt1 | contig 54662 bp, 47 predicted proteins | sample 812S3MmetaG_FD_121299 | JGI IMG/M metagenome (GOLD analysis project Ga0182030, IMG submission 121299) | Permafrost microbial communities from Stordalen Mire, Sweden - 812S3M metaG (Illumina Assembly) | ecosystem: Environmental > Terrestrial > Soil > Wetlands > Permafrost | place: Sweden...
AGCTAGGCCTCTCTCCGCTGAGCCGGCTGGTCCGCTGCGCCCCCGGGCCTAGGGCAGCACCGATCGCTGTCCTCGCTGCCCTAGGGTCCTCAAAGACACCGTCCGTCCCCGCGCCTCGGCGCTCGACTCGTGACCACCCCTCCACTCACACCACAGTTCCGGGCCTGGCTGGAACGCGAACGGTCCTGGGGCGCACACGCCCTTCACGCGGTCGCACGGCAACGCCGGCTGTTGCCGGCGGAGACCCACGGACTGGAGCGGTTCAAGCTGCGCATGGCTCTCGTCGAGCTGACGGGGTCGGTGGCGAGATGGGCAAACGGCCTCTACGACGGGCTCAACAAGGTGGGCCGGGGCGAGAGCGCCGCGTTGTTCGCCGCTGCTCCGCCGTTCGCCGGGGCCGATCCCACCACGGAGGACTGCGACCAGCTCCGCCAGTACGTCCAAGCGCGTATGAGGGCGTTGGACGAGCTGCTGGCCGAGGACGCCGGTTAGGGGGCGGGGCCTGTCTGGAGCAAGCTCGGCGGCTCCCGAACGATCTAGACTCAATGGGCCCAATGGAGTCTCCGATCCTGATCGACGTGTGGACGATCGACCCATCGCAGCGGGTTGAACTGGCCCAACGGATCTCCGACGGTGTGCGAAGCGTGATCGTCGGCCGTCCGGGGTTCGTATCGGCGCAGCTCTACGAAAGCACCAGTGGCGACACGATGATGGTGACCGTGCGCATGCGATCGATAAAGGAGCGCCAGGATCTCACCGACTCGCCCGAGGCGCACAACCTGCTGCGCGAACTCCGGACGATCGCACGGTCACACGAGCGTCTCTACCGGCTTGTTGAGACCTTCGGCGAGCCGGAGCAGGCCAGCTGAGGATCAAACGCCTGGACCATGTCGGCGAGGTGGAGCGACACCGCGAGAGCTATCGGCTCTGCTAAATACGCGGCCCGGAGGGCATCATCCTCGAGCTGGCCCAGCGCTTGTGAGCAGCGCCTCGCCTCAGCCGATGCTGTTCAGCTCAGCGATCTCGCTCTCCGGTAGGGCAAGGCCGGCGCCGGCCACGTTCTCTCGCAGGTGCGCCACGGATGAGGTGCCGGGGATCAGCAGGATGTTGGGGGAGCGCTGCAGCAGCCACGCCAGCGCGACGGCCATCGGCGTGGTGTCCATGCGAGCGGCCACCGATCCGAGGGTGTCGGACTGCAGGGGGGTGAAGCCGCCGAGCGGGAAGTAGGGCACGTAGGCGATGCCCTGTGCGGCGAGGGACTCGATCAGCGCGTCGTCGACGCGGTGGGCGAGGTTGTAGAAGTTCTGCACGCACACGATCGGCGCGATCGACTGCGCCTCGGCGATCTGCTCGGCGGAGACGGTGCTGATGCCGAGGTGCCTGATGAGTCCTTCCTGCTGCATCTCCGCGAGCGCGGTGAAGGGCTCGGCGATCGAGCCGGGCGTCGGGCTGTCGAACCCGCCGACGCGCAGGTTGACGACATCGAGCGCTTCCAGGCCCAGGTGAATGAGGTTGTCATGCACGGCCTGGCGCAGCTGCTCGGGGGACCGCGCGTGCGGCCAGCCGCCGTTGACGTCGCGATAGGCACCGACCTTGGTGACGATGCGCAGCTCGTCCGGGTAGGGGTGCAGGGCCTCCCTGATGATCTGGTTGGTCACGTGTGGGCCGTAGAAGTCGCTGGTGTCGATGTGGGTGATGCCCAGCTGGAGGACCTCGCGCAGCACGGCCACGGCTTCGTCATGGTCGGCCGGCGGGCCGAACACGCCGGAGCCGGCCAGCTGCATCGCGCCGTACCCCACTCGCGTGACCGTCAGGTCCTCAGCCATTGCGAACGTGCCGCCGGGAAGTGTCTGCGCCGCCATGGGCCATCCTCGTTTCGTCGTCGTCTGTGGAAGGGCGACCGGCGTCCGGGGATCGAGCCCGGGTGCCGCTCGGTGCTGGACCCATCATGAGCGTTCACGGCACGTGGCAGAAGGGGTCGGTGCATCCAGGGACACGTTGTCCCTGGATGGGAGCACGCGTGCGCTGCATACTGGCTTTGTGAATCGCGACGAGCTGGCGGATTTCCTCAGGCGGCGTCGCGCGGCGCTGCAGCCCGACGATGTGGGGCTGCACGCCGGTGAGCGGCGTCGCACGCGCGGCCTGCGGCGCGAGGAGGTCGCACGGCTCGCGCACATGTCAACCGACTTCTATGCGCGCCTGGAGCAGCGCCGCGGCTCGCGCCCGTCGCAGCAGACGACCGCAGCGCTGGCGCGGGCGCTGCTGCTCACCCAGGATGAGCGTGACCACCTGTTCGCGCTGGCTGGGCACACCGCACCGCCGCGCGCGTTCCGAACCGATCACGCCAGCCCGGGTCTGCTGCGCGTGCTCGCCCGGATCGACAGTCCCGCACAGATCGTCTCCGATCTCGGCGTCACGCTGAGCCAAAACCCGCTGGCCGAGGCGCTCGTCGGCGTGCAGACGCGCTACAGCGGGCTGCGGCGCAGCCTCATCTACCGGTGGTTCACCGATCCCCACACGCGACGCATCCACCCCGAGGCCGATCACCCGACGCACTCACGCATCCATGTCGGGACGCTGCGGGCGGTGCACGGGCGCTCCGCCGAGGATCCCGAGGCGCACGAGCTGGTCGAGCACCTGCTGCGCGAGAGCGAGGAGTTCGCCGCGCTGTGGGAGCGCCACGAAGTGACCACGCGCACCCGCACGCTCAAGCGCTTCCTGCATCCGCTGATCGGCCCGTTGACGCTCGACTGCCAGATCCTCACATCGGAGAACCTCACCGAGAGGCTCATCGTGTTCACCGCGAGCGAGGGCTCACAGGACGCCGACCGGCTGGGGTTGCTCGCAGTGCTCGGCTCACAGGCGTTCCCGGGCCCCGGTGCGCCTAGCCCGGGTTCCAGATGATCTCCCACAGGTGCCCGTCCGGGTCGCGGAAGTAGCCCGAGTAGATCCTCCAGGGCCGATCGTGCGGCGGTCCTGTGAGCGTGGCGCCGGCGCTCTGGGCCTGTGCGAGAAGCGCGTCGACCTCCGGCCTGTCAGCCACTATGTGCCCGATGCTGAACTCACCCGACGTCGGTGGTCCGGGCGCAATCGCCGCGTCCTTCGCGAGCTCAGTGCGCGGGTACAGGGCGAGGATGAGGTTCCCGTCGAGGTGGAACATCGCGACGTCTCCGGCCGGGTCCTTGTCATCGCCTGGGTAGTCGGTGCCGGTGACGCCCGCCGACTCCAGTCCAAGACCGTCGCGGTAGAACGTGAGCGCGCGCTCGAGATCCTCAACCGCCAGCGTGATCACATGGATGCGCGGTTTCACCGTCACCGAAGTCTGGCATCCCCGCCTGCTGACATGACGCGCCGAGGGGGTGCGCAGACGGCCTATACGGACTGACCGATCCGCTTGTGCTAGCGTAAGCGGACCGTCCAGTCCTCTACGTAGGAAGGTGCCAGCCGTGGCTTCCACAGCGTCCGCTCCCCCCGCTCCCTCCGGTTTCTCCCCCTCCTCGGCAACACTCATCGCGCAGAGCCCCAAGCGCCACTTCAACCCCTGGCTGACGCTGGTGATCGTCTGCGTCGCCCAGTTCATGGTCGTGCTCGACGCCACCATCGTCAACGTCGCGCTTCCGTCCATCCAGAGGGGGCTGCACTTCTCGCGCCCCGACCTGCAATGGGTGATCAACGGATACACGCTGCTGTTCGGCGGCTTCCTGCTGCTCGGCGGGCGCGCCGCCGACCTGCTCGGGCGCAGGCGGCTGTTCATAGCCGGCGTCGCCGTGTTCTCGCTCGCCTCCGCCGTCAACGCTTTCGCTCAGAGCTCCAACGTGCTCGTCGCCGGCCGTGCGCTGCAGGGTCTCGGCGCCGCACTGGTCTCCCCCGCTGCGCTGTCCATCCTCACCACCACCTTCACCGACCCGGGCGAGCGCACCAAGGCGCTCGGCGTGTGGAGCGGCATCGCCGCCGGCGGCGCGGCCGTCGGGCTGCTCATGGGCGGCGTCCTCACGGACCTGTTGTCATGGCGCTGGGTGTTCATCGTCAACCTGCCCGTCGGCGTCGGCGCGCTGGTCGCAGCGCTGCGCTACGTGCCGGAGTCGCGCGGCGCCGAGCTGCGCAGGACCTTCGACCTCGCGGGTGCCTTTGCCGTCACCTCCGGGCTCGTCATCGCCGTCTACGGCATCGTCAAGGCACAGCAGTACGGCTGGGGCTCCGGGCGCACGCTCGGCACGCTCGCCGTCGCCGCCGTGCTGCTCGGCGCGTTCTTCTTCATCGAGAAACGCAGCCCCGCGCCGCTCGTTCGCCTGAGCATCCTGCGCGTCCGCACACTCGCCGCAGCCAACCTGTCGCTGCTGTTCGTGATGTCGGGGATGATGTCGATGTTCTACTTCGCCTCGCTGTACGTGCAGCAGGTGCTCGGCTACAGCCCCCTCAGGGCGGGCTTTGCCTTCCTTCCGGTCACCATCGGCATCGGCGTCGGAGCCGCGCTGGCCCAGTCGCTGATCCGGCGCTTTGACGCCCGCGCGGTCGCGGTCGCAGGGCTGAGCCTCGCAGCAGTCGGGATGGCGCTGCTGCTGCGCACCACCGTTCACGGCAACTACGCCGGGCAACTGCTGCTCGGACTGGTGCCGCTCGCGCTCGGCATGGGCCTGACGTTTGTGCCCATCACGCTGCTGGCCACCGCCAACGTGCACGGCGACGACGCCGGGCTCGCCTCCGGCCTCTACAACACCGCCCAGCAGGTGGGCGGCGCGCTCGGCCTCGCGATCCTCTCCACCCTCGCCGCGTCGCGCACCAGCACGCTGCTCAGCGGCAGTGCCGGCGCCAGCCAGCACGCAGCCCTGCTGGGAGGTTTTCACCTCGCGTTCGGCGTCGCCGCCGGGCTGCTCGCGCTCGCCGCGCTGCTGCTCGTCGCGATGCTCCGGCGCCGCCACGTCGCCACGCTGGACCTCGATGCACAGCCGGTGCTCGCGTGAGCTGAGCATCACCCGGGCGTGCCACGCCAAGGCAGTCGCGTGGCACGCCGCGCCCGCAAGCCCGCCCACAAAACGCCGTCGCTGCGCCTTACACTTGATGGTCCGCAGTCGAGGGAGAGAGCCAGAAGAGATGAGTGCCACCGATACCCGCCAGGCGGTTACGCCAAGCGAGGACTCTCAGCCGCGTCGCCAGCGCGCCGACGCCGAGCGCAACAGGCGCGCGCTGCTCGACGCCGCTGTGCAGGTCTTCGGCGAGCGCGGGCTCGACGCCACCGTCGCCGAGATCGCAGCGCACGCCGGCGTCGGACAGGGCACCGCGTTCCGCCATTTCCCCACCAAGGAGCACCTCATCGCCGCAACGGTGCGCGACATGCTCGACCGCATCACCGCAACCGCCCTGGAGCAGCTCCAGGAGCCGGACCCGCTGCTGGCCCTGCGCACCCTGCTGCACAGCGGCTCGCAGCTGATGGTCAGCAACCAGGGCTTCAAGTCCGCCACCGCCAACTCCATCGTGCATGAGGACCCCGACGTGATCGCCGCCAACGAGAAGCTGCTGGGGGTCGCCGCGCAGCTTCTTGCCCGCGCGCAGGACGCCGGCGTCATCCGCGCCGACGTCACCCCCGAGGACATCCCCCTGCTGCTGTGTGCCGTCAGTGCCACCGACATCGCCCCGCGCGAGCAGCAGCCAGCGCTGTGGGAGCGCTACTTCGAGATCGTCTTCTCCGGCATCTGCACCGACTCGGGCGCCACGCCGCCCGCCACGCTCGCCGCCAGCGCTCCAACGCCCGAGGAGCTGCGCCAGCTCAAGGCGTCAAGCCCGGCGGCTTGAGCCTACGCGGCTTCCGCCGCGCCCCAGAACCCGGGCCCGCGCTGATGCTCGTAGATAAGGGAGGTCTCGGCGTGGGCCACCGAAGGGTGGCTGGCGAGATGGTCGACGACGAACTCCCGCAGGTCCTGGGGGTCGGCCGCGGCGACCCAAACCATGTAGATCGTCTCGCGCACGCGCCTGTTCACGCTCGCCGAGTCGCTCGGCGGCGTCGAGTCGCTGATCGAGCTGCCGCAGGCCATGACCCACCAATCCGTCGAGGGTTCCGCCGCCGCGGTGCCACACGATCTGGTGCGCCTGAGCTGCGGCATCGAGGACCCGGATGATCTGGTTGCCGACCTGCGGGACGCGCTGGGATAGCGGCTGCGCCAGCCACGGCGCTGCAGCTGCGCGGTGTCGCCTCACCCGGACTCGTGGTCGCCACCGGCGCCTGGCTTCTCGCCGTTCGAAAGCCAGTGGAGGATCGCCGAGCGCGCGAACCGCCACTCGCCGGCGATCAGCCGGCCCGGCAGCGCGCCCTCGCCGCCCCTGCTCGGGGGTCGATGGCTAGCCGACCCAGACCAGGTGCGCGAGCAGCGCAGCGAGCCTGTGGAGGATCAACCGCATGTCTTCTCACCTCATGATTCGTGTTCGCAGGACTGCCCCAGCATCGCCGCCGTAGCTGGGCGCGCGCGGTGTGCAGCCTTTGAACTCGCTGGGAGGCGCCGGGCTAGTTGCGCGGCTCGGGCGCCACGATCGTGAACGGCGTGGTGGCCGTGGTGAACGGTTTGGATTCCAGGTCGGCTTCGATCAGCGAAGTGCCGGGGTAGCAGGAGGCGTCGCCGATTGCGAGCGCGAACGTGTTGCCGTCGTTGTCGAGCTGCAGGCCGTTCACTTCGCCGCCGAAGGTCACTTCACCGTTCTCGTGAACCCACACGGCACCGCCGTGCACTTCGAACAGGTGCCTGACCTCAGGGGGCCCCTCCTCGCCTTCTTCTTCCACGACGCCGCGACAGCGCGCGTTCAGCTCTTCTGAGCCGAAGCGCACCCTGTCCTCGGAGGCACCGGGGAACTCGGCCTCGACGATCGTCGCCACGGTGCTCGTTTCGGCACTCTCCACCTGGCTCGCCGGCAGCGCCGTGACGCCCTCGGGCGTCTCGGCGGGAGGCAGCACCGAGAATGGCGTCACGAAGGATTCAAACGGTTCGTCGACCTCATGCACCGTCACGAGCGTTTCGCCCGCCTGGCAGTCGGGCCCGGCGATCAGCGCGACGGTCGCGTTCCCGTCGGCGTCGAGCGCGAGGCGGACGCTGCGGCCCGCAGCCGCCGCGAAGGGAGGCGAGGGGCCCGGGATGTACCAGGTGACCGTCTCGCAGCGGGAGTAGAGCTGGCTGTCGAGCACCACGACTTCCGAGCCGGTGCCGTATTCGGAGGGGTTGCAGCCGATTTCGATCACGTCGGCGACGCTGGCGGCCGTGCCGTACTCGCCCTGGGCGATGAAAGAGGGCAGCGACTTGACGGTGCACTGGCCGGCGGGAGGCGGCGCGCCGTCTGCCCTCACCTGGGCGGAGGCGCCGCTGGCGAACAGCAGCAAGCCGCTACAGCAGGCAACCAGCCCGGCACCCAATCTACGTCTGTCCATGACTCCTCCAGTTCCAAAGTGCGTCCAGGTAATTCAGTCAGCCAGTGCTGAACCACACAAGCGTACAGCAAATCCTAGCCTCGGCGATGTCTCGCCGGCACCACCGCCGGGTCCCGCGGCGTGGGTGCTTCGATCGTGAATTCCGTCGTGGCCGTCGTGAACGGTTTGGATTCCAGGTCGGCTTCGATCAGCGAGGTGCCCGTGGCGCAGAACGCGTCGCCGATGGCGAGCGCGAACGTGTTGCCGTCGTCGTCGAGTTCGAGCCCGTTGACTTCCGAGCCTTCGGTGACTTCGCCGTCCTCCTGGATCCAGACGAGGTGACCCGGGCCGACCGGCGTGTGCTTGAACACTTCTTCTTCGAATTCTTCCACCAGCACTTCGCGGCAGCGCGCGTTCAGCTCTTCGGAGCCGAAGCGGATCCGGTCCTCCGATTCGCCGGGGAACTCGGCCTCGACGATCGTCACGGCGGTGCTCGCTTCGTCATCCTCGATCTGGCTGGGGGGCAGCGCGGTCACGCCTTCGGGCGTCTCGTTGGGCGGCAGCACCGCGAAGGAGGTGGTGAAGGATTCAAAGGGTTCTTCGATCTCGTGCAGGGTGACCAGCGTTTCCCCCGGCTGGCAGTTCGGTCCGGCGATCAGCGCGACCGTCGCGTTGCCTTCGCTGTCCAGCGTCAGGCGCACGCCACGGCCCAGCGCGGTGCGGAACGGGGTGACGGGCCCCGGCACGTACCACGTGACGTCTTCGCCGCATCGCGAGGCGAGCTGGCTGTCTGTCACCGAGACCACCGAGCCTTCGCCGTATTCTTCGGGATTGCAGCCGATTTCGATTACGTCGGCGACGGAGGCGGTGGTCCCGTACTCGCCCTGCGCGACGAAGGACGGCAGCGATTTGATGGTGCACTGCCCGGCGGGCGCTTCGGCGTCCCCGCGCGCGCCGTGACCTGTCGCGGTGCGATGAGCGTACGCGCCGGGGACGATCAGCAGCAGGCTGCTGACAAAGGCGATGAGGCCGGTAACAGCGCTTCGTCGATCCATGACTTCCTCCAGTGTCTTCCGTTATGCACCGGCCCAGCACACGACAACTGTGCTTGTGATGAAAATGTTGACACAAAGGGGCCCTTCGTGGGGCGCGGTCGCGCAGCGAAGCGCCCGCCCTGCGCTCCACGATCTCCCTGTCAGGGCGCGGAGATCGCAGTTGCAGCGAACAGCTCGTCGATCGCCGCCTGCGCGGCTGCGAAGCTCGCGTCCTCGGCCGCGCCGAGATCCATCGGGATCATCGCCGGGCTCTCGCGTGCCAGCGTGAGCTCGGCACGCACGAAGCGCACGTCTGTCAGTCCGAGCTGCTCGAAGGCGTGCAGCAGCCAGCCCTGGCGGTGGTCCCAGCCCTCGCGGGGCGTTCCGGGTCCATATCCGCCCCCGCTTGCGCCCGTCACCGTCAGAGTGCGCCCGCCGAGCAGGCCTCCCTCGGGCCCCATCGTCAGGCCCGGCACGACGAGCCGGTCGAACCATGCCTTCACCGTGCTGGGCACGCCGAAGTTATACAGCGGCATCCCGATCACGATGTCGTCGGCCTCGAGCAGCTCGCCGACGAGGTGCTCGGCCAGGGCTCGCGCCTCGCGCTGCGCCGGCGTGCGCTCCTCGGCGGGGATCATGTTGGCGCTGAACGCGGTCATGTCCAGATGCGGGATCGGCTCAGCTGCGAGGTCGCGGTAGACGACCGTGCCCTGCGGGTGTGCGGAGCGCCACGCGGCCGCGTAGCGGGCCGAGAGGCTGCGGCTGCGTGAGGACTCGGTGCGGATGGAGGAATCGAGGTGGAGCAGCTGCGCCATGGAAAATCCTTTCAGAAAGACAATCGTTTGTGAAACACAAAGCGTTATAGCAGCGCCGACCATCTGCGCCGATACCATGACCTCATGGCAACCGCCGCAGAGCGCGACCTTGGCACCCACCAATCCCTGGCCCTGCTGAACCACCTGGCCCGGGTCGCGCGGCGCGGCTCCGACGCCGCGCTTGCGCCGCTCGGCCTGCGGCCGCTGGCGCTCGTCGCGCTCACGCTGCTGCGCGATCACGGCAGCGCCACGCAGCAGGCGCTCGCCGAGGCCATGCGCCTGGACGCGAGCAACCTCGTGGGCCTGCTCAACGAGCTCGAGCAGCAGGGACTGCTTGTGCGCATGCGGGATCCGGGCGATCGCCGCCGTCACATCGTCGAGATCTCAAAGCCCGGCCGCGCCAGGCTCGAGCGTGCCGAACGCGCGCTGGCGGCAGTTCAGGACGAAGTGCTCGCGGGTCTGGAGGAGCAGGAGCGCGACGCCCTCTACGCGCTGCTGCTGCGGGCCGCCGGCGGGCAGCTGCCGAGCGCCGCCTGCTGCCAGGCAGACGCAACGGACTGCTGATCAGAACACCACGGTCGTGCCCCCGTGCACCAGCACGCGGTCTTCGCAATGCCACTGCACCGCCCGCGAGAGAACGGTGCGCTCGATGTCCGCGCCGCGCCGGGTCAGCGTTTGAACGTCGTCGCGGTGGGTCACTCGGATCACGTCCTGCTCGATGATCGGGCCGGCGTCGAGCTCCTCGGTGACGTAGTGGGCGGTCGCCCCGATCAGCTTCACGCCGCGCTGCTTGGCGCGCTCGTAGGCGCCGGCGCCCGCGAACGCCGGTAGGAAGCTGTGGTGGATGTTGATGACCGGCACCTCCACGCGCGCCAGGAAGTCGGCGCTGAGGATCTGCATATAGCGCGCCAGCACGACCACGTCCACGGCGCCGGCGAGCAGCTCGAGCAGGCGCTGCTCGGACTCGGGCTTGCCCCCGGCCCCCACCGGCACATGGTGGTATGCCAGCCCGAAGGACTCGACGTCCGCGCGCAGGTCGGGGTGGTTGGAGGCGACGAGCGGAATCTCCGCGGCCAGCTGGCCGTCGCGCCAGCGCCACAGCAGGTCGAGCAGGCAGTGGTCGCGGCGTGAGACGAGGATCGCGACGCGCTTGGGGCGGCCCGCGTCCCACATGCGCCACTGCAGCTCAAGCGGCGCCGCCACGACCTTGGCGAAGCGCCGCTCCAGCGAGGCGCGTTGCGCCGCCGTCAGCGGCAGGTGGAACTCCATGCGCATGAAGAACTGCCCGCCCTGGGGGTCGGTCGAATGCTGGCTGGAGCTCACGATGTTCGCCCCGCAGTCGCTGAGGAACTGCGATACCGCCGCGACGATCCCCGGCCGGTCGGCGCAGGAGATCAGCAGCCGGGTGTTGGTGTCCTGTGCGCCCACGGCACTCAGTGGCTGACCGCCGCCGCGGCGAGCTCGGAGACCAGCCGGTCCTCATAGAAGCGCTCCAGGACGAACGGCGCAATCAGATCCGGCGTGCGCCCGCTCGCCACGAGCTCGGCGAGCGTCCTGCCCACGATCGGAGCGGCCTTGAAGCCGTAGGTTCCCCAGCCGGCGCTGAGGTGGAAGTTCTCGACCTCTGTCGGGCCGAGGATCGGGCTGTAGTCAGGCGAGAGATCGCACAGGCCGGCCCACGCGCGCAGCAGGCGCGCGCGCTCCAGCTGCGGGAAGAGCTCCAGCGTGTGGCGGGTCAGGTCCTGCAGGAAGTTCAGCGTGCCGCGCATGCGGTAGGTCGTCCAGGGCTCGATCTCCGAGCCCATCACGAACTCGCCGCGGTCGGACTGGCTGATGTAGACATGCATCTGAGAGGAGACGATCACCACGTCCAGGAACGGCTTGACCGGCTCGGTCACGCACGCCTGCAGGATGTGCGTGGTGATCGGAAGCGCCACCCCCGCCATCTGCGCGATCAGCGTGCTCCAGCCGGCGGTGCAGTTGAGCACGACGCCCGCGCGGATGTTTCCGCGGCTGGTCTCCACCGCGTCGATGCGGTTGCCGCTGCGGCGCAGCCCCGTCACCTCGGTCCCGGGGTGGATCTCGATGCCGCCTTCGTCGGCGCCGCGCGCAAAGCCCCACACGACGGCGTCGTGGCGGATGATTCCGCCCGGCGGGTGGTACAGGGCCCCCATCACCGGGTAGCTGGCGTCGGGCCCGACGTACATGGTGGGCGCCAGCGCCTGCACCTCCTCGGGGCCGATCAGCCTCGAGTCGATTCCTTCCAGCCGGTTCACCTCGGCGCGGTTTGCCATCACGAACATGGCGCGGTCGGAGTGGGCCAGCGTGAGATGGCCGCACTGGCTGAAGAGCAGGTTGAAGCCCAGCTGCGCCGAGAGGCCCTCGTAGAGCTTGATGCTCGCGTCGTAGAAGCGCGCGCCCTCCGGCGTCTTGTAGTTGGAGCGCAGGATCGTCGTGTTGCGCCCCGCAGCCCCGGAGCCGATGTAGCCCTTCTCAAGGACCGCCACGTTGGTGATGCCGGCCTGGCGCAGGTAGTAGGCGGTCGCCAGGCCGTGAGAGCCCCCGCCGATGATCACCACGTCGTAGGAGCCGCGCAGCTCGCCGCGCGGTCGCCACATGCGCCGCCTGCGGAATAGGTCACGCATCGGCCGGGCCCCCGGTTTCCCCCGCGGCCGCCGCGATCGCCTCAACGCCCACCGGTTGCCCGCCGAGATGGCCGGCGACGTCGGCGAGCAGGCTCCACATGTATGAGCCGTAGGCGGCGCCGAAAAGCAGCAGGTAGCGCTGCTCGCCCTCGCGCAGCACGTAGGCGGGCGTGCGGCCGGCCGATCCCGGACGGAAAGCGCCCACCGGCATGTGGGCGGGGCGCAGGTCCAGCGCGCAGAAGCGCGCGAACGCCTCGCGCGCGAGCGGCCCCACGACCGCCAAGGCAGCCAGCGAGCACGTCAGGTCGAGCACGTGCAGCGCCCGCTCGGCCTCTAGGCGCTCGCGCATCGCGGCGGTGCCGGCGCACGGGCAGATCGCCAGCGCCCGCCGCGGCGTTACCGCTGCGAGCCAGGCGCCGCCGGCGCTGCTCGCGCTGCCGAGCTCCAGGCTCGCGCCGAGCGCGGCGGCGATCGCGCCCGCCTCGCCCTGGATCTCGAGCTTGCCGAGATGGGAGAGGTCGGCGAACGCAACGGCCTCGCTGCAGGCGCGCCGTTCGGCCTCGGGCTCGCCGAAGGCGACCGCCACCTCCCAGCCCTCGCGCGAAGCCATCCGGGCCCCCGCGGCGGCCGCGTCGGCGGCCATCGGGCTGCGCGCCGTGGGGTTGCCCGCGGCGCCCGCCTGCAGGAAGGCCAGTGAGCTCATGAGCGCAGCACCTCGCCGTCGGGGTCGTAGAACGGCCTGGTGGTCACCGTCGCATCCAGCAGCTCGCCCTCGTCTGAGATGCTCATGCGCCCGCCCTCGTGGGCCACCGGGCTCGGCGCCCATGCCATGCCGATCACGCGGCCGAGCTTGGGCGAGCGCCGCGCGCTGGTCACCTGCCCCGCGGCGCGCCCGCCCCAAAGGACCACCGCGCCCTCGGTGGGAACCCGCTCGCCGTCCATCGTGAAGCCGACCAGCACGGTGTCGAGCTCGCGCTCGGAGAGGTGTTCGAGCGCGCGGCGCCCGATGAAGTTCTGCTCCTTGTCGAGCTTCACCACCCAGGGCATCGCCGCGCCGTAGGGCGTGGACTCGGAGTCGGTGTCCTGGCCCACGATGATGTGCTGCTTCTGCAGACGCAGTATGCGCTGGGGCTCGAGGCCGAACGGGCGGATCCCGTGGCGCGCGCCGGCGCTCATGAGCGAATCCCACAGGTGCAGCCCATGCGCAGATGCGCAGTGGATCTCATACCCCACCTCGCCGACGAAGCCGATGCGCAGCAGCAGGCAGGGGACGCCCGCCACCTGGGCCTGCCTGCCGTCGAGATAGGCAAACGCCTCGGGCGAGCAGTCGAGGCTCGTGAGCTCCTGCAGGATCTGGCGTGCGGCAGGGCCGGCCAGGTTCACGGCGACGAGACCCTGCGTGACGTCGCTGAGATGCGCCTGCAGGCGCCAGTCTGCCAGCCACCAGGAGAACCACTGCTCGACGGCCGCGGCTCCGCCGGAGGTGCTGGTGACATAGAAGCTGTCCTCGTCCAGGCGGCACACGGTGCCGTCGTCGGTGATGCGCCCGGCGTCGGAGAGGAGCACTCCGTAGCGGATGCGCCCAGGCGCCAGATTGGACATGCGGTTGGGGTAGAGCCGGTCCAGCAGCTCTCCCGCCTGCGGGCCGCGCACGATCAGCTTGCCGAGCGTCGAGACGTCGATCAGCCCGGCGCCGGTCTGAACCGCGAGCGCCTCCGCCTCGGGCTCGCCGTAGTCGTATGCGCGGCGCCAGTCCCCCGCCCACCTGATCGTTGCGCCGAGCTCGCGGTGGCGCGCATGGATCGCCGAGCGCTTGGCGGGCTCGGAGGGGCGGCCCGCGAGGACCCCGAGCGGCACCGTGCTCCACGGCGGGCGCGCCGTTGTCAGGCCGACCGCGCCCAATGAGACACCGGTGCTCGCCGCCAGCACGCGTGCCGCCGCCAGCTGGGAGAAGCGTCCCTGCGAGGGGCCCATGGTGGCCGTCGTGTAGCGCTTGGCGAGCTCCAGCGAGTCGAACCCCTCGGCGACGGCCTGCTGGATGTCCTTCACCGTCACGTCCTCGTCGAGGTCGATGAAAGCCCTGCCAGCCCTGCCAGCCCTGCCGCCCGCGCCGGCGCGCGGACGCGCGCAGTGCGGCGCGTGCGCGTCGGGGCTGGCGAGCTCCCGCGCCGCCAGCTGAGCGCGCGCCTGCTCGGCCTCGCGCCGCGCGGCCTCGCCGCCCCCTCCCAGGGTCAGTACGGCCTCCGTCCCAGCAAGCAACCCCGACAGCTCCGCCGCTGCGCTGTCGCAGTGTCCCGCGACGGCGCCAGCGGCGAGCACCCCGGGCGGCAGCGAGTCCGCCCCGAAGTCCGCCGAGGCTGCGTTGTAGGCGGCGCGCGCGCCGGCCTGCATCAGCAGGGAGGTCGCGGGCACGGTGCCCCCGCTGATCGCCAGCAGGTCGCACTCGAGCTCGTGCTCACTCCCGCGCACCGCGCGCCCGTCCGGTTCTATGCGCGCGATGCTCGCGCGCTCCACGCCGGCGCCGCCACCGGCGGCGACCACCGTCATGCCGGCGAGCACCGGGATGCCGGCCGCGGCGAGCAGCGCCCCCCCGGGTGTCTCGGCGGCGTCCTCACGCAGGTCGGCCACCGCCGCAACCCGGACGCCAAGGCCATGGAGCGCCAGGGCCGTTCGCAGCGTCTCGTCTCCCACCCCTGCGAGCACCGCGTTGCTGCCGGGGGCGAGCGCGTAGAGCGCGCCCAGCCGCCAGGCGCCTCCCGCGAGCATCACCCCGGGCAGGTCGTTTTCCGGGAACACCAGCGGCTGCTCGATCGCCCCGGTCGCCGTCACCTGCACCCGCGAGCGCACCTGGTGCAGCGTGTCCCCCTGCCACACCGGGACCAGGCCGTCGTAGTGGCCGAGCGCGGATCCTCGCATCAGGATCTCCACGCCGGCCGCGCGTGCGCGCCCTGCCAGCTCGCGCATCCGCGCGGGCCCCTCTTCCACGAGCAGCCTGCCGCCGGGCTCGACGTCCTCGTCGCACAGCACCACGTCCGCGCCCAGCTCCGCTGCGCGCAGCGCCGCGGACAGGCCCGCGATGCCGCCGCCGATGACGAGCACGTCGCAGTGGCGCCGGCGGTACTCGGTGCGCCAGCGGCGCTCGCGCTGTGTCCGGGGCAGGCGGCCAAGCCCGGCGGCGTTGCGCAGCACCCGCTCATACAGCGGCCACAGCCGGCGCGGCCGGATGAAGGTCTTGTAGTAGAACCCCACCGGCGTCAGCGGGCCGCCCACGCGGTCGGTCAGGCGCATCACGTCGAAGTCCAGCGAGGGCCAGGCGTTCTGGTGCTCGACGCGCATCCCATCTCGCAGCGGCTCGCCGCAGGCTCGCACCCCGGGCGCGCCGTCGACGGTCATCAGCGAGTTGGCGCACTGCCCGCATCCGCACAGCTCGCCGCGGGGGCGGTGGTACTTGAAGCTGCGCGAGAGCACGTGACGCCCGCCGGCCAGCAGCGCCGAGGCGATCGTGTCGCCCGAATAGCCGTGGGCGGGTCGCCCGTCGAAGGTGAAGCGCACCGGCGTCTCGCGATCGATGCGCTCGCCCGGCTGGCGCGTCAGACGCCTCATCGGGAGGCGTCCTTGGCGGCGCTGGCCGGCGCCGCGCTGTCGGCGTCCTCGGGCAGCGCCGTCCACAGGACCTCGTTGGTGCGCGTGTCGCGCTCGGCCAAAAACCAAGCCCGGCAGCCCGAGCGGTGGACCCACCACTCCCGCTGCACCCCCGCCACGTTGCGGCGGAAGTAGTTGTATGCGCTCAGCTCACGCAGCCCGGCCTGACCGTCCGGGCGCGAGGAGACCTCGCCTCCGAACCCGAAGTCGGTGACCTCGCGCACGCCGCAGTTGGGGCAGGTGAGCAGGAACGACATCGAAGGGATCCTAGGACCGTGTCGCGCAAAGCGCAATACTGTTGCGCATAGCGCAACGAGCTCATTCATCCGGTCACGCCCCGGGGGAGACACCTCGCGCACAGCCGGTCGCCTCCGTCGCGCGCGCGCTGGCGCTCATCGACGCCCTGCGCGAGAGCGAGCAGGACCTCGGTGTCAACGAGCTCGCGCGGCGAATCGGCGTCAGTCCGAGCACCGCCTCGCGGCTGCTCGGCACGCTCGAGGCAGGCGGGATCGTGCAGCGCGACGGTCACGGGCCGTTCCGGCTCGGGCTGGGGCTGGTCACGCTCGCCGATCGCGTGCTCTCGCGGCTGGACGTTCGCGCGCTCGCGCGGCCGGTGCTCGCGGACCTGATGGAGCGCACCGGCGAGACGGCGACGCTGTCGGTCCCGGGCGAGCGCGCGGCGATCACCGTCGACTCGGTGCCATCGCGCTCGAGCGTCGTCAGCATGGCGCGGCTGGGGCGCCCGAGCGTCGCGCACGCGACGGCGGTGGGGAAGGTGATGCTCGCGTTCGGCGGCGGCCCGCTTCCGCGCGAGCGCGATCTGCACCCCTTCACCAAGCGGACCATCACCCGCCGCGCCCGGCTCGCCGGCGAGGTCCTCGCGGTGCGCCAGCGCGGATATGGCACGGTGTTCGGCGAGCGTGAGATGGACGTAAACGCGATCGCCGCACCCGTGTTCGACCGCACCGGCGCACTCGCGGCGATCCTCGGCCTGCAGGGCCCGGCCAACCGCCTCGATGATCCCACGCGTCTGCTCACCGACCTGCTCGAGGGAGCCGCGACGCTCGCGCGCTCGCTTGGTGGCTAGGGCCGTCGTGCGCTCGCTGCTCGCCGTTCCCCGGTTCCTGACGCAGCTGGCGCTGCTTGCCGCGCTGCTGGCGCTGCTGGCGCCCTCGCACCTGCTCGCCGAGCACTCTGACCTGCTGCTGGCGGCGCTCGTCCTGGCAACCACGCTGGGCATCTCCTTCACCGACCTCGCGCGGCTGCGTCTTCACCTGCGCGAGGTGGCGCTGTTGTCGCTGCTGCCGCTGCCCGTGCTCGTCGGCGCAGCCTGGCTGCTCGGGCGGCCGTTCACGCCCGTGGTGGGTCATGGCCTGCTCGCCGTCGGGCTCTCCTCGTCGGAGGTCGCCGCGGTCGGCCTGGTGGCGCTCGCCGGCGCCGACGCGACGATCGCACTGGGCGTGGTGATCGGCTCGCTGATCCTCGCGGCGCTCGCGGGCCCGCTGGCAATCGGGTGGCTCTCCGGCGCCGCTGTGCACGTCGGCGTCGGCAGCCTGGTGCTGAGGTTCGCGCTGGTCGTGCTCGTGCCACTGATCGCCGGGCTGGCGCTGCGCAGCTGGCCTGCGGCCGGCTCGCGGCTCGCCGGCGCCGATCAGGCACGCGAGTCGGTCGCAGCGCTCGCGGTCATAGCACTCGTCTACGCGGCGTTGAGCGGCGCGCGGGGTGCCCATCACCTGGGAGCTGCGCTGCTGGCAAGCGTGGCGTTCCTGTGCGTGTGCGGCTGCCTTGCGGAGCTTTGGCGGCGAGCCGATGCGGGCCGGGCGAGCGCCACCGCCGGTGCGCTGACAATCGCAATGCGCGACTTCGCCGTCGCGGCGGCTCTGGCCACGCAGGCCTTCGGCCCGGGCGCGGGTGCCGTCCCGGGCGTGTACGGCGTGGTGATGCTGCTCGCCGGCACGGTCGCAGCGGGCCGGCTCTCGAGCCGTTAGCCCGCGCCAGGGCGCTAGCCGCCGGTGAGCCCCGGGATCCAGTTGGTCCCGGCGAGGGGCACGCGCGCCATCGCGGACGCCTCGATCGTCAGGGCCACGAGATCCTCGGGCTCGAGATTGTGCACGTGCGACTTCCCACACGCGCGAGCGAGCGTCTGCGTCTCGAGCGTCAGCGTGCGCAGGTAGTTTGCAAGGCGCAGGCCTCCCTCGACTGGATCCAGCCGCGCGGCGAGCTCCGGCTCCTGGGTCGAGATCCCGGCCGGGTCCAGCCCCGCCTGCCAGTCGTCGTAGTAGCCGGCCGCCGAGCCGATCGCACGGTAGCCCTCGTCGTGCTCGGGGGCGTTGTCTCCCAGTGCGATCATCGCGGCCACGCCGATCGACACCGCGTCGGCGCCCAGCGCCAGCGCCTTCGCCACATCGGCGCCCGAGCGGATGCCACCGGAGACGATCAGCCCCACCTCGCGGTGCATCCCGAGGTCCATCAGCGACTCGACGGCCTGAGGTAGCGCGGCGAGGATCGGGATCCCGACGTGCTCGATGAACACCTCCTGCGTTGCGGCCGTGCCGCCCTGCATGCCGTCGAGCACGATCGCGTCAGCGCCCGCCTTCACCGCCAGCGCGACGTCGTAGTAGGTGCGCGTGGCGCCCACCTTGACAAGGACCGGCACGCGCCAGTCGGTGATCTCGCGCAGCTCCTCGATCTTGATCTCCAGATCGTCCGGGCCGGTCCAGTCGGGATGCCGGCAGGCGCTGCGCTGGTCGATTCCGGCCGGAAGATCGCGCATCTCGGCCACCCGGTCGGAGATCTTGTGTCCGAGCAGCATGCCGCCGCCGCCGGGCTTGGCGCCCTGGCCGACGACGACCTCGATCGCGTCCGCCCGTCGCAGGTCGTCGGGGTTCATTCCATAGCGCGAGGGCAGCACCTGGTAGATGAGGGTGCGCGAGTGCTCGCGCTCCTCCGGCGTCATGCCGCCGTCGCCCGTCGTCGTGCTCGTGCCCACCTCGCTGGCGCCGCGCCCGAGCGCCTCCTTCGCCTGTGCGGAGAGCGCACCGAAGCTCATCCCCGCGATCGTTATCGGGATGTCCAGATGCAGCGGCTCGCGTGCGAAGCGCGCGCCGATCGTCACGTCGGTGGCGCAACGCTCGCGATACCCCTCAAGCGGGTAGCGCGACACGCTTGCTCCGAGGAACAGCAGGTCATCGAAGCTCGGCACGCGGCGCTTTGCCCCGAAGCCGCGGATGTCGTAGGTGCCCTCGCGCGCGGCGCGCTGAATCTCGGCGATCGTGTCGCGGTCGAACGTGGCGGACTCGCGCAGCCCGGGGTGCCAGCCACCCGTCAGCGAGCCGTTGGGTGCGCGCACCTCAGTAGCTCCCGAGGTTCTCGACATGGAAGTGGTAGAGCGTGCGCGCCGAACCGTACCGGCGGAATTCCCTCGCCTTGACATCGTCGATCCCCGCGCGCGCCAGCAGGTCGGTGAGCTGCTGCAGGTGCTCCGCGCGCATCTCCTTCTCGATGCAGTCGGCGCCGAGCGCCGACACCGATCCGCGCACGTACAGGCGGGCCTCATACAACGAGTCGCCGAGTGCCTCGCCGGCGTCGCCGCACACGACAAGCGCTCCCCGCTGGGCCATGAACGCGCTCATGTGCCCGACCGACCCCCGCACGACGATTTCGGCTCCCTTCAGCGAGATCGCGCAGCGTGCCGAGGCGTCGCCGTGGATCACCAGCAGCCCGCCGCGCGCGCTCGCTCCGGCTGACTGGCTGGCGCTGCCCTCGATCACGACGGTGCCCGACATCATGTTCTCGGCAGCGCCCACTCCGCAGTTGCCGCGCACGCGAACCGTCGCGTGCTGGTTCATGCCGGCGCAGTAGTAGCCCACGTGGCCCTCGATCTCGACATCGTGCGCCGCGGCGATGCCGACCGCGATCGAATGCCTGCCGGCGGGGCTGAGCACCCGCACATGCCTGGGCTCGGACTCGTCGTGCAGGCGCTGATTGAGCGTCCTGACGCTCTCGGTGGCCAGGTCGACGGACAGCGCCTCCTGGGTTGCATACGGGCCCGGCATCACGCCACCGGCGCTCTGCCCCAGCTGTAGACCTGGCCCGGCTCAGGCTCCCACGTGGCGGCGTTGGCCGCGTCGGGCAGCACCGCGATGGCGCGATACTCCGAGGCGATCGCCACCCACTCATCGGTCTCGGCCATCACGGCGGGCTTGCAGGCGATCGGGTCGCGCAGCACGGCAAAGCCGTCGGAGGTGCCAACGGCGAAGGTGTAGAAGCCGTCGAGATCCTCCAGGCAGCCTTCGAGCGCCTGCTCCAGGCTGGCGCCCTCGCGCAGGCGCCACGTCAGATAGCCGGCCGCGACCTCGCTGTCGTTGTCGGTCTGGAAGCTGATGCCCTCGCGGCGAAGGTTGCGCCGCAGGCGATTGTGATTGGAGAGCGAGCCGTTGTGCACCAGGCACAGGTCAAGGCCCGTTGAGAAGGGGTGCGAGTGCTCGGTGCTCACGCGGCTCTCGGTCGCCATGCGCGTGTGTCCGAGGGCATGGCTGCCGTCGATCTGCTCGATCTCGAAACGCCGCACGAAATCACTCGGGCTGCCCGCCTCCTTATAGATCTCTATCGAGCTGCCCGCGCTCATCAGCCTCAGCTCGCGATGATGCTCGGCGAGCCACTTCTGCACGTGCTCCGCCTCGCCCTCCACGAGGAACACGGCGTGGCTGGCGCGCACGCGCGGCGTGGAGCAGTCTCCAAAGACGTCGGCCAGCTCGCGCCCGAGCGCCGGCCAGTCGGGCTCACCCGCGGCGCAACACAACGAGATCTTGCACCAGCCTGCGGGCGCTGGATCGCGGTAGAACGCCACCCCGGCGCTGTCGGGGCCGCGGAACGACAGTTGCGCGAGCATCATCGCCAGGTGCCCTCCGAGCTGGGACTGCAGCGCGGGAGACTTCGTGTACAGGCCTGCGATTCCGCACATGCAGAGCACTGTAGAGGCCGCAAGCAGGTGCCGACATGGCGGCCGCGCGCACACTTTCGCGGGAGAATGTGGGGGCTGGCGCTACAGGCCGGAGGGGACCCAGACGCTCAGCCGCTTCTGCTCGCGGCGCACCGTGTGCAGGGCCTCACGCAACTGCACGCGGGCGATCGGCGCCAGCGCCCCGGGGTCGATGAGGTTGTCCGGCGCCTGCCCCGCCGCAATCCGCTCGGCGTGGTGCTCGAAGCGCAGGCTGGTGATGGTGTCAAACGCCTCGCGCAGCGCATCGGCCACGCTCCGCTCGATCCCGCCGGCGCTCGCCGCGGCCTCGATCCGGTCCAGCGTCGGCGAGATCGTCACGCCGTTCGCGAGCGCGTGAAAGCGCACCAGGTTCACCAGCGGGACGATCGCGCCTCGCTTGAGATCCAGGAGCCCGGGGCCCTCGCCGTGGCGCTCCACAGCGAGATTGCCGCGGAACCCCAGTGCGACCGGATAGCCGGTCGCGGTGCGCGCCATCAGGCGCATGAAGTCGGGGTGTTCGCGCGCGGCGCGAACACGCTCGGCGAGGGCCGCCGTCAGCGCCAGGCCACCCGCGCACGGCCGAAAGTCGAACGCCACCGACGCGCGGATCAGATGGGACTCGCTGGGCACGCGCAGGCACTCGTCGAACGTCCTGATCCAGTCGGCCTTTGACATGCGCCACAGGCGGTTGCCCGCGAGCACGTCGTTGTTGTCCACGCCAAAGCCGCAGCGCGCCAGCCCGGCGTTGACCTCCTGCCCCAGCCGCTCGAAGTAGCCGTCGACCGCATCCTCCTCCCCTGCCGGCGGCGTCTCGTAGGCGAGCGCGTTGTCCTGGTCGGAGGAAAGGGTGAACTCCCGCCGTGCGGCGCTGCCGAAGTCGAGCCATGCCCACGCCAGCGGGGCGGGGCCGTGCTTGGAGAGAGAGAAGTCGATCAGGCGCGTCGTCAGCGCGTCGTGCTGGAGGCTCAGCACGCGCCCGATGTCGCGTGCCGGGACGCCCGCGCTGACGAGCAGGCGAAACAGCTGCGGCAGGTGCGTCGCGGCGCGCGCGAGCACCTCCTCGTCCGCCGCTCCCAGGATCGTGTGACGCAGCGCGATCGGGCTGCGGGCGTCCAGGCCTAGCAGGTCGGCCGCCGAGAGCATGCCGCACACACGCTCGCCGTCGAGCACCGCCACGTGCTCCACGCCGGCGGCCAGCATGTCGACGGTCGCCTCGACGGCGAGCTGGCCCGCGGGCACAGTCGTGGCCGGGGCGCGCGCGACCGAGCCGACGGGCGCCTCGACATCGCCCCGACCGGAGGCGACCCACTCGCGCAGGCTCGCATCGGTGAGCAGCGCGAGCCCCTCGCCGGGCACTCGCACCAGCAGCGCCGAGCCGGTGTCGCTTGAGCCGAGGCGGGCGGCGGCGGTGCGCAGCGTCTCCTCGGGCTCGCAGAAGACGGCCGGGCGCATGATCGCCGAGACGGGTGTCGTGCCCACGTCCAGCAGGCCGTGCACGGTGTGCCCGGAGCGGGTCAGGCGCGTGCGCATCGTTCTCGCGACGTAGCTCGCCCCCGCCTCGGTGGCGAGCACACGGCGAGAGGCCGCGGCGCTCAGCCGCAAACAGCTCGAGGGCTCGCGCGCACGAACCGTGAACACCGGAGCCATGCCCGTCAGCAGCGAGGGGTGCCCGAAGCACTCGCCCGGCTCGAGCACCACGATCACCTCGCCCTCGTGCAGGAGGTCCATCGAGCCCGCCAGCACCATGTACAGACCGGCGGCGGGGACGCCGTCCTCGACCAGGACGATCTCACCGCCGGCGAAGCTGATCTGTCCGGAATCTGCGACCACGGCCGCGAGCTCGGATGCCGCAAGCCCATCGAAGGGCGGCTGTTGAGCGACGAATGTGTCCAGGTGCTCCATGTGGCTCCCAACAATTGTGTTCACATCTCGCCTGGGAGATCCAGCGCCCGCCTGGCAATCTGCGCCCGACACACTCAAACGTGATCGGGAGAGCATATGGCGGACGAGACTGGCTCCGGCACCTACGACGAGCTCGACTACGAGGGGGGTGGGCTGCCAAAAACGATCAACTGGTGGGGTGCGTTCGTAATCGGCCTGGCGGGCACGATCCTCGTCACGGGAATCGCGCCGACGATGGTCACCTCGCTGGGCGCCGCGGCGGTGCCTCTGATCTTTCTGATCACGGTCACCGGGTACCTGCTGTGCCTGTTCCTGGCCGAGCTCTCGGCGATGATGCCGGAGCGCTCGGGCGGCTCTCCCTCCTACGCCTACCCCGCCTACAAGGACAAATGGCCGCGCTTCGCCGAGCACGTCAACGGCTTCACGGCATGGGGCTACTGGCTGGGCTGGTTCCCCGTGGCGCCTCTGAACATGATTCTGGCGTCGTTCTACATAGTCGAGCGGTTCGGGCTCTCCGAAAAGGGCTTCACGCCGATCGACACGCCGATCGCCTGGTGGACGCTGGGCATCTCGGTCGTCGGGCTGGTACTGCTGTTCATCCCCTCCTACCTGGGGCTGCGCTTCGGCACGTTCTTCGCCACCGCGCTCGCGTTCCTGTCGATGATCCCGCTGACGTTCCTGGCGATCTCGTGGATCTTCCACCCCAGCGTCGTGCACTTCGGCGAACTGTTCCACTTCCATCACGTCGATGGCACCGGCTTCTTCGCCGCCCAGTACGGCCACGGCTGGTTCGTGGTGGCGCTGGCGTTCTCGTTCCTGCTGACCTGGAACGTGATCGCGATGGAGGCGGCGGCCTGCTACATCGGAGAGACGCGCGATCCCGACCGCGACGCGAAGATCGCGATGAACGCCGAGGGCGCCTATGGCGTGTTCATCTACACGATGATCCCGGTGGCGTTCGTCATCGTGCTCGGCACGAAGGCGCTCGGCAACACGGCGCTGGTCGATCCAAAGACGATCTTCGTCACGTTCGCCTCGAAGGTGTTCGGAACGGGCACCGGCGGTGAAGTGCTCAACTGGCTGATCGCGGCGATGCTGATCATCGCGCTCGTGCTCTCGGCGCTCAACGCGATCACCGGCACGGCGCGCTCGCTGCACCAGATGTCCGTTGACGGGCAGTTCCCGCGCTTCTTCCAGGCCACAAACGTACACGGCGTACCCCACCGCTCGATGATCTTCAACGTGGTCTGCTCGATCGTCGTGGTGTTCTTCGGCGGTGCCGTGCAGATCTACACTTTCTCCAACGTCGGCTATCTCGCATCCTTCATTCCCGTGCTGGTCGGCTATTACCTGCTGCGCAGGGACAGGCCCAACGTGCGCCGGCCGTTCAAGCTGCCTGAGTGGATGAAGTACGTGGCGCTGGCGCTCGCGGCGCTGTACGCGCTGATCTACTTCTGGGGCGGGCCCGTGTACGCCGACTGCTCGTGCAACGCCGCCGGGCACAAGACGCTCGTCTATTACTTCATCGGCTTCGCCGTGCTCGCGTCCTATTACCCTCTGTATCTGTGGCGCAGGGCCGGCGACAGGAAGAAAGCCGAGCACATCGCCGCGACCGCCGCGGCGGCTCAGGCCGAGGGCGCGAGCCCGTGAGCGCCGCCGTGCAGGCACCCGGCGCCGAGACCGGTACGCGCTCGGAGCCCGGCTACGCGCGCATCCTGCTCGCATCCGAGGGACGCGAGATCCCGGACGCCGCGATCGCTCGCGTGGCGGAGCTGGCGGATCGATCCGGTCCCGCCAAGGCGAGCGTGCACGTGTTCTCGATCGCGCGCGTCCACGGCGTTGCTTTCGGATTCCCCAATCCGGGGCTCATGCCGACCAAGCGCGAGTGGGCCGAGCAGCGCGCGATCGTCGATCACGCGATCAAGCGCCTGCGGCGCAGCGGGCTGGACGCGGAGGGCCATGTGCTGGCGACGCGCAAAACCACGACGCGCATCTGCGAGGAGGCCAGTAAGGAGGAGTGTCAGGCGATCGTGATGGCGGCCGACGCCGATCGCAGGCGGTTGGTCGGCGACATGCTGTGGTCGCAGGAGCCGCAGCGGGTGCGCCGCCGGGCCACGGTACCGGTGTTTCTCGTGGCCGCGGAGCATTGAGCTGTGCCGCAGGGGCGGCTCAGTCCTGGCGGGCCTCGGGCGCTTCCCCGGCGCCCACCGTCTCCGCGGCTGCCGAGGTCGCGGCTGTGCTCGGGGCGCCCGGGCGGCCGTGCAGCCGTGCGAGCTTGATCGCCAGCTCGAGCGAGAGCAGATCGTCGTGGTCGAGCTCGACGCCGGTGAGCGCCTCGATGCGCGCCAGCCGCTGGCGCAGCGTGTTCGGGTGGATGAACAGCGCGCGTGCGCTCTCGATCACGCTGCGCCGCTCGGCGAGGTAGCGCTCGAGCGTGTCAAGCAGCGAGGAGCGCCGTCGCTTGTCGTAGGCGATCAGCACGTCAACGGCCTCGCGCATCCTGTCCCTTGGAGCCGCCTCCGCGGCGATGTGGACCAGATAGCGGTAGGCGCCGAGCTGGGAGTAGGCGATCGCGCCGCCGTCATGCAGCAGCGCGCGGCCGATCGTGGCGGCGTCGAGCGCCTCGCGGTAGGCACGCGTGGCCTCCGCCGCCGAGGCCCGCAGCTGGCTGACGCCGACCGCCGAGCCGGTCAGCCGGCCGAGATCCTGGCAGGCGCGCAGCAGCTCCTCGGCGCGCTCGGGCCGGCCGGCCCCGAGCGGCAGCGCAGCCCGCACGGGTCCGGGGCCCGCCTCGACCGCCGCCCCGCTCGCCAGCGCTCCCAGCCCGCGCCCCAGCACCTCGGCCGCATCACGCCACTCGCCCGACGCCGGCTCCAGGCCGCCTGTCGGCTCGGCGCAGACCATCAGGTAGGGGCTCGTCAGGTCGCAGTGGATTTCGGCGGCCTTGGCGACCGCGAAGGAGGTCGCGCCCGCGGCGAGCGCCTCGAACAGGTCCTTGACGATGTTGGCGTTGGTGAGGTTCTCGATCAGCTCCGCGCGCTTGATGGCGACCGCAGCGATGTGCGCGATCGCGCGCGCGAGCTCCGTGTCCTCGCCGCTGAACTTGCGCCCGGGCGGTGCTCCGGCGCACAGCAGCCCGAGCCTCTCACCCCCGGCCGTCAGCGGCGTCAGCAGCAGGTCGCCAACCTCCAGCTCCGGCCACAGCCCGCTGGATGCCGACCCGGAGGCGCGGCCGTTGAGCGCGTCGATCAGAAACCCCGCCGCCGAGAGCTCGCCCGGCGCGGATGCGGTGGGCGGATCGGAGGTGAGCAGCGCTAGGCCGCTGTCGTCGGGGTTCAGGCGGTAGACTTGGCAGAGCTCGGCGTCGAGCAGCCGGCGCGTGCCCCTCGCAACGATCGCTCCGAGGTCGTCCGCATCGGTCGCGCTGGCCACTTCGCCGCCGATCGCGGCGAGTCGCGTCAGCGTGTCCGCGCGGCGGCGCTCGCGCTGGTAGAGCTGGGCGTTCTCGATCGCGCCGGAGACCAGCGAGGCGATGTGCACGAGCAGCTTCAGCGTGTCCTCGGTGAACTCGCGCGGAGCCTCGGTGTGGAGCACGATCACGCCAAGCGTGTCGCTCGCGCGCGAGAGGATCGGAACCGCAACCATCGACTGGAAGCGCTCCTCCTGCAGCAGCGGCACGTACTTCATGCGCGGGTCGTCCATCGCCCGCTCGCGTATGAACTCGGGTGTGCGATTGCGCGCGACCCAGCCGGTCAGGCCCTCCTCGACCGCGAGCTGAACGCGCCCGACGGCGTCGGCGAACACCTGCGAGGCGGCACGGATCGTCAGCCGGTCCTCTTCCAGCAGGTAGATGAAGCACGCATGGCATTCCGTCGCCTGCGTGGCCAGATCGACGATGCCCTGCAGCATCGGGCCGAGCTCGGCCGAGGAGGAGACCAGCTTGATGACGCCGTAGAGGGTGCGGTTCTCCTCGTTCAGCGCACGTGGCTCGGTGACAATGGACATATGTAGCTAGTGAACATGCTACCCGCCGCTAACAGGAGCCGGCAACCATTGCCCCGCCCCCCGCGCGGCCGATATACATTCAGCCGATGAACGCTCCGCCCGAGAACGCCGACGACGTGCGGCGGATCGTCAAGGACGCCGGCATCGAGTTCCTGTTCGCCCAGTTCGTGGACATGCACGGCAAGCCGAGCGCGAAGCTCGTGCCGGCGCACCATCTCGACGACCTGCTGCAGGAGGGCGCCGGCTTCGCGGGCTTCGCAGCGGGCGACATCGGCCAGGGCCCGGATTCCCCGGATCTGATCGCGATCCCCGACCCCGCGAGCCTCACGATCCTGCCTTGGCGCAAAGACGTGGCGCGCTTTGCCTGCGACGTGACCGTGGAGGGCCAGCCGTGGCCGTACTGCCCGAGGACGATTCTGCGCTCGGCGGTGGCGCGCGCCGCCGCGCTGGGCTTCGAGCTGAAGATCGGCGCGGAGCTGGAGTACTTCCTGCTGCGCCGCGCCGCCGACGGGTCACTCGAGCTGGCCGATCAGCTCGACACGCTCGAGCAGCCGTGCTACGACATGCGCGCGCTGACGCGCAACCTCGACTTCGTCACGGGAGTCTCCAAAGCTGTTACGGAGCTCGGCTGGGACAACTACGCCACCGACCACGAGGATGCCAACGGGCAGTTCGAGCAGAACTTCTCCTTCGCCGACGCGCTCACCACGTGCGACCGCGCGGTGTTCTTTCGCTACATGGTCGAGTCGCTCGCGCAGGAGCGGGGGCTGATCGCGACGTTCATGCCAAAGCCCTTTGCCCACCTGACCGGCAACGGCTGCCACTTTCACGTCAGCCTGTGGCGCGACGGCGAGAACGTGTTCGAGCGCGACGCCGACGCGGATCCCCGCGGCCTCGGGCTCTCCGAGCTCGCCTACGGATTCCTCGGTGGCCTGAAGGCGCACGCAAAGGCCTACATCGCGCTCACCGCGCCGACGGTCAACTCCTACAAGCGACTGTCCGTGGGGGCGCCCGAGAGCGGCGCGACGTGGGCGCCGGCGTACGTGAGCTATGGGTACAACAACCGCACGCAGATGCTGCGCATCCCGGCGGCGGGACGCATCGAGGACCGCACCGTCGACGGCTCCTGCAACCCCTACCTCGCCGCCACGGCGATGCTCGCGGCGGGCCTGGACGGCGTGGAGCGCAAGCTTGACCCCGGTGAGCCGAACGCGGCCAACCTCTACACGCTCAGCGACGAGCAGCGTGCCGCGGCGGGCATCGAGGTGCTGCCCGCCAACCTGCTCGACGCCACGCGCGAGCTCGAGCGCTGCGACGTGTTGCGCGCCGCGCTCGGAAAGACACCCCACGGCGACTACCTCGACTACTACGTGAAGATCAAGCGTCGCGAAGTCCAGTCCGCCCACGAGCAGATCACCCCGTGGGAGCTGGAGCGCTACCTGCAGCTGTTCTAGCTCGAGGGGTAGGCCAGCAGCGACTCCAGCCGCCTGCCGGCGCCCGCAAGACGGCGCACCGTCTCCGGGCGCATGGCGTCGAGATGCGTCGCGAGCGCCACGAACACCTGGGCGGTGGTCAGCGCGTCGCCGAGCGCGTCGTGCGCGTGATGGGAGGGCAGCCCCAGCGCGGCCGTGATTTCCGCGAGCGACACGCGCCGGGGGCCGCGCCCGTCACGCTCGTGCAGCCACACGAGCCCGAGCACGCTCGTGTCGATCATCGGCCCGCGCAGGCGCAGTCCCTGGCGGCGCAGCGCGGGCCCGAGGAAGCCGCGCTCGATCGCCGCCACATGCACGACCGGGATCCTGCCCGCCATCGCCGCGAGCAGCGGGTCGATCGCCACATCCAGCGGCGGTGAGCCCGCGAGATCTGCGACACGCAGCCCGTGCACGCGGATGGAGGCCTCGCTGATCGAGCCCCGCGGCCGCACGCGCCCCTGCACGACGGCTCCCAGCTGCACGCGCCCGTGCTCGATGGGCACTGCGCCGAAGGAGACGATCTCGTGCGCGCGGCGGTCGAGGCCGCTGAGCTCGAGATCCACCGCCAGGTAGCTCGCCTCGCGCCACGGGGTGCGCCCTGCAGGCAGGCGCGTGCGCCTGTAGGCGGACGCACCCGCTCCGAGCGGGCGGCGGCGGAGCCTCATCGCGCCCCCAGGCTCAGCTCGGCGGCGATGCGCCTCTGCACCGACGCCACCGCCCTGAACGCCTCCTTGAGATAGCTGCGCGTGAGCGTGCTGAGGTCGTTCGGGTCCAGATGGTCGTCGGGCGCCAGCCCGGCCCGCAGCTGGGCCACCTGATGGTCCAGGCGCAGCTCGGTGAACAGCTCAAACGCATCCACCAGCGTGTGCACGTCCGACGCCGGCAGCGTGCCGGCATCGCCTGCTGCGCGCAGCCGCTCGAGCGTCGGGGCGCTCGTCACGCCCGCCGCCATCCCCGCCCAGCGCGCGAGATCGACGACCGGCAGCAGGCCGCCGCTCTTGAGGTCGAGCCGGCCGCGGCGGTCGCCGTCGTGCTCGACAACCAGTCCGCGCAGGAAGCCCGTGGGCGGGCGGTGCGAGAGCGCGAAGCGAGCGAGCAGGCGCAGGAGCTCGGGCCGCGCGGTGGCCTCGCGGAATATGTCCGACACCGGAGCGGCACTGTGGATCCCCCACACCGGCCGGCTGTCCACGAGCACCGAGACCAGGATCAGCGCCTGCTCGCGTGTGGGCCGCTCGATCCAGCTGCGCGCGACCTTCTGCCAGGACTCCAGCGAGCGCACGAACAGCACGCCGGAGGCGGTGGCGCCGTGCTCGTCGGCCCTGATCCCGCACGCCTCCAGCCCCGCGGCCACCTCGAGGGCGAGCGAATGCAGAAACGGCCGCACGCTCTCCTCGGCGACGTCGCCGTACCAGACGATCGCGCTGTCGGCGTCGGAGGAGGGCACGGCCTCGCGTCGCGATTGACTGCCCAGCGCGAGCCAGGAGAACTCCGCAGGCGGCTCGCCGCTGCTGCCGAGCGCGAGCTCGACCAGCCGCCGCGTGAGCGCGTCGAGCACCACGGAGTAGATCGCAGCGACGCTCGCAGCGGCCACGCGCGCTTCGTGCAGCGCGACCACCGCCGGGAGCAGGCCGCGCGCGGCGCGCGTGAGCTCGGCGACGCTCTGCGAGTGCGCGATCGAGCGGCGCAGATAGAACGAGGACAACGTCTCCACCGCGAGCAGGTCGACCGCTTCCACGACGCCGATCACCTCGCGGGCGGCGGTGACCACCGGGAAGTGGCGCACCCCACGGTCGAGCATCTCCAGCAGCACGTCCCCTCCGAGCCGCTCGGGCCCGACGGTGTACGCGGGCGCGCTCATCACCGAGGACACGGGATCTTCGTAGGAGACACCTGCCGCGACCACGCGCGAGCGCAGGTCGCGATCGGTGAGGATGCCGAGCGAGTCGCGCAGCTGCACGACGATCGAGGTCGCCGGAGCGCCGGCCATCATCGCCGCCGCCTCACGGATGCTGGTCTCGGGGGAGCACAGCAGCGCGGGGTTGCGGATCAGCGCCGACACCGGCTGGTTGGCCGGGTCGGGGGCGAGCCTGCGTGGGACCAGGACGCCGGCGGTCTGTGCGTGCGTCTCCAGCAGCGAGCGAGCAACGAAGCCGACGCTCTCCGGTCGCGCGAGCATTGCCCGCGCGACCTCCTCGGGGATGCGGTAGCAGAGCGTGTCCTCGTGCGCCCGCGCCGCGAACCCCGGCGGCAGCCCGGAGAGCATCGAGGCCTGACCGAACAGCTCGCCCGCAGCGAGCAGGTCGAGCACGCGGTCCCCGAGCACGATCTCAACCGCGCCGGTGCGCACGACACGCAGGTGCTCGATCGGCCGCGGGCCCTCGGCGAAGATGGTCGCGCCCGCGAGGAAGAACTCAACCTCGATGGAGGCCGCCGCGCGCTCCACGTCGGCCACTTCCAGCGCGTCGAACGGCGCATGGGAGCGCAGGAAGTCGACCACGTCGCTCGGCGCTCCCGGAGCGCTGGGCCTATTGGACTGATCGACCGGCTCGATCATCACCGCGTGATCGTATGCGGGGCAGCCGCGAGCGCAGCGGCCGGGCGAGGTGCGCCCTATCAGAGCGCGAGGCCCATCGGGGCCTCCAGCAGCGTCCTGATCTCCGCCAGCAGCCCTGCGGCTTCCGCGCCGTAGAGGATGCGGTGATCGCAGCTGAGCGTCAGCGTCATCAGCGTCCGCTGCACGATCTCGCCGTCGCGCTCGCCGCGTGCGAGCGTCTCGCGCAGGGCGCCCACGCCGAGGATGGCTGCCTGCGGCGGGTTGATCACGGGCGTGATCGCCGTCATGCCGTACATGCCCAGGTTCGACACGGTGAACGTCGCCCCCGCGAGCTCGGCCGGGGAGCTCTCCCCCGAGCGCACGCGCTCGGCCAGGCGCCTGGTCTCGCGCGCGATCGCACCAAGGGACCTGCTGTCGGCGTCCATCACCACCGCCACCACGAGCGCGTCCTCGCTCGCGACCGCCACGCCCACGTTGACGCGCTCGAACAGCTCGAAGCCGCCGTCGCTGTAGGAGCCGTTGGCGCGCGGGTGCCGGCGCAGGGCGATCGCCGAGGCCTTGACCACGAGGTCGTTCAGCGACGGGGCTCCGCCCTGCTCGCTGCTCGCCTTCAGCGCAGTGCGCAGCGCGACGGCGGCGTCCATCGCGACCTCCGTCTGCACCTGGAAGTGGGGGATGGTGGCCTTCGCCTCGGCCATCCTGCGGGCCACGAGCGCCTGGGAGCGGTTGAGCGCCACCCGCGTCACTCGCCCGCGCGCGCCCTCGGTCTCGGCTGCGCTCGCGTGGGGCGCCGCGTCTGGCGCGGGCGCCTGGGAGGGGCCGGGCGTCACGGCCGCGGGCGTTCGCCGGGGAGCGATCGCCGGTGCGCCGATCGCCTGGAGCACGTCGGCGCGGGTGATCCGCCCGCGCGGGCCGCTGCCTGTCACCTCGGCCAGCGCGACGCCCGCCAGCCGGGCGATGCGCCGCGCAAGCGGGGTGGCGGGCGCCCGCGGCGAGCCGCTGCCGTTGTCTGCGCCGTTGCCCGCGTCCTCCACAGCCGGTGGCGCGATCGCGCCGGCCTGCGCCGGGACTGGGGCCGGGGCTGGGCCGGCCGCGGCGGTGGCCGGGGCGCCGTCCCGCTCGCGCTCAGAGCCGCCCGCAGCCGCGCCGATGCGCGCGATGGTGGCCCCGACGGGCAGCGTGGTCCCCTCCGGCGCGACGATCTCCAGGACGCCCTCGGCCTCGGCAAGGTGGGAGATGGTCGCCTTGTCGGTCTCTATCTCCACCAGCTCCTGCCCGCGCGCGACGGCCTCGCCGTCGCCGATCAGCCACTTCACGATCGTGCCTTCCTCCATCGAGTCCGACAGCCGGGGCATCGTGATCTCGGTCATCGCGCCCTCACCGCGACAGGTCCAGGGCGGCGCCGACGATGGTCTCGGCGTCGATGCCGAAGTGGCGGTAGAGGTCCTGCACGTCGCCCGACTGCCCGAAGTCCTGCACGCCCAGGCACGCCAGCGGCGCACCGGCGATCGCCGCCAGGAACGAGAGCGTGTGCGGGTGACCGTCGAGCACGCTGACGATCGGCGAGGTGCGCTCGGGCGGGAACAGCCGCTCGAGCACCGAGTCATCGCCATCCTGCAGGCCCTGGCGGGACTGCAGGGCCCTGAATATGAGGTCGGCGGAGGTGAGGCAGAGCGCGTCAACGGCATAGCCGGCGTCGGTCAGCTCATCGGCGGCGCTCAGCAGCTCTGTCATCACAACGCCCATGCCCACGAGCGTCACCTGAGGGGCGCGCTCGCTCTCGCGCACGCGGTAGCCGCCGGCCAGCGCCTGCGTGCGGCGGTCCTCGCGCAGGGCGGGATCCTCGGGCAGCCGCGCCAGCGACTGGTCGGCCGGGCGCGTGCTCAGGCGCAGATACGCAGAGGTGCCGCCCTCCCGGCCCAGCTGTGAGAGGGCGTGCAGCAGCACCCACTCCAGGTCCTGGCCCCACGCGGGCTCCCATGCCACGCAGCGGGGCTGCTCGATCCCGACCGACGGCGTGATGATGGACTGGTGCGCGCCCCCCTCGGGAGCGAGCGTCACGCCGGCGGGGGTTCCCACGAGGATCGACTGGCCGCCGGCATAGATGCCGAAGGACCACTGCTCCAGCGCGCGGTTGACGAACGGGTCATACAGCGTCCCGATCGGCAGCAGCGGCCTGCCGTCGCGCGAGAAGGTCGCGCCGAGCTCGCCGAGCAGGCCGACCAGGTTGCACTCCGCGATTCCCAGCTCGATGTGCTGGCCGTGGTTGGACTCGCGCCAGCGCATCAGCGTGTCGCTGTCGTCGGCGAACCAGTCGATGCGCTCGCCGATGCTCCAAACGCCCACGCGGTTGATCCAGCCGCCGAGGTTGGTGGAGGAGGCGACGTCGGGGCTGACCGAGACGACCGACGCGGCGGTCTCGGGCGCCGTGTGGGAGAGGTCCACGAAGAAGCGCCCGAAGGCCTGCTGGGTGGAGATCGCTCCCGCGTGTGAGCGCCCCAGCTCGACGGGCACGGCCGGCGGATCGTGTGGGAGGACCGCGGGGCGCACGAGCCGCTTGGCCGCCTCGCTGCACAGCGCCGCCTCGGCGGAGCCCTCGGGGAAGCGCGCCCAGGGCTCGGCGGCATCGGCGCCGAGGTCCGCCGCGAGCTGTTCCCACTGCGGGCTTGTCAGCAGCGCGGAGTGGTTGGCGGGATGGCCCTCGGTCGGCAGGCTCCACGCCTTGATGGTGTAGGCGAAGATGATCGTCGGGCGGTCGGTGAGCTGATCCGCGCGCGCGAACGCGTCGAGCAGGTCCGCCAGGTCGTGCCCTGCGAGGTCGCGCAGCGCCGCCGTCAGCTCACGGTCCTCCAGCTCCCCCAGCAGCCGCTCGATCTCGCGCCGCGGGCGGCCCTGGCCCGGCAGCCGTTCGCGCAGCTCGCCCGCAGGGCTGCGCAGCAGGCGCTGGTACTCCTCGTTGGGCATCGCGTCGATGCGTCCACGCAGAGCCTCGCCGCCGCGGCGCTCGAACAGCGCGCGCAGCCGCCGTCCGTACTTGACGGTGATCGCCTGCCAGCCCGCCGCCTCGAACATCGCCGCGACGCGCCCTACGGCGATGTCCGGCACGACCCTGTCCAGCGACTGGCGGTTGACGTCGACGATCCACAGCACCTCGCCGAGCTGGGCGATCATCGGATCCACCAGCGCCTCCCAGATCGCGCCCTCGTCGAGCTCGGCGTCGCCGACAAGGGCGACCTGGCGCCCGCCCTGGGGCACCTCGAAATGGCCGGCCACGTAGCGGTGGGCGAGGGCGCTCCACAGCGTCGCGGTGGCGCCGATGCCGACCGAGCCGGTCGAGAAGTCAACGGGGTCCGGGTCCTTGGCGCGGCTGGGGTAGCTCTGCAGCCCGCCGAACGCACGCAGCTGGGTCAGGTAGCTCTCGTCCAGGCGCCCCAGCAGATAGTTGATCGCGTGCAGCACGGGCGCCGCGTGTGGCTTGACCGATACGCGATCGGGTCCGCGCAGGTGCTCGAAGTACAGCGCGGACATGATGCTGACCATCGAGGCGGAGGACGCCTGGTGGCCGCCGACCTTCACGCCGGAGGGGGTGTGGCGGACCTTGTTGGCGTGATGGACCATGCTCACGGCCAGCCACAGCACGCGCCGCTGCACAGCCTCGAGAACCTCGATCGAGGCGTCGGCGTCTGGCTGCGCGGTGAGCGCCGGTACACCTGTACCCATTGCAACACATGGAACTCCATCGGGCCTCTCGATGCAACTCCATGGCTGCGGGAGCCATTACCACGCAAGATTCAGCCGTCCATCCTCATCTGAGGCTATGATTGTTGCGTGCCGGAGCCCTCCACCGAGCTCGACGCCACGGATCTCGAGATCATCGAGCTGCTGCGCCGTGATGCGCGGCGCACCTTCTCGGACATCGCCGCGAAGGTCTCGCTCTCGGCCCCGGCGGTCAAGCGGAGAGTGGATCGGCTGGAGCGCGATCGCGTGATCACCGGCTACACGGTGCTCGTCGATCACGCCAGGCTGGGCCAGCCGCTGCAGGCGTTCACCGAGCTGCGTTTCGCGGGCAACTCGCCGGTTGACGAGATCGCAGCGATCGCCAACGACATCCCGGAGGTGCAGAGCGTCTTCACGACCGCCGGCGATCCGGACGCGCTGGCGTGGATCCGCGTCAAAGACGTCGAGGACCTCAAGCGCGTGATCGACCTGCTGCGACGCAGCGGCCACGTGACGGGGACCAAGACGCTGATGGTGCTCGGCACCTCCACACGCGCGGTGCCGCTGTGAGCGAGCGGGTGGGCATCCTCGGGGCCGGGCTGATGGGCTCGCAGATCGGCTGCGAGTACGCGCTCGCCGGACACCGGGTGGTGTGGTTTGCGCGTGAGCGCGAGCGCGCGCAGCAGCGCATCGAGGGCGCGCTGGCGACGGCGCTCGGCCGCGGCCTGGCGCAGGAGGCACAGGTCGCGCGCGCAAGGGGTCTGATGAGCTTCGCCGAGGATGAGGTGGCGCCGCTGCAGCTGATCGTGGAGTCGCTGCCGGAGCGGCTGGAGTTAAAGGCGGAGGTGCTCGGGCCGCTCGCGGCAGAGCACGCGGACGCCGTGATCGCCACCAACACCTCCTCCATCTCGATCACGGCGCTCGGCGAGGCAGCCGGCGTCCCGGAGCGGATCCTTGGCACGCACTACTGGAACCCGCCATTGCTGATGCCGCTGGTCGAGGTCGTCGCGGGGCGCGGCACCCCTGTGGAGCTGCGTGAGCGGGTCCTGGCGCTGCTGAGGGGCATCGGCAAGCGCCCGGTGCTGCTCGAGCACGAGGTGCCCGGCCTGCTGTGGAACCGCCTGCAGCTGGCGGTGCTGCGCGAGTGCCTGTGGTTGGTGGAGAACGGCGTGGCCACTCCCGAGACGATCGACGAGGTGATGCGCGACGGCCTCGCCCGGCGCTGGCGCCTGACGGGCCCCTTCGAGACCGTCGGGCTCGGCGGCGCGGGCACCTTCGACGCGATCGCCGAGAACCTCTTCCCCGTGCTCTCCGACGCCCGCGCCGGCTCGGGCTTCGCCGGGCATGTCCCCACCGACCCGCAGCTGCTGCGCGCGCTGCGCGAGCGGCGCGACGACGCGCTGGCGAGCGAGCTGAAGGCGGAAAGACGCGAGGGCGGTTGACCGATCTATCGGTACCCTGTACGCTAAATCGACTGGTCGATATGGAGCCGAGCACAGTCGAGATAGCAGCCGGTTGATGGCTCGGGACCCCCGACACGACCTGCTCTTCGAACCGGTGCAGATCGGCCCGAAGACGCTCCGCAACAGGTTCTATCAGAGCCCTCACTGCACGAGCTTCGGTGCCGAGCTGCCTGGGGCGCAGGCCCACATCCGGGCGATGAAGGCGGAGGGCGGATGGGCGGCGGTGAACACCGAGTTCTGCTCAGTGCACCCCAGCAGCGACTCGCGCCCACTGGTCTCGGCGCGCCTGTGGGACGACGAGGATGCGCGCAACCTCGGCCGCATGGCCGAGCTGGCGCATGAGTACGGCGCGCTGGCCGGCGTCGAGCTGTGGCACGGCGGATGCGTGGCCGGCAACCTGGAGAGCAGGCTGGCGGCCCGCAGCGTCAGTCAGATGACCGACGAGAGCCTCTACTCCACCAGCTGCTACGAGCTCGACAGGGCCGGCATCCGCGAGATCCAGGGCTGGTATGTGGCGGCGGCGCGCAGGGCCCGCGACGTGGGCTTCGACATCATCAATCTCGAGGGCGCGGAGTGCGGGGCGCTGACACAGCACTTCCTGATGTCGAAGTTCAACAGGCGCACCGATGAGTACGGCGGTTCCCTGGAGAACAGGGCACGCTTCTGGATGGAGACGATCGAGCAGGTGCGCGAGGCGGTGGGCGATGACTGCGCGGTCACCGCGCGGCTGTGCGTGGACACGCTCAACGACAACCCGCTGGGCATCCGCGCAGCGGAGGAGGCCTACCAGTTCATCGAGCTCGCCGACCACCTGGTGGACTTCTGGGACCTGCAGGCCGGCGGCTGGGTGGCCGCCGAATGGGCGGGCGATGACGCCGTCGCCTCGCGCTTCGCCGGCGAGTTCAGCCACCGCAAGTACATCGAGGCGGTGCGCGGCGCGACGGAGAAGCCGATCGCGTCCGTCGGGCGATTCACCAACCCGGACACCATGGCCGAGGCGATCCGTTCGGGGGTCATCGACATCATCGCCGCCGCGCGCCCGTCCATCGCCGATCCGTTCCTGCCGCAGAAGATCGAACAGGGCCGCTACGACGAGATCCGCGAGTGCATCGGCTGCAACATCTGCGCCTCGCGCTTCGGCCTGGGCGCGCCGATCGTGTGCACGCAGAACGCCACTCTCGGCGAGGAGTTCCGCCGCGGCTGGCATCCCGAGCGCTTCCAGAAGGCCTCCAACAGCGACCGCTCGGTGCTCGTCGTCGGTGCCGGGCCGGCCGGCATGGAGTGCGCGATGGTGCTGGGCAAGCGCGGCATGAGCGCGGTGCACCTCGTCGAGGCGCAGGAGGCGATCGGCGGCAGCGTGCGCCAGATTAGCGCCTATCCCAACCTCGGTGAGTGGGCGCGCGTTATCAACTACCGCCAGATCCAGCTCGAGAAGCTAGCCGACGTCCAGGTGATCACCGGAACACGACTCGACAGCGAGGCGGTGCTCGAGTACGGCGCCGAGATCGTCGTGGTGGCCACGGGCGCGCGCTGGCGCGCGGACGGGATGAACGGGCCCACGCAGACGACGATCCCGGGTGCCGAGCACGACTTCGTCTACACGCCCGAGCAGGTCGCGCAGGCGAGCGGCCACATCGACGGCGAGCATGTGCTCGTCTACGACACCGACGGCTACTTCACCGCGGTCGGCATGGCGGAGATGCTGCTCGCGGCGGGCAAGCGCGTGACGGTGCTGACGCCGTTCCCCAACTTCGCGAGCTTCATGTTCTTCACGGGTGAGGCGTTTCGCGTCAACAGGGAGATCCGCGCCAAGGGCGCGGTGGTGATACCGAGCCACCTGCTGCTGGAGATCACCCCCGCCGGCCTGCGCGGCCAGGGGGTGTGGGCGCCGGACGCGGTGCAGTGGGAGGCCGACGCCGTCGTGCTCGTCACCCAGCGTGAGCCGATCGACACGCTCTACCACGAGCTCACGGCCGACCCCGCACGCCTGGAGGCGGAGGGCATCGAGGCCGTCTACCGCATCGGCGACTGCCTGGCGCCGCGCACGATCGCCGAAAACATCTTCGACGGCCACAGGCTCGCCCGCGAGATCGACAGCGCGGACCCGAGCACGCCATTGCCCTACCTGCGCGAGCTGCCGGTGGTGGCGCGCGTGCAGAGCGCCGTGGCGGGGGCACCCGCCAGCTGACGGGGCGTGTGGGCGAGAACACGAACAGAGGAGGCTCATGAGCCCGGCGACGAACCAGATAACCAAGTACTCCGTCCTTGATGCGCCGATGGAGCCGGCCCCGATTCCCGCGCAGGACATCGTCTCGGGCAGCCCGCTCTCGACGATGGCGATCCTCTGGAGCTCCGAGGACGGGACGCTCTACAACGGCGTCTGGCACTGCACGCCCGGCGTGTTCACCCTCACGCATCCCGGCGAGACGATCTGTCTGGTGGAGGGCCGTGCGACGATCACGCCCGAGGGCGGCGAGCCGGTCACGGTGACCCCCGGAGAGGTCGTGTTCATACCGGAGGGAACCGTGGCTCTGTGGGAGGTGCACGAGACGGTTCGCAAGGCCTTTCACTCCCACGACTCCTCGGGCACGATCCTTGGCGGCTCCTAGAGTCCGCCGTCACTCGGCGCCCGCTCCCGGCGCGGCGAGCCCGGGGAGGCGCTCGTGAACGTGCTCGTGCCGGTTCGCCAGGTGGGCAGGCTCGAGGGCGACGTGGTCCTCGAGGGCGCCGCGAGCGTCGCGGAGTCCGCGCTGGACTGGCAGCTGAACGAGTGGGACGCGTTCTCGCTGGAGGCGGCCATGACGCTGCGCGACGAGGCCGGCGCGGGCGAGGTGGTCGTGGCCAGCGTCGGCGGCGAGCAGGCCGAGAGCGGGCTGCTCGCGTGCCTGGCCAAAGGTGCCGACCGGGGGGTGCGCGTGTGGGATCCGGCGCTCGCGGGAGCCGATCCACTGAGCATCGCGACGGTCCTGGCTGCACTGGCCCGGCGCGAGGCTCCCGAGCTCATCCTCTGCGGCGTGCAGTCCTCCGACGCGGCCACCGGCGCGACCGGCGTCGCGCTCGCGGGCCTGCTCGACCTCCCGCACGTGGCCGTCGTCACGGGGATCGCGCGCGAGGGCGAGCAGCTGATCGTCGACCGCGAGCTCGACGGCGGCACGATCGAGGTGCTGCGCCTTGGCATGCCGGCGCTGCTGACGGTGCAGACGGGCATGAACGAACCGAGGTACGCGACGCTGCGCGCCATCAAGCAGGCCCGCGCCAAGCCCCTGCAGACGCTCACGCCCGCGGAGCTGGGGCTGACTCCCGCGGAGCTGGCGCAGGCCGCGGGGTCGCGCATGCTCCGGCTCACCGAGCCCGAGCGCGGCGAGGGCGCGGCGATGATCGAGGGCGAGCCGGGCGAGATCGCAGCGCGCATCGCGCAACTCGTCGGTGAGGCGCTGCGAGCATGAGCGGGGTTCTCGTGGTGGCCGAGCACGCGCAGGGAGCCGTGCGCGCCTCGGCGATGGAGCTGATCGCCGCCGCGCGCGCGATCGGTGAGCAGGGAGCGGGCCCTGTGACCGTCGCCGTGATCGGCGGCCCCGAGAGCCTGGCCGACGCGGTTGATGTCCGGGGCGTGCAGGAGGTGGTGGCGGTGCCCTCGCCGCTGGAGCACTTCGAGGCCCACATCGCCCAGGCGGCGCTGCAGGCGATCATCGCCGAGCGCGAGCCCGCGGTCGTGCTGGCGGGACATACGGTCGAGTCGCTGGGCTTCGCCCCGGCGGTCGCCGCGTGCCTGGGCCTTGGCTTCGCATCGGATGTCACTGGGATGTCCTTCGGCGAGCAGGGGGTGCTGGCCCGCCGCGGCGCCTACGGGCAGAGGCTGATCGCCGAGCTCGACTTCCCGGGCAAGCGCACGGTGATGCTCCTGACTCGCACCGGTGCCTTCGAGGCGGCCGCCGCCGAGGCGGGCGGTGCGACGCGTACGCGGCTGGAGCTGCAGCTCGGCGGCACGGCGCGCAGCGAGCGCGTGGAGCTGCGCGAGCCCCCGGCCGGCGACGTGGACATCACCAAGGCCGACTTCCTGCTGTCCGTGGGTCGCGGCGTGGAGGATGCCGAGCGCCTGGCTGAGCTCGAGCAGATCGCCCAGCGCATCGGCGCCACGCTGAGCGCATCGCGGCCGCTGATCGACGCCGGGCTGCTCTCGAGCGCGCGGCAGGTCGGCCAGTCCGGCAGAACTGTCGCCCCCAAGGTCTACCTGGCGCTGGGCATCTCCGGCGCGGTGCAGCATGTGGCCGGCATGTCGAAGGCCCGCCTGATCATCGCCGTCAACTCCGATCCCCAGGCGCCGATCTTCAACGTCGCCCACCACGGCGCGGTGGCCGACCTGTTCGAGGTCGCGGCCGCGCTTCAGGCTCACCTCGGCTAGCGGTGCACGCCGTCGAGGCCTCGGTCAAGTCGCGGCCGATCCTGTGGGACATGCCCGCGGGCCTGGAGGTGCTGTGGTACCTGCTGGCCGCGCTTTCGGTGCTGGTGTTCGCCTACGGCCTGGCGCGGCCGCTGCTGCGCTACCGCTCCGGGCGCCGCGAGGGCCTGCCCGCCGCCCGCGAGCTTCCGCGACGGATAGCCGCGGCCACACGCGCCGCGTACTCGCAGGCCCAGATCGCCCGCGCCGGCGCGCTCAGCGGATGGGCGCACCGCGGCATCTTCTACGGCTGGGTGGCCCTGTTCGCCGGAACCGTGATCGTGGGGCTCTCCCACGACGTGGCCCAGCCGATCTTCGGCTCCCCCTTCTATGAAGGCGACTTCTACCTGGCGGTCAAGGCGCTGCTCAACGCGCTCGGCACGTTACTGGTCGCGGGGCTGCTGGCAATGATGTTCCAGCGGGCGGTCCTGCGCCCTGCGCGCCTGGACTACCGGCGCCCCGATCGCGCCCCGGGGGAGCAGCAGTTCGACCGGCGCGTGTACAGGATCGGCGACTGGGTGTTCGTGGTGACGCTGCTCGTCATCGCCCTCACTGGCTACCTGCTGGAGGGCGTGCGCATCGCCATGGAACACCCCGGCTACAACGGCTTCCAGTTCGGCGGCTGGCTGGCGGCGCAGCTGTTTGCGGGCGCAGGCCGCGGCACCCTCGCCGCCTGGCGTCACGGGATCTGGTGGTTCCACGGTCTGCTGGCGATCACCTTCGTGGCCTCGATCCCCTTCACCAAGGCCGCGCACATGCTCAGCAGCTACGCCAGCCTGATCCTGCGCGACCCGCTGGCGGGCCGGCGCCTGCGCCCGATCCCCCCGGAGCTCGCGCTGGAGCCCGCCGGCTACGGGGTGCTGTCGGACTTCACGGCCACGCACCTGCTGCAGCTCGACGCCTGCACGCGCTGCGGGCGCTGTCACGAGGTGTGCCCCGCCAACGCGACCGGCAGGCCCCTCTCCCCGCGCGATGTGATCCTCGAGCTGCGCGAGCACGCCCGTCACGCCGAGGGCCCGGGGGGCGTGCTCGGGGCGCTGCTGGCGAGCGCGCCGCCGGCCGGGCAGGTCGAGGTCATCGGCCCGGACGCTGTGCGGGCTGAGACGATCTGGTCGTGCATGCAGTGCAACGCCTGCGTTGATGTGTGCCCGGTGGGCATCGAGCAGGCGCCGATCATCAACCAGATGCGCCGCAGGCTGCTTGAGGACGGCGAGCTCGATGGTGCGCTCGCGGGCACGCTGGGGCAGATTCACAGCTCGGGAAACTCGTTCGGCAAGGGCCGGCGCAGCCGCGGGCAGTGGACCGCGGAGCTCGGCTTCGCAGTGGCGGACGCCCGCGAGCAGCCGGTGGACGTGCTGTGGTTCGTCGGCGACTACGCGTCGTTCGATCCCCGCTCCCAGCGTGTCACGCAGGCGCTCGCGCGCATCCTCCACCATGCCGGCGTGGACTTCGGGATCCTCTTCGACGGCGAGTGCAACGCCGGCAACGACGTCAGGAGAGTGGGCGAGGAGGGGCTGTTCGAGGAGCTCGCGGAAAGCAACGTGGCGAGCATCGGCGGCTGCTCATTCCAGCGCATCATGACCAGCGACCCGCACTCGCTGAACACGCTCACCAACGAGTACCCGGACTTCGGCGGGGACTGGCAGGTGATGCACCACACCGAGCTGCTGGTCGAGCTCATCGACGACGGCCGCCTGGAGGGCCTGCGGCCGCTGCGCCGTCGCGTCACCTATCACGACCCGTGCCACCTCGGGCGCTACAACGGCCGCTATGAGGCTCCGCGCCGGCTGCTGGCGCACGTCGGCTGCGAGCTGGTGGAGATGGGGCGCAACCGCGCCAACTCGTTCTGCTGCGGCGCGGGCGGCGGGCAGATTTGGATCGCGGGCCAGCCCGGTGGCGAACGGCCCTCCGAGAACAGGATCAGGGAGGCGCTGGAGCTCGACGGAGTGGAGCTGTTCGTGGTCGCGTGCCCGAAGGACGTGACGATGTACGAGGATGCCATCAAGACGACCGGTGCCGCCTCGCGCCTGCAGCTGCGCGAGCTGACAGAGCTGGTGGAGGAGTCCCTGCAGATCGAGGCGATCGGCGCCGCCGCCGGCGCGTGAGGAGGTGGGCCGGGAGATGGACTTCAGCGAACCCCAGGATGCCCCGGCGATCCGCGACGCCGTGCGCGCGCTGTGCGCCCGCTTCCCGGGCGAGTACTGGCGGGGCCTGGAGCCGGACACCTACCCCAGCGAGTTCGTCGCGGCGCTCACCGAGAACGGCTGGCTCGCCGCGCTGATCCCCGAGGAGTACGGCGGCTCCGGGCTGGCGCTGGGCGTGGCCAGCGTGATCCTCGAGGAGATCTGCGCATCGGGCGCCAACGCGGGCGCCTGCCACGCGCAGATGTACACGATGGGCACGCTGCTGCGCCACGGCAGCGAGCGCCAGAAGCGGGAGTTCCTGCCGCGCATCGCCTCGGGCGAGCTGCGTCTGCAGGCCTTCGCTGTGACCGAGCCCGACGCCGGCTCGGACACGACGATGATCGCCACGCGCGCCGAGCGGCGCGGCGCGGGCTACGTGGTCAACGGGCAGAAGATCTGGACCTCGCGCGCCGAGCACTCCGACCTGATGGTCCTGCTCGCCCGTACCACTCCCCGCGAGCAGCTGCAGAAGCGAGCCGGAGGCCTTTCGGTGTTTCTGCTGGACATGCGCGACCGCGGCCCGCAGCTGACGATCCGCCCGATCAAGACGATGATGAACCACGCCACCACGGAGGTGTTCTTCGAGGATCTGGAGCTGCCCGCGGACGCCCTGATCGGCGAGGAGGGCGAGGGCTTTCGCTACATCCTCGACGGCATGAACGCCGAGCGCATCCTGATCGCCGCGGAGTGCATCGGCGACGCCCGCTTCTTCATCGACCGGGCCGTCGCCTACGCGAGCGAGCGGGTCGTCTTCGGGCGCCCGATCGGGGCCAACCAGGGTGTCCAGTTCCCGCTTGCAAGGGCGCACATGTCGCGCTCCGCTGCCGACCTGATGCGCTGGAAGGCCTCCTGGCTCTACGAGGGAGCAAAGCCCTGCGGCGCCGAGGCCAACATGGCCAAGTACCTCGCCTCGGAGGCGTCATGGGAGGCTGCCAACGCCGCGATGGACGCGCACGGCGGCTTCGGCTTCGCTCAGGACTACGACATCGAGCGCAAGTTCCGCGAGACGCGCCTCTACAAGACCGCGCCGATCAACAACAACCTCGTGCAGGCGTTTGTCGCGCAGCACGTGCTGGGTCTGCCGCGCTCCTACTGAGAAGGCGGCGCCGGGGAAGCTGCGCTCAGGGCTGCTTGGGGTATTCGTGGACCGAGACGAACCGCACGGGCCCCTCGATCACCCTGTAGGTGTGCGGCCGGTCGGCGCGGAAGCTGATCAGGTCGCCCATGCCCACGGTCTCGCTGAAGGCGTCGGTGGAGATCTCCACGGTGCCGGCCGCGATCGTCAGATGCTCGAACAGCCCGCTCACGTGCGCCTCGGCGTGGCGCACCGTGCCCTCGTCGAGTTCGAGCGTGTAGATCTCGATCAGAGCCCCGCCGGTGCGGGTGAGGAGGTGGCGGATGCGCAGCCCCTCCGTGTCCACACCGGCCTGGTCGGCGCGCACGGAGGCCTCGTCGGCGCGAACGACCGTCACGTCGTCGGCGGGCGGCTCGTCGTGGAAGAGGCTCGCAAACGGGACCCCCAGCGCGGCGGCCAGCGCCCACACCGTGTCGATCGAGGGGTTTCCCTGTCCGCGCTCGATCAGCGAGACGGTGGACTTGGCCACCCCCGCCTGCTCGGCGAGCGCGGAGAGCGTCATCTCGCGGGTCATCCGCCAGCGGCGCAGGTTTCGCGCGATCGGCTGAACGGCCCCCTCGGCTGTGGCGCTTGCGGCGGTCGCTGCATCCACGGCGCTGGCTCCTTCCACGACGCTAGTTCTATCGCACGCCCCCCCGGGGAATGTGATCGTACCCAGTGGTAGGGTATATCGGACCGCAAGTCAAGATATCGAACACCCAAATAGGATCTGCCAACCGGGAGGCGCGAGGTGGCCAGCACCCTCGATCTGAGAGCCGACGCGCGCGCGAGCGTCGAGCAGGAGTACCTGCGCCGCACGCCGTCCTCCGCCGCGGCGATGGAGCGTGCGCGGCGCTACATGGTGCGCGGCCTGACGCGCGGGTGGGGCTATCACCGCCCCTATCCGATCGTGGGCCAGCGGGGGGAGGGGCCCTATCTCTTCGACATCGACGGCAACCGCTACGTCGACCTCGTCAACAACGGCCTCAGCCTGATCCACGGCCACGCGTTCCCCCCGGTGGTGGGCGCGCTGGGAGAGGCCGTCAAGCGCGGCTCCGGATGGCTGGTTCCCTCCGAGGACCAGATCGAGTTCGCGCGCCTGCTGTGCGAGCGCATCGAGATCTTCGAGCGCGTGCGCTTCACCAACTCCGGCACCGAGTCGGGCATGCTCGCGGTCAAAGTCGCCCGCGCCTACACCGGCCGCCCCGCGGTGCTGAAGGCGATCGACGGCTTCCACGGATCATTCGACGACCTCGAGGTCGGGCTGCAGGACCGCCCCGAGATCCCCGACCGCGCCTACCTCGCCCAGTTCGGCGATGTGGAGTCATTCGAAGCGAAGCTCGCCCGGCACGGCGAGCACATCGCGGCGGTGGTGCTCGAGCCGCTGATGTTCAGCGGCCTGGTCACCACCGCGCCTGCCGGCTTCCTGCTCGCGGTTCAGGAAGCCGCCAGGCGCGCCGGCGCGCTGTTCCTGCTCGATGACTGCCTGATGCTGCGTCTGGCATATGGCGGTTCGGCCGAGCGCTACTCGCTGAGCCCCGACCTGACCTTCCTGGGCAAGTTCATCGGCGGCGGCATGCCGATGGGGGTGCTTGGCGGGCGCGAGGAGATCATGGAGGTCCTTGACCCCCACCGCGAGCAACCGCTCTACCACGGCGGCTCGTTCAACGGCAACCTGCTCAGCTCCGTCGCGGGGCGCATCAGCCTCGAACACTTCACCGCGCAGACGATCGCCGAGATGGACGCGCGGGCGCTGAGCCTGGCGGCTGACCTTCAAGCGCATGCGCAGGAGCTCGGGCTGCCACTCAGCATCGCCGGCGAGGGCTCGGTGATGGGCGTCTACGTAACCGAGACGCTCGAGCGCCTTGACAGCAACTTCGCCGCCGGCGAGCCGACCCAGCTGATGCACCTCTCGGCGCTGAACCACGGGGTGCTGATGGGGCCCGGCGGGGAGATCGCACTGTCGAGCACCACCTCTGGCGAGGCGCTGGACCTCGCGCGCGAGGGTCTGCGGGCGGCCCTGTCGGACGTCGCGCGGCTCACCAACATCCAATAACCACAGGAGGAGAGGCAATGGAGAAGAAACGCGTGGACAGCCCGTGGGGGACCACGTTCTGCGAGACCATCAGCTTCAGCGGCCCCGGCCGCTGGATCTACGTCTCGGGCCAGATCGGCGCCGACAACGACGGCAAGATGGTCAACGACACGTTCCCCGAGGAGGCCGACTACTGCTTCACGCGCATCCGCGAGGCGCTCGAGAGGGCGGGCGCGAGCATGAGCGACGTCGTGAAGATCACCGGCTTTGTCACGAGCAAGGAGCTCTACCCCGAGTACGACGCCGCTCGCGGCCGCGCGTTTGCCGGCTTTCCGCCGAGCAGCTCCACCGTGCAGGTCGCGGGGCTGGTCAACGACGCGGTGCTCGAGGTGGAGGCTGTCGCTTTCATCCCGGAGTAGGGGCGAGGTCTCACCGCGTGAGCCCTGACTTCTCGGCCCACATCTCCTGGCTGTTCGGTGAGCTGCCATATCTGCAGCGGCCGGCCGCGGCGCGCGCGGCCGGCCTGCGCTGGATCGAAACCGCGTGGCCCTCACCAGCCGAGCGCGAGCGCCTGCACGAGGCCGTCGCGGAGGCGGGCGTCGGCGTCGCGCTGCTGAACTGCGACGCCGGCGATGTGGGCAACGGCGAGCGCGGCTACCTCAACGACCCCGCCCGGCGCGGGGAGGCCGAGCGCGCGTTCCTGGCCGCCGCCGAGCTCGCGGCGCAGCTGGGCGCACCCAACCTGAACCTGCTCGTCGGCCGGCACCTGCCGGGAGTCCCGCGCGCACGCCAGCGCGAGACGGTGCTGGAGGCGCTGCGCGACTTCGCGCCCGAGGCGGCCGCGCGGGGTCTGCGAATCCTGCTCGAGCCGGTCAACGCGATCGAGCACCCCGGGTTCCTCGCGCCCACGCCGCAGGCGGCGGCTGAGCTGATCCGGGAGAGCGGCGCCGATGGGGTCGGCCTGCTGCTGGACGTCTACCACCTGGCGCGCGCGGGCGATGACCCGCTCGCGGCGATCGACCGCCACGGCGAGCTGATCGGGCATGTCCAGATCGCGGACTTCCCGGGTCGCCATCAGCCGGGCACCGGCGCCGTTGACATCGCCGCGATCCTCTCGCATCTGGGCGCGGCGGGCTACAGCGGGCGGATCGGTCTCGAGTATGAGCCGCTGGGAACGACCGAGGACTCGCTGGCGTTCCTGGCGCCCGCGCGGGCGCCGATCCACCCTTGAGGGGGCCGACGGGCGGGGCCGCTAGGCGCGGCCGGCGCGGACCGGCGCGAGGTCCTGCAACGCCGCTTCCAGAGCCTGCGCCGTGTGCTCCATGTGCTCGTCGGTGAGCGCGGTGCTGAGGCCGAACTCGCCGCCCACTCCGTAGTAGACGCCGCGGTTGACCGCGGCCAGGTGCAGCAGGCGCGAGGCCTCCCAGTCGATCTCCCCGCCGGGCTGCTCAAGCACGTAGATGCCGAACGCCGAGCCGACGCCCTGGGAGCGGAACGGCACCTCACACGCCTGCGCAGCCGCCGCCAGGCGCGCGCGCAGCGCGTCGGCCTGAGCGTCGATGCGCTTGATGCTCGCGGCGGTGAGGTCGCGCACGGCAACCGCGCCGGCGGTCATGCCGAGCAGGTTCCCGTTGAAGGATCCGCCGTGGTAGAGGGGGCGCTCGGGCGCAAGGTCGAAGGTGGCCATCAGCTCCGCCGAGGCGCCGAGCGCTCCGACCGGCAGCCCGCCCCCGATCCACTTCCCCAGGCACGTGATGTCCGCGTCGAAGCCGTAGCGCTCGGCCGACCCGCCCTCGGCCAGGCGGAACATCAGACAGTCGTCGAGGATGAACATCACGCCCGCCTCGCGCGCGAGCTCGCGCAGCGCCGGCAGGAAGCCGTCGGGCGGAGGCGTCACCACCCCGGTGTACTGCACGGGCTCCACGATGATCGCCGCGACCTGCCCCGGGTGGCGTTCGAGCGCGGCGGCGTAGGTCTCCAGGACGCCGAAGTCGGCCAGCGCGACACGGTCGGCCATCTCGCCCTGGCCCTGCAGGCCCACCTCGAGGTCGTCATAGGAGCCGTGGTAGGCGTGCCAGGCCTTGATGATCACCGGCTTGCGGGTGACGTGGCGGGCCAGTTTGACGCCGAGCATCGTCGCCTCGGTGCCGGTGTTTGTGAAGCGCACCTGCTCGGCTCCGGGCACACGCTCGCACAGCAGCTCGGCGAACTCGATCTGCGCGTCGGACGTGCCAGGCCACGCGCTGCCGCGAGCGATCGCATGGGTGAGCGCCTGCTCGATGGGCGCATAGGCGTGCCCGTGCATGAGGCTCAGCCCGTTGCTGAACACATCCACGTAGCTGTTGCCGTCCACGTCGTAGAGCAGGGCGCCCTCGCCGCGCATGAACACCACGGGGTAGGGGGGAAACCAGCTCAGCGTGCGCGTCAGCCCGCGGGGCATCACGCGGCCCGCCCGCTCCATCATCGCCGAGGAGCCCGGCGTCAGCCGCAGGTACTCGAGCTCGATGGGGTTCAGCTCTCTCTCAATCACCGCATGCTCCCCTCACGCCGGGCCTCCGGCGGTTCGCACAACGTGCCCCGTTCCATATCGACCGGTTGATATGGAAAGCATACCGGGGGCGTCCGGATATTTCGCCGCGCCGCTCATCGGCTCGGCCGCGCCGCGCGCAGAGCCTCGCGCCGCTCGCGCGTGGCTCCCGGCTCGACGACCAGCTCGCCGCCCGCGCCGGCCTCTGCGAGCACGGTGCCGTAGACGTCCAGCGCCGCTCGCGCGCTGATCCAGCGTTCGCGCACGTCCGCCAGCACGGCCTCGGGATCGCGCTCGAGCGGGTCGCCGTAGCCGCCGCCGCCGGCCTCAACCCCCCTTATCCACTGGCCGGGCGCCAGCAGCGAGTCGCCGACCGGGTCCACCTCGCGCTCGCTGCCGTCCGCCTCCACCACGTGCGCCGAGGCCGGGGTCCCGGGCAGCCCGCCGCGGACCCCCTGCGGTGGGTTGCGGGCAAAGTCGGCGAGGTAGAAAACGCGCAGCGGCGTCTGGCGCGGACCGTAGACGACCTCCCCGCCGGGGCCGCCGCGCAGACGCCCGGCCCCGCCCGAGTCGGGCAGCAGCCGCAGCGATCGGAACTGCAGCGGGTAGGTGCGCTCGAGCATCTCCACGCTGTCTATGTAGATCGTCTTGGGGCAGTCGGGCATGGCGTAGGTCACCCAGCCGTCGCAGTAGGGCGAGGCGGGCCCGCCGTTGTTGCCGATGACCATCGAGCTGACGTAGGGCTCGCCGCTGCCCGGGTAGGTTCCCGAGAAGACCGAGAAGCCGACACCGAGTGCTCCCGCCCCCTCCGCCAGGCCCTCGCCGTCGCCGAGCTGGCAGAACGCGCTCTGCGCCGCGTTGATGATGCGGTTGAGCACGTTGGTGGTGGACACCGACGCGGAGTAGGGCTCGACCAGGCCACCGGCGATCGAGCCCTCCCGCAACAGCACATCCACCCGCCGGAAGCTGCCGGCGTTGCGCGGGATGTCCTCCTCCAGGCAGTTGAGCAGCGCGATCATGCAGCCGCCGCGGGCGCAGTACTCCGACACGTTCAGGCCGAAGGGGATGCAGTCGGGGTTCTCGCGCAGGTCGAACTGCACGCGTCCCCGCTCGGGTTCGACGTCGATCGTCACGTTCACCTCCACGCCATCGGGCAGGCCGGGGATGGGGTCGTGGCGCGAGCGCGCGTGCAGGCGCCTGGCGGGCAGCCTGCGGATCGCCTGCTCCATGCACCGCTCGGAGTAGTCGAGCCACTCGCCCACGAACGCCCTGATCGTGTCCACCCCGTAGCGGTTCATCAGCTCGACCAGCCTGCGCTCGCCGATGCGCGCGGCGCCGAGTGCGGCGAGGTAGTCGCCGTACCACACCTCCGGTACGCGGATGCGCCGCCGGCACATGCGGATGATGTCCTCGATGTCGCTGTAGTCCTGCTGAACCTTCACGCAGGGAAACAGCAGGCCGCCCTCGGCGTAGACGTCCTGCACATAGGCCAGGTACGTCGAGGGCTCGGAGTTGCCGCAGTCGGCCTGGTGGGCCTTGGCCGTCGCGGTGAAGATGTGCTCGCCGCCCGCGAACACAGGGATGAGGATCGTATGGTCGGCCGTGTGGGTGTTTCCGAGCATCGGGTCGTTGTGCAGGAAGGCGTCGCCCTCGCGCAGCTCCGGATGGAGCGTGCGCATCGAGGCCGTCTGCAGCCCCGCCCCCAGCACGTGCACCTGCAGCCCCTCGGCCGCCGCCAGCAGCTGGTCCTCGGCGGTCACGATCGCGCAGGAGAAGTCGCGCGCCATGTTCAGGATCGAGGAGCGGCCCGTCCTGAACAGCGTGTTGGTCATCTCCCTGACGATCGCTTCGAAGCGGTTGGCCAGAACCGCCATCAGCGTTGGGTCGATCGGCGGCGGCGCCCCCGTCTGCTGCTCGCTCGCGTGCATCATTGCGCCACCAGTCTGTAGTTGCCGTTCTCGCTCACATGCGCCGTCCAGCCCGGATAGATGACGATCGTCGTCTCGGGCTCGACCACCAGCGCGGGGCCCTGCACGGTGGCGGCGCTCTGAAGCTGCTCGCCGAAGTGCACCGGGATCTCGATCTCGCCGAGCTCGGGGAAGTAGGCCATCCTGCGATGCTCGCCGCGCGGCGCGCTGCCGCCGCGCCTGCGCCCGGCGTTCAGCGGCGGCTTGGGCGTCCTTGCCGTCACGCGCCCGCGCCACTGGCTCAGCTCGATTCGCTGCCCTGGCTCGCGCACCGCGAAGATGCGCTCGTGCGCGTCGTGGAAGCTCTCGATCAGCGCCGCCAGCGCGCGGTCGTCCTCGACGCCGTTGCCCTGTAGCGGGATCGACAGGTCCCACACCTGATAGGCGTAGCGGGCCTCCACGAAGTACCTGCGCTGCACCTCGTTCGCCAGCCCCGGCGGCAGGCTCGACTCGAACCGGCTCATGCGGCGTTCGAGCTCCGCAAGGGTGGCGCGCACGCCCGCGAAGTCGAAGTCGACGGAGGTGGTGGCAAACGGGGCAGTCACCTCGCGCACGATGTCGCTGTACTGCCCGCCGAAGGCCGAGAGCACCCCCGCGGTCCCCGGGATGACCACTTCGCGGCAGCCCAGCTCCTGCGCTATCGGCAGGATCGTCAGCCCTGCGGCGCCTCCGCCGGCGACCAGCGTGCTCTCCCGGGGGTCGACGCCCTCGTTGACCGTCAGCTCCCCGATCGCGGCGATCATCCGCTCGTTTGCCACCGACAGGACCGCGTGCGCGGCCGCCAGCGAGTCCACGCCCAGCCTCTGCGCCAGTCCGGCCAGCGCGGTCTGCGCCGCCGCCACGTTCAGCGTCATCGCGCCGCCCAGGAAGCGTTCGGGGTCGACGTAGCCGAGCACCAGCGCGGCGTCGGTCACGGTCGGGCGAGTGCCCCCGCGCCCGTAACAGGCCGGGCCCGGGTCCGCACCGGAGCTCTCGGGCCCGACGCGCAGCAGGCCCCCGCTGTCCACCCACGCGATCGAGCCGCCGCCCGCGCCGATGCTGCGCACGTCCACCGAGGAGAGGCCCGTGAGGTGCCCGCAGAACGGCTCGCCCAGCCACGTCTCGCCCGTGAAGACCAGGTCGCCCGCGCGTACGAGGCTCACGTCGAAGCTCGTCCCGCCGGTGTCGCAGACGATCACCTCCTCGCTGCCGGTCTCCGCCGCCGCCACCATGCGGCCCGCGACCGGCGCCAGCGAGGGGCCCGAACGCACCGACCACAGCGGGCTCTCGATCAGCTCGGACATCGGCACCACTCCGCCGGCGGAGCTCGCAGCCAGCAGCTCGCCGGCGAAGCCCTGCTCGCGCAGGCCGCTGGCGATCTCGGGCAGGTGACGCTGCATGAGCGGCTTCAGCGAGGCGTCGATGCAGGCGCCCGAGGCGCGGCGGTACTCGCGCACGATCGGGTTGATCTGGTGGGAGAGCGAATAGGGGACGCCGGGCAGCTCCACATCGATCAGGCGCCCGAGCGCGAGCTCGTGCGCCGGGTTGGCCGTGGACCACAGCAGGCAAACCGCGATCGCGGCCACCTCCAGCTCGCGCGCCCTGCGCAGCTGCGCGATCGCGGCGGGCTCGTCCAGCGGGATCCTGATCGCGCCGTCCACGTCGGTGCGCTCGGGGATCTCGAAGGTCAGCGCGCGGGGCACGTAGGGGTCAGGGAACCGGCGCGTGTAGTCGTAGGGGCGCAGCGAGCCGCCCTCGCGCCGCACGAGGATGTCGGGGAACCCCTCCGTGCACAGGAAGGCGGTGCGCGCGGTGGTCCCCTCGAGGATCGCGTTGGTGGCCTGGGTGGTGCTGAAGATGAACGTGGGGGAGCGCGCAAGCAGCTCGCCCAGCGGCTCCCCGAGCTGCTCGGCGGCACCGGCGAGCGCAGCCTTCAGGCCATCGAACAGGCGCTGTGGCTGCGTCAGGGACTTGGCGACGGTCAGCCGGCCGTCCTCGTCTGTGACCACCACGTCGGTGAACGTGCCGCCGATGTCGCAGGTGATGCGCGCGGCGCCCGCCGCGGCAGCGCTCACGGCTTGCCGGTGCCGCGCACGAAGTCCGCGAGCTGGTCGGCGATCACCTGTGACTGCGCGTCCACGTCCAGCGTGTCCGGCGGCGCAGCCGCGCTGCCCGCCAGCTCCGCGCGCCTGGCCGCGGTGGCGGGCTCATTCAGCGCGCCGCCCGCATCGAGGACCACGCCGTAGGCCTCGTATGCCTGTTCGGGCGTGATCCAACCGTCGCGCACGTCCGCGAGCACGCGCTGGGACTCGCGCTCCCACGCAGGGCCGTAGCCGCCACCCGAGGATCCGATCGCAAAGATCGTCTCATCTGCTCCGAGCGCCATCGCGCCCCAGCCGGGCAGGGCCTCGACGGCGCCGTCGGCGCGGCGCAGGAACTGACGTGCGGGCGCGCCCGGGTGGCCGCCGCGGGCGCCGATGGCGGGGTAGACGTAGCCGTCGGTCGACCACATCGAGGTGAGCTCCGTCTCGGCGGGCCCGTACTCCACGTAGCAGGACGGCGCGCCCCGCATGCGCCCCGGCCCGCCGCTGTCGGGCACGATCTCATCCGCCCAGATGATCACCGGATAGAGCAGCTCGTCGACCTCCGTGGAGTCGCGCATCATCAACCCCCCGTCGCCCACCTCGCCGGAGACCAGCCAGCCGTCGGCGCGTGCGTGCCCCGCCCCGCACGTCAGCCCGAGGATCATCAAGTTCACGAACGCGGCGTCCCCGTGGCGTGGATCGTGCCCGGAGATGTCCGCGACAGCGGCCGTGAGCGTTCCCGTCTCGGCCATTCCGAACCCCTCGGCGAGCTCGGCGATTGCGCGCTGGGTGGCGTTGGCGACGCGGTCGGCGATGCCCGTCGTCGCCGTCGAGCAGCTCACCGGGTGCCTGGGTATGCCCGCGACGCAGTTCTCGCGGATCAACACGTCCAGCCGCCTGAAGCTGCCCGCGTTCGTCGGCACGGCCACGGGCAGGCTGTTGAACACGCCGATCATCGCCGCGGTGCGGCTGGTCGCCTCGGTCAGGTTGATGCCGCACGGCATGCAGTCGGGGTTCTCGCGCAGGTCCACCTCGATGCGCGCCTGCTGTGGGTCCACGGTCACCGCGACCCTGACCGGCACGCCCTCATCGATGCCGAGGTCAGGCAGCGGGTCGTGATGGTTGCGTGCGACGCTCCTGCCCGCCGGCATCTTCCTGATGGCGCTCGCCATCATCTCCTCGCTGTAGTCCAGCCATGCCGCCGTGTAGGCGTGGAACGCATCCCAGCCCATGTCCTCTCCGAGCGCCGTCAGCTCCCGCTCGCCGACGCGCGCCGCGCCGATCATTCCGCTGTAGTCGGCATACCAGACGTCCGGGACCCTCAGGCGAACCCTGCACATCTCGATGATGTCCTGGATGTCGCGGTAGTCGCGCTGAACCTGCACGCCGGGGAAGATCAGCGCGCCCTCGTTGTAGACGTCGCGCGCGTTTGCCCATAGCGTGGTGGGCTCGGAGTTGCCGATGTCGGCCATGTGCGCCTTGACCACTGCGGTCATGTGGTGCTGGCCGTCGTCGTCGACGATCGGCACGAGTATGCAGTGGTCGCCGGCGTGGCTGTTGCCGTGGTAGGGCGAGTTGTGCAGGTAGGCGTCGCCGCGGCGCATCTGCGGATGCAGGCGCGCCAGCGATGCGGACACCAGGTCGGGTCCACTCATCACGTGGATGGGCAGGCTCTCCGCGCACGCCAGCATCTCGTGCTCGCGCGTGACCACGCAGCAGGAGAAGTCGCGCGCGGTGTTCAGCACCGATGACCTGGCGGTCTTGAAGAGCGTGTTGCTGATGCGCCGCACGATGCCCTGGATGCGGCTGGTGGTCACGGCGAGGGCGACGGGGTCGAAGCGATCCGGCCGCAGCCGCGCGCCGTGCTCAGCGCGTTGCAGTGTCGACATTCCTACCTCCATCCTGCGTTTCGCGGTTCTCCTCCTCCACCACGCGTATGACGAGGCTCGAGCCCGAGCGCTGGGCCGCTGTGCCGGGCTCGATCACGATCGTGGAAAGCGGCGATTCGACGAGTGCCGGGCCGGTCAGGATCTCACCGGGTGCCAGCGCCGCCAGCGAGCGAACCTGCGCCCGCATCCGCCCGTGGCCGGAGAAGTACACATCGCGCTCGCCGTCCGGAGGCCCCGCGGTCGGACGCATGCGGCCCTCCGAGCGGCTGTCAAGTGGGCAGGTCACGCGCGCCCTCAGTCCCACGACTTCGACCGCCGAGTGGTCGTCGCGCACGGCGAAGATCTCCTCGTGCAGGTCCGCGAAGTCCTCGGCCAGGCCGCGCACGGCGCCGGCGTCGCCGCCGAAGCGCTGCACCCTCAGCGGCAGGTCGATCTGCCACACCTGGCGGGCCAGGCGCGCCTCGGCGATCAGCTCGATCTCGTGGCTGTCCGCGCCCACGTCGGCGGCGAACCTGCCGGCGCGCTCACTCAGCCGCTCCAGCACCCGATCGACGCGAGCCGCGTCGAAGTCCTCGGTCGTCGTGAAGCAGGCCGCGGTGAACTCCGCCGTCAGGTCGGCCATCAGTGCGCCCACCGCGCTCAGCGCGGCGCCCGCCTCGGGTATCACCAGGGCGCGGCAGCCGAGCCGGCGCATGATCGCCGTGCTGTTGAGCCCGGCGGCGCCGCCGCCGCCGACGAGCGCCGCCCCGCGCGGGTCGATGCCCGCGTCGACCGTTATCTCGGTGATCGCCTGCACCATCTGCTCGGTGGCCAGCGCCAGGATCGCCGA
>Ga0182030_10001092_pt1 | contig 54643 bp, 58 predicted proteins | sample 812S3MmetaG_FD_121299 | JGI IMG/M metagenome (GOLD analysis project Ga0182030, IMG submission 121299) | Permafrost microbial communities from Stordalen Mire, Sweden - 812S3M metaG (Illumina Assembly) | ecosystem: Environmental > Terrestrial > Soil > Wetlands > Permafrost | place: Sweden...
CAATATAGTCCTTTTAGAGACTAATTTACGCGCCCGCTGGTCTGCGAACGGCTAAGCCCGCCCGACTTATGGTCTGTGGCAATACACGCGATCAAAGACCCTCCGCACGCGCCTTTGGCTACCGGACGCCCCAATACTTTAACTGATTGATTTAAATGGTGGCCGGGGGTGGAATTGAACCACCGACACGCGGATTTTCAATCCGCTGCTCTACCAACTGAGCTACCCGGCCACGGGACGCGAAGGGGCGCGTATTAGAACGGCTGCGGGGACGGAGCGTCAAGGACTGCGGGCGTCCTACGCGATCGGGCGCCGTCAGCTCGGTTTGGAGCTCTCCGGTGCAACAAACTCAGCCGGCTTCTGCGAACCGTCGCCGAAGAAGAATTTCTCCATCTCGGCTTCGAGGAACTTGCGGGACTTCGGATCCACCGGCGAGAGCCGGTATTCATTCATCAGCATGACCTGGTGGCGAACCCAGCGCGACCAGCCCTCCTTGGAGACGTGCGCAAAGATGCGCTGGCCCAGCTCACCGGGGTAAGGCGGCCGATCAAGGCCTGGGGCATCGCTCTTCAGCAGCACGCAGTGGACGGTTCGACTCATGGCGCAATCATATCAAGAGCGGTGCGGTACCGGCGGCGCAGGCTCGACACCTACAGGGCCGCCAGCAGCGCACTGACCGGTGCAGGCAATCCGATATCGGCCGGGTGGGCCGGATCAAACCAGATACTCGGCGGACTGTCGCGCACACCGGCAAAGCCCTCGCATAACGCCATGAGCGGTGAGATCTCAAGCTCAAAGTGGGTAAAGGCGTGGCGCAGCGTCGCGCGAAATCCGGGCTCAAAGCTGCTGCCCAGCAGTCGCTGCGCGCCAAAGGCGCGCGCCTCCTCATCGCTCTGGAATTGCGGCGGACACCACAATCCGCCCCAGATGCCCTGCTCGGGTCGGCGCTCAAGCAACACCGCGCCATCGCGACGGCGGGCCAGCAGCATGACCACCTGGCGCACGGGGCGTACCGCGCGCGTGCGCGGCGTTGGCAGCGCGTGCTCCTGACCACGCAGGTGCGCCGCGCATTCAGCCTGCAGAGGGCACACGCCGCACAGTGGATGGCGGCGCACACAGACCGTCGCGCCCAGATCCATGATCGCCTGCGTGTAAGTCGCGACCTCGTGCTGCGGCGTGCAGGCCTCGGCCAATGCCCAGAACTGACGCTCGATCACGGCCACGCCCGGCGCCCCGTGCAACGCGAAGTAACGGGCCAGCACGCGCCGCACGTTGCCATCGAGGATCGGCAGTCGTTTACCCAGGGTGAGCGCCAGAATGGCACCCGCTGTTGAACGGCCAATCCCCGGGAGTGTCTGTAACGCCTCCAGGTCGGTCGGCAGCTCGCCAGCGAACTCTGCCATGACACGCTGCGCAGCACGATGCAGGTTGCGGGCACGCGAGTAATAACCGAGCCCCGACCAGTGGTGCAGGACCGCATCAAGGGGCGCGCGCGCCAGTGTGGCCACATTTGGGAACTGCGCCATGAAGCGCTCGAAATACGGAATGACTGTCGCGACCTGGGTCTGCTGCAGCATCACTTCGGACACCCAGACGCGATAGGCGCTGATGTGCTGCTGCCAGGGCAAATCGTGCCGGCCCGAGTGTGCATGCCAGGCCAGAAGCGCTGGGGCCAGTGCGCTCGGATCGCTCACGCTTCCGCCTCAGGCCGCGGAAACGATGCGCTAGCGGGTCTCGCTCGGAAAAGGATCGGGATCAGCCTTAAGATCATGGGCCTAAAAAGGATGGATGCGGGCGAGTTGGATGAGCCTACCACCCCGCCACAATGATCGCAGCTACAGGCGCTTGTGCTTGTCGATGTCGAGGCAGATGCCCACTAGGCTCAGCGGCTCGCCGCTTTCACCACGCACGGAGACGCGGCCACGCTCGAAGATCCAGCGCCACTCGCCGCTCTTGGTCTGCACGCGATACTCGGTGTCGTACTGATCGACCTGGCCCGCCAGGTGCTCGGACAGGCGCGCCACCGAAGCGGCGAAATCCTCTGGATGCACATGCGGGCGGCGCAGCTCGGGGTCCACGGACACCGTGTTCGGGCTGATGCCATAGCATTCCCACCAGTCGTTGAACCAGCGTGGTTGCTTCTGATCCAGATTCACTTCCCATAAACCAATGCCCGCGCCCCAGACCGCGGTGTGCAGGCGCGATTCGCTGTCGCGCAGCGCGGCCTCGATGCGCTTCTGGGCATCCACATCGAGCGCCACACCCATGATCACCGCCGGTTTGTTTTCGAGGTCCCATTCGACTGCGCGCCCCCGATCGAGCAGCCACTTCCACTCACCGGCGGCCGTTCGGATGCGATATTCATACTCGAGCGAATCAGTCTCATCGGCCCAGTAACGGCGGATGGCCTGCTCGATGTTCGGCCAGTCCTCGGGGTGAATGTGCTCGCGCCAGGGGTTGCTCTGGCTCTCCCAGTGCTCGCGGGTATAGCCGGTCATGGCAAACCACATGGGACTCGGCGTACGGATGTCGGTCGGTATATGCCACTGCCAGAATGCCGCCCGCGCACCCCACAACGCTGTGGCCAGCCGCGACTCATCGAGGCGCAACAGATTCTCCTGCCGCTTGCGCTGATCAATCTCGATGCAGATGCCGGCCGCCTCCACAGGCTCGCCCTGCGCGGAGCGGGCGGTGATCTGGCCGCGCTGCATAATCCACAGCCAGCGGTTTTCGCTGGTGAGCACCCGGTATTCCGCCTCAAAGCGCGTGATGCTGCCCAGCTGCAGATCGATCAGGCGCCGGCGATAGTCTGTGACATCATCGGGGTGAATCTGGCGGGTCCAGCGCTCCAGCAGATCAGGGCCCGCGCACGCATCTAGCTTAAGCTGCGCGCACCAGTGTTCATCGATCTCGGTCAGGCCGCTGAGGAAATTCCAGCGCCAGCTGCCAATGTCGGCGGCACTGAAAGCTTCATCGCGCCAGGACAGGGCGCGCGCTGCGCTCGGCGCATCGATCAGGCACAGCACGGCGTTACCACCGGCGCTGTCGGTCAGCGGATGCAGCCAGAACTCAAGCTCCAGGTCCGTGCTGCCCCGTTCCCGGAGCGCCTCGGCACCCACTTGCACTGTCTGACCGGCAAGGGCCGCCTCCAGGTCAGCAAGCTGCAACGGCCAGGGCCACTGAACGGCAGTGAATTCGGCGTTTGCCGGGACATCGAGCGCGGCACGCGCCGCAGCGCTGCTGGCTCGCAAATGCAGCTGGGCGTCGAACAGCAAAGCGATGCCAGGCCACTGCTCGACCAGTTGCTGGAGCAGCAGGTCGGCGGCGGCACTGGCAGGATCGGAAGAGGCTGGGGCTGCTACATTCATGTGACGGTGGACCGCTCGGCCCCGGGGAGCTCGGGATCCGCTGATATCGCTGCGCTCCCACCGTATATCGGTCAAAGCAGGGGATACTTGCGCTTCAACAATGTGAAGTGCAGCACGTTTCGGCTGAGGCAGAGGGCCGCCGGCCCGATCAGGGCTTCACAGCTCGGTGTACTTGCGGTGGTGGCCGCGGGCCTTATCGGCCGGATAGCGCTGCTCATTGATTGCGATCTTGCGGTAGGCCGCGGCGTGCAGATCAATGCCGAGCCGATCCGCCAGCCTGACTGTGTAGAGCAGCACGTCGGCAAGCTCCAGCGCCACTGCATCGCGCGTCGCCTCATCCAGCGCCCCGCTGTCGGCCGCCGTCCGCCACTGAAATGGTTCCATCAGCTCAGCGGCTTCAACCGCCAGCGCCATGGCCAGATTCTTGGGCGCGTGGAACTGCTCCCAGTCCCGCGCCCTGGCAAACTCGCGCAGGCGCGCAGCGAGTGCCTCCAGTTGTGATTCGCTCATGGTGACCTCGAGTCGCGGGCAGGATCGGGCGGCTGGACGTGCGCCTGGGCGCGCTTAAAGCGCGCCCATACGGCGGCAAACAAGTCATCCTCGACACCGGCATCCTGGGCCAGGCGCTGGGCTTGCGCGGTGTCGAGCACGCGTTCGCTCTCGAGCAGCGAAAGGGTTCCCAGCAACTGGCCGGTGCGTAGCGCATCGACCAGTACGCCGAGCCCCTGCCGGTCCTCGCTCGGACTCAATCCGGATCCGGCAATCGCCAGCGCCGCCACCAGCCGTGGCGGGCTGTCCCAGTGTTCGGCCACGCGGCGCGAGAGATTAGCGGCGCAGCGACTGATCATTTCCACCAGCAAACGCGGCGCCGGCTGCAGCGGCGCCACCGTACGGTATTGATCCATCGTCATGCGATAGACCACCAGCGGACCGAGCGCATCGAGAATTGTCAGTAGCTGTGCGGTGAGTCGCTCGCCGCTGCGCCGTCGCTGGGCGTAGAGCTCCGCCGCCACCGAGGCGCGGACGCTGCGCTCCCACAATAGCGCCGGAAAGCGCGCGAACGCCTCCTGCCCACCACGGAATACCGGCTGCATCAGCGCGGTGGCTGCCAGGGACTGCAGGCCGTCGGTACCGCACACGATGATCGCGCGTTGGATAGTCTCCACCGGCTCGGGAGACATGCGGTAGAAAACACTGTTGGCCAGGCGCAGAACATCACCGGCCAGCACCGGGTCCTGCGCAACGATGTCTGCCAGGCGCGTCGGCGCCGCATTCGGATCATTGACCGCCGCCTGCAGCTGCGGCATCAGCATCGGCCGGCGCGGGAAGTAGCGATCCGGCAATGCGCCGCCACTTGCGGCGGCGAGGATCGCTGCGCGCACCGGCCGATGCGCCTCGGCAAGCTCGGTCGGCTCGGCAGCGATGCGAAAAGCGTGTTGCCACAGCAGTTCCGAGGCCTGGGCTAGGGCGGCCGGCAATGTACTGGAATTGGCCTCGTTGGCACCCGCCGCAGGTGGCACCGGTTCGATCTCAAGAGCCCGTGTCGCGGCCGCTGCCGCCGCGGCCTCAGGTGCTCGACGCGAGCGGATTCGCCACAGCGCAAGAGCACCGATCGCGGCTCCGAGCGCGAGCGCCACAACGATCACGGGCATGGACGTCTACCTCTCGGTTCGATCCGCAACGGGTCTGATCAGCGCGATTATTACACCGCCGCAATCCACGCAGCGGCCCTAATGGTACCTGCGTGCGGCTGGGAAGCATTTCCACGGCAAGCGCCGCTGGGTCGTATATTCTTGCACCGGCCCGGCCGTCGGGCCGGCGAACGCCCCAAGGTCACCTTATCCGCATGAGCTTCCATTTGCCCCGACGCACATGGCTCGTGCCACTGGCGATGGCAGCGCTCGGCTGCCTGATGAGCGCATCCACGTGGCGGGTGTTCGGCAACATCTGGGACGAGCCTGAGCACATTGCGGCGGGTATCTGCCTGCTCGATCGGGGCCAGTACCTGTATGACGACCAGCATCCGCCGCTGGCGCGGCTTGCCGCTGCCGTGGGCCCCTATCTGGCCGGCGCGCGCGCGCACTACACACCCCCGCCGAATGGCGAGCCCGAAGGCCGGCTGATCCTCTACCACTCAGCAGCGAGCTACGACACGCTGCTCACCCTGGCACGCCTGGGGATGCTGCCCTTCCTGATTATCCTGGTGTTCGCGACCTGGTCACTGGTGCACCGCTGGATCGAGGAGCGCTGCGCGCTGCCCGCGGTAGCGTTGCTGTTGGCAACCCCGGTCATCCTTGGTCATGCGGCAGTAGTGGCGCTGGATGTCCCAGTCACTGCGATGTGCATGCTGGCCTTCGTCGCCTTGCTCCGTTGGGCCGATGAGCCAACCGTATGGCGCACGCTGGCACTCGGGCTGGCCGTGGGCCTCGCGGTCAGCACCAAGATGTCGGCGATCCCTTTCATGGCACTGGCGGGGCTGGTGGTGCTGAGCGCCGTGGCGATAACCCGCGTGCGCGCCAAGGAGCGCCCGCCGCTCACGCGCTGGGCAGTGACGGCGCCGCTGGCACTGCTGCTCGTGCCCTGCGTAGGCATCGCGGTGTATGGCGATCAGATGATCTACATGACGATGCCGGATCTGCGCTGGAACAAGGCGATCGATCTGTACGTCGGCCATTCCGGGTGGCTGCACGATGCGGCCTACCACTGGCTGGCACTGCACCGCGTGCCCATCGGGGTCGAGAAGCTGGCACTGAATATTCTGGGCGTCGAATGGCACAATTTCATCGGCCACCGCTCCTACTTACTCGGCCAGAGCAGCGTCCATGGCTGGTGGTATTTTTATCTGGTGGCCCTGGCCGTCAAGACCCCGCTGCCGCTGCTGCTGCTGGGACTTCCCGGCCTCGCGGCACTCGGCTACGTCGGTTGGCGGGATCGGGCCGCGATTCACCTGGCAGTGCCGCTGTGGTTTGCCGCGATACTGCTCTTCTCAAGCCTCTACAGCCACATCAATATTGGCGTGCGGCATGTGCTGATTCTCTATCCGCTGCTCGCGATAGGCGCTGCCTGGGCCCTGATCCACGGCTGGCAGGCTGCCCGCAGCCTGCCGCCAAGATTGGTGCTGGCCGGGCTTACCGCCTGGCAGCTGATCACTCCGATCATTGCCTACCCAGATTACCTGGCCTATTTCAATTTCATTGCCGGGAATCATCCGGAACAGATCCTGGTGGATTCGGATCTGGACTGGGGCCAGGACATGCGGCGCCTCTCCTCCGAACTGGCGCGATTGAAGGTACCCGAGGTCTATCTGGCCTATCGCGGTAACGTCGAACTCGCGCGCGAAGGCCTGCCGCCGTTCCAGATTCTCGGCCCCAATACGCCAGTTACCGGCTGGGTGGCCGTCTCAATGCTGGCGCTCCAGGAGAGCGGTGATGGTTATCACTGGCTCAGTGCCTACACACCCGTCGAGCGCGTGGGCAAGTCCATCGACCTCTACCACATTGCCGCCGAATAAGCGGCTGCGTTCCTAGTGGGGGCGCTGCAGTTGCTCGATCTCATCCATCAGCCGATTCATGCGTGCCATCAGCGCGCGATAAGGGCCCGGCGTCGCCAGATCCGCGCCGGCCTGCACATACAGCGGATACGGATAATCCGAACCGCCGGCGCGCAGCATCGTCAGGAAGCGATCGCGCGCTGCCGCTCCCTCCGAATGGATGGCTTCGGCAAAGTATGCCGCGCCTGCGATCGAGGTGGCGTACTTGAAGACGTAGAAATCCTCGTAAAAGTGAGATACGTAGCTCCACTCCAGGCAGTAGTCCGGGCGGATCTTCATGATCCCCTCGGCCTCCCCGTAATACTTCTTCAGGATCGTGCAGTACAACTGGCTTAGGGAGTCACCCGTGAGGGCCCGGCCCTGCTCGAAGGCCTCGTGCATGGCCAGTTCGAACTCCGCAAACTGCACTTGCCGGAAGTAAGTGGTACGAATCGATTCCAGCGCCTGACCCAGGAAGTAGAGTTTTTCGTTGCGGTCTTTGGCGTGCGCCACCATGTAGTCGTTAAGCAGCAGTTCGTTCGTGATGGCGGCAGTCTCGGCGATGAACAGCGAGTAATCCGATTTCTCAAACGGCTGCGCGCGATCTGCCATCACCGTGTGCATCGCATGCCCCCATTCATGGGCGAAGGCGGAGAGTGACTCATACTCGCCGGTGTGGTTAAGCAGCAGATAAGGATGCACATCGTAGGCATCGGTCGCCGTGTAACCGCCCGAGGTTTTGCCTTGGCGCGGATAGGCGCTCATCCAGTGTCCGGCAAAGCCTTGGCGAAGCTGATCCAGATAGGCATCGCCCAATGGCTCGAGCGCAGCCAGCGTGAGGCGCTTTGCATCCTGGAGCCCGAATCGCGGCTCCGGACTGCTCGCGAACAGGGGTGCATAGCCATCGAAATATTCCAGCGGCCCACTGATCCCGAGTAGTCGCTTACGGAGCCGCAGGTAGCGGTGCAGCGTTGGCAGCGCGGCGTGAGTCTCGCTGACCAGCGTCCGGTAGACGCTTTCGGGCAAATTGTCAGCAAACAGGGCGGCCTGGATCGAATTGTCGAAATGGCGCGTGCGCGCGCTGAACACATCACCCATCACCTGTTCGGCCTGCAGATTGCCGAGCGTGCCTTGGAAACTCTTGTGCAGGCCCCAGAACGCATCGAAGACCAGCTGTCGATCGGCGCGCACGGCTGAGCTGCGATACTTCTCGTAGCTGGGCTCATCCAGCCGCACCTTGATCCCGGTGCTCAGCATCACGGTCGGAAATGGCAGCTCCCCGTCACTGAGCAGCCCGTGCGTTGTTCCGGGCTGCTGCAGAATCGTTCCGGCCTGCGCCAAAACGGCTTCGAGCTCGGGGCTCAACGTATGCGGCGCGGCACGCAGAGTATTGTCCACAGAGTGATCAAAGCGCCGGGTGAATTCGGGCTGCTCTGCCTCCATGGCGTGCACACGGTCCGTACCGAGCGCGACAATTTCGGGCGCGAGCCACGCGCTCTGCTCCTCAAGCAGTGTGCTCAGCACCTGCGCCTGCTGGAGACGATTACGGGCTGCGGCATCCAACAGGTTCGAGTCAGCCTGCAGCTGCGCGTACATCGCCAGGCGCCTGCTGTCCTTGCGCACGTTACTCACGGCATCCAGGGCGGTAAACAGCGCCGTCGCATTCTGAGCGAGCGTGCCGCGGTAAGTGTCCAGGTGCTGGGCAGCGCTACGGGTGTGCTCCAGTGCCTCACTCCAAGCCGCAGTGTTGGGGTAAAGATCCGTCAGATCCCAGTCCGCGCTGACAGCCGCTGGCGGCGGCGCGGCGCAGAGGGCCTGCCCACTGAGCAGCGCGAGTGCGAGGATGCCTGGCAGCCAGCAGCGGAGCGAGAGGGAATGACGTGCGGCACACATGGCTTGACGACCTCGCGAAGTGGATGGACAGGATCGCCCAAGGGAGTGCGGGGCCGCAAGGATAGCCCCGCTGCCGCTTCCGGCACCACTGCTCAAAGCCCCCGCCCAGGATCAAGTCCGCCGCTCCGTGCCCTACCAGCGGCAGTACTCGGCTGCAGGTTACGGCGTTACAATCAGGCCCGGTTGGCAGGCAAGTTTTGCAGACCGAAGCGATGAACCTTACTTTCAATGTGCTGCGCCGGCGTCGCTGGCGCGAGGCTTTGGGCGCCCTGGCGCTTCTGGGCGTGCTCGCGCGTGCGCTGATCCCCGTTGGCTTCATGCCGATGCAGATTCAAGGCCAGGTCCAACTGGTGCTGTGCTCCCCGCAGAGCGTCGACTTGACACACCAGCATCAAGCTCCGCGCGGCACGGCAACGCAACCCTGTCTCTTTGCCGCGAGCGTCGCCGCACTTGCGCCGCACTCCTGCAACGAGGCCGTGACCGCTACCCTGCTCACATTGAGAGGCGCGAGCACGCGCGATCTGTCTCCGCCCAGGGCCGCGCCCTGGCGACATGCCGCCGCCCGCGGTCCACCCATCGAAGTCTGATCGCTGCTGCCCTTTCCGTGGGCGTTAACGAGCGGCCGATTCTGCACTCGCCTTGGAGGCGGTCCGGAACGCCTGCTCCAGATCAGGGATCGCGGGAGAACATCGATGAGAGATTTCACGCATTACGGCACGTGCGCCCGGTGGTCGGTGCGCATGGCCAGCGTGGCGCTGACGCTTGTCGCCTTTACGCCGGGCACCGGACACGCCTGCGCCGCTTGCGGGTGCACGGTCAACGCGGACGCAGCGATGGGCTTTTCAGCCGCCTCAGGCTGGCGTCTTGCCATCGAATACGACTACATCAATCAGGACCAGCTGCGCAGCGGCACCAGCTCAGCAACGCCGGAGCAGGTGGTGAACAATCCGTCCAACCCGACGCTCGGCGGCGGCGAAATTGAGCACCATACGCTCAATCGGTATGTCAATCTGCGGCTGGACTACCGGGCGGATGCGGATTGGAACTTTGCCCTGATCGTGCCGTACATCATGCGTGATCACTCAACGTTCGGTCAGCAGCAAGCGCCTTACAGTTCCACCGAGACCGCGCCTGACCAACTCACTTATGGGCATGTCTCCAATCTGGGGGATGTCAAATTGCTAGCGGCCTATCAAGGCTTGCTGCCCACCCAAAATCTCGGTGTGCAGTTCGGTCTAAAGCTGCCGACCGGGCAGGATGGCACGCGCACGGATTTTGAATCCGGACCCGGCCTCGGCACGCCGGTAGATGCCAGCTTGCAAGCGGGCAGCGGCAGCACTGATCTGATTGTGGGGGCTTACTACTATCAGGCGGTCAGCCAGAACCTTGATGCTTTCGCATCGGCGCAGTTCCAGGCGGCAGTGATTGAAAGCCTGGATCAGCGTGGCAGTGACTTCCGGCCGGGCAACGCGTCGAGCTTCAGCATTGGGCTGCGCTATGTCGCCGATCCCCGTTGGGTACCCCAGGCCCAGATCAACCTGATCCACAAGGATGCCGACCAGGGTGCCCTGGCGGATAGGCCGGACACGGCGGGCACGGTGGCCTATTTCAGTCCAGGACTGACCGTGCAGGCACTCAGCAGAGTGCACGTGTACGGCCTACTGCAGCTGCCGGTGTACAACAACCTGAGTGGCTACCAGCTGTTCCCGCACTGGACCGCCACCGCCGGATTAAGCTACATGTTCTGAGCCCGATTACCGATGAGCAGCAGCGACAACCCGCGCGTTCAGATTCCGGATCGAGCCCCGGGGAACGGGCATCGCGTGCCGCCGGGGACTCTGCTGAGCCTCAGCGGGGTGCATCGGAGGACCTTGGTGCTGCGCGGACGGGTGCTAATCCTCACCCTCTGAGCCACCTCGTGTATTCCCTGTCGTCACGAACTCGCGCTGCTCAGTCAGTTCAGCATGCTGCACGCCCAGCTGGATAGGCGACCGGAACGCGCTTGGCGAGTTTAATATTCAAATAGTTAGCGCGATTTGCGTCCCAGTCGCCTGTACTGGCCAACGAGCGTCAACGCCGGGGGCACTTTGCCGTTAGAGTTGGGTCCAATGAAATTACCTAGATCAGTCCCCGCAGTCATGAGGAAGCAGATCATGAAGAGCTACCCCACCGGCATTCTGGCTTTCCTGGCGGCGCTTGGCGCCGTGACGTGCGCTGTGCCCGCCAGCGCCGCGGATGACAGCACGCTGGGCACTTGGCAGAAGCACGAGTACACCATGCACTTCATGGGATTCACGACCACCTATTCCTGCGACGGGCTTGAGGAGAAGATGCGCGAGCTGCTGCTATGGGCTGGTGCCCGGAGGGATGTCAAGAGTTCGTCCTCAGGATGCGATCGCGGTTTTGGCCTGCCAAGCAAGTTTGCAACCGCCAACGTGAGTTTCTATACGCTCGCGGTTGCGCCTGCCGGAAGCGCTGGTGCGGTCGCCGCCGCATGGCGCAAGATTCAATGGCAGCCGCACCGACCGCAACAACTTGGCGAGGGCGACTGCGAGCTGGTCGAACAGTTTCGCGATCAGGTACTGCCGATGTTCACGACCCGGGCACTGGAGAATCGGACCCACTGCGCGCCGCACGAGGTGAATCCCGGTGATCTGGACCTTGGATTTGAGGTACTGGTGCCCGCCGAATCGAGCGCTGTACCCGCCAAGTCGCCCTGATATCTTGGGCGCGAGGTGAGCGGCCACGAGCGGGCGCCGCATCAGCGCCTAGCTCCAGCCGTCTCGAGTGCCCGTCGCTAATAGGCCAAGTCAGCGAGCACTAGCGAGCGCGAGCTTAGTCGGCCCTTAACGGCGAAACGTATAGTTGCAGGTCCTGAGTCCGTCAGCGCGACTGCCAGTGCCTGCGGATTCCTCAAACCGCGCTGTGATCGGGTATTTATACGGTGTACCCGGATCCGCGTCCTTGAAAGACTGGATATTGTGCTCCCTGCGCCCGGTGCGGCCCGCCGCCTTGAGCAGACCCGAGCCCTCGGCATTGATCTGCCCCTCAATCAGCAGTGAGCCTGGCTCGCCGAGCGTACCGTACTCGCCATGAATCACGCCGTGGGAAATCTGCGCTGGAAAGTGAAAGGTGTAGCCGCCGGCAACACCTTCTGTTGGACAGACCAGGTCCACGTTCCAGAGGCCATCGAAGCGGCGCGAGAACTCCTCGGTCGCTGATCCAGGCGTCGTCGGCGCGACGTTGATCGTGATGTTCGGATTCTCGAGCGTCACAGGACCGTCGAAGAAATAGAAATTACCCGCAATCGGCGAGGTGGCGAGCCAGGGCTGCTGAGCGCCGGCCGTGCCCTGTTTTACGACCAGCCCGACCTCATTGAACACGTGAAAGACATCCGAGCCCGGCCGCTCGATCGCCTTGGCAAGTGCCACGGTGTAGGGGCTGTCACCGGAATCACCATCCAGCGCCACGTTTCCTGGCTGAGTGGCATAGGAAATCAGCGTGCCTTCAGGAGCCGCCATTTCGCCCAAGCCCCCTGTGGCGGCCCGGACACCACGGATGGCGAACGGATTGTTGCGGCAGGCATCGAGGATCACCATGTTCAGTTTGGTGCCCGCATCCTCCATCTGGCGCAGCACCAGGCTCGCATCAACCATCTGGAAGTCCATGTCCTTGGCGCTGGTCGGACTGGCATCGACCGGCACCAGCCAGTTCACGCCCTGCACCTGCATGCCATGCCCCGAGTAGTAAAACAGCGCCACATCGGCGCCGGGCAGCTCCCGGCCAAACTGCTGGATCATTCGATCGAACTGCGCCTTGTCCAGATCAACCTGTGGACCGCCGCCGATGAGGCTGAAACCGGCACGCTGCAGGGTTCTCGCGATCAGGCGCGCATCATTGGCAGGGTTGGGTAGGCGCGCCACGCTCTGGTAGCCGCCGTTGCCGATGACGAGTGCCACCCGCCGGCCGCTGTGCGCTGACTCGGCACCGTGACCGCCCTGTCCGACCGGCACCGCACGCCGCTCGAGCTGCTGGGCACAGAGCGGAGCGGCCAGAGCGAGCCCCGCGGCGAGCACCGTAAACCACTTCCGGCCGCGCATGCGCTCGCTCCTGAGCAACGCCGGTTCCTCCGGCTCGGAGCCCTTGCGCGCCGTGCGCCCGGCACTCACGCACCGCCCACTCATCAGAACACTCCCAGCGCCAGGCCCGCAGCCAGTGTAGCGCCGAGTTCACGGCAGCGCTGCAGGTCCGCCACCGTCGGCTCACCGCGCACGATCAGCGGTTCACTGACCCTCTTCCAGCGATAACCGAGTGCAATGCGATCGATAGATGAGACCGCTCCGCTCCCGTCATTTCCGGCGCTGACAAAAACCGCGTAGGGCAAGGCATCGACCCGGCCCTCGGCCGGATAGAACGTACGGTCCATGAAATCCTTGACGGCACCCGACATATAACCGAAATGCTCGGGGGTGCCAATCAGCAGCGCCTCGGCCCACTTCAGATCCTCGATCCCTGCTTCAAGGGCTGGCCGCACGCGCAGCTCGAGTGCTTCGCCGGCTTCGCTAACGCCCGCGCACACCGCTTCGAGCAGCATCGCGGTGCGCCCGCCGGTATGTCCCCCGTAGATGATGAGCAGATGCTTCATGAAAGCCTGTGCGGCCACACGCGGACCGGATCCGCCTCAGGGCGCTGCCAGCAGCCTGTAAACCCGAGCGAAGCGTGACTTTGCCGCAACACCGTGATCGCCGGGCGCATATTGCAGCAGCCAGTCGCCGGCCTGCCCCTGGAGCCAGTCGCCGCCGGCCATGCGCTGGCAGCGAAACGGCTCGAGCATCTGGCGCGCGAGCACCGCTACCGGCTTGTTCTGATAGCGCCCGGGCTGGCCGGGTTCGACCCCCGCAAGCGGCTCGTACTTCAGATCAAAGCGATCGCGCGACACGCACCAGCGATCCCCGTCCGTGCCACTGACCAGGGCATCGCCTACCCGATAGTGATTGGGTCCGACCCGCGAGATCAGCACACCGGCACTGGCAGCAAACTCCACGCCGACAATCTCGTGCTTAACGTAAGTGCCAGCTGCCGCATCAGTGCGCAGGTCGACCTCGGTCAGCTCAAGCACTAGGCAGTTCTCCGGGGCCAGTCGTCGCTGCGCACAGGGCGCCTCTTCAAACCGTCTTCAGGAAATCCGCGCAGGTCGCCTGCGCCGGGTCGGTGGCCGGGACCTTGGCGCAGATGCCATTCATCTGTGCGTGTATCTGCTCGATGGTGGCCCCATGTCGACCCTTGCTATTCCACGCATGCAGTGACTGGGCCAGTTTCTTCAGCCCGGTGCTGCTGCGGCCATAGATTCGGCCGCTGCCATCAAGCTCCGCCAGTACTTGCTGGGAGGTGCTGGCGATGGCCGCTTCATCCTGGGGCTGCAGGCGAATCAGTGCGCGAACGTAATGGGCGCCCCACTGGAAACGCGTCGCCTGTCCCTGGGACTCCTGGTAGGAGCGCGACAGCCACTGCAGCGCCGCATCCTTGTGGCCGCGCTGTTCCTCAATATCTGCCAGATCCTCCATGTAGTAGTAGGGCGTCTTGGAAGTCTGGATTTCGTTGCTCAGCAGCGCATAGCTGGCCTCGTTATCGCCCAGCTTGTCGTAGATGTTGAGCGCCGCATTCACCAGCGAGGTACGCGTATATGAGTCGCTAGTAAGCGCGAGCGCCGCATCGACCTTCTGCCGTGCTTCGGACGCCAGTGCGGGCGGGGCCTTGCCACCCGGCTCAAGCGCCTGCGCGGCGCGCAGCTTGCCGTACTCGGCGTACAGGCGATCGGTCATCGAGTAGCGCTCGTCGGCAGCTTCCGCGTCCATCAGTCCCATCCAGGTCTTCTCAAGATCGGCCACGTGCGAGCGATCGAGCTTGGCTTCGGTCTTGAAAAAATCACTGTCAAGATTGCCGAGGACATCCGCGACGCTCTCGGCCAGCGTGGCATCAGCAAGCAGCGCCCGCACCGGGGCCATATCCGCGCTGACCCGCGGGCTGACCGGCTTGCCCGGCTTGGCCGCGTTCGGATCCGCATCGAGCGCCGCTGCCAAGGCAATTACCTCAAGGCGCGCGCGCTCCTGCTTGGCATCGGCCGGACAGCGCATCGCCGCCTGGCTCAATGCATCGGAGGTCGCAGCGAGCCAGCCGGGGTGATCTTCGCTAAAGAGCCATTCATCCTGCAGGCCCCAGCCGTTGTAGGCCAGTCGCCGGCAGTCACCAATGCTGAGCGGCGCAGTGCCACTGCTGACCTGTGCCAGCACCTCGCTCAGCGGTCGCGAGGCGGAGAGTCCCATATCGAGCATCTCGCTATAGCGGCCAAGGTCCATGCCGCCGGAGACGCGCTCCAGTTCAGCACGCTTGCTATCGAGAATCAGCATGGTCGGATAGCCGGTAACCTTGAACTGCGAAGCCCAGCGCTGGGCATCGGGCGCATCGCCATCCAGGTATACCGGCACGAACAGCGACAGCTTGCCGAGGAAGTCCTGGCGATGAAACATCGTTGCCTTAAGTTCCTGGCAGGGCGGGCACCACACGGCGCCGAAGTAAACGAACACCGGCTTATGCTGCTGCTCGGATGCTGTAAAGGCATCGGCGACCTCGCCTTCGAACCAGGCCACGCCCTCGGGGCGCGAGGGGTGGGCTGCTGCCGCCTGTGGCGCCGGTGTGATTGGCGGCGCCGGCGTCACCGGCGGTGGCTTGTGGCAGCCCGAGAGGGCCAGTAGCAGTGCGGCTGCAAGGCAGGTGGCGATTCGTCCGGACATGAGCGCTCCCATATTCACCGTGTTCCTGCGTTCAAACTCAGTGCTGATTTTCCAGGGCTTCGATTTCATCCATCAGTCGATTCATGCGCGCCACCAGCGCCTGATAGGGCTTGGGGGTGGTCATGTCGATGCCCGCCTGCTTGTACAGGTCGTAGCCATAACCTGAGCCACCGGCACGCAGCATTGTCAGGAAGCGGTCACGGGCCGGCGCGCCCTCCTTGAGAATCGCATCGGTCATCGACGCGGCGCCCGCCATCGAAGTCGCGTACTGGTAGACGTAATAGGTGTACTCGGTGAAGTGGCGCACGTATTCCCACTCATGGCAGTCCACCGGGTCAATCTTCATCACGCCCTCGGCTTCGCCATAGTAATTGCGCAGGATCCCGCAGTAGATCTCGCTGAGCCGCTCGCCCGAGAGCGGCCGGCCCTGCTCTACTTCCTGGTGGATCGCCAGTTCGAAGTCAGCGAACAGCACCTGACGGAAGAAGGTGGTGCGGATCGATTCCACGCCCTCGCTGAGGTAATACAACTTGAGTTCGCGGGTCGCGGCATGCTCGACCATGTAGTCATTGAGCAGCATCTCGTTGCCTATGGAGGCCGACTCGGCAATGAACGTCGGGTAATTGGTCTTCTCGTAAGGCTGCGCCTTCTTCTCGAGCAGCGTGTGCATCGCATGGCCCCACTCATGGGCGAAGGTCGAGAGTGAGTTGTAATCGCCACTGTGATTGAGCAGCAGGTAGGGATGCACATCGTAGGCGCTGCCGTTCATATAGGCACCGGAGGACTTGCCTTCGTGTGGGTACACATTCATCCAACGCCCGGCAAATCCAGTACGCAGCAGTCCCAGGTATTCCTCGCCGAGTGGCTTGAGTGCCTCAAGCGTTATGCGCTTGGAATCCTCGACGCTGAATTCGGGAATATGCTCCATACGGAACAGCGGCGGATAATTGTCGTAGTAGCGCAATTCATCGCTGATACCCAGCAGGCGCTTGCGCAGGCGCAGGTAGCGATGCAGCGTCGGCAGTGCCGCGTGGGTTTCCGCGACCAGCGTCTTGTAGACGTTTTCGGGCATGTTGTCGGCAAACAGCGCACCCTGCAGTGCGCTGTCGTACTTACGGGCCTTGGCAGTGAATTCATCGCCGATGACTTTCGTGGCCAGCATGTTGCCCACGGTGCCCTCGAACTTCGCCCACGCACCGAAGTATTCATCGAACACGAGCTTGCGGTCCTTGCGGTTGGCCGAGGGCCGGTACTTCTCGAAGTTCGACTGAATGAGCTTGACGCTGGTGCCATCCGATAGCGTCACCGTCGGCAGGGGTAACTCGCCGTTGCCGAACTGATTGCTCATCGTGTAGGGCTGCGCAAGCAGATCGCCGCTCAGTGCCAGCACCCCCTCGGCCTCATCACCAAGCGTGTGCGGCGCCGCGCGCAGCGTGTCATCGAGTTGGAAACCGAAGCGATCGTTGAGCGTCTTGTTGGCCGGTTCGAAGCGCTTTACCGTGGCGGCGCCGAGCCGGATGATTTCCGGAGCGACCCATGCGGTTTTCGCGCCAATGAGGGTCGTAAGAGACTGGGCGCGCTGATTCAGTTCCTGATTGGCGCTGATGCGCACATCCTCATCGGACTTAAGGCCCGCGTACGTTGCCAAGCGCGCGGTCTCGCGATTCACGTCACTGATCGCCACCATGGCTTTCAACATGGAATCCGCACTCTTGCCGAGCGTCCCCCGCAACTTCTCCAAGGCCTCGGCGGCCTGATGCGCGCGCGCGTAGGACTGCTCCCAGGCCTCCGGCGTCGCATAAAGGTCGGTCAGATCCCAGGAGGCCTGTGCCGGTGCCGGCCCCGCCGCGCCCGCGCTGCTCGGTGCATCGGCCGCCGAAGCCACTACGCAGGTCAGAGTCAGAAGAGCAAAGGCTGCCGCAATCGGTATGCGCTGCTGCATAAGTCTCTCTTTTTGTTTGTACCGGCGTGCGCCGGATATAGGCGCGACACTCTAATCCTGAGCTGGAAGTATGTGTAGCGCCAAAGCTCGCGCCCCAGAGTAATGGTTTGACATGCGTGTTATGCGACTGTACCTTGCTGTTACAAGGTAGCTGTATAAAGCATGAGCGCAGATCAGAAATTCGGCCCTATCCGCAAAGGACTCCTCGAGTTTCTGGTCCTGCGCATTGTCAGCGGTACCACCGTGTATGTGGCCGACATCCTGCGACGACTGGCTGCTACAGAATTTGCCACCCAGGAAGGCACGCTCTACCCGCTGTTGAGCAAGCTGCGCCGCGAAGGTCTCGTGGACTATGAGTGGCAGGAGTCAGAGAGCGGGCCACCCCGCAAGTACTACCGCCTCAGCGACGCGGGCCGCAGGCAGTTAGCGGAGCTGGACGATTACTGGAACCGCATCAACAAAACCATCTCGGGCCTCGGAAGCTGAAATCATGCAGAACGTCATCACTGTGAGCCTCAACGGCAACGCTTATCAGCTCGATGAGACGGCCTACGCACAGCTTGCGGCCTATCTGGATGAAGCCGCGCGCGCATTGGCCGCCAATCCCGACCGCGCCGAGATCATTGCGGATCTGGAGCAGGCGATTGCGGAGAAATGCGCGCGCTACCTGAGTACGCACAAGAACGTCGTCACCGGAGGCGAACTGGAGCAAGTCCTTGCGCAAATGGGCCCGGTCGATGATACGCACGCGGCCAGCGGCGCCGACGCTGCCGCCAGCCCGAAGCCAGAATCAGCGCCGGGCGCAGCCACGGCCCATGCCGCCGACAGTTCGCGAGCTGCTCCGCGGCGGCTCTACCAGATCAGCGAGGGCGCCCTGGTCAGCGGCGTCTGCAAAGGTATGGCGGCATACTTCAATGTCGATGTAACGCTGGTGCGAGTGATCTTTGTCGTGCTGATCATCATTACCGGAGGCCTCTGGCTGCTCGTCTACCTCGCCCTGATGATCCTGATTCCCTATGCCAGCACCTCGGAGGAGCATGCCGCGGCGCGTGGCCTGCCCTTCAACGCCCGCGTACTGGTCGAGCGCGCCAAGGCCAAGTACACCGAATTTGCCAGCACTGCCGAGCGCCATATGGCTGGCGCCCCGTGGCGGCACGAGTGGCGCAAGGCCCGTGCGCAGTGGCGCCAGGAGCGGCGCCGCATGCGCGAGGACTGGCGTGCCTATCGGCGCAGCGGCTATCGCCCGAGTCTAGCGCCGAGCCCACCGCCGGGCGCCGATCCGGCACCGATTCACTATCTGGGGCACCTCATTAGCGGCGCAATTATGGCCGCCATCGGGCTCGTGCTGGTGCTCTTCACGGTGGCCTGGGTGCTAGCACTCATTGCGCTCATTAAGAGCGGCGCGGTGCTGGGCTACGCACCCCCGCACGATATGCCCCTGTGGGTCGTGATCATCATATTAATTGGGATCTATCAGTGCGTGGCGTGGCCCCTGCAGCAGGTGCGGCGCGCGCTCTACGCATCTGCAGGGGCTTTCTATGAGCCATGGAGCGCAGCCTGGAATGGCCTCATTACACTGGCTGTGCTAGTCGCACTGCTTTGGTACGGCCTGCATCATCAGGCTGACGTGCGCGCGCTCTTTGAGCAGCTCTGGCACTGGTGGCAGCAGATCCTTGGTCACGGTCCGTCACAGGACATCTAGCGCGCCCAAAGTTAGCAGGCCCGCTTTAAACCGGCGCATTGCCAATCCCAAGGCCGCCGCGCTGCGGGCCTGTATTTTAGGGCCCGCACTGCCTGCACGGCTTGAGCGGCTTTGCAGAAATTTCCAGTCTGCCGGTCGGCCGCGAAGCTCTGGCGGCCTGAGGGCGGTGCGCGCTAAGCTGCCTGGAGCGAACTGCCACGGTTCCTTAGAAGGGGCGCTACCGGGCAGACGCTCAGCACGAGTTAAGAGGTGCAAAATATGGCGAAGTGGATGTTGTCGATCGGCTGCGCCGCGCTGGCTCTAACTGCTGCGGCATCCGAGCTGCCGTACGATGAACATGCTGATGCCGGCGCCCAACTTCAGCAGGCGCTTGCGCAGGCGCGCTCTGACCACAAGCAAGTCCTGTTGGTGTTTGGCGCTAACTGGTGCCCCGATTGCCGCGCACTTGATAAAGCTCTGCACGGAGGCAGCCAGGCTCTAATTGCCAAGCGCTTCGAGCTCGTCAAGATCGATGTGGGCAACTTCGACAAGAATCTGGAGATTGCCAATCGCTACGGAAACCCGATTGGAAAAGGAATTCCGGCAGTTGTCGCGCTCAGTGCCGACAATGCGGTGCTGTACTCCACCAAGGGCGGTGAGCTGGCCAATGCGCGCCGCATGGGCGATACGGGCATTTATGACTTTCTTGCTCATAATCTCCCTTGAAAGCGATGCATGCAGGCAGCGGCGTACGCTATAACTATCGTCCGCCCCTGTTGATTCACTGAAGGCAATCTTCCGGCAGCTAACTTCGAAGGGAACAGGGACACCGTCGTGGCAGATCTCCTGAAATTTGCCGGCGCCTCGGAGGCTGCACAAACAACGGACACCGCCAGCACCACACGCAGTGCGCGGACGGTTTCGCGCGATTCGAGCAGTGCGGTCCGCTCGCCGATGTCGCATCTGGCGAAAGCCTATGGTGAGCTGCACCGTCGCGCACGTTTTGAAATCCAGGTCTCGCCTGCCGAGGGGGCCAAGTGGTTCACGGTCACGATGCTCGGCGTCTCGCGCGCCTCCGGGCACCTCATCGTCTCGGCACCACAGACTCCAGATCAAGCGCTGATCCCGATCAGCCGCGGTAACCGCATGAGCTGTAGCTGGGCAAATTCTGCTTACCTATTCAGATTCCGCGCCACCATTACCAACCTGGCCTTCGAACCGACCCCGCTGGTGTACTTAGGGCAGATCCAGGGCGTGCGCCGACAGTCGGTGCGCGCCGAGTCACGTGCGCTCACGGCGCTCAGTGCGGCCATTCATACGCCAAAGGCGCAGCCTGCCCTGATCACCGATCTAAGCACGCTGGGGGCGCGAATTGGCACCGCTACTGCGCTCGAACTGAAAGCAGGCCAGCCGCTGAAGCTGACGCTACGGCCGCGCATGCTGGGTCGGGATTTCAAAATGACGCTGCGCTGCACTCTGGTGAGCTCGTTGGCGGCCGCCGACGCCCTCCATCCGCATGTGCAGTTTTATGGCCTTAAGTTTCAGCACATAAGCGACGAGGATCGCCTGATCCTGCACGCCTACGTGCAGGAACGGCTGGCGGTCGAAGCCGACTATCTCTCGCAGCTGCTACTGACAGATGCCGGTCCGCTCGAGTCGACGCAGAAACTTACCGGACTCCAGCGATAAGACGGGCCTCCGGCCGGCAGGCCCGCGCGGGCTCCGATGCAGGCTGCTTAAAGTGGCTCGCGCGGCCAAATATCGGGGCTGGACTTCGGTTGCTGCGGCTCTAGCGGAGGGCATAGAATTAGTCCCCAGCGCGGGCGTCGTATAATGGTAATACCCAAGCTTCCCAAGCTTGAGCCGTGGGTTCGATTCCCATCGCCCGCTCCACTCTCTAGCCAATGCTTGCCAACAACGGCCAAGACTGCGTGTTCCCCGATCGGGGCACCCAGAAGCTGCCCATGCTGGCCTGGGTTGGCTAGTGCTTCGCAGGCAGCCGCGCTGCAGGGTACGAAAGCTAGAGCCGACCTGAGCCGTGATGCGCGCGAAGGGCTCGTGTCGGCCAACAACCGACGGTCGCAACCTTGACGTGATCGCGGCATTGCCGTCATTCAAGAAACCGGATTACCAGCACCTTGGCGACAGTTCCCGAACTTGGCAGCGCGGAGCCAAGAGATCAAAATCGAAACCCGGTCCCACGGAGGAGGCCTATAGCATGAACTGCCCGACCAAACCCGCTCTTCAGAATCTCTTCCTTTTCATCAGCGGCGCTGTCGCTGCGCCGGCGGCGATGGCCGCCGCCCCGGACGATGCCTGCGCATTACTGACTCAGGCTCAAGTGAGCGCCGCACGAGGCGTCCCCGTAGGCGCCGGCACCTATGTTACGCCTACGTTCAAGAGGACCTGCACCTGGAGCGCGACAGTCAGCGGCGGTGGGACCGTCACGCTCTTTCTCCAGAAGGGTGACTCGTTTCAGAGGGGAAAGCAGATGATGCAAATGGCTTCAGGGGGAAAACCATTGGTCGTTACGATCAGCGGTGTTGGCGATGACGCCTACTACTTCGGGCCAGACAATCTGGTCGCGCTCATCGTGAAGAAGGGCAGCATTGCATTCAAAGTGGCAGTCTACGCCCATATACCGGGAGAACAGCAGAAGGCGATTGAGAAGACTCTCGCCCAACAGGTTGTCTCGGGGCTCTGATCGTCGGACGCCAATTTCATTATGCATCCGCAGACGTCTCGCTCACCACCGTTGAGCTACCGGAACGTAGGACAAAAGCTGCCGATCGCGATCGTCAGGTATAGGTCAGACTCGGACATCGCATCTCAGAGCCAAGGGGGTTGCACCTAGTATTGGCTGTCGTTGTTTGCTGTTGGCTGGTGTGGCGGACTTTTTCACACGTATGTCGCACGCAGCGCTCCGCTGCGTTCGCAACCCCTTGATTTGCAGCGATTAGCCGCTTACCAGCGATGTATTCGATTCCCATCACCCGCTCCACTCTCTAGCCAATGCTTGCCAACAACGGCCAAGACTGCGTGTTCCCCGATCGGGGCACCCGGACGCTTGCCCATGCGGGGCCCGGTTCGCACGTGCTTCGCACGCGGTGCCACCTCGGGGGTGCAAAAGCCAGCGTCGCCCTGGACCGCGGTTCATCAGCGGCAGCCGTTGGCCAGATGTGGTCCTTCGGCAGCCTGCATCGCTCGTCGGATAGCAGCGGTTTGACCCGGAAATCCAATTCGAACTACGGCGGGACTCCGGTCTATTCCGCGGCGCCCTCGCACTGATCTCAATTGCGCCTACACTCTGTCGCTCCGACTCCATGAGAGTGTCAATCGATGACAGCCCACTCTCTGCCCGTAGCAGCAGTGCAGATGACGTCAGTGAACGGCGACCGCAGAACCAATCTGGAACGTGCCGAGTACTGGGCGCAACTAGCGTCCGATGCTGGCGCGAAACTCATAGTCCTACCTGAGCTGTTTTCTGGGGGCTACTGGCTCAATGAACAGGCATGGGACACGGCAGAGCCCCAAGACGGACCCACCGAGGCCTGGCTGCGGGAGACCGCCCAACGGCTTGGTGTCTTCCTGGGTGGCAGTTACCTGCAGGCGAGCGGCGAGGACTTCTTCAATGTCTTCGCGCTCGCCACGCCCGAAGGAATCATCGCGGGCCGTGTTCCAAAGCAGCAGCCCGGTTCAGTTGAAACCTATTTGTTTCGTGGGCAGGTAAGCGAGCACATCATCGACACGGACGTCGGGCGAATGGGCGTCGGCATTTGCTATGACAATGTCTTCCGATTCACTGCGGACGCGATGATTTCGGGCAACGCGGACATTGCGGTGATGCCGTTTTCCGCGCCGACGCCGCAGCAGACCTGGTACTACGGCGCCAGACAGGCAGCGGCTTTTCTAGCCTCCTATCGCCATGGGGCGCAGAACTACGCACGTATGCTTGGCATACCGGCCGTGCAGGTCAACAAGAGCGGACGCTGGAAGAGCCCTTTGCCCGCGTGCTTTCCGTCTCAGGACACCCGGTATGGCGGACAGTCAGAGATTGCCGACAATAACGGCGACATTGTCGCGGAGCTTGCGGATCAAGAGGCCTTTATCGTGGGCGAAGTCACCCTCGATCCCGGATGCAAGATCCACACTCTCGACAGGGAGCATACGCGTTACGGTCGATGGATCTCGCAAGTGCCACTGGAGTTCAGACTCTATCGATTGGTTGAAAGCCTTGGGACGTGTTCGTACCGAGCGAGCGGCCGCAGGCGCGCAAAGGCATTGGCTATTTCCGGTGACGACCAGCGCGGGTGATAGGCATCATTCCTCTCGCTAGCATCCGTAGTGAGCCCTGACGATATTGCACGGCGCGTCCTATCTCCCCAACCGGACATTCGTCGAGAACTGCCGATCACCCTGCGTCAGTCCAGACGGTCCGCTTGGCTGCCGGTGGCGGATATGACATTCCTCTTCACACGTAAATCGCACGCGGGATCTCCGCCGCCCGCAAGCCGCTGATTCGCATATATCTATTTAGTGCCAGCGATGTATTCGATTCCCATCGCCCGCTCCATTCTCAGCCAAACCTTGGCAATTCCACTGACCTGCAACCCGTGACGCGCAGCTAATGCACCCGGACCGGCATCACTTCGGCTGACAGCTGCACTTCATCCGCCAGTCCATACGAGTAATAGACTGGCCGCGACACCAATCGCAACAGCAGGAACAACCGGAAGCGGATCTTGCGCAGCGGACTCATGTGCGTGGAGGCCAGCAGATTCTCGTTCGATACGTGCACAATCCACTCGCGCCGATCGGTGGGCAATGCGATCTCATGGTGGCGCGCCATGCCCCATAGCGCCTGCTCGACATTTGGCTCTTCCATGAATCCGAAGCTGATCTCAACGCTGCTGATGCTGCCTCTGGATGGATCGCGATCCAGCACTGTGACCGCGTAGCGGTCGCCGTGAATGTAGGGCACCTTGGGATGTATTACTTCGACAAAAATTAGATGACGAGGCAATATTCCGTACCGATCCCAGATCAGCTGCAACAGGGCTGGCGCTCGATCGGCCCCCGATCGCAGGTGATTCGGTGCCATCAGCACTGCGGTGCGCTCCATATAATGGCTTGCCTCGCGATGCAGGCGAATCAACTCGGCTACAGTCATGGTGGGTTTGGCCTGGTAAGCGGCGAAAGTTGCCTTGCGCCCCCAGCGCCAGGTAGCCATTACCAGAAATACGATCGTGCCAATCGTCAACGGTACATAGCCGCCGTCAAGAACCTTGAGTGTGCTCGCGATCAGGAACGCAGCGTTGCACGCGCTCAGCGGCGCCCAGACCAGCAGCGTCAGTGTGTAGCTCCAGTTCCAACACAATCGCGCCACCGCGATCATCGCCAGGGATGTGATCAGCATGACTCCAGAGACCGCCAGGCCGTACGCGGAGGCCAATGCGGAACTTGAGCCAAAGCCACCGACCAGGGCGAGACAGCCCGCGAATAACAGCCAATTGATGAACGGGATATAAATTTGTCCGGCGTGCGCATGATGCGTATGCCGCACCAGGATACGCGGGAACAGTCCCAGTCCAATGGCCTGCGAAGTCAATGAGAACGCACCTGAAATCAGCGCTTGGGATGCAATGATCGTTGCTACCGTCGCCAGAATCACCATGGGATAAAGCATGAGCGGCGGCACCAGGCTATAAAAGAGCTTGCCGCCTACGGCCGGCACGCCACCGAGCATGTACGCGCCTTGGCCCAGGTAATTGAGCAGCAGGGCCGGATAGACCAATCCGAACCAGCTGATCCGAATCGGACGCGCACCAAAGTGGCCCAAATCCGCGTAAAGCGCTTCGCCGCCGGTCACGACCAGAACCAGGGCCCCAAGAATCAGCAGCGTCGGATAGAAACTCAATTGCCGCAGAAAGCTGAGCGCGTACACCGGATTAAAGGCCGCCAGGATCTGTGGATGCAGGCGGATCTGGACCGCACCGAGCACCGCGATCGCTGCGAACCATAGAATAAGGATCGGTCCGAATACGCGGCCAATGCCCGAGGTACCACGTGCCTGGATGGCAAACAGCATCGCCAGCAACAGCACTGTCAGCGGCACGATGGCTCGGCTGAGCATGGGGGCTGCTACACCCAGTCCCTCGACTGCCGAGAGCACACTGATCGCCGGTGTGATCATGCCATCTCCCAGCAGCAACCCTGCGCCCAGCATCAGCGACCAGAGCAGAACAGTGACGACTCGCCCCTTGTGTTGATGCAGAAGACCATAGAGCGCGAAGACTCCGCCCTCGCCGTCATTGTGCGCGGGCAGCACCAGCAGCGCGTACTTGATGGCGACGATGATTGTCAGCGTCCAAACGACGAGCGAGATCCCGCCCAGCACGTTCAGCGGAGTCGCAGCAATGCCGCCGTGGGCGAAGAAGATCTGATCGATCGCATACAAAGGTGAGGTGCCGATGTCGCCGAAGACAATTCCGGCTGCTCCCACGCTCAGTGCCGCCACGCTGCTATGGCTCTGCACAGGCCCTGGGCGCGCAGTCACCGTCGCACGCGCGCGCATCAAGCGAGCAAGACCGGCGGGCCAAGGACGAGTTTTAGGTACATAAGCTATTTAATTTTCCGTCGCTTCTGCCGCTGCCCGCCACCGTTGAATACACCTATTCACGGCATGCACTTTGGCCGCATTCGCGCCCGAGGCCTTAAATTCATGGCACCCCAAGATTATTTATGGATGGGGTGTGGTGTCGACAAGTCCACGCTGCGCCCAGAGGGCATGGAACCTTTCAATCAGATTAAACGCATCATGACTGACAATCCTGATTTGACCTTTGAGATCGGAGGCCATACCGACAACAGCGGTACGGCGCCTCACAACCTGACACTCTCGCAGCAACGCGCGGATGCGGTCAAAGCCCAGTTGGTGACGATGGGTATCGATGCCGCGCCACTGACGAGCAAGGGTTACGCCGATACCAAGCCGATCGCCAGTAATGCGACGGCGGAAGGCAAAGCCAACAACCGGCGCGAGGAGTTTGTGCGGACCTCCACCTGAGCCAGTGAGGGGCTGCATGGGACCGCTCTGGTGCCCCCTCGAGAATCAGGTACTACGGCAGCTCTGGCCGGCCGTCGCGGCTGCTCTTGGGCAATTAGTGCGACGGGCGTCTCTGACTTGCATCTAACGCTGCCAGACCTGTTACTGTTAAAGTCACTCGCGCGACTATTCATAATTATGAGTCGCAACCGGGGTATCTGTTCGTGCCGACGATCCGCCGCATCAAGCAACTCAAACGCGAGATCATCAGTCGGCATGCCAATTCAAGTGATGTGATCGCCTGGTTCCAGGTGGTCGTTGTGCTCGCTGCGCTGGTTGCTTTGTGGTGCGCCACCGTGTTGCTCGATCACGTTTCTCACTGGCTGCTGCTGGTGACGGTGCCGGCAATCAGCTTGTTCCTTCTGCGCACCTTTGCATTGATGCACGAATGCGGCCATGCGTGTCTGTTCCGCAGCCGCTGGCCTAATCGCGCGATTGGCTTCGTATTCGGCGTGATCTCTGGGATGCCGCAGTACGTGTGGTCCCAGCACCACAACCACCATCACGCCACGAATGGGAACTGGGAAAAATACCGGGGGGCGATCGCGACGCTTTCAGTCCAGGAGTTTGCGGCGCTGAGCCGCTCCAAACAGCGCGTCTATCAGCGTACCCGCCACCTGCTGCTGGCGCCGATGGGCGGCTTTATCTACCTGATCTTCAATCCGCGATTTACGTGGCTCAAGGGCACTTTGCAGCTCTGGAGACACGTGGCGGCTGGCAAGATCTCGCAGCCTCGCGCGCCGCTCAGAGCGCTCACGGCAAGCTTTCGGACCCGCTACTGGAGCAGCCCGCGCGAATACTGGCATATGTTCTGGAATAACCTGGTCTTGCTCGGTATCTGGGCGGCTATGTGCTGGGCGGTGGGTGCCCTTACTTTTTTCACCATCTACCTGCTGGCAGGTTCACTAGCTGGCGGCGCAGGGTTGATCCTGTTCACGGTGCAGCACAACTTCGAGCACGCCTACGCCAGCGACACCGAACACTGGGACTACGATATCGGCGCGATGCGAGGTACCAGCTTCCTGGTGCTGCCGCCGTGGTTGAACTGGTTTACAGCCAATATCGGCTATCACCATGTGCACCATATCTCCGCCAGCATTCCCAACTACTGCCTGGTACGCTGTCACAAGGAATTTGAGGCGTTGTTTACCGAAGTGCCGCGGCTCACACTGGCGTGTATTTACCATGCACTGGAGTGCATTCTCTGGGATGAAAAGGCCAAGCGCATCATCTCGATTGCCGAGTACCGCCAACAGGTCGCACCAGCCATCTAGGCGCCAGGTCCCCTAAGAATGCAGGCGCAATACCTCAAGCGCGCCGGTAAGCGTCAGATCGGCGACCGACACATAGAGCATCCGCTCGGACACTGAGACATCCAGTTCCATGCGCCGCTTGAGGCGCGCCGCCAGAGCGGCGATCAGAGCGCGATCCACGGCATAGATTTCCACTCGTTGCGCCTGGTGAATGCGCTCGCCGCCGATGCGCTCGAGCCACGCCGCAGTGTCGCGGTGAGCGTAGATCGCCACCCGCGGCGCGGCCTTGCTGGCCTTGTGTATACGCGCGGCCTCCGGCGTTCCGATATCGATCCACGCCCGCAGGGCGCCGGTGAGATCTCGCACCGCAATTGCAGGTTCATCCGGATCAGAAAGCCCTCTCGAGAATGCGATGCCTTCGGCGTACTCAAGGCAATAGGCGAGCAGGCGTGTCAGCAGGAACTCGGCGCTTTCCGATGGATGCCGGGCAATTCTGATCTCAAGCGTTTCGTAGATACCCCGATCGGCATCGGCCAGACGGACCGTACAGACGTAAATGGTTGCGCTTAATGCCATGGTTCGAACGCCGCCGGCGCTGTTCGGGAGCGCTCGGGTCGCCCCAGCTGCTAGCGCCGATCTCCGCCCAAGACCCTCGCGGGCAACATGATCAGTCCGCGCAGCAGGCCGAAGACACCTTCCATGGCGATGCCGAGGATGCGGAAGGGAATCGACAGCAGCCAGACAATCGGCCATAGCACCAATGCGAGCAACGCCAGAGGCCAGCAAATCACCAGTAACAACAGCCACAGTAGCAGTTTGGCCATATATGACTCCGTCAGCGGGCGCTGGTGCGCGCTAGTGGAGCGCGCGCAGCACAGCCGCCGGCTCCGCAACCAGAACGCGCAGTAGTACGACGGCAGGTCCGGAAGGACGCCGCTGCCCGAGCTCCCAGCTGCGCACGGTCGCAAGGCTTACGCCGATCAGCGACGCGAAGGCCTGTTGGGACAATCCCATGGCGCGGCGCATCTTAGTGACGCGTGTCGACCACAAAGCGGTGGAGCGAGTGTTTGATTTTGCCATGCTCCATTTTCCCACACCCCTGCCGCGCCCGTGGGAATTTCAAATTGGCGTGTCTGTGTCGGCGCCCGAAGCCCAGATCCTGGCCGGCCCTGTCCGCTGCGACGACCACTAAGGCCGGCCACGCACATTCAGCAGCGTGAGCACCAGGCGCGGTGGCGCTGCAGCGGAAGGAACTCCCCGGATTCTCGCCAGTCAGCACTTCTGGAGCTCAGCGCAACTGGAATACTTGCCCATCGGAACTCTGGTCTTGCAGGCACAAGAGCGTGCCCAAGTAAAGAGACAATGAGCCGCTATTCACGTTGGAGCGCAATTAAACAGGAGATATGTAACGCGGATAGCCCATGTGGCAGCGCAGCTGCACAACTTGCACGGCAATCCGCGCGGCACGCTGTCCCGCTTTGGCGACAGCTGACCGCGCAGTGATAATCTGAGTTAATGGAGTCGCAGGCCCGGCAATGGTGCCGAGGGTTTCCGCGCCGACCCCACAAGCTCAAGTGCCATCCCCCGACCCGGAATGGCAGCACCGAACATTAGACAAACCCCCAGAAGGTGAACTCGATGGAACACAAAGACTCATTCATGCGCTTCGCAGTTGTCAGCGCAATCGTCCTGGTCGGTGCCCTGGGTCTGTTCGTGCATTTCCACTCCTAGCGCGCAGCGAACTGCCGCGAGCGGGTTCGCGATCCGGCGGTCGCCTTGGCACGGGCAGGCACCGAGCCCCGCGAATAGACGCTGGCGTCGCGGTACTCCAAGCAGTCCGCTCCCCAGCACAGTTTTGGCACCCCCGGCGAGGCCGTTGCCGGCGCCGCCGCACCCTGCAGCGAGCCTTTCCGGCCGCTGCACCACACCAAGTCCAATCGCAAGCGCTACAATGCCGTCAGCGCGAAGCGGCTAGCCGTCGCGGCAGCCGCTCACTCGCGCCGCCGGTGGTGTGCGCGCGGAACAAGAAATTAGATCGGCCGTGCCGCCGCTCCGTGACCAACATTTCAAATCGATGAGGGAGCTTCTTTATGGTCTGGGTACAACTGATTACCGTGCTCGCAGTACTGCAATACTTTCTCTTCGGGATACTGAGCGGCAAAGCCCGCGGCCAGTACGGGGTCAAGGCCCCGGCGATGACCGGCCATGAAATTTTCGAGCGTTACAACCGCGTGCATATCAATACGCTGGAGACGCTCGTGGTCTTTATCCCAGCCCTGTGGCTGGCCGCGAGTTATTTCAGGCCCCAGTGGGTAGCGGCGATCGGAGCCGTATACCTCGTGGGTCGTGTCATTTACTTGCGCGCCTACGTGTCCGATCCCTCGACGCGCAGTCTGGGCTATGCGCTGAGCGCCCTGCCGGTGCTGGTGCTGATCGTCATGGCCCTGTTCGGGATTGTCCGGGTGCTGCTGACCAGCTGACCGCTGGTAGTTCCCGACAAAGGGTAGGCGCAAGCGGCGGATGAGCGAACCCCCAAGTCCACAGCGGACAATCCGCTCGTTTGTGCGCCGGGCCGGCCGTATTACGCCGGCCCAGCAGCGCGCTCTTGAAGTGCTGTGGCCGCAATATGGGCTGGATGCCGGCAAACATCTGCTGGATTTTCAACAGGTCTACGGTCGCCTCGCCCCGGTGATACTCGAAATTGGCTTTGGCAATGGCGAGCAGATCCTGGCGCGCGCCAGCCGCCAGCCGGAATACAATTTCCTGGGCGTCGAAGTGCACGAACCCGGTGTGGGGCAACTGCTGCTGGCCGCCGAGCGTGCCAAACTGACCAACCTGAAGCTTATTCGGCAGGATGCGGTCGAGGTCCTGCAAGATCAGATTCCGTACGCCAGCCTCGAGGAGGTGCAAATCCTTTTTCCCGATCCCTGGCCCAAGACGCGGCACCACAAGCGGCGGCTGATCCAGGCTGCCTTTTTAGATCTGCTCGCTCCGCGTCTGCGCCTCGGTGGTCTGGTGCATCTGGCCACGGACTGGGAACCGTATGCGGAACAGATGCGGGAAGTCTTTGGCGCCTGTCCGGCCTTCAGCGACTGCAGCGCAGACTCAGTCCAAACTGCGCCGTTACCCGAACGCCTCGCGACCCGCTTCGAACGGCGCGGGACCCGGCTTGGTCACCGCGTGCAGGATCTGCTTTTCCGGCGAGTCCGCTGACGCTGCGCAACATTTTCGCGCGCTTGAATGCCTGCGGGCTCGGGTGCAACATGAAGCGCGTACAGGACACGAGCTGAAGCCCGGCTATTTTGCCGGACAGCTTCCCAGAGTACTCCTGACAGGGAGCGGCGATGAGCGTGCACCAGCCCAATATCGGGGAGTGGTATCGCATCAAAGGCGGTGACCTGTTTGAAGTTGTCGCCGTTGATGAGGAGGATGACACGGTTGAAATGCAGCACTTCGACGGGACCGTCGAGGAAATCGAACTCACTGACTGGTACAGTCGTTGCAGCAGCGGCGCGATCAGCGAGGCTGACGCGCCTGAGGACTGGAGCGGCTCGGCGGATCAGGACCGCGAGGATGACAGCTCCGGGACCAGCTCCTACGAAAACGATCGACGGCTCAATGCGTCGGATCTCGATGGCATCGATCTATTCGAATAAGTAAGGCCACTCAGCCATAGCGCTTGGCAAGATCTCCTGGATCGGCAGACTCATCGAGCAGCACGTAGCCATCGGCAAGCCGCACCGGCACTGGTACGAGCTTCAGGCCCGCACACGGACCCGCGATGCAGTAGCCGGTCTCCTTCTCAAAGATGGCCCCATGCACATAGCACTGGATCATGCTGTCATCGAAGGTCAAAAACATATCGGGCGCATAGTTGAGCGGATAGGCCACGTGCGGGCAGCGATTTACGTACGCCCGTACACCGTCGCTCACCCGGACCACAAAGCCTTTCATCGGCCACTCTCCTGCTCCGACCTTGAAGCTGCGACAGCCGGTCGCCTTCAGGTCTGCGAGCGAGCACAACACGCGGGTCAGATCCAATTCTGCGCCACTCATGATTCACTTCGCAGACGCCCGACATCGGTGCGATTCACAAACAGATACAACAGCAGCAGCGGCGGCAGGGTCAGCAGCGCGGTGTACAGAAAGAAATTCGGATAGCCCAATGCATTGACTACAAATCCAGACGTGCCCATCAGTAATTTTCCAGGCAGGCTGTAGGCGCTGGAGAGCACCGCGTACTGGGTCGCCGTATAGGAGGCGCTGGTGAGCGTCGACATGAAGGCAATCAGCACCGTGCCGTGCACACCTAGGGCGATGTTGTCGAAACTGGTCACGATCGCCAGGCCCAGCAGACTTGGATGACCGTAAGCGGCCAGCGCCGAATAGGCGAGATTCGAAACAATGATCAGTACGCTGCCATACAGCAACGAGCGCGTGCGCCCCAATCTTGCGACCACAGTCCCGCCGATAAAGATGCCAAACATCGTCATTGCAACGCCGTAGAGCTTGAAGGCGCCCATCTGTTTGAGCGTGAAACCCAGATCGACGTAGAAGGGGTTGGCCATCACGCCCATCGTGTAATCGGTGAGCCGGTAGGTGCCGACAAAGGCAAACACCAGCAAGCCAAGCCGCCAGCCGAAGCGCTTAAAAAAATCCATCAGGGGACAGACGACGGAGCCCAGAAACGCGGCGCCCGCGGACTGGAGCGACTTTGGCCAGTGGCGCCGATGGACGAGCCAATCGATGACGCGCTGCTCAGTTGCGATCGAAACCTGCGGAGCGCGCCGCTGCGGCTCGCGCACCAGCAGTGCCGTGATCAGTCCAATGCTCATCAGGGCCGCCATGACCGCGTAAATCCGTGACCAGCCATAGTCAGGCTCGAACCACAAAGCACCCGCGAGTGCGCCGGTCAATGCCAAGCGACTGCCGAACTGGTAGGCGGCAGCCATTGTTCCTTGCATTAGCGCCGTGGAGGATTCGATGCGCCAGGCATCAATCGCGATGTCCTGCGTCGCACCCCAGAACGAGACCATCAGCGCAAACGCCACGACCTGTGGGACCTGCATTATCGGATCAGGCGTCAGCGCTATACCAATGAGTCCGATTGCGATGCCCACCTGCGCCAGCACCATCCAGCTGCGACGCTGCCCCAGCGCGCGACCGAGCAGCGGCAGGCGCAGCCGGTCCACGATCGGTGCCCACAGAAACTTGAAACTGTAGGTCAGGCCGACCCAGGAGATCATGCCGATGGTGGCGCGATCCAGATGGTTCTGGCGCAGCCACACCGACAGCGTATTGAAATAAAGCATGAACGGCAGGCCGGAGGAGAACCCGAGCGCGAAAATCGACAGCACCTTGGGCTGCCAGTACAGCCGCAGTGCCGCGCCCCAGCCGCCCGAGGCCGTACTGCCGGGGCTGAGCGTATTGCTCAAAATTTGTAGTCCATCAGCAATGGCGCATGATCCGAGAAGCGCCGCTCGCGGTAGATACGCGCGGCATGGGGCGTGGATTCAAGGCCGGGGCTGAGAATCTGATAATCGATGCGCCACCCGACATTATTGGCCCAGGCATTGCCGCGATTGGACCACCACGTGTACTCCTCTGATTTCGGCTTGAGCGTGCGAAAGGCGTCGATGAACCCCACCTGGTCAAACAGGTGATCCAGCCAGGCGCGCTCCTCCGGCAGGAATCCGGAGTTCTTCTGATTCGAGCGCCAGTTCTTCAGATCGATCTGGCGGTGAGCGATGTTCCAATCGCCACAAAGCACATGGCGACGACCGCTCTTGTGGAGCTTGCGCAGATGCGGCAGAAACGCCTCGAGAAAGCGGAATTTGGCAGCTTGGCGCTCGGGCCCTGAGGAGCCGGAAGGCAGATACAGCGAAATGATGCTCAGATCCTTCCACTGCAGCTCGAGATAGCGGCCCTCGCTATCGAATTCCGGTACGCCGATGCCGCGAACCACCCTGGTCGGTGCCAGCCGCGTGTAAATCGCAGTACCGGCATAGCCGGGGCGCAGCGCCGGGTAGTAGTGTGCTTCAAACCCCTTGATCTGAAATTGCGGATCGCTCAGGTGCTCGTGATGGGCTCTGATCTCCTGCAGGCAGATGACATCAGCCCGCTGACGTGCGAGCCAGGGGAAAAGCCCCTTGCGGGCTGCCGAGCGGATGCCGTTGACGTTCAGTGTGACGATGCGCATGAGGCCCATAATACCGCGTCGGCACGCCTGGCTCGCTCGTTGACAGCTCACGGTCCGGTGCGGCAACGTCGCTCCACGGGCCTCCCCAGCCGCCCGGAGGAACCGCATGTACGCTTACCAGCAGGAATTCATCGCACTCGCGCTCGAGCGTGCCGCGCTACGCTTCGGCCATTTCACGCTGAAATCCGGGCGCGTGAGTCCGTACTTCTTCAATGCCGGCTTATTCAATGACGGTCGCTCACTCGCCTGCCTCGGGCGCTGCTATGCCGCCGCACTGCAAGCCTCCGGCGTGGGCTTCGACATGCTCTTCGGGCCCGCCTATAAGGGCATCCCGCTGGCCGCCGCCACTGCTGTCGCGCTCCAAGAGCACCAGCAGCGCAATGTCCCCTGGGCCTTCAACCGCAAGGAGGCCAAGGATCATGGGGAGGCTGGACTTATCGTGGGCTCACCGCTCCGCGGTCGGGTCCTGATCATTGACGATGTCATCACGGCAGGCACCGCGATCCGCGAGTCTGTGGAGCTGATCCGCAGGGCCGGTGCCGAGCCGGTCGCCGTGGCCCTGGCTCTGGACCGCCAGGAGCGCGGCCAGGGACCGCGCACCGCCGTGCAGGAAGTGGAGGCCGAATTTGGCTTGCACTGCGTCAGCATCCTGACCTTGGCCGATCTGATCGGCGCTCTGGAGTCCTCCGGGAAGGATGCGGCGCACATCTCGGCCCCGCAGCTGGAGGCCATGCGCAGCTACCGGGCCCAATATGGGCTGAACCAATAGCCCTTGCAGGCATCCGCTGGTCGTGGACAATGGTGTACCAACAGGCTCGGTCGAAGGAATGGCTCGAATCAAAACAACCATGCGATGGCTCGCGCTTCTGACGTTGCTGCTCAGCGTCACTGCAGCGCTCTGCCCGGCGCAGACTCCGACGCCGGCCAACAAGTACATGTGGGTCGACAAGAACGGCGAGCGCCACTACGGTGATGCGGTCCCGGCCGATGCCGCGCAGAGTGATACCCGCGTACTGAACAGCCGGGGCATGGAGATCCAGCGCCAAGGCGGCGGCAAGGATGCGCAGCAGCAGACCGAGCAGAACCGCCGCGAGCAGGAACTCACTCAGCGTCAGCAGCACGATCATTTCCTGCTGGCAACCTACGCGAGCACCAAGGACATCGAGCGCCTGCGTGATGAGCGACTTGATCAGATGGATGCCCAGATCCGGGCCACCGGTTCCTACGTGGACACGCTTGAGGCGCGCCTCAAGGGCTTCCAGACTCAGGCAATGAATTTCAAGCCCTACAGCACTTCGGTGAATGCGCGCCATATGCCGGACACGCTGGCCGAGGACCTGGTGCGGGCGGCCAAGGAAAGCCACGCGCAGCGGGTAGCGCTCGAGGCGCGCGCTGCTGCCGAGCGTGATGCGCGCGATCAGTTCAACGATGATATAGCCCGCTATAAAGAGCTGACGACCCGCAAAGACCAGGGCTAGGACAGTTAGCCGCGCCCCGTGTGGCCGAAGCCGCCGCTGCCGCGACTGCTCGCATCAAAACTCTCGACAATCTGCAGATCAGCCTGCATGACCGGCACCAAAATGAGTTGGGCAATCCGCTCGCCTGGCTGCACGGTGAAGGCTTCGCTCCCACGATTCCAGCACGAGACCATCAGCGGTCCCTGATAGTCCGAGTCGATCAGGCCCACGAGGTTACCGAGCACGATGCCGTGCTTATGTCCGAGCCCGGAGCGCGGCAGAATCATCGCAGCGTACCCTGGATCCTCCACGTATATGGAGAGCCCGGTGGAAACTAGTTCCGCGCGGCCCGGCGCCAGCAGCAGGGGTGCTTCGAGGCAGGCACGAAGATCCATGCCGGCGGAGCCCGCGGTAGCATACGCGGGGAGCGGAAACTCGCGGCCAATGCGCGCATCCAGAATCCGGACCTTCAACGTCCGGCGTACTGCACTGTCCATGGAAGTATTCCTACCCTTTCGCCAAGGATCGCCCGGCCTGACCGGGCTGCTCAGCATAGCGTGCGACGATCAGTGCGGCGAGGGCCGCGGCCAGCTCGGCTTTGGAAGCGCGCGGCAACTCTGCGCGGCCACCGCGCCACAGGACCAGCAGCGCATTGTCGTCGCAGTCGAAGGCCTTGCATTCGCCCACTTCATTGGCGGCGATCATGTCGAGATTCTTACGCAGCAGCTTCTCGCGCGCGTGCTGCTCAACCGCATCGGTTTCGGCGGCAAAGCCGACCACGAACGGTCGCTCGCTACCCCGAGCCGCCACCCACGCCAGAATATCGGTGGTACGCACCATATCGAGGGCCAGATTTTCGGCTGTCTTCTTGATCTTGGTTGTAGCAACAGCGGCCGGGCGGTAATCCGCAACCGCCGCAGTCCCCACGAAGATTGCGGTGCCAGGCAGCTCACGTTGCACGGCCGCGAACATCTGCTCGGCGGTCTCGACGTTAACGCGCCGCACGCCGAGCGGCGTCGGCAGCTGCACCGGGCCGGCCACCAGCGTGACTTCGGCCCCCGCAGCACGCAGCGCCAGCGCGACCGCAAAGCCCATCTTTCCGGAGCTGCGGTTGCTGACAAAGCGCACCGGGTCGATGCACTCGCGGGTCGGACCGGCGGTCACCAGCACGCGATGGCCGCTTAAGGGGCCAGGGACAAAGAGCCTCTGCTCCATGTGATCGGCGATCTCGGTCGGCTCCATCATGCGGCCCGGGCCGATATCGCCGCAGGCCTGATCGCCACTGGCTGGACCAAACACATCGATAGCACGACTGCGAAGCGTCAGCATGTTGGCTTGGGTGGCCGCATTGGCCCACATCTGCTGGTTCATCGCCGGGACCACAACCAGAGGCGCGCTCGTGGCAAGGCACAGCGTCGAGAGCAGATCATCGGCCATGCCGCCCGCCAGACGCGCGAGAAAGCCGGCACTCGCCGGCGCAATCAGTACCAGCTCCGCCCAGCGCGCCAGTTCAATATGGCCCATGGCCGCCTCGGCAGCCGCATCCCACAAGCTCTCGCGCACCGGCCGACCTGAGAGGGCCTGAAAAGTTGTCGCGGTCACGAACTCGCGGGCCGCCGCGGTCATGACCACCTGGACCTCGGCGCCCCGCTCGCTCAGACGCCTGACCAGCTCGGCGCTCTTATAGGCCGCAATGCCGCCAGTGACACCCAGGATGATGCGTTTGCCTCGCATAAGCCCATTATCGGCCAATCGCGGCGTTTCGTGCCATGTGCACCCGATATGTCGATCACACACTCGCGCCATATCGGCCACACTGCCGGCCGCCCAAATAAAGGGCAATTTTGTGAACCAGTTCGCATGAGCCTTCGAGACTGGCCCGCCCGCGAGCGCCCACGCGAGAAGCTCCTACTGGCCGGCGCCCAAGCCCTCAGTGACGCGGAAGTACTGGCGCTGCTGTTGGGCAGTGCACACCTGCGGGGAAGCAACGTGGTCGATCTGGCGCGAGGCCTGCTCAACCGCCACGGATCGCTGCGCGGACTGCTGAGCGCCGGGGCCGGAGTACTGCTGCAGGAGCGCGGCCTGGGGCCCGCCGCCTATTGCCGCCTCGAAGCCGCTCTGGAACTGGCCCGGCGCCATTACGGGGAGGCCCTGAGGCTCGGCCCGCTGCTCGATTCCCCGGCCGCCATTCACCGCTATCTGGTGGCTCGGTTGCGCGATCAGCCGTATGAACTCTTCTGCTGCCTGCATCTGGACAACCGCCGCCACCTGATCGCCTTTGAAGAGCTCTTCCGCGGCACCATTGATGGGACAAGCGTGCATCCCCGAGAAGTGCTGCGCCAGGCCCTGGCCCGCAATGCGGCCGCGGTGGTCCTGGTCCACAATCACCCTTTATGTTGCATTGCGGGTGTCACCACCGGGTCATGTGTCACCCCTTTCAGCGCTAGGCAGAGCCGATGAGCGCTTTGGTGCAGCTCTCACTGCCGCTGACGGGGCCAGGGAATGGGGACACGGTCGTCATGTTCGGGAACCTGATGCCGGATCCAGAGCAGGCCGAGCGGCTCTTCGTTCGTGGTGAATTCGACCAGCTGCGTCCCGCGACCGCCACTGAAATCATCGCAGCTGCGCGTAGCGCGATGACGCGGCGTGTCCGTCGCGGGGTAGCCATGGACTCACCGAGCGTAGTCCGGGAATTCCTGGCGATCAAACTGGGGGCTCTCGAGCACGAGTTGTTTGCGGTGCTGTTGCTCGATACGCGTCACCGGCTCATCGATTACGTGGAGCTCTTTCGAGGCACTGTCGATGGCGCGAGCGTACATCCTCGCGAGGTGGTAAAGCTTGCACTCGCGCGCAATGCCGCCGCCTTAGTGCTGGCGCACCCCCACCCGTCTGGTGCGGCTGAGCCAAGCCACGCGGACGAGCTTATAACCCAACGGCTGGTCGCTGCGCTGGCACTGGTGGATATCCGCGTGCTCGATCACATTATCGTCGCAGGCGGCGAGGTCACCTCATTTGCTGAACGTGGACTTATTTAAAATGTGGAGTACCAAATAGTGGCACCAATCTCAGTTAAATGCTGTAAAGCAGATACTCATGGCCTGCGTTAAGCTAGCCTGCAATCGATGTTCCAACTTCAACGCTAGAGCTTAAAAATGCGATATGCGTTGGCCGCAATACTCACGTGCTGCCTGGCCGTTACATGCGCCGTGGCAGACGATCACCTTGAACCTTGTCAGGGTCACCTAGCGGAATACGAAAGCCGAGTTGAGGCAATATCGCGCGCTGCGATGCCGGGAGACGTAGAATTTTGGGTAGTGGTCATTCCGTCCTTCCAACCTGAATGGAGTGTCGGCGTTTCCGCTGATAACGGCCATTTTTTGCTGACTCACGTTGCTTTTCAACCGTCGCTGTGGGGCAGCAGCCTCGTTCAGTCGGGGCCGAATACATTCGATCATGACTTCTCAAAACCACATATTCAGACTAAGGCTAGAACTGCAAACATCAGCGCGGGTTTGCACGAAGCTCTTCGTGCCGAATGGGATAGGTCAATCGCAGGTACTCGTTCAACCGAGGGAATCGGTTTAGATGGAGTAACGTTTAAATTTCAGTTATCGGGGCGCTGCGGTAGTGCTTGGTCACCTAGCCCTGAGACACGCAATGGCAAGCTTGTTGATTTGGTGACGGCGCTCGCTCTCTTGGCGGGTAGCAAAGAGGACGCGTCGCATGCGACCGGCGAAGTTGTCGTGTTGAGGAAGCTACATGCGCTTCCGCCTCCCTGACCGTCGAGGATTCTGAAGCCGACCTTGCCACTGGAGGCTTCGGGTCAATTCGGGCCCTTCACACGGCATACTCCCGCGAGGGGCGACACGAGGGGATGCCTACATCCGCCGCAACCGCCCCGCTTATAAGCCACGCGTAGCCAGGGAAACGAGGAGCGCAGCGGGATAGAGCCCATCCCCGCCTCCGAGTGGCTACTTACTTCGCTAGCCTGACAGGTTTGGAATCGAGCCGCCGCCGCAGCTCCGCGAGTTCCTGCTCCCGGCGGTTCAAGAGTGCCTGGGCCTCGCGGTAGGCCGCGTAATAGTGATCGACCAGTGCGGCAAGCTTCGTGGTCTGACGGCGCAGAGTAGTCAGCTCAGCTTGCTGATTGTCAGCCAGGTGGCGGCGAATAACGGGGCTAAAGTTGGCCCGCCGCTGGTGTTCGCGCAGCGCGCGCAGGACGTTCGGGTGATATCGATACAGCGAGTTTCTGGAGATGTTGGCCATCTCGCACAGGGCGCTGACAGTCACGCGAACAAGGCGATCTGACCCCATTAGAGTAGCCAGAGCTTGCTGGAGTCGCTCAGCGGATGATGCGGCTGCCACTGGAGGTGGTCTCCGACGTGGTGTCGATCGAGCGCACCATCGCTAGGGCTTCGTTGAGACGCTCACGCGCGATCTTCAGGGTCTGCGTCGGCAGGGCCGGCTCATTGAGCAATGCCTCGTTGCGCCGCGCTTGTTCCAACCAGTACCCTCTATGCTGTGTCGAGACGGCGAAGTTCCGGCAGTTTGCACACGTGGATGGTTCGCGGCGCAGCGGATTGGGAGCGGTGGTGCTGCCCAGGCAGGCGCTGTGTTCCTGGCGGTAGACGCAAAATCCCCAGTCGCACACACCCAGCGTCAGTCCTGATTCAACGAGCATGCGCGCGTAGCGCTTAAGATCCTGTTTCATGCGTGCGCCTCGGAAACGTGGTCGCTTGGCAAGGATCTCAACTCCGGCGCGGCCGCCCAGTTGCGGCGTGCTCAACATGTGCTCCCAGGCAGACACCGATTGATCGAGAATGCCGGCATCGATCTCGCGGTTGAGCCGGTAGTCGCTGCCCACGTAGCCGCGATCCGTGATGCCCCGCTCACGATGGCCGAGATGTTGCGCCAGCGCGAACAAGGCCGAGCGATCGCGCAGGGCCGCGAAGCGCACGAAGGTCTTGCGGCCTTGATGCGTGGAGAGCCGCCAACGCTTGCCATCGTGCAGCGGCAAATCAAACCAAGCGCTGCACCGGCACAGGAGCAGGCGCATCTCACTGGTGTTGACGACGCGCAGCGGGCCTGAGCAGCTGTAGTGCCACTCGTTCGAACCAAAGTCATGACCATGCGTACGCAACCAAAGCTCTGGGCGGCCAGATCGGGCGCGATGCGGAGCTGATAGTGCCTCCAGCACCGCAATCGCATGGACGGCCGGAGGCGGTGCAACCCACTGATGAGGCCGGCCGTGGTAGGAGGCCTCGCGCTTGAAGATGGCCCCCACGATCATGGCCAGACCCGTGTCGCCAGCCGAGTCTTGCGGCGCAAGCGGCTGCACGCAGTGCGTCCGCAGCTGCAATACCTCGCTCGCTCGAGGTCCTACCAGGTAGGAGATTACGACAAAGCAGGCGCTGTAGAGCACATCCAGAAGTTGTGCAAGGTGCGCGCCCGACCGGATCCTGTAAGGCCCCTTTGCGGTGTCGAGCCTGACCTGGCTGAGCGCACGTATCGCGGCCTTCCGCCAAACCTCCTCCGTATGACCGCGGCGCTGCACGGCGGCGACGGTCTCGGCGTAAATCTCCCGTGCACGCAGCAGATCCACGGCGCAGCTCGAGAGAAACTCAATCGCGCCGTGGATCAGTGGGACGGCGATCGGTTCAGGCGTGTAGGGCCAGGTACGCCGGTTGGCGTCGCTCACGCCAGCGATGCTGCCTGTGCTCTGACCCTGACAGGGGTCGATCATCAGGCCGTCACCCACCTCAGCGCGATACCGGTACAGATAGACGAGCAAGTCCAGATACTTCTGCACGGTGGTGCGCTCCACGGGCGAGCCCTTGTGGTTGGTTCGCCCCTCGATCGCGCGCTGGAAGTGCAACAATGCGCCCGCATCAAGCTGCGCAAAACGCGAGAATCCTTCTGCTTCCATCCAGCGCACCAGCTCGCGCAGATACTCGAAGTGACCCGCAACCGTCCTCGCGCGTTGCGGCAATCCCGTGCTCAAGCTACGGGCACGGATCAGCGCCAGCAGCATCCTCGCAGCCTCGAGTAGCGGAGCGAAGGAAGCGTCGGTAAAACATCGTCCGCTGGACAAAGAGAAACTCCAGCGGATCTGCACGGGGCGCTCGTGCTCCAGGGCGTTGGTGGGAGTGAATACCCACACCTCGTCGTGCCAGCGCGAGTCGCGCAGGAACCAATCGCGTCCCGCGGAATCGCTCCCCGCCGGGGCGGGTGCGATGCTCGCCGCGGCCGATCGGTCCGTCATCGCAACTCCGGCAGCGGTGGCAGCGCGCCCTGCAAACGCGCCGCGCCGGCAAGCTCACTGGCGGCGAAGCGCGTCAGGACATCCTCCTCGAGGATGCGCAGCAGTGGGGCATAGATCGCCTCCCAGCGTGCCGGATGTATCTGCGCGGCGGCGGTGTGCAGATGATCGCGCGCCTGCAGAAGTCGGGCCAGCGAGGCGGCATCGGCGGTGATGATCGCGTTCGGACAGGTGAAGCAGCCGAGGAAGTTGGTGCAGAGCTCACCTCGACGCGTATCTGGTGCGATGCCGGCGAGGGGATCTTTACAATTGAAGCCGAACATCGACACCGCGGGCCCTGGCGGTACGGATGCCAATGGCGCTTGTGGCGCAGCGCCGTGTGCCTGTTTGCCGCCTGAGTGCGGGTGGCTGATATGGCCAAGGAAGGCACGCTGCAAGGCTGCGATACGTCCGCGGTGCTGAGCCTCTACCTCAGGGGCTTCGACGTAGCGGACGGTCGTACCCACCTGTTGATGGTTGGCCACGGCCTTGATTTGTTGCAGGTCTCCTGAGGCCCGATAGAACGCACTCAGGACGCTGGGCCGGATCGAGGCGAGCGAGAAGTGCGGCAAACCATGTCGGGGAAGAAAGTCATCGCGGATCGCATGCTTTGCCATCGCTGCCGACCAGGCGCTAACACCGCGCGTGCCCTTGAACAGTAGCAGGCGATCGCGAGCGGACTGGGTGGCATGCGGGCGGAGCCGGCGCGTCCACTCGATGATCTCTCGCACCAGCGTGGGCGGTTCAAACGGATCGCTGGTGCGGAAGGAGCGTCGCTGCGTCGTGCCGGCTCGACGCTTGATCCAGACCAGCATCTGCCGATCGTCGAGCAGCGGAATCGGTTGCAGACAATCGCAGGAGAGCTCGGCAATAGGCTCCGGGTTGCCGGCCGTGTGAATCAGGATCGCGAGGTAATAAGGCAGCAGCGACTCTGCCCGCGGATACAAATATGGCTCGACCTGCTTGGCACCTCCGTGCCGTATCAATCCGCGTACTACGGGATGGTGGCCCGCACGTGAAAGCGCCTTGCGCGGGGGTACGATCCCGCCGTAGCGCTCGTCGATGGCCTCAAGCAGTCCTCCAAGGGAGCATGCCGGATCGCTGCTGTGGGCCTCTGCACGTTCGCGTACGCCTTGATCACGCAGGGTGCGCAACGCCCTGATGTCACGCTCACAGGCCTTAAGGATCGCTCGCAGCTCCTGCGCGGAGAGCTTCTGAGTCCGTCGGCTATCGCGGTTGCGCCACGGAAACGGGTTGAATGGGAACTGCAGGTCACCCAGGAGACCCGGACGGCAGCGCGCCAACCACTGCAACAGCATCCGTAGTGCTGTGTATGCGCTCGAACGACTCGACTTGGTCCATGGCTCGCCGTTCACCCGGCACTGGGCGTTCAGCCACTCGACGTAGCGCATCAGGAGGCCATGATGGATATCGGCGAGGCTTTGGAGCGATGCAGACGCCACTGCAAAGCGCACGAAGACTTTGAAGTACGCCCACATGAGCAGAATTTGCTGCTCGGAGCGCGCGCCCAAGTGGTTCCAAAACGCGTCCGCCAGCGCGAGCCTGACATCGAGCGGCAGCGGCAGCAACGAGAAGTCGATCACCGTACGACGCACGCGCCGCGGCGCATCGAGGCGCTCAGGAAGTATTGCCGCCGGGCTTGTCGCCCTGGGCAGCAGGCGGCTCATGCGCTCCCGTTGCGCGGCCATCAGCCAGGAGCTCCGTCAATCAGCGAGTCGAGCACGTCGCTGAGCACGCAAGTGTCGACCGCAATCGCGCGCAAGTACCGATCGGTGGTCTCGATGTGCTCGTGCCCCATCAGCACCTTGACGATCAGCAGCGGGTTGATCGAGGCACCCTGCGTGGCGAGCCGCTCGAGGCGGGCGAGCATCATGCAAGCGAACGTGGCTCGCAGCAGGTGCGTGGTCGCCTTGAAACCGCAGGCTAGGCCTGCATCGTGGATAACCTGCTGGTAGCGGTTCTTGCTCACCGCGGTGCCGCGGCTGCCGATGAAGAGCACGGGTTGCTCGACTGCGCCGCGCGTGCGTGCGGCGCGTGCTTGCCAGGCGCGTCGGTGGGCGGACACATAGCCTGCCGTCTCCTCCAGCAGGCTCGTCGAAGCAATCACGTAGCCGCTCTTGCGCCCCTTCCTGAGTACATCGATGACCCGCTGCGCAGGCTGAGTCGCTCCGCGCGATGCTGCAGTCGGCCTGAAGACGTCCGCGACCGTGAGCCGCAGCAGCTCGCTCACCCGCAATCCGGTATACAGCTGCCAGCGCGCCATCAAATCATACGGCGGCACGAGGGCAGCGAGGAGCTCACGCGCCTGCGCCGTCGTCAGTGGCCGGGGCAGGCTTGCGAACTGTCGCAACACAAGGAGCCTGGAATCCTCATCGTCTGCGCGGGCCTCGCGCGGTGCCCGTGCGCGCCTGGCGATCGCGAAGTCGTTCGAGCGGCCGATCAAGGGCGAAGCGCGTAGCCACCCGGTGCGCACCGCCCACTCGTAGAAACGTAGCACCCCGCGGACGCGGTGGTTGATCGTACGGATGCTGTACGGACGCTTCGTGTGTGCGCTCGCCTGGGTCAGCATCCGGTTGCGGTAGGCAATGAGGTCGGCCGCGTCCGCGACGCTCCAGGCGATCCGGTTCTGCTCGAGCGTATCGAACCAGTCGTATAGAATCTCGGCGTAGGTGCGCAGCGTATCGGTGGTATGGGTACGCTGCACGGCATGTTCGTGTAGGAAGGCGACAGCGGGCTCAATCAGCTCCAGATCAGCGGTGAAAAGCAGCGGAAACCCGGCGAGCCGCGGCTCACGCAGACGAATACTCGGTGCGAACGCGGCCGCCGAGCGTAGCGACTCAGGCAAATCGAGGGGCAATGGCAGAGCTGCCTTACGGATGATCTGGACCATGGAGGCTCGAGTGCTCGGTAAGTCGCTTGACGGCATCCACGAACGAGAGCCCGAGCACGTGCATCGCAAGGTCGATGGCGCCCCCACCACCCTTGCGGGCCCGGGTGTCGTACCACTTGGGACCTGTCGTCAGGATCTCGAAGTCACCGCGCATCGTGTGCGCATGCCAGCGGCGGCTGCCGGCGTCCTTGGTGGGCGTGAACGTCGGGTCCGGCTTGACCTCCATCGCGAGGCGCGCCAGGACCGCCTGGCTCGGCATGTCGCGCAAGCGCGCTAAGCTCGCTGGGCTAAATGATCTACGCACCGGTTGGCCGCCCACAGGTTGCTCGAACCCTCCCCAGACCCCTCCCGGGCTACTCGCCTCTAACAGAGGCTGGGGCTACTGAAGTGTGCGGCACTGTAGGGCCTGGGGCGGAGGCGCATAAATGGCGGTGACACACAGAAATGCAACCTAACACCCTTCCGGTGTCGCCGAGCCGAGTGCAGCCGATGAATTCATGACCCGCCGCCTCAATGAGGCCCTGGCACTGGTGGACATCCGGGTGCTCGATCACATCATCGTCGCAGGTAACAGCTGTGTTTCCTTCGTCGAGCGTGGGTTGCTCTAGCGCTCGCGCTTTGCCCCGAGGGCGCTAATCGGTGGCCCGCTCGTCGACGCTCCGGCGACCCTGGAAGCCGCCCCCGTCGGCAGGGAGTTGCTCCGGGGCGGCGCTACTGGTATAAAGCGACCCCTTTGGGCCGCCATGACTGTGGCCGGCTGTTTGATTAAGTTATTGATTTAAATAAGGATCGCCTCATGTCTCGCGTGTGTCAGGTTACGGGCAAGCGCCCCACCACGGGTAACACGGTTTCGCATGCCAACAATCGGGTCCGGCGCCGCTTTCTGCCCAACCTGCATGTGCAACGCTTCTGGCTTGAGGGGGAGAAGCGCTGGATCTCGCTGCGCGTGTCAACCAGTGGCCTGCGCACGATCCAGAAGAATGGCATCGAAGCTGTCCTGGAAAAGATGCGCAGCCGCGGCGAAGCCGTTTAAACACCTTTTAGAATTCAGGGTCACAGATCATGCGCGAAAAAGTGAAGCTCCTCTCTTCGGCCGGCACGGGTCATTTCTACGTGGCGATGAAGAACAAGCGCCTGCATCCGGAAAAAATGGAAGTGCGCAAGTTTGATCCGATGGTCCGCAAGCACGTGGCCTACAAGGAAACCAAGATCAAGTAACTGCCTGGGGCTCGCCAGCAGGGGTGTGGCCGCCAAGCCTTACGATTGACCGCGAGCCCGCCGTTTGGCGGGCTTTGCATTTGTGAATCCTCGATATTTTTAGCGGGTGGACCGATGCCCGAGCTGCCGGAAGTAGAGACCACGCGACGCGGCATCGAACCTCACCTGCGCGGGCGGCGAGTTCTTGAGTTTCGCGTGCATGAGCCGCGCCTGCGCTGGCCAGTGGCGCGCACACTGCCGGCCGAACTGCGCGGCCAGCGCATCCTCTCGGTCGGACGCCGTGCCAAGTATCTGCTGATTGGGCTCGAGCGCGGGACCCTGATCCTGCATCTGGGCATGTCGGGGAATCTGCGGGTGCTCCCGGCCACCACGCCGCGCCTGACCCACGATCATCTGGATCTGCTGCTCGATTCGGCCCAGGCCCTGCGCCTGAACGATCCGCGCCGCTTTGGCAGTTGCCTGTACACCAGGAGCGATCCGCAATTGCATCCGCTGCTGCGCAGTCTCGCCCCCGAGCCACTCGAGAACGCCTTTGACGCCGCCTACCTCTACAAGGCCACCCGCCGCCGCCGTGTAGCGATCAAGCAGTTCCTGCTCAACGGGCGCGTAGTGACCGGTGTCGGCAACATTTACGCCAGCGAGGCGTTGTTCCGCGCTCACATCCGCCCGCAACGCCGCGCCGGGGCGCTCAAGCTGGCCGATTGCGTGCGCCTGGTGCGCGCGATTCGCAGCGTCCTGAGTCAGGCGATCCGCGCCGGTGGAACCACACTTCGGGACTATGTGGGTGCCGACGGTCTGCCAGGCGAGTTCAGCCTGCGGCTCGATGCCTATGAGCGCGCCGGCAAGCCCTGCCGGCGCTGCCGCACGCCGATCCGGCACATCACTCAGGGCCAACGTTCGACTTATTACTGCCCGACCTGCCAGCAATGAAATCGCAGCGCACGCAGCGCCGTCCAGCCCATCATCGGGCGCACGCGGTACTGCATTCCGATCCGGTGATGCGTGCGCTGATCCTGGCGGCCGGGCCCTACGCACTGCGGAGCACGCAGGCAGAGTCACCATTTCGCGCGCTGATTCACTCGATTGCGCACCAGCAACTGCACGGCACTGCGGCCGCCCGCATCCTTGAGCGCTTTGTAGGCCTCTATGCGCCCGAGCCCTTCCCAAGTCCGGGCGCCGTGCTGGCAACCCCCGAAGCGACGCTGCGCGCGGTGGGCTTCTCCTTTGCGAAAATCCGGGCGCTGCGGGATCTGGCAGAAAAGACGCTCAGCGGCATCGTGCCACCGAGCGCGCACCTGCACGAGCTCACTGATGAGGCGATCGTGGAACGCCTGACCCAGGTGCGCGGCATCGGGCCCTGGACCGTGCACATGATGCTGATGTTTCAGCTGGGTCGCCCTGATGTGCTGCCGGTCGATGATTTCGGCGTCCGCAATGGCTTTCGCCTCGCATACGGCCTCAAGGGCATGCCTACTCCGCGCGCCCTGAGTGAGTATGCACAACGCTGGCGCCCGTTTCGCACGATGGCCTCTTGGTATCTGTGGCGCGCGGTCGAACTGCACCGGCTCGAGCGACTGCCAAGGCCCGCGCAGTCACCACGGCTCGCGATCCAAAAAACGCCGCGCAAACGCCAGACGAAAGCCGCAGCCAGCCTGAAACCTAAGAAGGCTTCACGGCGCTCGCCGCGCGCGCATAAGTAACTGTGAGCAACAGCTGCTCTCCCTGGGCAAGCCAGCCGCTTGGTCGTTCGGCGCGCTCGAGGTCGTAACAGACGCACAGCCGATCGCCATCGAGTGCCACCAACGCGAGCAGCAGCCGCCCCGCGTAGGGACCCGCGACTCCGCACAGGTCCAGTGTGCGAAAAGTCCCCGGCTCACCGATGTCGTAGGTCCCGGCATCGACCGTGCACTCGCTGCGATCGATGATGCGATAACCTTGAGAATCAATGATCAGACGGACCACGCGCATCTCGCAGACATCGAGATCATGGCCGGAAATATCAGCGGCGATGGGTACCCAGGTGCCGTGCAGCGTCGCACCGCCGGCGCTCATTCGGTCAGGCCGCCGCCTTCGCCGCGTGGATCGGCGGCCGCCTCAACGGCACCGGTGCCGGTATGCCAGATGATTGCCTGCATGTTGCCCCAGCGACGTGACTGGGCCCGCAGATGGTGGCCAAGCGCCTCCAGTCCACTGACTTGACCCTGATCGAGCGCGCCCGGCTCGTACAGCAGCAGATCCGGCAGATACTGGTGATGGATCCGCGGTGCCGCCACGACCTGGGCGGCGTTCTCGCCATCCAGAAACCCGAGCGTGGCCTGCACGGCCATGCTGATGATCAGGCTACCGCCAGGGGAGCCCGCGATCAGGACCCGATCCGGAGTTTCGATGAACATCGGCGTGGCCGAGGAGAGCATGCGCTTGCCCGGCGCAATGGCGTTGGCCGCATCGCCCACGAGCCCGTACCCGTTGGGTATGCCGGGCTTGATCGAGAAATCATCCATCTCGTTGTTAAGGAACAAACCGGTGCCGGCGATCATGCGCCCCGAGCCAAACCAGAAATTCAGCGTGATCGTGGCGGCAACCCGGTTACCGTTGCGATCCAAGATCGAGAAATGCGTCGTCTGTGGTCCCTGAGACGGCTCCGCGAATCCTGGCAGCTCGGCACTCGGCGTGGCGCGATCCGTATGGATCCCCGAGCGCAGCATGGCCGCATAGTCCGGATCGATCAGATGCGCCACCGGGACCCTTACAAAATCCGCGTCACCGAGAAATTCGGCCCGATCACGATAGACGCGTCTCAGCGCCTCGACGATCAGGTGCAGCCGCGCAACGCTGTCTGCGGGCGGCAGCTCAAAGCCAGCAAGCAGATTCAAGGTCTCGATCAGTGCCACGCCGCCCGAGCTCGGCGGCGGCACCGACACAATGCGCGCATCGCGATAATGGCCCACGACCGGTTCACGTTCAACGGCGTGATAGTCCGCCAGGTCCTGCGCACTCCAGATGCCCCCCTGTGCGCGCACGCCAGCGACCAGCCGCTGGGCCAGCTGGCCGCGGTAGAACGCGAGCAGGCCGTGACGGGCCAGGTACTCGAGCGTGCGCGCGAGCTCGGGCTGCTGAATGAGTGTGCCCACCTCCGGGACGGCGCCCGCGCGCAGGAAGTTCTTGGCAATCTCAGGATCGGCGGCAAACTGCTCAAGATGCTCCTTGAGCATCCCCTGCAGCCGCGCAGTCAACGGAAAGCCTGCGCGCGCCAGGCGCATGGCAGGTGCCAGCGTGCGCGCCGCGGGCAGCCGCCCGTAGTGGGCTGCCAACCAAGCCATCCCGGCCGGCTCGCCCGGTATCCCGGCAGCGAGCGCGCTGTCGGTGGAGAGGTGGGGGACCGGCTCGCCCTGAGCATCAAGAAACATGTCGCGGCTGGCAGCGCCGGGCGCGCGTTCGCGCGCATCGATGACTTTTTCGAGCCCATCGCTGCCCCGATGCAGCAGGTAGAAACCGCCACCGCTCAGGCCCGAGCCATTGGGCTCAACGACCGCGAGCGCGGCGCTCACCGCCACCGCGGCGTCAAAGGCGTTGCCACCCTCGCGCAGTATCTGGATGCCGGCGGCACTGGCGAGCGCACTGGCGCTCGCGACCGCGCCAACCCGCGGCGGTGCAGCGTGCGCGCACTCGAGCAGAGCAAACAGTAAGGCAATGCCAACCAGCGGCGTCGCCTCAACGCGCAACAGCCGCCGGAGGCTGTTCATGGTTTGAGTTTGCGGAGGAACGCGGCTTCTACCAGCGGATGCACGAACTGGCTGACATTCCCCCCGAGCGTGGCGATCTCACGCACCAGTGTCGAGGAGATGAAGGTGAAGTGCTCTTTGGGAGTCAGAAACATCGTTTCGACACCGGGCGCAATATGTCGCCCCATGTTCGCCAGCTGGAACTCGAACTCAAAATCCGACACCGCGCGCAGGCCGCGGATGATGACGCCAATCTGATTGTTCTTGGCAAATTCGACGGTTAGCCCGTGATAGCCCTGGACCGATACGTTCGGCAAATCGGCGAGCACACCGCGCGCGAGCTCCACGCGTTCTTCGATTGAGAACATTGGTACCTTGTTGGGATTGGCGGCAATCGCCACGACCACATGATCAAAGATCCTCGCCGCCCGCCTTACCAGATCCTCGTGGCCCCGGGTGATCGGATCAAAGGTGCCCGGGTAAACGGTGCGCACAGGATGGCCCACGGTCAGCTCCTCGGTTGATACTCAAACAGATGATACCCGACCTCGCCCGCCGCGCCCGAACGCAGCGGCTGAAAGCCGCTTGGCAGCGCGGGCAGCGGGTCACGGCGCGCATGCTCGAGATAGATGACCCCCCCCGGCCGGATCCAGCCGCGGCCCTCGAGCGCATTCGCGGCCACGCCCAGCAACCCGGCGGCAAAGGGCGGATCCAGGAAGGCGATATCAAAGCTTTGCGGCGTGCCGGCCAGGAACTGCTCGGCGCTCCCGTGGTGAACCTGTGCACCTGCCGCCTCCCAGGCCACCAGCAGCTCGCGCAGCGCGCGGCACGCGAGCGCATCGCGCTCGACGAACTGTACGGCCGCCGCGCCCCGCGAAAGCGCCTCAAGACCGAGCGCTCCGGAGCCGGCAAACAGATCGAGACAGCGTGCGCCAGAAATGCGCGTCATCAGCCAGTTGAACAGTGTCTCGCGCACCCGGTCGGGTGTCGGACGGATCTCGGCATCGGCAAAACGAAAGCGTCGCCCACGCCAACGCCCACCAATGATTCGCAGCTGGCGGGGAGCGGCCGCACCGGGGCGCGAGCGTGCGGAGGCTGGCTTGGGGCGTCGGGGACTCACGGTGTGCCACAGACTACCGCACGCGGCCCACGCGGCGAGCATCGGCCGGCTACAATTGCGTCCCTACCCTAGGTGTGGATCGGCCTTGATGCCCCTCAGTCCTGAAAGCAAAAGCAGCAGTCCACCGCCGGCGCGCGGCCTGTTCGCGCGCCTCAAGGCCCGCTTAAGCGAAGGCAGTGCGTCGCTCGGTCGCGAGCTGCGCAGCCTCCTGCGCGGCCGTAAGATCGACGCCGCGGCGCTTGAGGCGCTCGAAACACGGCTGCTGCAAGCTGATGTCGGCGTGCAGGCAACGGCCGAGATCCTCGAGGATCTGGGGCGCCAGGTGGCGCGGCACGAGCTCGATGACACCGAGGCGCTGCTGGCGGCACTGCGGGCACGCCTTACAAGGATTCTCAAACCCTGCGAGCGACCGCTGGTGATCGACCGCACCGCTCACCCCTATGTGGTGCTGGTGGTAGGGGTGAATGGCTCGGGCAAGACCACCAGCATTGGCAAGCTCGCCCGGCAGTTCACTGAGCAGGGTCTCAAGGTCATGCTGGCGGCAGGCGATACCTTCCGTTCCGCGGCCGTCGAGCAGCTCTCGGTGTGGGCAGAACGCACCGGCGCTGCCTTCAGTGCGCAGCACAGTGGCGCCGATCCGGGCGCGGTCATGTTCGATGCGCTCAAGGCCGCGAAGGCCGGTGGCATCGACGTACTGCTGGCCGACACCGCGGGGCGATTACACAGCCAGTCGCATCTGATGGAAGAGTTGAAGAAGGTCAAGCGGGTGTTGCAACGCATCGACCCAGCGGCCCCGCACGAAGTGCTGTTGGTTCTGGACGCCAACCAGGGTCAGAACGCGCTGGCCCAGGCCGAGCAGTTTCACGCCGCGCTCGGGGTCACGGGTCTTGTGATCACCTAGCTCGACGGCACCGCGCGTGGCGGCATCGTCGTTGCTATTGCACGCAAGCTTGGCGTGCCGATCCGCTTCATCGGCATCGGCGAGCAGGCGGCGGACTTTGGCGAATTTCACGCCGAAGCGTATGCGGCGGCGCTGACCGGCGATGCCGAGGTCGCCCCGTGATCAGTTTCGAGCGGGTTGCCAAGCGCTACCCGAATGGCCGCGAGGCCTTGAGCGCGGTCACGCTGCAGGTGGCACCCGGCGAAATGGTCTTTCTCACCGGCCGCTCCGGTGCCGGCAAGAGCACTGTGCTGAAGCTGATCGCGCTGCTTGAGCGGCCCACGCGCGGCCAGCTGATCGTCAATGGCGAAAACACGGCCAAGCTGCCGGCGCGGCGCATCCCCGCGTTCCGTCGGCGCGTTGGCGTGGTGTTCCAGGAGCACCGCTTGCTGACCGACCGGCCGGTGTTCGACAACGTCGCGTTGCCGCTGATCGTCGCCGATGTCTCGATGCGCGAAATCGGCAAGCGCGTGCGCGCTGCGCTCGATCAGGTGGGACTGCTGGGCAAGGAGCGGCTGCTGCCGCTCGAGCTCTCGGTCGGCGAGCAGCAGCGGGTCGGTATTGCGCGCGCGGTCGTGAGCCGCCCGCCGATCCTGATCGCCGATGAGCCCACTGGGAATCTGGATCATCAGCTGGCCAACGAGATGATGAATCTGTTTCGGCGACTCAATGAAGTGGGCGTCACGATCGTGGTCGCGACGCATGATCTGCTGCTGGTGCGCGAATCGGGCTTGCGCGAGATCGTGCTCGCTGATGGCGTGGCCGGCGCCACTCAGCCTCCACTGCCATCGATGCAGGCCGAACGATGAGCGGCTTCGGGCTCGCGACCTGGAGTTCACGCCATGGTCATGCCCTGCTCTCCTCGATGGGTCGGCTCGCACGCCATCCGCTGGCGACGACGCTGACGGTGCTAGTCATGGCCCTCGCGCTCGCCTTGCCGCTCGGGCTTGATTTGCTGGTCAGCAACGTTCGCGCCGCGACCGGCGACTTCTCCGGCGCGATCGGGCTGAGCGCCTATCTGCACCTTGAGGTAGCGGAGGAACGGATTCAGCAGCTCGCGCGCAGCGCGCGCCAGCATGCGGGAGTGGGCCGGGTCGAAATCATCAGCGCTGCCGCCGCACTTGAGCAGTTTCGCAAGGACTCGGGCTTCGGCGCGGCACTGGATGCGCTGACGGGCAACCCACTGCCGCCGGTGATCAGCGTAACGCCCTCGGCCGCCGCCAGCTCGCCGGCCGAGGTGGAGACCCTACGCCGCTATCTTGCCGCGTGGCCGGAAGTGGAGTCGGTTCAGGTCGATGGCGACTGGGTGGTGCGTTTCAACGCGATTCTGGATGAGCTGCGCGAACTGTTGCTGCTCGCCGCGATCCTACTCGGTGCCGGCGTGGTTGCCGTGGTCGGGAATACTATCCGGCTGGAGATCGACAATCGGCGCGCGGAAATTGAGGTGACCAAGCTCGTTGGCGGCACCAATGCGTTCGTGCGCCGGCCGTTCCTGTATGCCGGCACGCTCTATGGATTGGTTGCTGGGCTGGTCGCGTGGCTGATTGTGCTGCTCGCGACGCTGAGCCTGCAGCCGGCGACCAGCCGACTGGCACAGGCCTATGGCAGCCACTTTGTGCTCAACGCTCCGGAACCGCGCGAGGCGGCGCTGGTGCTGGCGCTCGGTACGCTTCTGGGCTGGCTGGGCGCATGGCTGGCCGCCGCGCGGCACTTGGCTCAGATCGAGCCCGGATTCACCTAAGTTTATGATTTATAATCATAATTAGTTGGGAACTGACCCCTGTCTTAGCACTCTAATCAGCAGAGTGCTAAACTTCCGCCGTCTTAGACAAGTGAGGGTCGTGGCGTATGACGAATCAAACTGCCCTGATCTCCTTCCCGCGTGAATGGTCGCTGACCGGCCCGGTCGGGACCTTTGATGCCTACGTTGAGCGTGTGCGGGGTATCCCGGTACTGACGCGCGAGCAGGAACAGGAGCTCGCTGTCAAATTTCGCGAGCACAATGATATCGAGGCTGCGCGCCAATTGGTGCTCTCGCACCTGCGCTTTGTTGTGCATATTGCGCGTGGTTACGCCGGCTATGGGCTGCCCGTGAGCGATCTGGTGCAGGAAGGCAGCGTTGGCCTGATGAAGGCCGTGAAGCGCTTTGATCCGCGTATGGGTGTACGGTTGGTAACCTTTGCGGTGCACTGGATCCGCGCCGAAATTCACGAGTATGTCCTGCGCAATTGGCGTCTCGTACGCATTGCAACGACCAAGGCGCAGCGCAAGCTGTTCTTCAATCTGCGGCGCATGAAAAAGAACCTCAGCTGGCTCACGGCCGAGGAGACTCAGGCGGTGGCCAGCGATCTTGGGGTCAGCGCCGGCGAAGTCACCGAGATGGAGCAGCGCCTCTCGGCTCACGACTTGTCGTTCGATCCGATTCCGGCCGGTGACGAAGAGGAAGGCCAGGGACCCGTAGCGCACTTGGCTGCTCCGGATATGGACCCGGCCGAGACCGCTGAATCCGAAGAGTGGGAGGCCGACTCCACCCGGCGGCTGCATGAGGCCTTGGGCGGCCTAGATGATCGCAGTCGCGCCATTGTTCGGCGCCGCTGGATGAGTGAATCCCGGGCGACGCTGCATGAATTGGCCGCTGAATACGGGGTTTCGGCCGAGCGCATTCGGCAGATCGAGGCCGCGGCGTTCACGCGCCTGCGGGGTCTGTTGCCGGCGCCCATTGTTTGATCAGCGCCACAGACGGGAATACAACGACTAAGGTCTAAGTGCTCCGGCCCGCCGGGGCAGACCAAGCGCATGATCACTATGGATTTCTGTCACCAGCAGGTCTATGATCCCATCCATAGCGCACAGGATGTTGTTGGTGCGCAAATCGGACAGCCGATGGATTTATAAAATCTGGCTTCCGGATGGACACGGATCCAAGGCGGTGAACCAGTTAGGCCACTGCCGGGTAACCGGAATGCACGAATTAACGTGCGGCGCCCTGACATTTTCGGGTGCGGCGTAAGCCAAAGGTTCCGATCCGCACATGAGGTTAATGTCCCGCCGTGGCAGACCGGGTCGTACGTTGAGTATTGAGAACCCCGCTAAAGCGGGGTTTTTTTTGCCCACCAGGTGGTGCCACGCACCCAACCCAGAGACCCCGCTGCAACTGGTTTTAAGGCACTGCGGAGCAGCACACCGCCTGAAACACAGATAAATGCGCGAAGGCGG
>Ga0182030_10001093_pt1 | contig 54639 bp, 49 predicted proteins | sample 812S3MmetaG_FD_121299 | JGI IMG/M metagenome (GOLD analysis project Ga0182030, IMG submission 121299) | Permafrost microbial communities from Stordalen Mire, Sweden - 812S3M metaG (Illumina Assembly) | ecosystem: Environmental > Terrestrial > Soil > Wetlands > Permafrost | place: Sweden...
GGTTGCCGGGCTTGGACAGGTCGAGCGCCCCCGACTTGATGAGGGTCGCCACCGGCGCGTCGCTCTCGCCGAGGAGGGCCAGCTTCACGTCGCTCAGCTTCACCCCGATGCGCATCGACGCAGGCGAGAAGTCGATCTCGTCGATCTTGATGGCCGCGCTCGCGCGCACCGGCGTCCCCATCGCGTCCACCGAGAGGCTGATGCGGATGGCGGGGGGCGAGCTGCCGATGTCGATGTCCTTCGGCGCCTTCTTCGGGAGCTTCGCCTGCGCCGTCAGGTAGCGCAGCGCCGCGATGGGAACTCCGAAGCGCAGCCCCGCCGCGTTCACGGCCGCCTTCACCAGCTCGTCGGGGTTCCTGCGGATGTAGTCGACGGCGGCGTTCAGCAGGTCGCGAGCATCGAGCATCGGACCGACGAGGCTAGCATCCTTTTCGGTCGGCTCTAGCGCCGTCCCCACCCCGGCGGCGGGTACGGATGGTACGGCGGCGCGCCCGGCTGCTGCGGCTGTTGGGGCTGTTGCGGTTGCTGCTGCTGCGGATATGGTCCCTGCTGCGGACCCTGCCCCTGCTGCGGGTACTGCGCCTGCGCCGGCGGTTGGTACTGCGTCTGCGGCTGGCCCCGACCCTGCTGCGGGTACTGCGCTTGCTGCGGGTACTGCGCTTGCTGCGGATACTGGGCTTGCTGCTGCGGGTACTGGGCCTGCTGCGGATACGGCGCCTGCTGCGCCGCGCCTACCCCGGGCGTCCATACCTGCGGCATCGGCACGGGCCGCCGCAAGGCACGCGACACCGCCTGGCGAAGCTCTCCGAGCTCCTGACGCAGCGGGACGATCCAGTCGGCGCTCACCGTCAGCTTGCGCCCCTTCATGGCGCGGCCCGCGTGCCACTTGCTCAGGCCGAGACGCGCCGCCGTCCGGACGAACTTCCGCCCCGGCGCGCCGCCCCAGCCGAACGTGGCCTTCATCCCGCCCCAGGGCGAGCACACGAGCGCCAGCTCTTCGCGGGTCAGCGTGCCGAGGAGCACTTCGTCCTGCAGGTGCATCCGGATGATGCGTCCCTTGCGGACCACGAGCCAGATGAGGATGCCGATGAACGCCGCCACGAAGATGAGCCAGAGCGGCAGCATCACGAGGAAGAGGTAGCCGCTGATGATCGACGCCGAGTTCCACATGCAGTGGAGGAACATCGCCGCGCAGTAGCCGAACAGCGGCGCCATCCACTTGAGCCACGTCCGGTTCGTCTCCCGCGAGATGCCGAAGCCGATCCCCGTCATCGACGTGTAGAGCGGGTGCCCCCACGGCGCGAGCACGCCGCGCAGCACGAACGTCACCGCGAGCGCGTTGCCCTGCGGATCGTGCTGCACAGCATTGCTGTAGTAGATGATGTTCTCGGTCGCCGCGAAGCCGAGCGCCACGAACGTCGCGTAGATGACGCCGTCGACCACCCCGTCGAACTCGCGTCGCAGGAAGTAGAAGACGCCGAAGACGCCGAGGCCCTTCATGCCCTCCTCGACGATGGGCGCGGAGAAGCAGACTCCCGCGATCTGCCCGAAGTCCTTGCCGCCGATCTCGGTGGCCACCGCCTCGACGGCGGTGTTCAGCGTCGCCGCCACGCCGCAGGCCGCGACAGCCCCCCAGCCGAGCACGAGCGCCAGCGCCCACCACGGCTCGGGATCGAACCGGTCGATGAGGCGCGGGATCCACAGGTAGATGGCGAGCGGTGGAATGGCGCAGAGAGCGCCGATGCCCATCGACTCGTACACGGCCTCGGGATCGGGCGACTCGAGCGGCATCACCAGGAAGAAGAAGACGAGCGCCGCCGCGCCCCCCAGCATCATCAGGATGTAGATGACGGCGCCGACCATGCGGCGGGTTCGCTCGGGATCGGGACGAGGCAGTGCCATGCGAGCCCGCAGCCTAGCAAAGGCCGGAGCGTAGGCTCATCGGTGCGGCGGCGGAGGGGGCGGGGGCTTCCTGACTCCCGGCCTGACGACGGCCCCCGTGGCGACTACCGCCGGAGCGACGGCCGACGGGGTGCCGGCCATGACGCGCTCGTCGGCGTTGAGGTCGTCGTTCTTCCAGGTCGGGCCGTCGGTCCCGTCGCCGTTCACGAGGGTGACCTGGACGACCTCGCCCTCGACCTCGGCCGTGCCATCGGGGATGCCGGTCTTGGAGAGAGGGAAGGTGATGCTCCGGCTCTCCCCCGCCTTGACGTTCGAGCCGAAGGCGTCGCCCGACACCGCGTATTTCTTCGCGCCGGCCACGTCGAGCCGCTTGCCGCTCTTGTCGTAAAACCAGACGGAGACCGTCCCGGTCTTCATCACCATGCCGGACGTGTTCCGTAGCGTCATGGCCTGCGCCGAGTCGCCCATGGTTCCGTTCCACGTCAGAGTGGCCACGCGTGCTTGCCCGCTGCCCTTGCAGCTCGTGCCGACCATCGACGCCCCGGCAGGACACCTGGCGGCGGCCGGAGCCGGGGGGGGCGGTGCGATGCGGGTGGTGTCGTCGCTCTTCTTGCTGCACCCGGTCAGGGCGACGGGCGCCGCGAGCCCCAGCGCCAGCACGATCACGGTCGTGTTCGAGCCAAGCCTCCTGGCGGAGCCTTGCTCAGACAAGCCGCTCGCGAGCTCGCGGGGTATGTTCATGGGCGCGGACGGTACATGAGGAGCATGATTCGGCATAGTCTCGCGGCCCATGGATCGCGCCTCTCCAGGCCGCCGCCCCGAGGGCTCCCCCGCCGGGCTCCAGAAGTGGCGGAGCCTTCTCTTCGTGCACTGGGAGGTCCCGGTGGAGACCCTCCGCGCTCTCCTGCTGCCGCGGCTCGAGGTCGACACCTTCGAGGGGCGCGCGTACGTGGGGCTCGTCCCGTTCGAGATGCACGACGTTCGACCGAGCCGCTTCTTGCCCGCGGTGCCCACGGCGGGACGCTTCGAGGAGACGAATCTCCGGACGTACGTCCACCTCGCCGGGCGCGATCCGGGCGTGTGGTTCTTCAGCCTCGACGCATCGAGCGCGCTCGCCGTGCTCGGGGCGCGCGCCTTCTTTCACCTGCCTTACTGGCACGCCCGGATGCACACGCAGCGTACCGACGACCGCATCGTCTATCGCTCGCAGCGCCACTGGGAGGGCGGCTCACCGGCCACTCTCGACGTGCAGTACGATGTCGGCGAGGAACTGGGCAGCGCGGTCGAGGGGACGTTCGAGCACTTCCTGGCGGAGCGCTACTTCCTCTATGCCCTCACCGGGTCCGGCGCGCTCCTGCGCGGTCAGGTGCACCACACGCCGTATCCGCTCCGGCGCGCACGCATCGTCGAGCTGCAAGAGTCTCTCGTCGAGGCGGCCGGCATCCGGCGCCCGGAGGAGCGCGCGTCGGAGCTCTGGTCCCCCGGAGTCGATGTCGAAGTCTTCGGACTGAAGCGCGTGCCGGCCTAGGCCTTGACGATCCCGTCCCAGCTCTCCGCGATCTCCTGCGCCGTCCACACCCCGTTGTCCGTCTCCTTGAAGCGGCCCGGCGTCTCCACCACCTTGAAGGCGTAGACACGCGCGCCGGCGACGGCCAGCACGTGCCCGGTGCGGTCGCCGCATAGATCGCTCGCGAGAAAGAGCGCCGGCGGCGCGATGTGCTCCGGCGTCAGCGTGTCGACGCCCTGGAACATCGGCAGGTCCTCCGTCATCCGCGTCTTCGCGATGGGGGCGAGCGCGTTGACCGTCACGCGGTGTTTCTGCAGCTCGATCGACATGGTGCGCGTCAGGCCGTAGATGCCCGCCTTCGCCGCCGAGTAGTTCGCCTGGCCGAAGTTACCGAGCATGCCGCTGACGCTCGTCGTGTTGACGATGCGTCCGCCGCCGCCCTGCGTGACGAGCTGCTTCGCGAACACCTGCGAGCACAGGAACGTCCCCTTCAGGTGGACCTCGACGACGGCGTCCCACATCGCCTCGTCCAGCTTGAGGAACGTCTTGTCGCGGAGGATGCCGGCGTTGTTCACCAGCACGTCGACCCGCCCGAAGGCGTCGACCGCCGTCTTCACGATCGAAGCCGCCCCGGCTGTCGTGGCCACGCTGTCGTGATTGGCCACCGCGACGCCCCCGGCCGCCACGATCTCGCCGACCACCTTCTCGGCAGCGGTCGCGTCCGATCCGCTCCCGTCGCGCGCTCCGCCCACGTCGTTGACGACGACCCGGGCGCCCTCGCTGGCGAAGAGTCGCGCCTCGGCCCGGCCGATGCCTCCGCCCGCGCCCGTGATGATGGCCACCTTGCCGTCGAGAAGACCCATGATTCCCTGGCCCCGCTTGTAGCGGCGGACCAGCGCATCGTCCAGGCAGCATGTAGGATGGGCGGCGATGGCGCGTGTGCGGAAAACGCCGGGGAGCCTCGTCGCCACCCTGGCGCTCGCTGCCGCGTGTCATGGCTCGAGCGCGAGTGGTCCGCCGCCACCGCCCGCGGAGGTCGACTTCCCCGCGGGGTTCATGTGGGGCTCGTCCACGGCGGGATTCCAGGTCGAGATGGGCGACGTGCACACCGACTGGTCGCACTGGGTCGCGTCCGGCAAGATCCCGAGCGGCGACAACCCCGACATCGGCGGCCCGGACGCGCTCGATCACATCGACGACGACATCGCCGCGCTGACGGCGAGCGGCCAGAACACGTACCGCTTCTCGATCGAGTGGGGCCGCGTCTACCCGACGCAGGCCGACTTCGAGGCCGACACGCCGGATCCGCAGGCGATCGCCTCGTACACGACGCTCCTCCAGAAGCTCGTCGCCGCGCACATCACGCCCGTCGTCACGCTCGTCCACTTCTCGCTTCCGGACTGGCTGAGCGACGGCACCCCGGCCACCACCTCCGATCCGCAGGGCTGGGAGCGCCCGGAGACGACGGGCGACTTCACGACGTGGTGCACGCGCGCGGCCACGCGATGGGGCGGCATGGTCGACTGGTGGATCACCATCAACGAGCCGCTGCCGTACGTGCTCGGCGGCTTCGTGCAGGGGAGCTTTCCGCCGGGCGACGTCCTGAACGTGACGCGCGCGATCGCCGTCGTGAAGACCGAGACCCGCGCCCACGCGAGCTGCTTCGACGCCATCCATGCCGCGGACACCGTCGACGCGGACGGCGACGGCAAGGCGGCCGAGGTCTCTCTCGCCAAGCACCAGCGCACCTTCCACCCGTACGATCCGACCGATCCGGACGACGCGACCGCCGTCCAGCGCGTCGACTACATCTGGAACCAGTGGATCTTGAACGCCATCGTGAAGGGCAACTGGGATGATGACTTCGACCAGGCGTACACGAGCCCTGGCGACGTCCTCGCCGATCCGACGCTGGTCGGGCGCGCCGACTACATCGGCGTCAACTACTACTCGGACACGCTCATCAGCGCGTCGCACGGCGGGGTCAAGATCCCCGCGCCCGTCGACGCGGTCGTGCTCGAGCGCGACATGGGCACCGGGCGTCCCATCACCGACTTCGGCTGGGACATCTACCCCGAGGGCCTCGGCACGGTGCTCGACGAGACGGCGCAGTACGGCCTCCCGATGCTGATCACCGAGAACGGCCTCGCCGACGCTCCCGACGCCAACCGCGCGCGGTTCATCCTCGAGCACCTCTACCAGCTCGGATGGGCCATGCAGCGCGGCGATCAGGTCATCGGGTACGTGCACTGGGCGCTGGTGGACAACTTCGAGTGGGCCAATGGGTACTGCCCGCACTTCGGGCTCTTCGCGTACGACAAGACCAGCGGCGCCCGCACCGCGAAGGGCAGCGTCGCCACGTACAGCGCCATCATCGCGTCCGGCAGGGTCACGACGGACGACGTCGCCGCGGCGGCCCCCTATGTGCCGCCGCCCAGCGAGTGCTTCCCATGACCGACGATCTCAACAAGACCCAGAAGCTGACGACGCTGCCCCCCCCCGAGGAGGGGTCGCCGCGGTCGTCGAATCGTCCGAGCGGCGTCACATGGGAGGAGGAGGAGTCGAGCACCCGCCAGACCGACGCGACCATCGCCGTCGCCCAGCCGTCCAACCCGGCGCTCCAGGGGACGCGCGCGGTGCTCACCGTGGTGAGCGGTCCGAGCACCGGTCGCGTGTTCACGGTGGCGGAGGACGGGGACGCGACGATCGTCGGGCGCGGCAAAGAGGCGCAGGTGCGCATCGACGACGCGGGGGCGAGCCGGGAGCACGCGCGCTTCCTGGAGACCGAGGACGGGACGTACGTGGTCGAAGACATGGGGTCGACCAACGGGACGTTCGTCGACGGCAAGCGCGTCGAGCGCGCCGAGCTCCGGAGCGGGGACCGCATCCACATCGGGCCGAACGTCGTCATCTCGTTCGCCATCGTCGCGGCGCAAGCCGAGCACGTCGCCCACGAGCTCTACGAGTCGTCCGTCAAGGATCCGCTGACGCGCGTCTCCAACCGCCGCTACCTCGTCGAGCGCCTGGCCAGCGAGCTCGCGTACGCCAAGCGCCACAAGACCCACCTGGCGACCATCATCTTCGACCTCGACCACTTCAAGCGCGTGAACGACACGCACGGTCACCTCGCGGGCGACGAGGTGCTCCGCGAGGTGGCGACGCTCGTGCAGCGCATGGTCCGCGCCGAGGACGTGTTCGCGCGCTTCGGGGGCGAGGAGTTCGTCCTCCTCGTGAGGGGCATCCCGCACGCCAACGTCGGCCGCTTCGCCGAGCGGGTGCGCCACGCGGTGGAGCGGCTCGGGGTGAAATACGAGGAGATGGTGCTCAAGGTGACGGTGAGCCTCGGGTACGCATCGCTCGACGAGCTCCCCGAGGCGGACCGCGACGCCGACAAGCTGCTCGGTCTGGCCGACGAGCGCCTCTACAAGGCGAAAACGGGCGGCCGAAACCGGGTGTGCGGCGCTTGACGACGGCGCTGAATCGCGATTCACTCCGCCGCGCTTCACGCCCGTTATCGTCCTGGTGCTGTCCCGGAGGAATGCCCGATGGCCGTCGACATCAAGCAGCTGTTCAACGAAACGCTCCCCGCCGCCCTTCTGAAGAACGCCGAAGAGGCGAAGACCATCGGCGCCAAGTTCCAGATGAACATCACCGGCGACACGGGCGGTGAGTGGAACATCGACGTGAGCAGCACGGGCCCCGTCTGCAAGGCAGGCACCGGTGAGGCCGACTGCACCATCAACATCACCGACGAGGACTTCCAGAAGCTCGTCGAGAATCCCCAGGCCAACGGGATGCAGCTCTTCTTCGCGGGCAAGCTCAAGGTCACGGGCAACCCCATGCTCGCGATGAAGCTCCAGAAGCTCTTCAGCTTCCAGTGAGCGCGCCGTGACGGCCGGCCCGCTCGCCGGCGTCCGCGTCCTCGATCTCACGCGCCTCTTGCCGGGTCCCTTCGCCTCGCTGGCGCTGGCCGACCTCGGCGCCAGCGTGGACAAGCTGGAAGACACGGGCGCGGGCGACTACCTGCGCCTCACGCCGCCGCTCATGGCGGGCGACACGTCGGCCACGTTCCTCGCGCTGAACCGCGGCAAGCGCAGCGTCTGCCTCGACCTCAAGAAGGCGAGCGCGCGGGCGGCCGTCCTCCGGATGGTCGAGCGGTACGACGTCTTCTTCGAGCAGTTCCGTCCCGGGGTGCTCGAGCGGCTCGGTCTCGGCCACGCGACGCTCCTCGCCGCGAACCCTCGCCTCGTCGTGTGCGCGCTGACGGGGTACGGGCAGGACGGGCCGATGGCCGCTCGCGCCGGGCACGACATCAACTACCTCGCGCGTGCCGGTGTGCTCGGCATGCAAGGACCGCCCGGCGCGGCGCCCCAGGTGCCGGGTTTCCAGCTGGCCGACTTCGGCGGGGGCCTGTGGAGCGTCATCGGCATCCTCGCGGCGCTCCACGAGCGAGCGGGCACCGGCAAGGGCAAGGTGGTCGACGTGTCGATGGTCGAGGCGTCCATGGGGTTCGCGCTGGCGAGCCTGGGGCAGCTCTTCGGGGGACACTCGCCCGCCCGGGGGGACGAGCCGCTCACCGGGGGTCTCGCCCTCTACGGCGCGTTCGCGACGAAGGACGGCAAGTACGTCACGCTCGGCGCGCTCGAGCCGAAGTTCTGGATGGCGTTCTGCATGGGGGTCGGCATCGACGTCGACAACGCGGCGCTCTTTCCAGGAGCACATCAGGCCGTCCTGAAGGACAAGCTCCGCGGCGTCTTCGCGTCGCGTACGCGCGACGAGTGGCAGGCGTTCGGTCGCGAGCACGACTGCTGCCTCGAGCCCGTGCTGGAGCCGGGCGAGCTGCGCGATGACGAGCACCTCCGCGCTCGCGGCATGTTCTTCGAGATGGACTCGCCCTGGGGACGCATCCCGCAGCTTCGAACGCCGCTCGCCGAGCGCGGGGCCACGTACGGCCCTCCGCCGAAGCAGGGAGAGCACACCGACGCCATCCTGCGCGAGGCAGGCCTCGACGACGCGGCGATCACGGCGATGCGAGCCGAAGGGGCCGCGCGCTAGCTCGCCCCGACGGCGCCCTAGATCTTCCGGAACTCTTCGACGAACTCCCAGTCGGCGATGAGTCCCTTGCGCAGCATGATCGACAGCAGCGCCGAGAACATCGCCTCCCAGCGCGGCTCCGCGCCGAGGATCTCGCTCGCGTCGACGCCGTGGGCCACCGCTCGCAGCGCGCTCACGAGGTCACGCGCCGTCAGCTGATCGCTGAGCTCCGCGCCCGGGGTGAGCGGGGCCTTGCGCTCCGTCTCGGTCCCCGTCTCCGGGGCCGATCCGCGCTTCTTCCGCGGGCTCGGGAGCGAGATCGTGGTCCCGTCGAGGAGCGTCAGCGAGAACATCTTCGCGCGTGCCTTGCGCGGCGGCCCGACCTGCCGCTCTTCCGCTTCCAACTCGGGGTCCGCCTCCGGGCTGTCGGACGGCGCCGCCGGCGGCTCGGAGAAGGACACGGGGATCGGCTCCGGAGTGGGCTCGGGCGTGGGGTCGGGCGGCGGAGGGGGCGCGAGCCTGGGTGTGGGCGCAGGAACGGGCGGCGGTGCGGGCGGAGGCGGCGGCGCCAGGACGGGAGGCGCGGGCCTGGCGGCGAGCTGAGGAGCCGAAGGAGCAGGAGGGGGGGCTTCGCCGAGGTAGTAGACGCGGATCGCCGCCCGGATGTCGCTGGGGCACGCGATCATCGGCTTCACCGGGAGGGCCGAAGCGCGGGCCACCTCCTGGATGGCGCCGTCGTTCGTGGGGTCGTCCATCGCGACGTACAGCGTCTCCCCCTGCTTTCGCACGCGCCGCACGAAGATGGGGATGAGGCAGTACTTCTCCGCCGTATCGCGCGGGACGAGGTTCAGCAGGGAGCGCGAGAAATCGACGTGGTAGAGCGACACCCACGGCACGCTCAGCTGGCGCGAGAGCGTCTGGGTGACCTGCACCTCGTTGACGAGCCCCAGCTCGACGAGGAGCTGCCCGAGCTTGCGCCCGTCCTTGCGCTGCGCGAAGAGCGCCTGCTCGAGCTGCGACTGCGAGAGAATGCCCCCATCGACCAGCAGCTCGCCGATGCGCTTTGCCACCGAAGCATCGTACGACAGGGTCCCCGGACAACGCGAAATCTCGGACAATCGCGTCGTGCGGGGCCGTGGCGGCCGGTCCACCTCGCCGCGTTCCTTCACCGGAGACGCGTGGTAGCCTCAAGGGGCCCCGCGAGGGGCGCGCATGCGGTCGTGTCCCCAGTGCAGTACCTCCTGTGACGACGCGCATAAGTTCTGTCCGTCGTGCGGCTTCCCCGTCGGTAAGGTCGCCCTCAGCCCGGACGACCCGCTGATCGGGCGCAGCCTGCCCGGCGGCTACCTCATTCTCGAGCTCGTCGGCATCGGCGGCATGGGCCGCGTGTACCGGGCCGAGCAGACGACCCTCGGTCGCACGGTCGCCGTCAAGATCATCCACCCGCACCTCGTCGGCGAAGAGAACGCCGCGGCGCGGTTCATCACCGAGGCGCGCGCGGCGAGCCGCCTGAACCATCCTCACTCCGTCGGCATCATCGACTTCGGCAAGTCGTCCGATGGCCTCCTCTACCTGGTGATGGAGTTCTTGCGCGGGCGCGACCTCGCGCGCGTCATCTACGAGGACGGTCCGCTGCCGTTCCGTCGCATCGTCGACGTCCTCCGGCAGACGCTCGCCGCGCTCGCCGAGGCGCACAACGAGAGCATCATCCACCGCGACCTCAAGCCCGAGAACATCATCCTCGAGCCGGTCCGGTCGGGCGGCGACTTCGTCAAGGTCGTCGACTTCGGCCTGGCGAAGATCCGCGCCGACACCACGCAGCCGAGCATCACGAGCCCCGGCATCGTCTGCGGCACCCCCGAGTACATGAGCCCCGAGCAGGCGCGAGGCGATGTCCTCGACGCGCGCAGCGATCTGTACGCCGTGGGGGTCATCCTCTATCAGCTCCTCGCGGGCAGGCTCCCCTTCGAGGCCGAGTCCCCGACCCAGGTCGTCCTCGCCCACCTCACGCAGCAACCGCGCGACCCGCGGGAGGTGGCCCCGGAGCGGAAGATCCCGCAGGTCCTCGTCGACGTCACGCTGAAGATGCTCGCCAAGGAGCCCGCCGACCGGTGCTCCGACGCCGACGAGCTGGCCGACGCGCTCGGCGACGCCCTGGCCGTCATCGAGAACCGGGTGAGCGTGACGGGGCAGGAGGCCGGCTCGGTGCGCTGCGCCGCGTGCGGGGCCCTGAATCCCCTGTCGCAGAAGTTCTGCGGGGAGTGCGGCGCGGCGACCACGTCCACGCAGCTGACGACGCTGCCCCCGCGCCGGTCTCAGATCCCGCATGCGCTGACGCCGGAGGCCGGGTCGGACGGCGCGAGGATCGAAGCGTCCCGCGACTCGAGCGAGCGGACCCGCCCCGGGGCGCTGCCGTTCATCGGCCGCGCGGAGGAGCTGGCCTGGCTGGAGGCGCGCCGCGCCGAGGCACGCTCGCTCACCGGCGCGCGTGTGGTCGGCGACGTCGGCATCGGCAAGACGCGCCTCGTCCGGGAGTTCCTCGACGTCGCGGCCGCGGCGGGGGACGTGGTCGTGCAGACCGGGCCCGATCCCGCCTGGGCCGAGGTCGGCTACTGGGCCCTCCGGCGTGCGATCCTCCTGCTCGCCGCCCTCCCGGAGGCGGGAGGAGGAGCCCGCGAGTGGGTGGCGGCCACGCCCGAGGCGCGCCGCGGCCTCGCCGACGTCTTCGGTCACGAGTCGCCGGACCGCGCGGCCGCGCTCTCGCCCGATGAGCGCCGCTTCGCCGCAGCCGAGGCTCTCCGCTGGGCCTTCGTCCGCGCCAGCGAGCGCGCGCGAGGGCACCGCGTCGTCCTCGCGGTGGACGATCTCCACAGCGTCGACGGGGCGAGCCGCAACGCGTTCGCCGACACGCTGAGCGATCCGCCGCTCGTCCCCGCGCTGCTCATCGCCACGTACACGCCGGGGTTCGACCCGGGGTGGGCGGCGGACGTCGCGGCCGCGCGCATGCTGACGGGGCTTCCCACCTCCGAAGTGGCCCGGGTCATCACCCAGACGGTGCGCCCGAGCGCCGCGGCCCTCCTCGGCGCCCGCACCATCGTGCCCCTCTATCTGGAGCAGCTGCTCCGCTACACGCGCGAGGAGTCGGGCGTCGCTCCCCCGGCGCTCGCCGACGTCATCGCGGTGCGGGTCGAGCGCCTCCCGGCCGACGCGCGTCGAGTCCTCCAGGCCTCGGCCGTGTGGGGCGACGACGGCGACGACGAAGTGCTCATGCGGATGCTCGGCGACGAGGTGGACCTGATCGAGGCGCTCGGCTTCCTCCGGCGCGCCGGGATGATCCTCGTCGGCACGACGGGCATCCGCACGTCCCACCCGCTCCTTCGCGAGGTGACGCTCGCCACCATCCCCGCCGCCGTGAAGCGCGAGCTTCACGCCGCGGCCGCGGTCGTGTGTGACGAGCGCGATCTCCCTCTCGAAGTACGTGCCCTCCACGAGTACTGGGGAGGGACGGCGTTCCAGGCCCTCCTGCTGCTCGAACGCGTGAGCGTGCTGGCCAGCGCCCGCGGCGACCATCAGGGGGCCATCATGGCTCTCCGCCGCGGTCTGGAGCTCGCACGCCGCGAGCTGTTCCGGGGGGAGCTCGACGATCCGATGCGCGCGGTCCTCATCTTCAGCCGCAAGCTCGGCGAGGCGCTGGTACGCGGCGGGCAGCTGAACGACGCCGAGGGGGTTCTGCGCGAGGCCCTCGACGTGGCGGGGCCGAGCGGCAAGGACCGGGCGGCCGTCCTCGGCGCGCTCGCGCACGTGGCTCACGACCGGGACCGCCGCCAGGAGGCGCGCGACTACCTGCGCGAGGCGCTGGAGCTGGCGTCGCGCTCGGGGGCCCACGAGCTGGTGACCTCGCTCGAGACCCTGCGTCGCGCCATCGCGGTTTGAGTCCGGTCTGATACGCTCGGCACGGTGCGATGCGCGCGCGTGCTCGGTCCGGCGACGGCGGTCGTCGTGCTCCTCGCGTGCCACGCTTCGCCGGCGGTGGCGCCGGGGCTGTCCGAACGCATCGACCGCGCCGCCCGCACGTGCGCCAAGGTCGCGAGCTGCGCCCATCCCCACGACGCGCCCCGCGACCGCGATCCCAGCGCCTGCGTCGACGCCTGGGTGGCGCGCGCGGCCGCCGAGGTCGGCCCGTTCGAGACCTGCGTCGCGGCGGCGAGCGGCTGCGAGCAGGTGGACGCTTGCATGCGCGCGCGCGGCGACGTCGTCGCGACCGCCTACTGCCGCGCCAACCCCGGCGCCCGCTCCGGGTGCGACGGCAACCGGCTCGTCACGTGCTCCGAGGACGATCCCGCCGAGAGCTCCTCCACCGACTGCTCGGGCTTCGGCGCGACCTGCGGCGACTCCCCCCAGGCCGGAGGCCTCCTCACGCGCGCGTGCGTCTCGACCACCCTCTGCCCGCCCGGCGCTCCCGAGGTGCGCTGCGAAGGGCAGCACGTCATCGTCGGCTGCCGCGACGGCGCGGTCGACCGCACGGCGTGCCTCGGCAGCGCGCGGTGCGAGGAGCACAGCGTCGCCGGTGCCCCCTCGGCCCTCTGCGAGCCGCCCGCGCACCGGCACTGCGACGCCGTCGGCAAGCGGTGGTGCGAGCAGGGCAAGCTCGTCTCGTGCTTGCCGCACGGTCCCTTCGGCGAGGTCGTCGTCGCCGACTGCGCCGCCCTCGGCCTCGCGTGTGACGACCACACCGAGGCCGGCGCCGCCTGCGTCGTGCCCGGCCCGCGCGGCTGCGATCACGCCGCGGCTCGATGCGACGGCGACGGCCTCACCTTCTGCGCCGCCGGCCGCCGCTTCCGCGTCGCCTGCCACGACCTCGGCTTCTCCGCGTGCGATCCCGACGCGCACGGCGTGGATGCTGCGTGCGCGCCCTCCGTCCCCGCGCGCTGATATGCTCCGCCTTCTCTGATGGCGTCCCCTCCGACCGGCGATCCCGAGGTGCGCGTCCGCCGCATCCACCGGCGGGATCTCAACCATGCCTGGGAGTTCCTGAAGCTCGTCTTCCGCGACGTGAACCGCGAGACCGTCGAGTACCAGCGCCCTCGCACCAAGGCTCGCTTCACCGAGGTGTACGACCTCGTCGACGTCGAGCAGCTCCTCTTCGAGGTGAAGGGGGACAAGGGCGACCAGATCGTGGGCTACGCCGAGTGCGCCTTCGAGGTGAGCGGCGCCGACAACTGGATCAACCTCCGGTACTTCGAGAAGCGCGACATGCGCCCACTCTTCGTCGAGGAGCTCGCCGTGCACCCGGACTACCAGGGGCGCGGCGTGGGCGGCTTCATGCTCGAGCAGGTGGAGCACCTGGCGCGGGTGCGAGGGTGCACGCACCTCGTCCTCGAGGTCGCGGAGAACAACGACAACGCCCTCAAGTTCTACAGGACGCGGAGCTTCTACAAGCTCGATGCCGCCATCTTCCTCGCGAAGAAGGTGCCCACGGAGGCGGAGCTCTTGCCGCCGCGAAAGCTGAAGCGAACGCGCAAGCCGGCGGCGAAAACTTGACTGCGAAGCAGGAATGTCGGCGTGCTATCTGCACGTCGACGGATGGCATGTCAGACTTCGTGCAGCGTGAGTCGAAGTCGTCGGTCGACGCGCAGCATGTCCACCCGCACGCCGCTCCTGTGTCTCGTCGTCGCCACCGTGGCGCTCATCGCCGCGGGGAGCGCTAGCCACGCCGAGCTCCCGGCCGGCCCGCGCCCTTCGACGTCGGCCGCCGACTCCGCCCTCGCGTCGGCCACCCCGGTGCGCGTCGCGCGCGTCGACTCGGATCCTGCCACGTTCACGTCGTGCGCCGCCCCCAGCGTCCTCAAGCTCCACGGCCCCGACGACTCGCGGGACCTCGCCTCGCTCGCGTCGTGCGCCCCGGGGGACGGGTGGTCGCGCATCGCCGACCACGAGCAGACCCTGGCCCTCCGCTGCGCCGCCGCCGGCCGTCCCATCGAGCTCGCGCGCGTCCTCGAAGGCGCGCTCCCCCTCGATCCCGCCACCGCCGCCCATGTCCACGCCGTCTTCCGCGCCGGTCAGGGGCTCGGCAGGCGCCCCGACGTCTTCGGCCTCGTCGGCGACAGCCTCACCGTCGACGCGAACTTCGTGCGTCCCTTCGGCCCCACGTCGAGCCACACCGTGGTCCCCGCCGAGGTCCAGCGCCTCCTGCCGCTCGGCAAGTTCGCCGCCGACTCCTTCACGCTCCCCCGCGCCGCGAAGGTCGGCGTCCGCGCGACGTGGCCGCTGACGCCGCGCGGCTTTCATCAGGCCAACCCCCTCGAAGAGATGGTCGCCGCGCAGTCGCCCGCCTACGCCGTCATCCTCTACGGCCCCAACGACGCCCTCTGGCGCACCGACTCGCTCGACCTCCTCACGCGCGGCTTCGACACGGCGCTCACCGCCATCGTCGACGCCCTCGAGGTGCGCGGCATCGTCCCCATCCTCACCACCATCCCGAAGCACATGCGCGAGCATGGCTGGCCCGACTGCGCCGGGTCGCCCACCGGCGGCGGCAACGAGCGCTTCAACGTGCAGACCGCCGTCCTCAGCGCCGACGTGGCCGACCTCGCCTGTCGGCGCCACCTGCCGCTCATCGACCTCCGGTGGGCGCTCGACCCGCTGCTGGACCACGGCGTCGGCCCCGACGGCGTGCACCTGTCGGTGCACCCGGGCGGCGGCGGGGTGCTGGACGCCGCGGGCCTCGAGTGCGGCTACAACGTGCGAAACCTCGTCACGCTCCGCGAGCTAGGGCGGGTGGTGGACGCGGCGGCGTGGTAACGAGGGTCGGGCGTGGCCACGCACATCGCACGCTGGGACCTCGACAAGACGTACCTCCGTACGGAGTTCGACTCGCTGCGGGACATCGTCAAGACGGCGTTCGAGCGCCCCGACCAGAAGATCACCAACCCCGGAGCGTCCACCCTCCTCCGCGAGATGGTGCGGGCCGGCACCCGCGTGCACATCCTCTCCGGGTCGCCCGAGCAGATGCGGCGACGCCTCGAGGACAAGCTCCGCCTCGACGGCATCACGTGGGACAGCTTCACGCTCAAGCCCAACCTCCAGAACATGCTGCGCCTCCGCTTCCGCGCCGTCCGCGACCAGCTCGGCTACAAGCTCCCGGCCCTCCTGGCGTCGCGCGCGAGGCTGACGCACTCGGGGGACGTGGACGCGGCGACGACAGAGTCCCTCTTCGGCGACGACGCCGAGGCCGACGCCTTCGTCTACTCGCTCTACGCGGACTTCCTCGCGGGTGGCGTCTCGGACGACCTCTTACTCTCCGTCCTCGAGCGGGGTCGCGTCTACGAGGACGTGGTGCACACGGCGATGGATGACGCGCGGAGCCTCGAGCACGGGGGGATCGTCGAGCGCATCTTCATCTACCTCGAGCAGCAGACCTCGCCGGACGACTTCCGCGCCTACGGATCGCGCGTCGTCCCCTTCTACAATTATCTCCAGGCGGCCTTCGTCCTCCACGAGGACGGGCGCCTCGGGCCCGACGGCGTCCTTCGCGTGGCGGTGGAGCTCGTCACGGAGCACCGCTTCGACGGGGACGGCCTCGCGAAGAGCTACCTCGATCTCTCACGACGCGGGCACCTGCGGGGCCGACCGGTCGACGCCATCGTGAAGGAGCTGGAGGGGTGGGTCGCCCTCGGGCAGGTCCCCGCCGGCGACGAGCTGAAGACGATGGTGGCGCGCCTCCCCGCGATGGCCGAGGGGGCCCGCGCCGCCTGGCGCGAGAGCGAGCCCGCCCTGCCGGACTACCTGGCCCTCGTGCAGCGGCACAACGCGCGTCGGCGGAGGTAACGCGGGCGTGTGAATCACACGCCACGTCCTCCCGAAGGTCGGCCAGGGAATCCCCGCCGCGCCTCACCGGTTGAGCCGTCGATGAGCACGCGCAAACGATCCCTCCCCCGCGACTTGATCATGGTCCTCGGCGCCTCCGCCATCGTCCTCGTGGCGCGCGCGTCCTTCGCCGACCACTACCAGGTCCCCTCCGGCTCGATGCAGCCGACGGTGGCCATCGGCGACCAGATCTGCGTCAACAAGATGGCCTACGGCCTCCGGGTCCCGGCCTCGCAGACGTACGTCGTCGAAGCCGCCGGCCCCGCGCGGGGCGACGTCGTCGTCCTGGCGTCACCGACCGATGGCGAGGTGCTGCTCAAACGCGTCGTCGCCGTGCCGGGAGACGTCGTCGAAGTGGCCGCGGGCCGCGTGGCGATCGACGGCGCACGCGCGCCCTTGCGCGAGGAGAACGGAGGCGTGGTGGAGGACCTGGGGTCGAAGGAGCACGCGCTCTCGATGGAGTCCGGCGGCGGTCCCGACTTCGGCCCGACGCTGGTCCCGAAGGACGCCTATCTCGTCCTCGGCGACAACCGCGGCAACAGCAGGGACGGCCGGTACTTCGGCTGGGTCGCGCGAGGCGCCTTCCTGGGGAAGGCGGTCGCGGTGTGTCTGCACGGGGGCAAGCCCGTGTGGCAGCCGCTGTGACGGTCGGCGAAGGTGCCCAGGGGCATGGCGAAGGTCGCCGAGGGGATGGCGAAGGCGGACAAGGGCATGGCGAAGGTCGCCAAGGGCATGGCGAAGGTCGCCAGGCGCCTGTCCGACGTGGACAAGCGCCTGTCCGAGGTCGCCGGACGCCCGTCCGACGCGGACAAGGGCCTGTCCGAGGTCGCCAGGCGCCCGTCCGACGTGGACGAGGGCCTGTCCGAGGTCGCCCGACGCCCGTCCGACGTAGCCATGCCCTTGGGGACCTTCGCCAAGGGCATGGCGAAGGTCGCCCGACGCTTGTCCGACGTAGCCAGGCACCTGTCCAACGTAGCCAGGCGCCTGTCCAGCGTCGTCCAGCCCTCCCCGACCCTCTACACCCACGCGTTGTTCAGGATCTCCCCCACGCCGCCCGCGCCGGGCACGATGTACTGGTGGTCGTCGAGGCCCTTCTCGTCGTCCCACCGCGTGCCCGGGACGGTGGCCAGCACGTCGTCCGCGCTGAGCCCGCGATCGAGCCGCAGCGCGTAGATGACCGTGTCCGGGTGCGCGCCGAGGACGTTGCGCACGTACTCGGGCGTCACGATGAGGTGCATCGTGATGCAGCGGCCCGGCTTGCCTTCGAGGCGGGTCTTGTAGTGGTCGAGCGCGCTGACGAGCGACGAGCCCGTGGCGCCCATGGGGTCCGGAAAGAGGAGCACGCGTCCCTCGACGTCCCGCCCGATCTTCGCGTCGTGCCACGTCGCTCCGGTCACGCGGCCATGCGCGTCGGTCGCGCGCGACATGAAGAGGTGGTCCTGCCGCACGCCCGACGGGTCCAATAGCTCGTTCAGCAGGTCGTACACCACCTGCGACGGCATCGTCCCCGCGCGCGCGATGCCCACGGTGACGACGCGCGTGTGCGGCGCGATGCCGGCCCCCCGCACGACGGCCTGCGGCGACGACGTGACCATGCGCGTCGGCACGTCGAGCCGCGCGCGCGGGAGCTCCGCCGCGATGACCGCGTGCGCCAGCTTCTCGTAGAGGAACCGCACGAGGCGCCCCACCGCCGGCTGCTGCGTTTCGAGCGCGCAGAGGTGGGCGAGCTGGGTCCAGCAGACCGGATCGTCGAGCAGGTGGACGTTGGGCCCGTACCGGTGGTCAATCTCCGGCGGGCGGTAGCTGCTCTTCGCGTACGCGGTCTCGCTCATCGCGGGCGAGGCTAAGCGACCTTCGGGAGCTTGTGCCGTGTGATTCACACGGCGAAGCCGTGTTTACGTCCAGTGACCGGCCCGCAGCGCGTGCGCGTCGATGATCTTCACCTTCGGGCCGAGCGCCTCGCGGAACGCGTCTTCGTCCTCGTCGTCCATGATGGCGTCGCCGAAGCCGGCCGCGATCTCCATGGCGGTCGACAGGATGCGCAGGAACTGGGCGAAGCTCGACGCCGCGAGGGTGGGGGCCCACCGGTCCTGGCCGCTCATCGCCGTGTAGACGGGACAATCCCCCTCGGGATCGGGCTTGCTGACGTCGAGGAAGTACGGGTCGCCGAGCAGCGAGCTCTCGCCGATGACCACCCACGACGGCTTCCAGTCGGTCGGGGCCGTGCCGTTGTCGCCCGGGATCTTCACGAGATCCTGAGCTTTCACCAGCTCTTCCGCCGGGATGAGGCGGATCCGCTCGACGGGGGTGACCGTCTCGAGCTTCTCGGGGTTCGCCCCGAGGAGGAAGCTCCGGTAACGCGAAACGAGGCGCAGCTGCTTCTTCAGCTCTTCGACGAGCACCGGCTGGGCCTTGCCGAACGTGCAGGGCAGCTTGCGCTTGGCGAATATTGCTTTGAGCGCCTCCACCGCATCCGCGAGATCACTGTCCACGTGGTCGCCTCGTGCGCATGGGAAAGCCCGCTCGCCCGGCGCTGGAACCCGCGCGCGCGAGCAGTGAGACTGCAATAAAGCCCGCTCACGCTACCACCCTTCCCGCGGGATTCGCACGCTGTTTCGCACCCGTTCCCCGCTCTGCCACTAATGCGGAGCCGGGACCGGCGGCAGTCCCACCTCACAACGCACCTCGAGGTCCACCCGCGTGGCCGTCGTCTCGCCGCCCAGACCGCGAAGCGGCTCGAGCAGGCCCGCGACGGCGCGCTCCGCCAGCGTCGCGGCGCCCGGGGGGAGCGGGTGGGCGGCCCCGGGGCTCGTCACGTGCACCGCGGCGCTGATGCGCGTGATGTCGTTGCCCGGGGCGGAGAGGGCGATGCGGAGGCGCAGGGCGAGTCGGTCGGTGGGGCCGAGCTCCAGGGCCAGCGGACGCGCCTGCAGCGGGCGACACAGGTCGGCCGAGCCCGCGCCGCCGTCGAGGCCCAGCACGATCGCCGCCCACGCGCCGAGGTCGACCAGCCGCGAACCGCCTTCGCCGCGCAGCACGACCGGGCGGCAGGAACCGGAGGTGGCCAGCGTGCCGGGGGGACAGGCAGGAGGATGGATGCAGGCGGGGCCCTCGTCGTGGGTTCCGCGAGGGCACGCGGCGTCGACGGGGATGCAGACGGAGCGACGCTCCTCGAGGATGAGCGAGGCGCCGGCGCCGCAGGCTCCCGGGCCACCGTGGAGAAGGCTGCCGAGGGGGATGCACCCGGAGTCGACGTCGACGGCCTCGTTGCCGGCGCACACCGGGAAGACGCAGGCCCCGCTGGCCTCCGCGTGCGACGCGGGGCCGCAGTAGCCGTCCGCGACGGGCGGCGGGATGCAGGCGCCGAGGACCGGGACGTCCCCCGGGTCGCACGCGCATCGGCCCGAGGCGTCGGGTCGTGCGTCGCGAGGGCAAGCGGCGACGGGGGAGCCCGCGACGCGAGGGGCCGGCGCGTGGCAAGCGCCGAGCGAAATGAGCGCGACGCAGAGGGCGGAGACAGGGAGAACGACGGCCTCGCGCCGCATCGGCGGGTGACGTTACGCGTGCTAGACCGTGCGCGCCATGCTCGCGATTGTGCTCGAAGGCACGCCCGGCTTCGATGCCACGCTCGCCCGGCTCGAGTCGCGCGGCGAGTCCGACTTCGCGCGCGTCGAGCCCGTGGTGCGCGAGATCCTCACGGCCGTCCGGACCGGGGGCGACGCCGCGGTGCAGCTCTACAACGAGCGCTTCGGCCGTCGCGCTCCGGCGCTCGTGCTCCGCGACTACGGAGGCGCTGCGGCCCTGGCGCGCCTCCCCGCCGAAGCCCGCGCCGCCCTCGAGCTCGCGGCCGCACGCATTCGCTCGTTTCACGAGCACCAGCGCGACGCCGGCTTCCGCTACACCGAGGACGGCGTGACGCTCGGCACGCGGGTCCTCCCCGTCGTGCGCGCCGGCGTGTACGCGCCCGGCGGAAAGGCCCGCTACCCGTCCAGCGTCCTCATGGCCGCCATCCCGGCGCAGGTCGCCGGCGTGAGCGAGGTGCTCCTGGCGACGCCCCTCTCGGGCGACGCGAGCGACGACTCGGTGCTCGCCGCCGCCCATCTCGGCGGGGTAGGGGTCGTCGTCGACGCGGGGGGAGCGCAGGCGATCGCCGCGATGGCGTACGGGACGGAGAGCGTGCCGCGCGTCGACAAGATCGTCGGCCCGGGCAACCTCTATGTGGCGTGCGCCAAGCGCCTCGTGTTCGGTGCGGTCGACATCGACGGGATCGCCGGGCCGAGCGAGATCCTCGTCGTGGCCGACGACTCGGCCGACCCGCGCTTCGTCGCCGCCGACCTCCTGTCGCAGGCCGAGCACGACGAGGCGGCCTATCCGCTGCTCGTCTGCGCGTCGGAGCGGATGGCGCGCGCCGTCGCCCGCGAGATCGAGGCGCAGCTCGCGACGCTTCCTCGCGCCGCCATCGCGCGGGCCGCCCTCGCCCACGGCGCTGCCCTCGTCGTGCCGACGCGGGAGCGCATGGCCGCGGTGGCCGACCGGATCGCCGCCGAGCACCTGGCCCTCCACGTCGCCGATCCCGAGGCGATGCTCGGGGGCATCCGGCGGGCGGGGGCTGCGTTCCTGGGACCCTTGACCCCCGAGGCCGTGGGCGATTATTTCGCCGGCCCTTCGCACGTCCTGCCCACCGGCGGCGCGGTGCGATTCGGCTCCCCCCTCGGTGTCTACGACTTCGTGACCCGCACCTCCGTCATCCAGTACACCGCCGAAGCCCTTGCACGGCACGAACGTGCAGTATGCGCCTTCGCCCGCCTGGAAGGCCTCGAGGGCCACGCCCGCGCGGTCGAACTGAGGGTCCGCGCGGACGGTTAGAGGTTGGTCATGGGATGGGGTCGCTGACGGCATGCCGTCGCCCTTCTAACGGAGGCCCTTTCCGTGTAGGTCAACTGCCTGTCTTTTCGTAACTTTCGCACCGGATAAGAACTTGCAGGCGCGCGTCCGGGGACGTGCGTGCGCCGGCAACGGTTGGTCGAGGAGGAACGGATGCACTCGAGGGTTTTGCGCTGGACTGGGCTCTTGGCGATTGCCGCGTATCTGTTCTCCGCGATGACGGGGTGCGCCGAGGCGCGCGCGCCGATCAACCGCGTGCAGGCGGAGGCGCTGAGCAAGCACTTCTTCGTCGGGGCTGACCTCAGCGCCACGGCCGACGACCCGGAGTTTTACTTCGGCACGCGCATCGTCGACGAGCCATACGGCATCGGGCAGGACTTCGAGATGTTCCAGTCGATCGGGACTCTGGCCCGCATCAAGTGGGAGATCCAGGAGAGTGTCCTCATCGCCCGGCTGACCTACGACCGCGTCCAGGACAGCGACTACAACGGCGCGCGGACGACGGACTCCGGTCAGCTCGTGGCGGAGTTCAACATCTCGAGCCACTTCGACATCATCCGCGACTACAACCCGCAGACCGGCGAGCAGCTCAACGTCATCGTCGAGAACACGACGGACCGCCCCTGGTACCAGCGCGAGTACTTCCGCGTGGACTGGTCGCAGAACCTCGTCACCGACTCGTACGACTTCGACCAGTTCGCGGTGGCCGCGGCGATCGACAGCGTGAAGCTCGACCCCCTCCAGTATTACGTCCAGGACCCGAGCGACCCCAACGCCCCCGTGTTCGACACGGACCACGGGTACTTCGACGTCACGACGAAGCTCTACGCGACGCCGCAGACCGTCGTGACGCCCTACGGCACGTACCCGCTCTGCTTTCTCTATGGCCACAACGTCACGACGGACTGCAACCCGTCGGAGGTCACGGTCCGCCTCTCGTTCAAGCAGGTCGTGAACGACGACTACGAGCCCGAGGACTGGAACGGCAACAAGATGAACGCGTTCGGCTGGTTCACGGCCGACCGCTACGGCTACGACCGGAACTACGGCATCCTCGACCAGAACTGGCACCGCTTCGCGGCCAAGTACCAGATCTGGCAGGCGACCCACGTCGCCGGGACGCAGTGCGCGATCGACGAGTGGCGCGACGCGAACGGCAACGTGCAGACGTACCAGGTCGACGGCAACGGCAACTACGTGACCGATGCGACCACCGGGTTGCCTGTCCCCGCGGCCGGCGGTCAGCCGTTCACGAACAGCGCCATCGGTCTCGACGTCCACCGCGACACGGACGGCGACGGCACGGAAGACGAGTGCCAGTTCTACGACGCGAACAGCAACGAGGTGAACCCGGGGTCGCGCTGCGACGAGTTCACCAACAAGTGCGACATCCCTCTCTACGGCCGTCAGACCAAGACGACGCCGCTCTACTACGGCCCGACGGCGCCGCCCGACGTCTTCGCCGCCAGCGCGCACGCGCTCAACTCGTGGAACATCGCGGTCAAGCGCTCGGTGCAGCTCGGCAAGGCCACCGAGGCGAACCGCGTGGGCGTCGACGTGGGCCAGGCGAACTTCATCACGAGCGAGGCCGACCTCCTGACCGATCAGGCGAACGGCACGGGCATGACGGTGCCGGACATCTTCGTGCTCTGCCACAACCCGGTCACGGTGGGTGACTCGCCCGCGTGCGGCGCCCCCGGCCTCGCCGCCCGCCTGGGCGACCTTCGCTACCACTTCGTCGACGTCATCAAGAACCCGCAGGCGCCGTCGGCCTGGGGCGTCATGGCGGACTTCGACGACCCGCTCACCGGCGAGAAGGTGCAGGCGAGCATCAACGTGTGGGACTACGTGACGGACATCGCGTCGCAGAGCGTGGAGGACCTTCTCCGGTGGCTCGACGGCGAGATCTCGAACACGCAGATCGCCAACGGGACGTACATGTCCCAGTGGGTCAGCGGCAGTCAGCTGAGCACCGCGCAGTACAAGCCGGCGGTCCTGTCGAAGAAGGAGGTGCAGTCGCGCCTCAACTCGATCGACCGGTCGATCGCGAAGCTGAACGGGCTGCCCTCGGGCGCCCTGCCGCCGCAGGTCGCCGCCACGCTCGCGGCATCCAACCTGGCCGCGGCGCTCGGGCCGTCGCTCGACTCGCAGCTGGAGGGGACGCGCTCGTCGCTCCTCGGCACCACGTGGGAGGCGCAGCTCATCACGCCGGACGTGCTGCAGGAGGCCGGCTTCGACCCGCAGCAGCCGTTCGCGGGGGACCCGACGACGCTCTCCCTGGCGTCGCCGCTGCGGGGGCTGGACCACCGCGTGACCCAGTGGGTGCAGACGCAGCTCAACACGGCGTACCGCCTGAAGGAGATGTGCATCCTCGAGGACGAGCAGCCCGAGCCCGATTCGCTCATCGGCATGGCGCGGCAGGCGGAGACGCTCTTCCCGCAGCCGAACCCGAAGGACGCGGCGTACCCCGCGGAGCTCTACCAGCGCGACCAGGCGATGCATCAGTGGATCCGCGAGCAGTTCCACACGTCCGTCATCGCCCACGAGATGGGCCACTCGATGGGCCTGCGGCACAACTTCACGGGGAGCTGGGACGCGCTCAACTACCACACCGAGTACTGGCAGCTCCGCACCCGCAACGGGCAGGAGCACTACTGCGGCTACCCGGGCTCGCTCGACGCGTTGACGCCGCACACCGACGGCACGGACTGCGTCGGGCCGCGCTGGGTCGACCCCGTCACCGACACGGAGACGAACGATCTGATCTGGAAGTGGGGCTCGACGACCGTCATGGACTACCCGGGTGACCAGACCCAGGACATGAACGACATCGGCCTCTACGACAAGGCGGCGATGCGCTTCGGCTACACGAACCTCGTCGATGTCGAGAAGAGCATGAAGTACACGTCCACGAGCGGCTCGACTGGCGGCTCGGGCTCCGACTATCTCCAGGCCGTCGACGGGTTCGGCGGCATCTTCGGCGCGTCGGTCGGGCAGAATCACTACAGCACCTTCGGCGACAAGTACGCGCTCCTCGGCAAGTGCAGCGCCCGCGCGGGCTGGAACGGCGACCCCAAGGACCCGCTGGCGCAGCAGTGCAGCGGCCCGAACCTCGACTTCGTCGCCGAGCGCGACATGAAGACCGTGCCGAAGTTCGACCAGGCGATCCTGTCGGTGCGACCGGACCTCGTCGCAAACTTCGCGGTCGCCCCGGGCAACCTCAAGGGCGCGAGCTCCCCGCCGTCGGCGTCGGGGCAGTCCGTGGCCAACTCGGTGCGCCACCCGTACCAGTTCGGGTCCGACGAGTTCGCGGACTTCGGCAACCTGCCGGTCCTCCGGTTCGACGCGGGCGCCGACTCCTACGAGCAGATGCAGTTTCTCATCTCGACCTACGAGAACCGGTACATCTTCAACAACTTCCGGCGAAACCGCGTCACCTTCAACACGGAGGCGGTCGTCGCGGCGCTCCAGAGCCGTTACTGGGACAAGATCTCGTACATCACGAAGGGTCTGGCCCTCGGCGTCGAGCTCCTGTCGCAGCCCGGGCAGCCCGATCCCACGACCGAGGCCGGGTCGCTGATGCCGATGGCGCTGGCGTCGTCCGACGGCCTGGCCATGTTCATCCGCGCGATGACGCGGCCCGCGCCGGGCACGTACACCATCAACCCGGCCCAGGGAGTCGTGACGCCCAACCAGTGGGGCGGAGCGTGGCAGCTGGGCGACCAGGGCCTCGAGACGCCGCCGCCGAGCGTCGTCAACATCGCGCTGGGCAGCGGTGAGGGGCGCTTCCTCCACAACGACTACGACTACACGCAGGGCTACTGGTGGGCGGACTACCAGACCCAGGTGGGTTCCTTCTACGAGAAGAGGCTCGCGCCGGTGTACCTGACCGAGGCGTACAACAACTTCGTCTCCAACACGGAGGACGACTACATCGACGGTCGGTACAAGAACCTCAGCTATCTGTCGCTCTACCCGAACCAGGTGCGGCGCATCTTCGCCAACATGATGGCGACCAACAGCGCCACGCAGGTGAACCAGTCGGGGTCGGTGGCGCAGATCTTCACGACCGCTGCGTTCGCCATGCCGGCCAGCACGTCGGGCGCGGCCAACCCGCTGACCCAGGCTCAGTACCTGCCCTGGGAGAAGTACGATCCGACGGATTCGACGACGACGACCCTGCAGTACCCGAACGGCGCGGTCCTCCTCGATCCGCTCATCGGCTGGGAGGAGCAGTACCCGGCGCTGATCAATCTGTTCTGGTACGGGCCGACGTCGCTGAACATGAACCTCATCGACATGCTCCGCATCTTCTCGCCGGGGGACGCAGCGAGCCTCTCGATTCCCCTGGATCAGCAGGTGCGCTACCGCGACCCGCTCACGCAGATCGAGTACGTGGCGAAGAACTACGGGACCGAGAACGTGAACCCGGCCATCGGGTTCGCGACGGCGCAGGGCATCGGCGCGCGCATGATCCAGCACGCCAACTACCTCGCGCAGCTGGCCTACCAGGTGACGCAGCCGCCGGATCCGGTGACGGGCGAGCTCACGTACGACACCGACGGGGGTGGCAATGTCATCCCGCTCGCGACGCCGCAGGGGACGACGGCGGCGTCGTTCCTGAAGGGCTACGCGTCGAACGTCGACATCGTGCGGCAGCTCACGCTCTTCTTCGGCTACGGCCCCCTCGGGCACGGCGGGCAGGGGCAGTAATCGCGGCGGAGAGGTCAGCGCTCGCCGCCACGCGCGGCCATCAGGGCGCTGATCCAACGCATGGCGCCGGGGGCATGGCGCGCGGCGGCGGAGGCGATGCGCACGAAGCGTGTCGTCTCCACGACCGCGCGCCCCGACTCCACGGCAGCGATGACCTGGTCGGCGACGTCGTCGGACGTCTGGACGCCGGCGGACGCCAGGCGGACACCGGGGCGCCCGTCGGTCGTGACGGCGTGCTCGCGAAACGGCGTGTCGACCGGTCCGGGGCGCACGACGAGGACGCGGACCCCCGTGCCCCCGAGCTCGGCGCGGAGGGCGATCGACAGCGCCTCGAGCGCGAACTTGCTCGCCGCGTAGGCGCCGAGGCGCGGTGACGAAACCACGCCCGCCACCGAGGACATCATCACGATGGTCCCCCCGCACCGCGTGAGCGGGTCGAGCGCGAGCTGCGCGAGGCGCAGCGGGGCGACGACGTTGACCGCGAAGAGAGCCTCGAGCTCCCCGACGTCGATGTTGGCGACGCTGCCGTAGAAGCCGCGTCCGGCGTTGTTCACCAGCACGTCGAGCCGCCCCGTCTCCGCACGGGCTCGCTCGATCAGGGCCGCCCGATCCTCCTCGCGCGTCACATCGGCCCGCTGCACGATGGCCCGACCGCCGGCGCTCTCCACTTCGCGCGCCGACCGAGCGAGGCCCTCCTCGTCGCGCGCGCTGAGGACCACGGTCGCTCGACGCCGTCCCCAGGCACGGGCCATCGCCTCCCCGATGCCCCCGGAGGCACCGGTCACCACGACGGTCGGTCCCACCCCGCGCTACTCCACGCGCAGGTACGAGGCCTTGATGAGCTTCAGCACGATCTCGGCGGTCTCGAGGTCCGTCGCGAGGCTCTTGTTGAGCACCGTCTCGAAGACGCCGTAGTTGTGCGCGAGCTGAAGCACGTCGAGCTCGTCCGGCTTGAGGTCGCGGAACGGCGGGATGAGCGGGGCGTTGATGGCGACGCGGGCGGCCAGGTCGGGGAGCTCTTCGCGGATGCGGTTGAACTCGTCGAGCTGGCGCATGCCGTCCATGAGCACCTCCTGGACGGAGGCGTTCATTTCGTTGGGGAACTCGCGCTCCTCGGGCGGGTCCAGGTCGAAGAGCCCCTTCTGCCAGGTGAGCATCCGGTAGAGGCTCTTCAGCGGCTGGACGTCGTCGAGGTCGTTGATGATGGCGAAGGCGATCTGCCCCTTCTTCAGGTAGATGCGGCCGACGTCGTCCTCGGTACGGATGACGAGGACGCCGCTCTTCTTCGACGTGCCGAACAGCTGCATGAGATCCGGCAGGGGGACCTCGTCGATGCTCCCGCTCATCGTGCGCTGCTGGCTGGTGCGCCGGGCTTGCGCCACGTTCTCCAGCTCGCGCTTGGCGTCCATCCCGTCGCGCGGCGCGTCGCCCGCGATGAGCTTGAGGATGCTCGTACCGATGAGGACGCGGTCGCCTTCTTTCAGGCGGGCGCGCTTGATCTTCTCGCCGTTGACGAACGTCCCGTTGGTCGACCCGAGGTCCTCGATCCAGATCTGGTCGGTCTGCATGGCGATCCGCGCGTGCTTGCGCGAGACCATGTCCTCGACCAGGACCATGTCGAGATCGCTCGAGCGGCCGATGAGGATCTGCTTGTCGATCGCGACGGGGAACTCACCGCCCTGATACTTGCCGCTGATGAAGCGTAGGACGTACGACCGTCCCGCCGGTCGCATGGCGGGCGACGTCGGTGGCTTGGGTGACGGGTCTACCATGTCTCGTCCAGCGGGGGCGTCTCGGTCCATGCGTGGCGAAGGGAACGGTGAGGGGTTCGCCAGGCCGCCTTACGACGACGAAAACGCTGGCAAAAAAAGGTTAATGGGAGCGATAGAGAGCGGTCAAGTCGAGGTCACGGTCATGAGCGGCGGCGCCGACAAAGAAACGCAAAAACGAGCCACCTTCGAGGGCGAACCGGCGGGGGACGCGTACGGGACGCACAGGGCCATCGAGCCCCCGGGGGCCCTTCCGCAGCCTGCTTGGCGCCTCGACAACGATTTCACGCGCATCTTCCCTGGGGAGGTCCTGCTCGCTGTGGAGACGCTGAACATCGACGCGGCGAGCTTCACGCAGATGGAGAAGGAGGGCGACCCGGCAGCCATCGTACTACGGACGGTCGCCGAGCGTGGAAAGCAGCACAACCCGGTCACAGGGTCGGGGGGGATGCTCCTCGGGCGAGTGGTCCAGGTGGCCCCTCAGGGGCGGCCGGCGGGGGAGGCACTGGCGGTCGGGGACCGTGTGGCGACGCTGGTCTCGCTGTCGCTGACCCCCCTCCGGATCGACCGCGTCCGGGCGGTCCGCACGGCCAGCGCGCAGATGGACGTCGATGGCGAGGCGGTGCTCTTCGCCAGTGGAGCCTACGCCAGGCTCCCGGGCGACCTCCCCGAACGCCTCGCGCTCGCCGCGCTGGACGTGGCGGGGGCGGCCCCCCAGGTGGCGCGCCTGGTGAAGCCAGGGGCCGTGGTCGTCGTCCTCGGGGCGGGCGGCAAGAGCGGCATCCTGTGCATTGCCGAGGCTCGCCGGTGCGGGGGCCCGAGCGCGTGCATCGTGGGTCTGGAGGCGAGCCCGCGCGCGGCGGACGAGCTCCGGGCGCTGGGACTCTGCGACGCCGTCGTCGCCGCCGACGCTCGCGATCCGGTCGCCGTCCGGGGCGCGGTGCTGGGCGCCACGGGCGGGCGGGAGGCCGATGTGACCTTCTCCTGCGTCAACGTGCCCGACGCCGAGCTCGGCGCCATCCTCGCCACGCGCGATCGGGGCATCGTCTACTTCTTCGCCATGTCGACGAGCTTCACCAAGGCCGCCCTCGGCGCCGAGGGCGTCGGCAAGGACGTCGATCTCTTCGTGGGCAACGGCTACGCGCACGGCCACGCCGACCACACGCTCACCATGCTGCGGGACATGCCCGCCATCCGCGCCCTCTTCGAGAAGCGCTACGGCTGAGGGGGGGGCGGCTCGCTCTTTCGCCGCACCGACGTCTCGCCGGGGGTCGGCGTGACCAGCGCGTCCACGGCGGTAGGCAGCACGATGGTGAACCGCGTCCCGGCGCCGGGCTGCGAATGCACCTCGATGGTGCCGCCGGCGTTCTGCACGATGCTCTGGCTGATGGCGAGGCCGAGGCCGGTCCCTTCGGTCTTCGTCGTGAAGAACGGGACGAACAGGTTTCGCAGCACCTTGGGTGAGATCCCCGGTCCCGTGTCGCGCACGCTCACTTCGACGAGCTCCGTCTCGTCCGTCAGCGACCGGCGCGACGACGGAGCCGTCCCCTCGTGGGGCGGCACGCGCCCGCGGATGGAGCGCCGCATCTGCGTCGTCACCGTGACCTTGCCGCGCCCGTCCATGGCCTGGATGGCGTTCTGCATCAGGTTCAGGAGCACCTGACGGAACTTCTCCGGGTCGATCTTCGCCCGCTGGAGCGGCTCGCCCAGGTCGAGCTGCACGTCGATGCCGCCGTCGCTGATCTGGCTGGAGAGGATCTGCACCGTGCGGCGCACGGCGGCGTTGAGATCGAGCGGGATGGGGTTGCCCGCGTGCGGGCGCGCGTAGTCGAGGAAGCTTCCCACCACGCGGTCGAGGCGGTTCACCTCCTCCAGGATGATCCCGACGAACTCGCTCGCGGTGGGGTCGTCGTGCGCCCCGGCCGCCCCTACCTCCTCGAGCAGCTGCGCCGCGCCCTTGATGGCGCCGAGGGGGTTCTTGACCTCGTGCGCCAGGCCGGCTGCCATCGAGCCGAGCGCCGCCAGCCGGTCGCGCTCCTTCATGCGCGAGTAGACGCGGCTGTTGGCGACGACCACGCTGGCCTGCGCTGCAACCGTCTCGAGCAGGGCGATCTCCTCCGGGGTGAACGCGTCGCGGACCCGGTCGTCGGCCACGAACAGCAGGCCCACGCAGGCGTCGTCGTCGCCGCGGAGAGCGAGCGCCACCGCGCTCTGGAGGGTCCCCAGCGTCGCCGCCGCAGCGAGCACCGCGGCGTCCGCCTTGTTCCCCTCGCGCGCCAGCTCCTCGAGCGACAGCGCGGGTTGCTTCTCCAGCCGGTCGAGCATGGGGCGCGCGCCCAGCGACTCGATTCGCTTGGCCACCGCCGCGCCGATGGAGCCCACCAGGTCGAACCCGTCGCCGTCCTGATCGCGCAGGTAGAGCGCCGCGGTGGTCACTCGGCGGGAACGCTCGAGACCCTGCATCAGCGTCGTCACCATCTCGTCGAGCTCGAGCACGTGCGCCAATCGCTTGCGGAGATCGGCCACGCTCGTCTCGAGGTCGTAGCGCTCCCGGAAGAAGAACTGGTGGATCCGCGTCTCGACCTCGGTCTGCAGAGGCTCGAAGAGCACGAGGAACACGATCGCCGCGAGCACCGCGTTCAGGTACATCGTGTCGAATCCGCCGATGACCATCACGAACAGGTAGAAGATGCCGGCGAGGCAGAAGGCGAGCGCCGTCGACACGAGCAGCCGCCCTGCCATCTCGTAGATGTCCGCCAGGCGCGGCCGGGTGAGCGACTCGGCGAGGACGAAGAGAAAGACGATGGAGAGCACGGCGCCGATGGGCGGAAGGTGCACGCCCAGGTACGAGAGAAAGTCGCCCATCGAGAACGCCGTCGCGGCGGCGCCGACGACCACGAGGAAGCGCACGCGGTCGCGCACCGCGCGGGACGGGTTGCGCTGTCCGCGACGCGCGAGGCCGATGAGCGCTGCGGCGAGCAGCCCGAAGACGTACGTGTAGACGGTCCCAAGGGCGAAAGCCCGATCGTGGTACGGCGAGACGGCGAGGGCGAGGACCGGGAAGCCCACGATGGCAGCAAAGCGAGACAGCCGCGTCTTGGTGCTCTCCACTTCCAGGGGCACGACGCTCTGGAACAGGTGGATGGCGATCTGCGGCAGAAGCACCGTCAGCAGACCCGTCACGCGCTCCCACACGTCGGCCTGGAAGAAGCCCGCGAGAGACTGGCTGGCGTACCAGAGGGCCACGTCCGCAGCGAAGGCGGCGAAGAGCCAGTGCACCGCGCGTCGCCCGCGCAGGAGGACGCTCAGCGCGATGGCGAGCGCCAGGACGGCGCAGAACAGGATGGTCTTCGGACGGAGATCCTCCACGACGGGCAGTGTGGCACGTCCGCGTCGGGCGGTTGGGGCGGCGTTCCGGGGTGCTCCCCGGGGGTCGACTAGCGCTCGCCGAGGTGCCCCGGTCGATTCGGGCTCGAGCCGAGCGAGGTACCCGACGTCGGGCCTGCGCCGCCGGTCTCGGGATCACCCGTGGCTCCTGCCTTCGGCATGACGTCCGGATGCCACGGAGACGGCTCGGGGTTGGCGCCGGTCGAGTCGTCGTTCAGGCCCGGGCTGCCGGGGTCGGTGGGGACCCAAGGGGAAGGCTCGGGGTTGGGGGGAGCGTTGGCCGACGAAGCACCCGCCGGGGTCGTGGCCTGGTGGATCTTGGCAGTCGACTGGCTCGTCCTGAGCTCGGTCGACGGCTCCGTGGCCTCGCCAGGGTCGCCCGGCTGGAGCGCGCATCCGGCGCCCAGGAGCATGGCTGCGATGATTCCGAACGCGACGAGCCTCATCTCACGAACCCTCCGATGATACCGCAGCGAGCCCGTACTGCTTCACGAGCTGCGACAGGCGCGGCCGCTTCATGCCGAGAAGCGCGGCAGCGCGAGTAATATTCCCTTTGGTCTCGGCAAGCGCACGCGCGATGCAGTCGCGCTCGATCTGACGCTTGATGTCCGGAAGCGAAGTCGTCCCACCGCGAACCTGCGAATACGCGACGGCAGTCGCGCTGGCCTCGACCGCGGGCAACGGGCCTTCGCCGATCTCGACCTCGTCGTCTGCGCCCAGCGATTCGCTGGACGAGTCCTCCGGGATCGACGCCGGCGGGGGCGGCATGCTCGGCCGCGTGCGACCGGACTGGGCGGCGCCTCGCAGGTCATCCACGTTGTCGGCGAGGGTCGCGGCAGTGATGGTGTCCCCGTCAGCGAAGAGCGTGGCCGCCCGGAGGGCGTTCTCCAGCTCGCGGACGTTGCCCGGCCAGCGGTGGCGTCCCAGAAGCTCGATGGCGTCGCCGGCGAGGGTCTTCTTCGCCTCGCCTCGCTCCGTGGCGATCCGCGCGAGGAGGTGCTCGCTGATGCGGGGCAGGTCGCCCATGCGCGCCCGGAGGGGCGGCACCTCGAGCGTGATGCCGCGCAGGCGATAGTAGAGGTCCTCGCGGAACTCGCCGCGCTCGACCATGGCCTTCAGGTCGCGGTGGGTCGCGCAGATGACGCGGACGTTGGCGCGAATCGGCGCCGTCCCGCCGACGCGCTCGAACGTGCGCTCCTGCAGGACACGCAAGAGCGCCACCTGGGTGCGCGCAGAGATGTCGCCGATCTCGTCGAGGAAGAGCGTGCCGCCCTCGGCCATCTCGAAGCGGCCGCGACGTCGCGCGATCGCCCCCGTGAAAGCGCCCTTCTCGTGACCGAAAAGCTCGCTCAGCAGTAGCGTCTCCACGAGCGCCGCGCAGTTGACGGTGACGAGCGGTCCCGTCGCGCGCTCGCTGGCGCGGTGGATGGCCTCGGCCACCAGCTCCTTGCCTGTGCCGCTCTCGCCGCGCACCAGCACCGTGCTGTTCGAGCGCGCGACCTTCTTCACCGCCGCGAGCAATCCACGGACGGCCGGGTCGTCCCCCACCATCTCGCGCGGGGCCATCGCCGCAACGCGGACGCTGGGGCGCGACATCGACTGCGAGCACGGCGGTAGATCGGTCTGCGAGGACGCCTCGACGAGGAGCGCGTAGAGCTTTGCGAGGGCCGCCAGGTCCGGTCGTGAGAGGTACGCGGCGCGGACGTCGCCCGGGAGCGTCGCCGCGATCTGGTCGCGGAGCGATGCCGCGCTCTCCACGTGCGCCCTCGCCGTCTCCACGCGACCGGCGACGCGGTGGATCTCTGCGAGGAGGGCGTGCGCCTCGATGACGAGATCCTCCTTGCCGCTGACTCTCGCCGTGGCGAGCGCCTCGAGGGCCAGGGCGTCGCCCTCGTCGCCGTACGCGCGGGCGTGGCGGGCAGCGACGATCGCCGCCTCCGCGCGAAGCTCGTCGGTCGTGGCCAGGGTGCGAGCTCGCTCGAGCAGGTCGCCGGCACGCGCCAGGTCCCCGTCCTCCAGCGCGACGCGAGTCGCGACGCAGTATGCCTCGCACACGGAGTCGCGCAGGCCCGCCGCTTCGCTCTCGGCCAGCGCGCGCGTCGCCTCGCGACGCGCCTCGACGGTGTTGCCGCGCATCAGTGCGTTTCGCGCCGCGCGCAAGGAGAACTGGGCCGAGCGGGCGGGAGGCATGCCCGGGCCCAGCATGCGGCGGCCGAAGGTCACAGCGTGCTCGGCGTGGTCGATGAGGCCCAGGCGGCGGCGTAGCTCGGCGAGGTTGCCGAGGACGAGCGCGAGGCGCACCCGATCTCCGATGCGCTGGCGCAGCTTGAGCGTGCGTTCGGCGAGGGCGAGAGCCTCGGCGTAGTCGTGGCGGCGGGTGGCCACGACCGAGAGGTTGTCGAGGGCAAAGGCGCACGCTCGGGCATCGCCCGCGTGCTCACCCTCGGCCAGGACCGCTTCGAAGATGGCCCGCGCCTCGTCGACCAACCCCTTCGACAGGAGGGCGATGCCGCGATTGAGGCGGGCGCGAAGCTCCTCGGTGCGCAGCCCAGCCGCCGACGCCGCCCACGCGTCCTGCGCGAAGTGCACGTCCGCTTCGTCCCACGACGACGAAGCGAGGAGCAGCTTGCCGAGCGCGTTGCGCGCCTTGAGGCGCGTTGCCTCCGTCGGGCAGAGCGACAGCGCTTTGGTCGCCTCGCGCGCAGCCCCGGCCAGATCGCCCGCAAGATATGCCAGCTCCGCCAGCTCTGCCGCGACGACCGCGCGCGTCCCGTCGTCCATCGCGTCTGCCGCGCTGCGCTCGAGCGCGACCCTGGCAGCCACGAGATCGCCGAGGGCAACGGCAGCGCGACCGAAGAGCAGCCCGACGTCCGCATCGTGCGGCGCCAGCGCGGTCGCCGACTGCGCCCAGCGGAATGCCTCTTCCGCCTCGCCGATGGCGAGCGCCCGCTCGGTCGCCCGCACGCGCAAGGGCAGCTGCGGCTCACGCGGCAACCGGGTCACCGCACTCATCCAGCGGGAGACGAGCTCGCGCCGGACGATGGAGTCTTCCGAGCCGGACAGCGCGCGCGCGTGCGCCTCGTCGGCCGCGTCCCATGCGCCCGCCCGGACGAGCAGCTCGGCGGCCCGCGCCTGCGCCCACGGGTCGTGCTCGAAGCGAGTCGTCAGCGCCCGCGCGACCGACACGAGCAGCTCGTTCGGGGCGCCCTCGGCGAGAGCCTCGGCGCGAGCATCCCACGCGGGATCGATCGCCACCCAGCCGCCATCCGTCCTCGCCGCTCCCGCCCGCGCCAGCGTCTCGACCGCTCCCGGCGCGGCGCCGAGGAACGCGATTTCGGCCGTCGGCCATGTGCGCGAAGCCAGGACGAGCATCGTCGCGAGCTTCTCCGCGGCGGCATCCAGAGCGGCGCCCGTCCCGGTGCGCGACAGCGGCGCGTGCCGAGCGTTCTGCCACCACGAGTCGAGCGACGCGATGGCGTCGGCGGCTATATCGAGGTGCGCCGCTTCCGCGATCGCCGTCCACCAGCGGAGGCGCTCGAGAGGGTCCAGCGTCGCGTTGATCTCGTAGACGTCGGCGCAGAGGTCGTCGGTCGTCTCGCTGCTCGTTGCCACCAGAATGACCGGAGGTGCGGCCACGAGCGACGACAGTACGTACGCGACCTGGCGATCCCAGGTGCCCGGGGTCGGGAGTGCGGCCACCACGATCGCTCGCCTCAGCGTCGCGGCCCTTGCGATGGCCTCCGCCGCATCGGCCGGGTCGCCTGCGAGCGCGCCCACGCCGAGGCGTGACGCGACCTCGCGCCACAGGGGCGCACCCAGCGTGGACCTTGCCTCGATCGTGCAGAGTCCCCCCGCACGCGCGCGACGGGCCACGTGGGCTCCCATGGCGTCTGCCGCCTCGCGCGACGGCGCGCGCACCACCACCACGCCGCACGCAGCGCTGGCGACACGATCGTCCAGCTCGACGAAGCCGCGCGCCGCGATCGTGGAGGTCGCCGCGGGAAAGACGCGCGGCGAGGGGAGGGGGTGGGCCACGAGGGTCATCAAAGCTACCTTCGGAAGGTCCTCCGTCAAGCGATGAAACGCGGTTTTTCTGCGGGGAAAGTCGGTGTCTGGACGGGGTGGAACATTGCGCTGTACGTACCTCGACGCGCCGCGCCCGAACCCTGCCCTAGCACCCACCGTGCCCCGGATGAGCCGACGCCAAGTCCATGGAAGGACGCCGGTTGTATCCCCGCGTTCGAGGCACCGTCAGGGAATTCACGGGCGAGCTGCCAGGGCGTTCGCGGCCTCGATGGCTCGCTCGACCGCGTCCAGGCTCTCCTCGGTCGCGTCCCCGATGGCTCTCGCAAGCGGCACCTGCGCTTCAGCTGCCGCGAGGTAGAGGCCCACCGCCTCGGGCAATTTCTCGCGCAGGGTCTTCAGGTGCTTCTCGACGCCGACGGCGTCTCCCCGCCTCACGGGGCCCGTCAGCGCCTCCGGGAATCCCAGCGCCTCCACGTTGTCGGCGACGCTTCGCAGCAAGGGGCCCAGCATGTCCGGCGCGACGTCGCGCGGCACGCCTGCCTTCACGAGGAGCTCCGTCCCCACCGCCGCCAGGGCCGCCGCGCCGTTGGCCACCAGCCCCGCCGCTGCGTGGTAGGCCACCGTGTCCAGCCCGGACACCGTCCGCGGCCTCATTCCGAGGAGCCGCGCGAGCCGTCGCGCGCGCGCCGCAGCCGCGGGGTCGCCCTGCACGTGCACGTTGCCCCGATGGAGCGATGGGGCGAAGCGAGTCGAGGCGAACGAGATCATCGGGTGCATCTGCGCGATTCCCGCGCACTTCCCGCGAAGCGGGGTCAGTGGCTCCGCGCCCAGCGCCCCCGCCACGTGCACCACCACCGCCCGGCGGCTCACCACCCCGACCAGCTTCTCGGCCAGCGACGCGAGATCGCGGTCGCGCACGGCCAGCACCAGCACGTCCGCGTCGATCGCGCGCGGCAGGCCCTTGCGCGCGGGTCGCAGCGTCACCTTCACGCCCTTCGCTCTCCACGCGCGGGCGAGCGACGTCCCCACCTTGCCAGCGCCCAGCACGAACACCACCAGGGAGCCCTCAGGCCGGCGCGCCATACAACCCCTTTGCCCGCACCCGGGCGAGCACCTTGCGCGGCAGCACCTTCGCGACCTCGTCCCAGGCACCCTTCGCGATCGCCGCGCGCACCTGCGTGCTCGACACTTCGGGCAGTAGCGGCGGCCCCGCCCCCGGCGCTTCGACGCCCGCGCGCGCAAGCACCAGCGGCGGCGCGAGGCGGGCGATGGCATCGAAGCCGAACCACTTGGGCGTCTCGGCGAGGATGTCGGCGCCGATGACGAGCCTCAGCTGCCAGTCCGCATGCGTCGCGGCAAGGTGCTCGAGCGTGCGAAGCGTGCGGCTCTCGCCGCCGAGCTCCTCCTCGACACGCGAGACCTCGACCCCCGCGAGCGAGCCCATGCCCAGCTCGCACATGGCCACGCGCTCGTCGTACGGCGCCAGCGTCTTCGCGAACGGGTGCCGGTACGTCGGCACGACGAGCACGCGATCGACGTCCTCCACCGCGAGGACGAGCGCGCACGCCAGCACATGCGCGACGTGCGGCGGGTTGAAGCTGCCTCCGAAGACCGCGACCCTCACGGACGCAGACTACCCCTGCACGCTCATCTTCGTCGCGCGCGTGCTCGCGAGCGTCTCCGTGAGGGAGGCGCGCCCGTCGGCATCGTACACGGTGGCGATCAGCTGGTCATCGGAGTCGTCGAGGACGATCGCGCCGCATCCGGGGCCGCCGACGGGGCCAGGCGTCATGAACCAGCGCGGCCCGATGGCCTTGACCAGCGCGCCGTCGCTCTTGCCGTAGATGAGGAGCTTCGCCGAGAAGATGTCCTCCTCGTCGAGCAACGCCTTGTCGTGGATGAGCACCGCCACGCGATCGCCGAACATCTCGACGGTCCGCAGCTCTTCCGGCGGCAGCCGCTCGAGCGACTTGAGGCGCAAGCGCGCGCGCTCTGCCCTGAGGAACGCGTCGAGCTGCTCGGTCGTGCCGCTCGCCGCGACGCCGAACGCGCGCCCCCAGACCCCTTCGTCGCTCGCGTCGGGTCCGACCAGCGACTCGGCCCACAGGCTGACCGTGTCCTCGATGGCCTCGTCCGCCCCGAGATAGATGGCACGCGTGACCTTCGCCCCGTTGAGGAGAAACTCCGCCGTACGCGCGAGCGCCGCGAGGTTCTCGTCTGCGGGTCCGATCAGGCCGAGTCGCACAAGATTACTTTAGACACGGTTGGCGCCCCGGCGACAACGGCGGACGTGGAGAGTTCTCGGTCCCGTGGTTATGTTCCCCACGTGGAGTCCGCACCGACGTTCCTCGAGCCGGCCAAAGCGGGTGAGGCGATCCGCGCGAAAGTCGATGAGAAAACGCCGCTCACTGTGGCGGACGCGGCGGCCAGGACGGGTCTCGCGCTCCGGGACGCCGAGAATGGCCTCAAGTGGCTCTCGAGCGAGTACCGGGGGCAGCTCCGCGTGACGAGCGAGGGGGAGCTCGTCCACCTGTTCCCCACGGGCTTCTCCAAGCCGTGGGAGGGCCGCGACGCGCGGCGTCAAGCGGTGAAGGCGGTGGGGCACGCGCTCGCCGGGACGATGCGCTTCGTCGTTCGAGCCTGGGTGGCGGTGGTGCTCGTGTCGTACGCGGCGATCTTCGTGGCCCTCCTGATAGGGATGACGTTCGCGCGGCAGGGCAACGACTCGAACTCGCGACGCGGGGGGCTGCCCGGGGGCCTTCTCGCCTACGGGTTCCTGCGCGTGGTCGGTGATGCGCTCTTCTGGACGTTCCATCCGTGGTCGCCGTTCGCGGTCGGTTACGGAGGCATGGGCTGGGGCGCCGGCGCGATGCCGCAGAGGACGCGGGCCGAGGGGCCGAAGGTGCCTCTCTACGAGAGGGTGAATCGCTTCTTCTTCGGTCCCCACGCACCGCCCGAAGAGCCGCGCGAGAACGAGCGCCTCATCCTCGCCGCCATCCGCGCCGGCAAGGGTCGCATCGGCCTGGCCGACGTGATGCGCGTGACCGGCCTCCCGCGCGACAAGGCCGACCCGATGATGGCCCGCCTGATGCTGGACTACGACGGCGACGTCGACGTGAGCGAGGACGGCGGCATCGTCTACCGCTTCGCCGCCATACGGAAGACCGCCTCGGACACCACCGAGCGCGAGCCCGCGCCGGCGTGGACGCGCTCCAAGCCTCTTCCCCCGCTGACCGGCAACCCCGTGGGCGCGAACCTCGCGATCGCCGCCATCAACGCGTTCAACCTCTTCATGGGGCTGTGGGGCATCGAGAACAACATGACGCTCGAGCGCGCCATCCACCTCTTCGACAAGGTGCCGCACATCATGGTGGACACGGGCGTGCCCATCGCGCTGGGCATCGTGCCGCTCGTGGGCTCGGCGCTCCTCTTCCTCCTGCCGCTGGGGCGTGCGCTCGTGCGGCCCATGCGTGCGAAGGGCGCGGTCGAGGAGAAGGGGCGGCTGGCCGTCCTCCACGAGGTGCTCGACCGCGTGCGCGTCAAGCAGCCCGTAACGGACGCCGGCGTCGCCGAGGCCTGGAAGAGCGCCACGGGCGAGTCCGCCCCTGGCAAGCGGCTGGACCGCGAGCTCGTGGCCCTCGGCGGCGACGTGGCGATCGAGGAGAGCGGCGCGACGAAATGGCGCTTCCCCGAGCTGGAGACGGAGGCGGCCGCGGTCGAGGCGGAACGCGACGCGGCGGCAGAGGACGAGGCGCGGCTCGGAGCGGTGGTGTACGCGACCGACGAGCGGTAGGCGCCTCAGGGCCGCTCGAGGAAGGCGGCGGTCGACATGCCGCCCGCCGTGCACACGCCGACGATCGCGCGACGACGGCCGCGCCGCGCGAGCTCCAGCAGGGTGGAACCGAGATAGCGGATCCCCGACATGCCGTACGGGTGACCGAGCGCCACGGCCCCTCCGTTGACGTTCGTGATCTCCCACGGTGTCTCGAGCTGTGCCTGATTGTAGAGCGTGGTCACGGCGTAGGCCTCGTGGAGCTCCCAGAGATCGACGTCGGTCATCGCAGCGACGACAGGTCGGCCCCGGCGAGCTTGCCACGCTCGGCCATCACCACCCGCGCAACCGACGGCGGCAGCGTCATGGTCGCCAGGCGCGCGTCGAGCACGGCGTCGAACCGAGCCGTCAGCAGGCGGAGCCCGCGCTTCGCGAGGAGGTGCGGGGGGCGTTCGTCGATGCGTACGTCGCAGCCTTTCGCGAGGTCATGCTCGTGTGCGCGGGGCTGGCGGCGGTCGGGGCACTCGCGGCGGGTGTGCTCGTGGAAGGCAAGCGGGAGCGGGCGGGATGAGGAACGGCCCTTTCGCGGGAATCGCCCGGCGTCCCCGTTGTTGTTAAGGGAGCCATGCAAGTCCGCCACCTCATCCCTCTCGCAGTCCTCGCGGCGCTGTCCCTCGGCACCGGCTGCCAGCACGCCGCCTCGGCCTCCGCGCCGACCGACGGGACGCCGCAGACCCCCGCCCCCTTCGCCACGCCGCCGGTGCTCACGGGCACGCCCGACATCGCGACGCTCGTGGCGAAGGTGAAGCCGTCGGTCGTGAACATCACGGCCGTGCAAGAGCGGAGAGTCTCGCGCGGCGAGACGCCCGACCTCGGCCAGCTCTTTCCCTTCATGAACCAGGGCCAGCCCCCTGGCGCACGCCGGCACCACGGCAGCGGCGGAGACGCCGTCTCCAAGCAGCAGGCCCTCGGTTCCGGCTTCCTCGTGGACGCGCAGGGTCACGTCGTGACCAACGCGCACGTCGTCGAGGGCGCGGACGCCGTCAAGGTGAGGCTGGCCGACGATCGCGAGTTCAAGGCGAAGGTCGTCGGCAAGGACGAGCGACTCGACGTGGCCGTCCTCCAGCTCGAGAACGCGCCCAGTGATCTCCCCGTCGCGGCGCTCGGCCTCAGCGAGGGGACACGCGTCGGCGAGTACGTGGTCGCCATCGGCAACCCGTTCGGCCTCGGCAACACGGTCACGATGGGGATCGTCAGCGCCAAGGGACGCACCATCGGCGCCGGCCCGTACGACGACTTCATCCAGACGGACGCCAGCATCAACCCAGGCAACAGCGGCGGTCCTCTCTTCAACCTCCGCGGGCAGGTGGTCGGCATCAACACGGCCATCAACCCGCAGGGCAAGGGCATCGGTTTTGCCATCCCCATCGACGCGGTGAAACAGGTCTACTCCGAGCTCGTGAGCACGGGCCACGTGACGCGCGGGCGGCTCGGCGTCGTCATCCAGGGGATGGACGAGGACCTGGCCAAGGCCGTCGGGCTCGATCGCGTGCGCGGCGCGCTCGTGGAAGACGTGGAGTCCGGGGGCCCCGCCGAGAAGGCGGGGATCAAGTCCGGCGACGTCGTGCTGTCGATTGACGGGCAGGTCGTGAACCACTCCGAGGATCTCCCTCGCCTCGTCGCGATGCACCACCCCGGCACACAGGTGAAGCTCACCGTGCTGCACGAGAAGCAGACGCGCGACGTGGGCGCGACGCTCGCCGCGCTCGAAGAGAAGGCGGAGAAAGGCGAGCGGTCGGAGTCGGGTCCGTCGGTCGAGCCGGGGGCGCGGTCGTCGGCGCTCGACATCGGCGTCGTCGAGCAGGACGGGCAGGTGATCGTCGAGAGCGTCTCGCCGGACGGCCCCGCCGAGGGCAAGCTGCGACCCGGCGACGCTATCGAGGAGATCAACCACCAGCCCATCGCCGGCGCCGACGATCTCACCGCGAAGGTCCGCGCCGCCGGCGTCGACAAGCCGCTGCTCCTGCGCGTGAAGCACGGTGACAGCTCGCGGTACGTCGCCATCGGGCGCTGAAGCCTGAAGCCTGTGGCCTGAAAGCCACGCTATCGTCGGCCTCGCAAGATGGCCGCCGACGCATCGAGCCGCTCGACCGATTCGCTCGCACCGGCACGCAGGCGCACGCTCTTCGTCCTCTGGACGACGTACGGCTCCTTCTACCTGTGTCGCGCCAACTTCGGCCCTGCGCGCTCGACCATGCAGGGCGCTCTCGGGATCGCCGCCGTGGAGATGGGCTTCGTGCTCGGCGCGGTGAAGCTCGGCTACGCGCTGGGGCAGCTCGCCAACGGGCAGCTCACGGAACGCTTCGGGGCGCGACGCATCCTCGGCATCGGGATGGTCGGCTCGGCGATCACCACGCTGCTGATGGCCGCCGCGCCCGAGCTCGCCGGGGTGCCGGTGCTGGGCGCCGTGGCCGCCGCGCTGTCTGCCACGGTGACGTCGGTCGCGGGTCCCACGCTGGGGATGCTCCTGCTCCTGGCGTTCGCCAACGGATGGTTTCAGTCGGGTGGCTGGCCGCCTTGCGTGAAGATCGCGGGCCGCTGGTTCCCGATCGAGAGACGCGGCTTCACCATGGGCATCCTCGGCACGAGCCTGACCCTCGGCTCGGCCATCGCCATCGCGGTGGTGGGGTTCCTGCTCTGGGCGGTGGGCGGCTGGCGCGTCGCGTTCGTCGTGCCCGCGCTCATCCTGCTCGTGTCCTTCGTGCACACTGCGTTGAGGCTGAAAGAGCAGCCGCCCGAGGCGTCGACGACCGAGGGGGCCCGAGCGCCGGACCGGTTGCCGCTTGGCGAGGCTCTCGCGGCGACGTTCGGCAATCGGCGCATCTGGGTCCTCGCCGTGGGCCTCTTCGGCCTTGACGCCGTGCGCTACGGCTTCCTCGACTGGGCGCCGGGGCACCTCGCTGAAGCGCAGCAATCCGGCGTCTGGGCGTCCGCCATGAAGACGGCTGTGTTCCCGCTGGCGGGGGCCCTCGGCGCGCTGTCGTCCGGGTGGATCACGGACCGCTTCTTCCAGTCGCGACGGGCCCCGGTGTGCGCATTGCTCCTCGGAGCGGTGGGCGTGCTCACGCTGGCCTACCGTGTCGTCGTGGGCCTCGGCGTGGTGCCCACCGTCGTGTGCCTCGGGCTCACGGGCTTCTGCCTCTATGGCGCCCAGATCCTGCTCGTCGGGACCGCGGCGCAGGACTTCGCGCGACGCGGTGCGACGGCGGCGGCGGCAGGCTTCGTCGACTTCACGGGTCACGTCGGAGCATTCAGCGGCGACGTGGTGACGGGCTGGATGCTCAAGCATCATGGATGGGCCAGCGCCATCGCATGCTGGGCCGGGGCGGCGTTCCTGGCGGCGGCGCTCGTCGCCACGCTGTGGCGCGCGCGACCGGCTGAGGCGGAACGCGTTGCGGCAGGCGCTGGCTAGGTCGTCTCGTCGTCGCGCGTCGTGGCAGCCGTGTCCGCCTCGGTGCACACTGATTGCGGGTGGGATGCATTCATGGTCCGCCGCGCAACACGCTGGTCCCTTCTGCTCGTCGTAGCGCTCGCCACGCTCGTCGGTTGCGCCTCGCGCACCACGGAAGCGACGTCGGCGCATCCGCCGAAGGCCGCCGAGCTGGCGACCGAGGAGCAGCGCCTCATGGCCTGCCTCGATCTCCGTGACCACGTCGTCTCGATCTACGCCGACGAGTACGTCGAGCAGCAGGGCCTCGACCTCAGCACCAACGAGCGCGCCGAGTTCCGCAGCGTATGGGCCCGGGAGATCGCGAAGAAGGGAACGTTCGAGAGCTTCGAGCGGTCGTGCTTCTTCAGCCTGACCCCGCGCAAGTACCGGTGCGGGATGGCGTCGCAGTCGGCGGATGGTCTCGTCGCCTGCATGAAGCTGAGCTCGCGCTGAGCGTCGACGGTGCCCTACGGCCCGAAGCACTCGACCGCGCTGCCGTTCATCGCGTCGGGGGCGTCGAGCGCCGCGAAGGCGACGAGGCGTGCCACGTCCTCGGGGGACATCTGCGGCGGGAAGCCGCCCACCTTCACCATGGGCGTGTCGACCGATCCGGGCAGCACGGCGAGCGCCTGGAGCCCCGAGCCGCGAAGCTCCTCCGCAAGCGACTTGGTGAAGCCGATGGCCCCCCACTTGGACGCGCAATACGCGGCGAGGCCCGCCGTGCCGAGCGTGGCCGAGATGCTGCCGAGGATGACGAAGCGGCCCGCCGCGGCCTGGCGCATGGCGGGGAGCAGCGCGCGCGCCACGAGGAACGGCCCTCGCAGGTTCGCGGCCATGACGGCGTCCCACTCTGCCACGCTCGTCTCCTCGACGCGCGCCCGTCGCCCCGCGATCCCCGCGTTGTTGACGACGACGCGAGGAGTACCCAGTCGCGCCAGGATCAACTCGACCGCGCTGCATACGTCGGCCTCGACGCCGACGTCGGCCCGGGCCACCAGCGTTCGCACGCCCGCCCGCTCGGCCTCGGTGGCCGTGGCTCGCAGCGTCTCCGCCGTTCGACCGAGGAGCGCCACGTCCAGCCCGCGACGGGCGAGCTCCAGCGCCGTCGCGCGGCCAATCCCGCTCCCCGCACCGGTCACGACGGCGAGCGCCATGCGCGCTATAGGAGCATCCGGAGTCGCCGTGCGTCCACCGAAGCGGGTGCATCTGCCGAGCGGCCTCGCGGTCGTCGTCGAGGTGCGAGGGACCCCGGCTCCGCCGGAGCGGGCGAAAGGCGCGCCCCTCTTCTCCGAGCTCGCAGAGCTCGTGGCGAGCGGCGACGTGAAGCTCCTGCGCGGGACCGAGCCGGTGGACCTCCGGTCCCTCGAGCTTCGCGACTATCACGCGCTTCGTGCGATCGCGACGCGCCTCGGCTGGCTCGCCGAGGACGCCGTCGAGATCGCGTGCCGCAACTGCGGGGAGGTCTTCGCGCATCCCTCCTGCGCCGCACTGGAGCTCGGCCCCTTCGTCGACGGCGAGCTCGACGATCCCGAGCTGGACCGCACCCTCGACCTCTCCGTCGCGCACCCTGTTCCGCCCATCACCCTCGCGGGCGGCGCGACCGCGTGCGAGGTGAAGCTCCGCTCCGTCACCCTGGCCGAGGCCGCACCGCTGCACCGCGCGCTGCGCCGGCGCCGCCTCGTCATCACGGATCGGGTCGTCCGGGCCCTGGGAATCGAGGCGCTCGGCCCGGTCCGCGACGCCCGCCGCATCGCGGACGCGCTGGCACGCTGCCCCGCCGACGCCTGGGAGGCAATCGGCGATCTCTTCCTCCTCGCGCACTACCCGCGACGCCTGTTGTCCGTGGCGCTTTGCCCGAAGTGCGGCGCGCGCAACGACGTGGATGCGCCCTATGAGCGCGAGTTCGAGCCGTCGAGATTCACGGAACAATCAAACGCGGAAGTCTTCCCCGATATCGAAGCGTTCGACGTCCGCGCCCGAACGACGTTCGAGCAGATCGCGGGCACGCTCGCGGCGCAGGTAACCCTGGTGGTGGACGACGGCGTGCCAGCCTGTGACGACGGCGGCGAGCCGCTGATGGGCGTGTATGTCCCCCCGGGCGGCGACGCGAGCGCGCCGGTCGGTGCGGGCCAGATCACCCTTTACTACAGGACATTTCTCGCGATGTGGGAGGAGGACGGCCCCTACGACTGGAAGGCCGAGGTCGATGAGACGATCGACCACGAGCTCGAGCACCACGATGGCTGGCGCGTGGGTCACGACCCGATGGACGACGAGGAGCGCGCCGAGATCGCCCACGAGCACGCGCGCCTCGTCGGGAGGAAGACCGCAGTGCGCGCGAGCGTCGGCGCTTTCGGGGCCGACATCGGCGGATTCATCGCGAGGACGTGGCCGATTTGGCTGATTGTAGCCGGCGTGACATTCGCCATCACGGTGTGCGGTCGCTAGGGAAGTGCCGCGCGCGGACCCTGGCGAACCACCTTTGACAGTGCCGTGGACCACGGATATCGTCAGCCTCGTTCCCGCACTGAGTGAGGCGCTCGAATGGCGAAGACGAGCAGGACGGCGCCCAAGCCGCAGAACCGACGCGGCAGCCCCGAGGCGATCGAGAAGCGGCGTGTCGCGCGGATGTTCAACGACATCCTCGGCGGTCGCGGCAACGGCGCGCACAAGCGTGACGGTCGGACCGAGAAGCGCCGGCAGAGGCTCATGCGCGAGCTCGAATCAGGCAAGGTGCGAGGCTCGCGCGAGCTGAAGCCGCTCGATGTGCTGCAACGGGTGAACGAGCTCATGGCGCTCGGCGAGCCCCTCAGCTCGATCCGCAAGATAGCCAAGGTCCGCAAGGCGACCGTGCCCGCCGACTCGATGGTCGACGTCGTGACCCGTCTTCACAAGGCCTACGGCTTCCGCGCCGAGTGCTACCGCTTCGTCGGCGTGGGCGACGACGTGCTTCGCAGCGCCGGCGTGCTCGGCGTCGAGGTGCCTCGCCGCGGGCGCGTCCGCAAGCGCGCCGCCTGAGCACTTGACCGTACGGGCGGGCGCGCCATACGAGGGTGGTCCATGCGACGTGCCCTCTTCACCGCCGTCCTCGCCGCCGGGCTCCTCGCGACCGGGAGCGACACTCGCGCCGACGACGCAGGCGATGCGGCCCGCCGTGCCCAGGTCGTCGTGACGGTGGGGCCCGCGCGGACCGTCACCGTGGGTGAGCTCGAGGACCGCATCGCCGGCCTGCCGCCGTTCCAGCGCGCCACGTTCGGCGGTGACGCGGCGACCGTGCGCCGCGCGTTCCTCGACCAGGTGCTCATCCCGGAGATCCTCGAGTCGGTCGGAGCCGAAGGCGAGAAGCTCGGTGAGCGGCAGCCGACGTCGTACGCGCTCGAGCGCGTGCGCTCGCAGGCCGTGGTCCGCGCCATCCGCGCTCGTCTCGGCCCCGAGGCAGCGATCCCGATGGAGGACGTACAGAAGTACTACGACGACAACCGGGCGCGGTACGACACGCCGGAGCGCTTGCAGATCTGGCGCATCCTCTGCAAGACGAAGGACGAGGCGCAGACGGTCCTCGACGCGGCGAAGAAGGAGCCGACCCCGAAGGAGTTCGGCGAGCTGGCGCGCGAGCACAGCATCGACAAGGCGAGCAACCTCCGCGCTGGCAACCTCGGGTTCATCGCTCCGGACGGCACGTCGAACGAGCCGGGGCTGCGCGTGGAGGTATCGATCGTCCATGCCGCGCAGGGGGTGCGCGACGGGCAGCTCGTGCCGGCGCCGGTTCCCGAAGGGGAGAACTACTCGGTCGTGTGGCGCAAGGGGACGCTCGCCGCGACCCGCCGGACCGTGGACCAGGTGGCGGCGCAGATCCGCGACACGGTGTGGAAGGGCCGCGTGAAGGACGAGGCGGACAAGCTCACCGCCGCCCTCCGCGCCGCCAAGCTGCATGATCTCGACGAGTCGCTGCTGGCGACGCTGGGCCCGACGCCCTCGGGCGACGCGGGCGGTGCCGCGGCTCGTGGCAGCGCCGCCGCCCCTGCTGCCTCGAAGAAGTAGACTCACCCCGCCTACATCACCGTCGGACACCCCGCCTCGACGGTGATGGAGAGCGCGGTGCCGGTCTCGATGGCGTTGCAGGTCGAGCCTTCGAGGGTGAGCTTCGTCCCCTCGAGCAACCATCCGTTCGCTCCATCACGAGGCACGACCGCCCCGTCCACGTAGACGTTCAGCTCACCCGGGTCCGTCGGCGCGCTGCCCAGCGTGAACGTGCAGCTCGCGGTCGCCTGCGCCGCGATCTGCGCGAGCGCCATCCCGAGCGCGCCCGTGTCCGCGGTGTCGACCTGGTAGTAGTACGGCTCGGTCGCTCGAGCGCCGCCCCCCGCGATCGCGAGCTGGTCCAGCACGTCGGCGTACGGCGCGCTCCCCGGGATGCCCATGACGAACGTCTCCACGCCCGCGGCGCGGAGGGCGCTCACCGCCTGCGTCGTCTCCGCGCCGTCGAGGCAGGCCAGGCCTCCCGCGCCGGTGGTGGGATCGCAGCAGTTGGGCGGCCCTGCGACCGGGCAGCCCGGCGCGCCGTCCATGTTCGACGTGCAGTCCGCGACGCCGCAGGACAGGGCCGCGTCGCAGTTGGGGCCTCCGTCGGTGGCGAGGATGGCGAACGTCAGCTGCGGAAACGCGCTCAGCTCCGGCAGCAGCGCTTCCAGCGTCGCCGCCGTGGGCGTGCCGCCCCGGGGAGTCAGCGACGTCGCGGCGAGGAAGACGCCCGCGGTCACCCCCTGCGAGTCGCCCGCCTGCACCGGCATCACCTCGCTCCCGGTCGTGCACGCATCGAAGGCCTGCGTCGGAAACACCGCGGCGCCGTACGCGGCGCGCGCCCCGAGCTGCGTGATCACCGTCGCCACCGCGGACCGGACGTTCGTCCACTTCGCGTCCTCCTGCATGCTCGTGGAGCCGTCGAGCACGAAGTAGAGGTTCGGCGCGTTCGTATCGAGCGGCACCGCGGTCCCTGCGCAGGCCGGGCCCGTCAGCCCGCCATCGGCCGTGTCGAGCGGAACGAGCAGCCCCGTCCGCGCGCCGCACGCGACCGCCGTCAACGCGGTGAGAGCCAGCGTCCACGCGACCTGCGACACCCCGGTCATGCTCGGCCGCCCTCCTGCTCCTCGATTGCATCCCATGGCCATGCGCAGAAGCAACCGTCGCGCCGCGGCCCGCGCGAGTCACGCGTCCGTGATCGGCTCGGCCCCGATGGCCTCCAGTGCCCGCATCGCCGCCGCGCGCTCCGCCTGCCGCTTGCTCCGCCCTTCACCCCTCGCCAGCGCGAACTCTCCGACCATCACCTCGATCTCGAACACCTGATCGTGCGGCGTGCCGTGCACCTCCACGACTCGATACGTCGGCGACGGCATCCCCCGCGCCTGCACCCGCTCCTGCAGCGCGCTCTTCGGGTCCGCCGCGCTCAGCATCTCTGCGTGCTCGTAGCGTTCGCTCACGACCTCGCTCACCAGCGCCCGCGCCCCTTCCAGCCCGCGCGACTCGTAGACCGCGGCGACCAGCGCCTCCGCCGCGTCGGCGAGCACGTTCGTCTGCTCTCGCTCGCTCCCGAGCTTCGCGCCTCGTCCGAACGCGACGCATGCGCCGAGATCCACGTGCCTCGCCCACGCCGCGAGCGCCTCGCCGTTCACGAGGGCGCTCCGCATGCGCGTCAGCTTCCCCTCGTCCGCCTCCACGTACGACTGGACCAGCATCTCGCTGACGCACAGGCCGAGCACCGCGTCGCCGAGGAACTCGAGGCGCTGGTTGTCGGCACCACCGGTCTCGTTGGCGAAGCTCGGGTGCGTGAGCGCCTCCTCGAAGCGAGGAATCGGCCCCTCGCCGACCAGCGCCTCCAGGCGAGCGCGCAGAGCGTCGCGAGCGAGGACGAGCTCCTCGTCGCTCATCCGGCCAGCTTGTCCGTCGCCTCGGCCGCGTCGAGGTCCAGCTGCGAGATGCCGCCGGCGTCGTGCGTCGACCAGAGGACCCTCGCGCGCCCAAAGCCGAGCTCGACGTCCGGGTGATGGTCGCGCTTCTCGGCCAGGCAGCCCACGCGCACGACGAAACCGAGCGCGGCCCCGAAGTCCGGGAACTTGAACTTCCTCGCGATGGCCTCCGCCCCCGAGCGCTCCCACCCGGCGTGCGTGCCCAGCCAGCTGTCCACCGCGGAGGCCTCCAGTTTCGTCGGTCGTGTCATGAGCCCATCGTACCAAGGTCCTAGCCTGCCCGCGCTTGCCCTGGAACTCGCGGACGCGGCCGCTGTCTCCACGAGCATGATGCGAGGAGTCACCGCCGCCGTGCGCTATGCTCGTCCCGTGGCGCTCCTGGCGTGCCCCTTCTGCCGGGAGATGTTCGAGCGCGGCGAGAGCCCGACGTGCCCCGTATGCGGCGTCCCGCTGGTTGCCTTCGAGAAGCTCCCCATCTCCGAAGAGGCCCTCAGCGAGGACGGCATCACCCGCCAGCCCGAGTGGGAGCCGCTCCCGTTCACGTACCTCCGCCGGAGTCGCGGGGCCCTCGCCCTGCTCGCCGCCGCGGGGCTCTTCGTGTTCTTCGCGCCGTGGGTCGACCTCACCATGCCCGACGTCGTCTCCTACTCCGGCTTCGACCTGGCGCGACGGCTCGGCTGGGCGTGGGGCGCCGGGGTCGCCTGGTTCGTGCTCCTGCCCATGGTCGTCACCCGTCGCAGCATCATGAAGATGCGCGGCGCGCGCGTGGCCGCGTCGTTCCTCGCCGCCGTCCCCGGTCTCACCGCCGCGCTGCTGCTCTTCCGCCCGCAGCACGGGGCGCACGGGGTCCCGCTGCATTTCACGTGGGGCTGGGGCCTCTTCGCCACCCTCGCTCTCTCCGCCGTCGCCATCGCGTTCGCCTTCTTCTTCGGCGGTCGCGTGGATGACATCGCCATCCGGCGCGGCACGTCCGCGGGCCAGGTGGTGCACTGATCGTCCCCCCGTGTCAGACTTCCCGCGAAAACGCGGAAAGGAGCCCTGGTGCGGGTCACGAACGGAGCGGCGAAAGCGCGCGAGAGCGAAGAGCTCGTCGAAGCGGACGTGCCCGCGACCGTCGTGTGCGCGCACTGCGGCGACGCCGACTGCCCCGGATGCCTCAACGAGCAGACCCGGTCCGGCGTCGTCGCCATCGTTCCGTGGGAGAGGCCCGGCGCCTCGGCGTGGACGCGCCTCTGGGCCACGGCGCGCGCGACGACCTTCGACGCAGACCGCTTCTTCGAGACGATGCCCGACGGCCCCCTCGCGCCCGCGTTCCGGTTCGCCGTCGTCAGCGAGATCATCGCCTCCACCGCGATGGGCCTGCTGCTCTTCGTGCCCGTCACCCTACTGGCGCCCGGCTGGGTGAAGCACCTGCTCCTCCACGATGGCGGCCTGCTCCTCCGCGCCGCTGTGGCCGGCATCCCGGCGCTCGCGACGCTGCTCGTGGCGGCGCACGTCGCGCACGGCTGGGCGCTCGACTTCGGAGCCCGTCGCTCCGGCGCTCGCGGCGCGACCCGTCGGGCCCTCCGCTTCGGCTTCTACGCGGCAGGGTGGGACCTCGTCATCGGCCCGCTCGGCGTCGTCGTCGTCGCCGTGAAGGAGGGGCTCCGCGCCTCGCTCTCCATCGCCGGCATCGGCGTCGGGCTCCCCGGACGCAGCGCCCGCGCCTTTCTCCGCGGCTGCTACCGGCTCGAGGGCAGGTCGGCGCAGCCCGCGCTGCGTGCGTCGTATGCGGCGGCGGTCGTGGCCACGGCCGTCGGCACGGTCGCGGTCATCGGCGCCCTCGTCGCGGCGCTGATGGTCTGAAGCGCCAGCAAATGTCGGCGTGCGAACCTGCACGCCGACGGAGCCTCACCCGGCGCGCGTCACTTGCTCGCGGACGTCGCGGGCGCGACGCTCACCAGGTGAAACACGGAGTCGCGCGGCGCGTCCTTGTGACATGTGGTGCACATTTCCTCGCGGGTCCACTGCACGACGTGGCCCGCGGCGTCGACGACCACGAAGCGCCACGCTTCGCCGTGCTTCTCCATCACCAGCAGTCCCGCCGCCCGGTCGCCCTTGCCGGTTCGCTCGATGGCCTCTTCGACCAGCATCGCGCCGTCGGGCATGTTCCCCGCGGCCTCCCACGCCGTGTGCGCCGCGTCGTTCGTCCACACGATACCGTCGAACCGCTCCGCGTGCCCACGCGAGACGGCCCTCTCGGTCACGCGCGCCATGTGCTCGCGGAAGTCGGGCGCCACCGGCGAGGGGACCGCCGCCGACGCGTCGACCGTCCTCACGCTCGGGCCCTCGATGACGGCCCTCGGCGACGAGATGCCCACCGCGGGGCCAGGCTCCGCCCGGCACGCGGCCACGAGGACCACCGCTAGAACGAGACGCCCGCCTCGAACGACAGCGTCCACTGCTTGCTCCCCGACACGCCGAGGTTCGCGTTCTCGGCGCTCGGATCCTCGATGTCCATGGCGAACTGGCCGCCCAGGTAGAGGATCTCGTACTTGTACGTGAGGCCCGCGATCCCTCGCCAGCGGTGGATGCGGTCCTTCTCGAGGGTCGTCAGGTTGTTGAACGCGGCGTTGCTCGCGCCGCCGTTCTTGCAGACCGGCGCGCCGGTGTACGCGCCGCCCACGCCGCCGTTGGGGACGTTGGGGTTGCCGGGCACGTTGGTGCCCTCGTAGCCGCACGCCTGCAGCGGGTCGACCGCCGGCGTCAGGTTCACCACCGTGGAGTCGGCGAAGATGATGAGCCGCTGCACGCCGACGTACGGCGTGATGACCGCGCTGTCGGCGATCGTGATGGGCTTCGAGATCTGCCCGTCGATGCCGACCGTCGTCAGGAAGAACGTCGACGAGCCGCCGACCGTGCGCACGCCGCCGCCGACGGCGATGTCCGGCAGATACCCGAGGATGCCCGTGCGGAACCCCTCGAGCACCGCCCAGTGCAGATCGGCCCCGCCGACCCAGAGCGACGTGTTCGCGATGTACCCGAGCGCCCCCGCGATCTCGAGCCCGAAGGGCAATCCCTTGCGCGCCTTGAGCGTGTAAATCTGGAGGATCGAGTCGGGGAACTTGTTGACGCCCGAGAACGCGTTCGTGTTCGGGTTCACGTCCCCCTGCGTGCCCGCGTGCCAGTACTGCGTCCCCGTGCTGTCCTTCGCGTCGGCGTTGATGTGCGCGAAGCTCGTCTCCAGGCTCAGGGCGAACCCGCCCAGTCCCGTCGTCCGGGCGGGGTGGAACGCGCTCGGCGCGATGGCGTAGCCGAGCTCGCTCATCATGTTCGACCAGGAGATGTTGTTCGGCATGCACGCCACGTAGCCGGCGCCCGAGACGTTCTGGCAGTTCGCCTCGCCCGGCGGGTTCAAGTAGAAGCGGTCCGGCACCGGGTCCATCGGCGCCGCTCGGGCAGAGCGCGTCGCGACGCACACGGCGGCGAGCGACGCGAACGCGAAGACGACCTTCCAGTGTCGGCGCAAGGGGGCTCCCGCTCGTTCCTTCCGTCGGCGTGCAGGTTCGCACGCCGACATTCGTCAGGACATCTCCCGCGAGGCTACGGTTTGCGCGGCGCGAGCGTCAAGGTGGTGCTACGGCGCGCGTCTCGAAGGACGCATGCCCCGCACCTCCTCCACGACCCCACGCCTCCGCGCCAGGCCCCTCGGGACGCCGTTCCACGTCGTCCTCGTCGAGCCGGAGATCCCACCCAATACGGGCAACGTCGCTCGCCTCTGCGCTGCCACCGCCTCCCCCATGCACCTCGTCGGCACCCTGGGGTTCCGCATCGACGACCACAGCGTCCGGCGCGCGGGGGTCGACTACTGGCACCTCGTCGACGTCCGCCAGCACATCGACTTCGAGCACTTCCTCCACGCGTGGTCGCGCGAGTCGCCCGGGGCCAGGCTCCACCTCTTCAGCGCCATCGCCACGACGAGCTACCTCGAAGCCGCCTTCGCCCCCGGCGACGCCCTCGTCTTCGGCAAGGAGAGCGTCGGCCTCTCCGAGGAGCTCCTCGCGCTCTTCCCCGAGCGCACCGTCGGCATCCCCACGCTCGGCGCCGTTCGCTCGCTCAACCTCGCCAACGCCGTCGGCATCGCTCTCTACGAAGGGCTCCGGCAGGTGGGCGCGCTGAAGACGACGTTCACCGGCTGAGAGCCCGCGTCTCACTCGTAGGCGGGGATGCCGGTGACGTGCTGGCCGAGGATGAGCGTGTGGATGTCGTGCGTGCCCTCGTACGTGAACACCGTCTCCAGGTTGCACATGTGGCGCATCACCGGGTACTCGAGGGTGATCCCGTTGCCGCCGAGGATGTCGCGGCAGACCCGCGCGATCTCGAGCGCCGCGCGGGCGTTGTGGCGCTTGATCATGCTGACGTGCGCCGGCTGGAGCTGCTTGGCGGCCTTGAGGCGCGACGCCTCGACCACCTGGAGCTGCATGTTCGAGATGGTCGTCAGCATCTCGGCGAGCTTGGCTTGCACGAGCTGGTGCGACGCGATGGGCTTTCCCCCGAACTGCACGCGGTGCTTGGCGTAGTCGACGGCGCAGTCGAAGCACGCGCTCGCCGAGCCGATGACGCCCCACGCGATGCCGAACCGCGCCGCCGTCAGGCACGACAGCGGGCCCTTCATGCCGCGCACGCCGGCGAGGATGGCGTCCTTCGGCACGCGCACGTCCTCGAGAATCAGCTCGCTCGTCACGCTTGCCCGCAGGCTCACCTTCTTGTGGATCGGGCGCGCCTCGAAGCCCTTCGTGTCCGTCGGCACGAGGAACCCGCGCACCTCGCCGTCGACCCCGCCGAGCTTGGCCCACACGAGCGCGACGTGCGCGAGGTTGCCGTTGGTGATCCACCGCTTCGTGCCGTTGAGGACGTAGGCGTCGCCGTCGTCGCGGGCCGTCGCGCGCATCCCGCTCGGGTTCGAGCCGAAGTCCGGCTCCGTCAGGCCGAAGCAGCCGATGATCTTGCCCTTGGCCATCTCCGGCAGGTAGCGCTGCTTCTGCTCCTCCGACCCGAACGCGTGGATCGGGTACATGACGAGCGAGCCCTGCACGCTCGCGAACGACCGCACCCCCGAGTCGCCGCGCTCGAGCTCCTGCATCGCGAGGCCGTAGCCGACCTCGCTGAGGCCCGCGCAGCCGTAGCCGTGGAGGTTGCAGCCGAGGAGGCCCATCGCGGCCATCTCGGGGACGAGCTCCACGGGGAAGGTGCCCTTCTCCCAGTGGTCGGCGATACCGGGCAGCACGCGCGTGTCGACGAAGGTGCGGACGCTCGCCTGGATGGCGCGCTCCTCGGCGGTGAAGTGGCGGGCGAGATCGAAGAAGTCGGGCATGGGCGCTGGCAGACCGCGTACCACAAGGGCGCGCGGGGGTCAGTGCTTGGCGCTCGCGGCGAATGCGGGGAGCTTGCCGTAAGGAGCTCGTCGGTCGTTCGGCGATCACCGAGAAGACAAGCCCGTCAGGCCACCAGGAACGCCAGGAACGTACTTCCTGGCGCCCCGGCGACCCGACGGCCCTGCTGCGAAGCTAGGACTTCGGCGTCGTCGACGTCGGAGCCGGCGGAGCCGCCGCCGGAGCGGGCGCCGTGACGGCCGCGCGCTTCCGCTTGCCCACGATCCCGCGCGCGGTGATCGTCGCCTTGCGCTTCACCGCCGCCGCCGCCTTCACGGCCGCCGTCGGCTGCTTCGGCACGACCAGCGACAGACCGTAGTCTGCCAGCAGCTCACTGGTCGTCGCGTAGATCGAAAGGAAGTACGACTTCAGTCCCTGGTAGCTCGTGTCCGCGGCCGCGTTGGCGGCCTCCTCGTCCGAGACCGCGGTGTGAAACGCGGCCTCGGCCGTCGCCGTGACGTCGCTGGCTGTGATCGGAGCCTGCAGCTTTGCCACGACGTCGGTCTGCTTGGTGGCCACACCATCGACGAGGATGGTGTCGTTGGGGCCGTAGTGCTTCTGCACGCCGGCGATCATCTGACGATTGCGACTGGTCTTCTTTGCCTTGTTCATGACGTCTCTCCCGTTGCGGAAATGAGGGCACCTGTCCCCGCACACTGCGGAGTTTTTCGGTGCCCCCTATGGGAGAGGCCGCACGAGGGGCGCTTCTGTTACGGGAAATCGCACAGCGCTCCGGTCGATTTCTGTAAGTCGTTGATTTCTGGTCGCCCACCGAGGGTCGTGGATGTCGAACGGTCGACCGTGGGTCACCCACGGGCCATCGATCGTGACGCTGGGTCGACCGTGGGTCATCCACGGGCCATCGATCGTGACGCTGGGTCGACCGTGGGTCATCCACGGGCCATCGATCGTGAC